>C688J18823_10000010_pt1 | contig 191089 bp, 160 predicted proteins | sample HopSoiMetagenom1_FD_18823 | JGI IMG/M metagenome (IMG submission 18823)
AGCTGGTTGCCAACCTAAATAGATCGCCTCCGAAATTCGTATAATCGAACTGGCATGGCAAAAACCACCACACAGGACCTTCGTCAGCAGGTTGGCCAGTTGATGATCCTTGGCTATGACGGGCTGGCCGTCGATAGCAAGCTCCGCACCACGCTGAGCACGCTGCAACCCAGTGGCGTGATCTTGTTCGCACGCAATATTGAAGAGCCTAAACAGACATGGCGTTTGTTGCGCGATTCGCAAGCCACCACGCCTGTACCGATGTTTCTATGCGTCGATCTGGAAGGCGGCACCGTTGATCGCCTGAAAAAAGTAATCGCGCCTGCGCCATCCGTAGAGCAGGTATTTGCCACCGGCAACCGCAAGCTCTTCCGCATGCACGGAAAAATCCTGGGCCTGGAAGCGCGCGCGCTGGGCTTCAACACGGACTTTGCTCCGGTTTTCGATCTTGGATTCGAGGCTTCGCGCTCGGTGCTTACCAGCCGCACAGCCTCGGCCGATCCCAAAGAGACGATTGCATACGCACGCGCGTTTTTGCGCGGCTTGAAAGATTCCAAAGTGCTCGGCTGCGGCAAGCACTTCCCTGGCCTGGGTGAAGGCAATCTTGATAGCCACCATGAAATGCCCGTGGTACAGAAGAGTTGGAAAGCCATGTGGGCGGAAGACCTGCTGCCGTATCGCGAGCTGCGTTCGCAAATTCCTTTTGTGATGGTGGCGCACGCTTCATACCCGGAGGTCACCAATAACAAGGTGCCTGCATCGCTCTCAAAGAAATGGATGCAGGATGTGCTGCGCAAAAAGATCGGCTTCAAAGGCCTGATCATCTCTGACGATCTGGAGATGGGTGGCGTGCTCTCCACCGGCGAAATTGAAGACGTGGCCGTGGAAACTTTGCGCGCCGGCGCCGATATGTTTCTGGTTTGCCACAACCAGGAACTGGTGTGGCGCGGATTTGAAGCCGTGTTGCGCACAGCCGAGCGCGACCGCAAGTTTGCCGAGCATGTAGCCCAGGCGGCGCAGCGTGTGCTGGGATACAAAAAACGCTGCCGTGAACTGCGCGGCTTTTCCGCCGAGCCAAAAGCCAAAGTGGTAGACAAACTAAAGCAGATCGTGACGGACTTCACGCGCATTGTTGGTGGTGAAGTGATTGATGACCGGCTGCACACCACGCGGGAGATCAACGTTTGATCGTCGCCGGAGTAATGAGCGGAACGTCCGCCGATGGTGTTGATGTTGCAGTGGTGAGCATTCAGGGTCGCGGATCTTATCTTAGCTTCGAGCTGCTACTGCATGACCATTCGGAGTATCCGCAGCCAATCCGCAAGGCCATTCTTGCTGCGATGAATGCCAGCCAGATCAGCGTGGCGGAACTCTCACGGCTAAATTTCCGGCTAGGCGAATTCTACGCTGAAGCCGTAAGCAAAGCGCAAAAGAAATCAGGGCAGAGCAAGCTGGACCTTGTCGGATGCCATGGCCAAACCATCTATCATCAAGGCACAGCCGCTCCTTATCTCGGAAAAAATATTGCATGCACGTGGCAGACCGGTGAAGGCTCTGTGGTAGCGGCCAGGCTTGGAGTTCCGGTGGTCTCGGATTTTCGACCGGCGGACATGGCCGCAGGAGGCAAAGGCGCACCGCTGGTTCCGTTGCTCGATTATGCAATCTTCCGGTCCGCCAACAAAGGACGGATCGTCCAGAATATCGGCGGCATTGCCAACCTCACTGCGATTCCAGCGGGCGGCTCACCGGATAACCTTGTGGCTTTTGATACCGGTCCGGGAAACATGGTGATTGATCGGTTGATGCAAATGCTGTTCAAGAAAGATTATGACCGCGGCGGAGCTGTTGCGCACAAAGGGTCGGTGCTGCAACCGGTGCTTGAGCAGGCATTGAACGCAGCATACTTCAGGCTCAAACCGCCGAAGACCGCAGGACGCGAAGAATTTGGCAGTGAATACGCTCAGGCGTTTTTGCGCCGCTGTGGCCGCGCCGCCAAAGCAGACGTGATCGCAACGGCTACCGCTCTGACCGTCGCGTCCATGGCGCAGGCGCTGAAAAGCTTTATCCTGACAAAGGGCAGTTATCGCGACTGGGTGGTTTCCGGCGGCGGCACAAAGAATACCACGCTGATGGACATGCTTAGAAAGGAAGCCGAAAGCCTGGGACTGTGGCTCCGCCATTCTGACGATTTTGGCATTCCCAGCCAGGCCAAGGAAGCCGTTGCTTTTGCTCTGCTGGCATACCAGACGTTGAATGGCTTGCCCGGCAACGTGCCGTCTGCCACGGGAGCCAAACGCGCCGCGGTACTGGGAAAGATTTCATATGTCTAACCACAGAGGTCACAGAGAGCCACAGAGATCAGGCTCTTATACAAGCAAAATTCTCCGTGTTCCTCAGTGTTCTCTGTGGTGGAGACTTGGTTTGCTGTTGCTGTGCGTGAGTTTGCTCTCCTGCGCCAAGCGTCCGGACGCAAATACGCTCGTGATGATCATAGAAAGCAGTCCCACGAATCTTGATCCACGCATTGGCACAGATGCGCAATCAGAACGAATCGATGAGCTGATCTTCGATCCTCTGGTCCATCGCGACGAGCATTTCAACATGGTGCCGTGGGTAGCGGAGAAGTGGGAAATTCCTGATCCCAAGACTTACATTTTCCATCTGCGGCACGGGATTCAGTTCCATGATGGGCGGCCGCTGACCTCGCGCGACGTGAAGTGGACGCTGGACAGCGTTCGTGATGGCTCGCTCTCAACTCTGAAGACGACAACTTACAAACTGGTGGAACGTGTTGACGCCCCGGACGACGCCACCGTTATCATTCATCTTTCTGAGCCTGACGGTACGCTGCTCTACAACGTTTCTGACGGCGCGTTTGGCATTGTGCCTTACGGCAGCGGCAAGCCGTTCAACCGCCATCCCATTGGCTCTGGGCCATTCACGTTTGTCTCTCAGGACCCCGACACCGAAGTTATTCTTCAGCGGAATGATAATTACTGGAGGCAGCACGCCCAGGTTGAACGTGTCCGCCTGACGATTGTGCCGGATGCTACCACGCGCGCGCTGGAGTTGCGCAAAGGCAGCGCGGACATTTCTCCCGGCGGCTCACTCAGCGCGGACATGGTGGGCACGCTTCGCCATTACCACAATCTTGAGATTGAACAGCGACCGGGTACCGTGCTGGCTTATTTGGCGTTCAATCTGCGCGATCCGATTTTGAAAGATATCCGTGTGCGACAGGCCCTGGCATACGCCATAGATCGCGGCGGGGTGCTGCATTATTTATTTGGCGACCAGGGCCGGCTGGCAGACAGCGTGCTTCCGCCGCAGCACTGGGCGTACAGCGGCGATGTGGCGCACTATCCTTATGATCCTGCCAAAGCAAATCAAATGCTGGACGCGGCAGGTTACGCGCGCGGCGCAGACGGCGTCCGTTTTCATTTAACAATGAAGACATCCACAGAAGAAACCACGCGCCTGCTGGCAGCGGTGCTGCAGCAACAGCTAAGACAGGTCGGGATTGCACTGGATATTCGCAGCTTTGAGTTTGCCACGTTCTATGCCGATGTGACGAAAGGCGCGTTTCAGCTTTATTCACTACGCTGGGTCGGCGGCAATGAAGATCCCGATATTTTTTATTACGCCTTTCACTCCTCCAGCTTCCCCCCCAAGCACGCAAACCGCAGTTATTACGTGAACCCGGAAATGGACCGCTTGATTGAAGCAGGCCGCAGCACCGTGGACCAGGAGAAGCGGAAACAGATTTATGCCCAAGTACAGCAGATACTGGCGCGCGACTTGCCGTACATCAATCTCTGGTACTTCGATAACGTTGTGGTGCACTCAGCCCGCGTCCGGGATTTGCACGTGAATCCAGCGGGAAACTACGACTTTCTTGCTTCAGTGCATCTGGCGCAATAGCTGCCTTCTCGAATGACGGCCCCCTCGGCGGCAATGTTAGTATCAAAGATTCGAAACCCATGCAGATACTTTTCATTGGCGATATATTCGGCAGTCCGGGGCGCAAGATTGTGCGCGACCATCTGGGCCATATTGTGGAAACCAACAAGGTCGATCTGGTGATCGCCAACGCGGAAAATTCCGCGGGAGGTTTTGGGCTTACACCAGCCATTGCCGACGAGCTTTTTGACCTGGGATGCCATGTGCTGACCACCGGCAACCACGTCTGGGACAAGCGCGAGATCATTGACTATTTCAATTCGGCGAATGGAGATGCCAGTGGTCGGGCGCGAAAGGTTTTGCGTCCAGCAAACTTTTCTGAGGGCGTTCCTGGTGTAGGCGTGTATGAGGGCGCAACGCGGCAGGGCCAGAAATATGCTGTCATCAACCTGCAAGGCCGCGTCTTTATGCACGATACAGACGATCCTTTCCGCAAAGCAGACACGCTGCTGGCAAAAATCAGCAGCAAGGTGGTGATCGTGGATTTCCATGCTGAAGCCACTTCAGAGAAAATTGCGCTTGGCTGGTACCTAGATGGACGCGTTACGGCAGTTCTGGGAACGCACACCCACGTGCCCACGGCAGACACACGGGTATTACCGGGTGGCACAGCATATCAGACTGACGTCGGAATGACCGGCCCGTATGATAGCGTGATTGGAGTGCAGAAAGAGCAAGTCTTGCAACGATTTCTTACCGGATTGCCGGGACGTTTTGAAGCCGCCAAGGGTGATCCGCGTTTCTGCGCTGTGTTGATTGGTTGCGATGCAGCCACAGGACGCGCGCATTCAGTACAACGGTTGATGCTAGGCGAGTAGATTCAACAAAAGAGCAGCCCATTCGGGGCTGCTCTTCTTTTAAGCATCTGGTTCCTTATTGGGCCGCTTTTTTCTTCGCCGTACCTTTCTTGGCTGTGCCTTTCTTAGCCGGACCTTTTTTGGTGGCGGCGGGTTTGGCAGCAGGCAGTTCACCTTTGGTCATCGTGAACATGAACGGGTCAGGCGTGTACTCTGAAATAACGCCGATTACATCGGTAGTTGCTCCAGGTGCAGGCGGCTTGGTCATCGGCTTTTCCATGGTGACGCGCATGTCAGCCTTATTGGCAGCTTGGTTGTCATCGCTCATCGCCACTTCAAGCGTGCTGGGATCCGTAACTGCAATAACCTTGACAGGCATCTTCAGCTTGGCTTCACCATTTTTCTCTTTTGTCTGAATGAATTGCCATACCTTTTCTGCAGCTTCCTTGTTGGCCGGGGTCTTATCGCGGCAGGAGAGCACCAGTTCATAGTCACTGAATGAAAGCTGGCTTGGATCGTTCTGCTGGACGGCCTGGGCAGCAAGATCGCACGGCGTCGGTGCTAGCGGAATGCTGGCAACAAAATTCGGCGGCGGAGCGGTCTCCGCGGCGGCGGTGGCCATGCGCTGATTCCAGTCGTCAGTATTGCCGTGGTACTTCTTGTATCGCGAGAGGAAATAGGGCGACCACGCCTGGAAAGCCTGGGGATTTTGTTTCTGTGCAATGCTCAATGCCTTGGCGCCGTACCAGAAACCAAGCGGATTCGATGGATTGGATTCCAACAGCGCAATCGCCATTTGGTAGTTATTGCCCAGATCATTGGGATCGATTTTCAACGCTTCTTCATAATATTTGGCTGCGTTGGCATAATCCTTCTGCTGCAAAGCGCCAAAGGCTGCCGTACCGGCAAAGATGTTAGCCATCTGGTTCTTCATCTTCTCGTAATCGGCCGGAGAGACACCCTCAGGTTGCTTCCAGTTAGGCAGCTCCTGCAATCCGCGCTCGGAGTCCGCACGGGCCTTGGCGCCGGTGGCCGCATCCTTGATCTGGCCGCGCTCAAGAAACACTACAATGGCCAAAGCGCGCACATTGTTCGGCTCAATCGTCAGTATTTGTCTGGCAATCTGCTCAACTTTTTGCTGGTTGTTGGCCTGCTGATAGGCCCCCATGGCTTGCTCCAGCGCGTCAATCTTGACGATGCTCTGTGGGTATTGAGCGACAAACGCTTCCATGGCCGCGCCTTTGGCGGCAGGATCAGTGGTATTTAAGGCGGTGATGTAGGCGTTATACTCGGCCGGGTCTTTAATCACCTTTTGGCTAGTGGGGACGTTGGCCTGTTGACCCGTCGCGGCGGGCTGCTGACCCGTTGCTGCAGGCTGCTGACCGGCGGGCGGTTGCGATGCCGGTGGCTGTTGCGATGGTGAACTGCCTTGACCCCAGGCTGCTGTGGTTAGCGCAAGCACAAACGTGACAAGCACTCTTTTCATTTGAGTTTTGCTCCTTCAGTACATCTCTGCCAGATTTTTGGCCTAATGCTCCAAAGAACATTCTGGTAGGCCGGTCTTTTCCGTTAAAAACTTAGAGGCACGGATTATAAAAGACACACCCTACATTTAGGCAAGCTCTACATAAAATGGCACTTTACTGCTCAGATGCAGAGCTGTCGGCGATTGTTACTTACAAACATCCGGCAAGCTGCAATTCCGTCATTTTATGATCTCCCCGTCGGCCCAGGCAGCTGTCAAAAAAGTCATCACATTCAGGCGCGACAAACTCTTGATTATTAACTTGGATAAAATCGAATTTGAAGCGATCCAGGGCAGGACGCGGTATCCTGCAAGATTAGACACCGGCTCGGCGAAAACGTTCCGACAAACGGCAAAAAAGGAAACTTCTGAAGAAGACCTTCGTCAAAACGATCTTCGAAAGTTAAGGACGAAAAGCACATGGATCACAAGTTGAACGGCAAAATTGCCCTGGTAACCGGCGGCGGACGCGGCATAGGCGCTGCCATCGCGCTCCGGCTGGCAGGTCTTGGCGCAACCACCATTGTCTGCGGACGCACTCTTGCCCGTCTCCAACATACTGCCGGACAGATCCGCTCAGCGGGTGGTCAGGGCGAGGCAATGGCCTGCGACGTTGCCGACTGGAACTCTGTTGCGGCACTGGCTGATCGGGTGCAAAAAACTTTTGGCCGGCTGGATATCCTGGTCAACAATGCCGGGATCGGCACGTTTGGCGGGCTGCTGCATACTATGCCGACCGACAAATGGGACACCATGTTTAATACCAACTTGCGCGGAGTCTTCTATATGATCCGCGCTTTCGTCCCCATGATGATCTCGGGAGGCAGTGGCGACATTGTGAACATTTCATCACTTGCCGGTAAGAATCCAGTTCCGAACGGCGCAGCCTACTCAGCTACCAAGTGGGGGCTGAACGGACTTACATATTCCGTGGCAGAGGAGCTTCGCGGTCACAAGATCCGGGTGGCTGTCGTCTGTCCTGGCTCGACGCACACGGAATTTGGCGCGCATGAAGGTAAAAGTTCCGACAAGATGCTGGTCCCTGAGGATGTGGCCCATGCAGTGGAGATGCTGGTAACGCAGAGGCCGCAAGCGTTCATCAGTGAGGTGCTTTTAAGGCCGGCACAGAAACCGTGAAGATCTCGGGAGATCGGATAGTGGAGTCGGGTGATCCTGGTGATCGGAAAAACAGTTAAAAGAGACTTAAGAAAAGACCATCTGAGAGCACATTCATCGGCCTAAATCCACCGCTTTGACTGGTTGAAAACCACCATCCGGCCAGACTACTTACTCTTAACTTCCGCTAAACAGCCCTGAATCATGCAGATAGCTTACCGTCCGATTGGCACGGCAGTTGCTCTTACCTGGTCAACGGTTGAACTCAGTAGCTTTACAAGAGGGAAGTAAAGGCGCGTCGCGCTGATCCCCGGCGCGCTGCTTAGATCAGGTGCGACGGTTTGGTGGCCGTCGCGCCGATTAAGAGGTGCAGAAGAGGACCCGATGAAAACGGTGAGACGTTTAGCAATCATAGTATTCGCGGTGACAGGATTGACGGCCAGCGGGTGGGCGCAGTACCAGGACTACGGTGACGCCTCGAACGGCAACGCAGCGCCCGCGAGCGATGGGCAAGCACCAGCGCTGGCGCAGAACTATCCCCAGAGTTCCAACGGAGAAACGACGCAGAATGGGGAAGCAGCTCCCAGCCTCCAGGGGACGGCTCCCCGAAGTGAAGGGCCAGCGCCATCGGTAGCGAGAATCAGCTTTATTCATGGTGATGTTTCGACGCAGCGCGGTGATAGCGGGGATTGGGGCGGCACATCGATCAACGCGCCGGTGGTGCGTGGTGACCAAGTTGCGACCGGCCAGGATGCGCGCGCGGAAATTCAGCTTGATTACGCGAATATCCTGCGGCTGGCGGCGCATAGCCAGGCCAAGATTGCTGACCTGACGCCCAAGCGCATACAAGTGCAGGTCGGGCAGGGATACGCCAGTTACACCATGCTCAAAGGCAGCGAGGCGGACGTGGAAATCGATTCGCCAAATGTGGCGGTGCGTCCGCTCCGGACAGGGCGGTACCGGGTGCAGGTGATTTCAGATGCACAGACAGATGTGATCGTGCGGGAAGGCGAAGCGGAAATTACCACGCTGCAGGGCAGCACTCGGGTGCATGCGGGTGAGATGATTACCGTCCGCGGCACCGATGAGCCAGAATATAAAGTCAGCACTGCGCCCGACAGAGACGATTGGGACACATGGAACGGCGAACGCGACCACGTGGTACGCGATTCAGAAAGCGTGGGCCATACCAACCGCTATTACACCGGCGTGAATGATCTTGATGGTTACGGACATTGGGTTTACGTGGCAGGGTATGGCAACGTTTGGCAGCCTTACCAGACGGTAACGTGGGCGCCATATCAAACGGGAAGATGGGTTTGGCAGCCTTACTACGGATGGACCTGGGTATCATACGAGCCTTGGGGATGGGCTCCCTACCATTACGGACGGTGGTTTTATTACGGAAACAACTGGTGCTGGTGGCCTGGACCGCTTTATGTCGGCTATCGTCCGCTATGGTCTCCGGCATTTGTCTTCTTTGTGGGCTTTGGACACCATTCCGGCTTCGGCTTTGGCTCCATCGGATGGTTTCCCGTGGGGCCGCATGATCGCTTTTATCCCTGGTACGGCCGGGGTTTCAATCACGTCAACATCACGAATATTACTGTCATCAATAACTTCCATGGACGTGGCGGCTATATTGCTCCACTGGCAGTGCGCGGACGTCAACCGTATTTCTCCAATGCGCATCTGGCGTTAACCAACCCACGCGTTCGCGGCTCGATTACCAGCGTTTCAGCTGAAAACTTTGGCCGCGGCGGCCATGAAGGCTGGCGTCACGGCGTGGAAGAGCGTGAGCTGCGCGAATCCCGGGTGATGACGGCGAACCTGCCAGTTGTCCCCTCGCGTGAGAGCTTGCATGCGGGTAACAATACCGGCGCACCCGCAGGCATACAGACGCGCAACAACGATCACTTCTTTACCAAACACGCGCCTCCTGCCGTGCGCGAGTCATTCCATGATCAGGCCGCGCGCGTGCAGCGCGCTGTTGGACCGGAAGCTGCCGGCGCTTCCCATGGCAACTCTGGCGGCGCGACAAACGGCGCGCAGAATACCAGCGCGGGACAGCATTCGTTTAACGAAAAGGGGCGCATCGAGTCGGGCATGAACAATGCGCATACGCCAAACAGTGGTTCGACGGCTGGCAGCAACGCGGCGCAGGATCGTTCCCGCAGCGACCACAGCGGCTGGAATAAATTTGGCTCGGCTGCCGGCCACTCCGGCGGCGACGTCAGCAATGGCCGCTCTGACTCGTCAGGGAATCCAAGAAGCTCTTCCGGCGGAGTCAATGGTCATCAGATTAATGATCGGCAAACAAACGACAGGCAAATTAATGATCGTCAAATAAATGACCGCCAGATGAGCGATCATCAGATTAATTCCGGGATGTCGCAATCCTCTGATCGCAGCGCCGGACAGTCTTCGCACACACCGGAAAGCGGCGGTTGGCAGAAGTTTCCATCTCGCTCAGATAACGGTTCAGCCCAGGATCATGGTTCCGTCATTGACCACGGTTCTGGCCCAGGAATTTCGGCGGCCGACAGAGTGGACCACGCATCGCAGGGTAACTCTAGCGGCAACAGCAGACCGCCGCTCGATCTGCATCGGCCCATCGTGACGCCCAGAGAGCAGCCGGGCAATGCAACACCCGCGCAGCGGAGCGAGCCTCGTTACAATCCGCCGGCACAACATAATGAACCTCGATACAATCCGCCTGCGCCGCGCAGTGAATCTCGTGGTTCATACTCGGGTTCAGGCTCAGGATCGCGTAACAGCGGTGGCGGATCATCACACAGCAGCGGAGGATCGTCATCGCATGGCGGCGGTGGATCTTCGTCGCATGGCGGGGGTGGTGGCCACAGCGATTCACATTCAGGTTCTAGCTCTCATCGCTAGCGGCGGCAAACCTTAAGTTTGGTTCGACGAACATAGAAAGAGCGACGGAAGAACCAACCGTCGCTCTTTCTGCTTTCAAGAATGAAATGGTCGTTTTACCAGACGCCTTTATCGCTGCCGGTAATTCTGAACGCCACAGCCGCCGCGGAAGCCAGCGGGGGCAACAAGCTCAGGCGGAAGGTAGCTGGAACGTTACCGCTGAAAGCCGCCTGCGTGATTTGCTTTGTATACAGCCGCGCACCGTAGGGCATGATCGGCAGGCGCAGGAAGCGAGCGCGCGTATAGATTTTGTCACCGGTTACGGTGGCATCGGCAATCACGCTGGCAGGAAGATCAAGCGGCGTGCCGCGATACCGCTGCACATAGTCGGAAACAATCTTCAGGAAGCTAGCAACACCTGGCCAGATTCCCGCTACGGTGGCGGCGGCGCGCAGTTCGCGGAAATCGACTTTACCGGATTCAATGATGGCTGTCGCATTCAGGATGTCACAAACTCGGAAATAAAAGTGGCGATACATGCGCTGCAACGTGGCGGCAAAAATCCGTTCTTCCGGCGCAGGAACATAAAATGTATTTCCGTTCAGCCGGATCGTTACCCGCCGGTCAATGCACCGCTTGGCCAATCCAATGTGCTCGCCAGTCTGACCAAGGCGGCCAACATGCGTCTCAATCGATTCCGGCAATCCCGGAATGGAAAAGTTCCACTTGCAGGCCAGCCGGTCGCCCCAGCTGCGCGCTTCAATCTTGCCGCCAAAGCGCTTGGTGAAAACATTCACAATCTTCGTCTTCGATCCTGTCGAAACAAGGTCAAGGTCATTGCCCAGATCAGGCCAGTGGTCCAGCGTTTTCATCACAACCGTGGGGCAGCCCTCTTCTTCCAGCGCATTACATACTGCTTCCAGGTGATTCAATGCATTGGAGATGCGGGCGCGTTCTTTTGCAAGCGTTTCCACCGCCCAGGCTTGAATGTCGGCGTTTCCGCGGTTGCCCGCAACACGGTTCAGCACCTCAAAAGCGCGGATCACCACATGATTAGAATCCGCCAGTTCGACAAAATCCTGCCGCTGTTCCGGCGTAAGCGAGCTAAGCATGGGAATAAGGTCAGACGCTGAAGCGGGCCGCAAAGTTAATTTTAAAAATGCATCAATATATTGGCTTTCGTTTTTGATTGCTGTAGCCATGGGACCGGGAACTCCTGGGGGATTACTCGTAAGCTGGTTGGCTTCGAAAACTAGGATGTGGGCTGCTGCTTTCAGGTTGTCGAGGATAAGGAAGCATTGAGCGGCAAGGATTTGGCATTGAGCTATGTCGATCCCATCCTCGAGATCACCCAGATCAGCGCGTCTCGTTATTGGACCGTCGCAGTCGTATTTGCCGAGGCCGGCTTCGGTTTGCCTTGATTGTTCGGCGCAGGGTACATGGAGAGAACATACGTCTCAAGTTTCTTGAAAGACGTTTCTCCCAGGCCCACCCTGAGCTGTTCGACATGGTCTATGACTGTCTTCTTGCGGTCCTCAAACATCTGATAGAAATCTGCTGACGGAGTGACGATCGCGTTGGGAGCAACTTGCGCACGAAATTTTTCGGCCTCCGCATTCATTTTCTCGTCTAGTTCGTTCACCGCGCAGTTACAGTCGTGCGCGATCTCCTGCAGAATCTCGCCTTCGGCGTCGTTGAGTCCGGCATCCCTTTGGTAGACCGTACGCCACCCCGCAGCCTCTTCGTGCTTTCCTGCCTTCTCCGCTTGCTCAGCCCAACGGTTGTAAATCCCGATCGTGTAGAAGGAGGTCTCAAAGTACACATATCGAAGACTCATGGGCTCAGGCGGTGAAGGCGGAAGAATGACTGTCGGGTTCGGATCCACCGGGACGGCTGGAATGCCGCGTTGCGGCCCAAGAGCCGTCGGACGCAGCCCTTTGATAGTTGCTCCTGGGCCAGGAGTTTTCACAGGATTGCCAACCGCATCCACAATGGCGTGCCAGCCGCTGCATGGCTTCGGATCAGCAGTTTTGGCATTGACCCATTGCACCACAGTCGGCACATTGCTTGTTTGGTCTTGGCCTGCTGCCAGAAGGGACGGAGTTGCTATTAGAACTGACACTAGAAGGATGTTTGGCGCTCGCATTCTATTGATCCTTTCCTTGCTGGCAGACATCGTCCTACCCGCTATCCATAAAACGACGAGACCGGCAGAATGGGTTCAACTTTTTTGAGGAAATCTATAGTGTCTGCCATTCACCTTTCTTGGCTGAGTGCTGATTGCTGAATGCTACTCTATAATCGCGAGTTCGGCCGGAACAATCTGCTGGAGCAGGCAACAATAATGAACGCATTTGACGACTTAAGACAATGGATCGCCGCGCTGGATCGCGCCGGTGAATTAAAAAAGATCAAGACCGAGGTCGATCCCATTCTGGAGATCACTGAGATTGCCGATCGCGTCTCCAAGGGCGCGGCCAAAAAATATGGACGCCCCGGCGGCCCAGCGCTGCTCTTTGAAAACATAAAGGGCGCAAATGGTGTCCCCGTGCTGATCAACCAGTTCGGCTCGGAGCGCCGCATGCAAATGGCGTTGGGCGTGGACTCCCTCGACGAAATTGCCGAGCGCATCCGGCAGCTGCTCAATATGAAGTCGCCGGAAGGCTTCCTAGAAAAACTAAAAATGCTGCCCATGCTTGCCGATATGGGTAAATTTTTTCCCAAAGTTGTTGCCACAGGGCCATGCAAAGAGGTCATTAAGAAAGAGAAGTTTTCGTTGCTTGATTTTCCCATCCTGCAATGCTGGCCGCAGGATGGTGGGCGCTTTATCACGCTGCCGTGCGTCATTACTCGCGATCCCAAAACCGGGAAGCGCAATACCGGCATGTACCGCATCCAGATTTATGACGCTACCACAGCGGGCATGCACTGGCAGCGCCAGAAAGTTGCGGCGGAGCACTACCGTGACATGCTGCGTGCTGGTTCCAAAGAAAAATCAGGAGCGCAGGCGCCCTCGCCTGCGGAGAGGAGACATGGAGTAGACATCATGGCCCGCTCCGGCGGAGGCTCCATGCTTGCCCCCGGTGATCGTCCCAGCGGAACGATGGAAGTTGCCGTCGCCATCGGCACTGAACCCGCGCTTACATTTTCCGCCATTGTCCCTGCGCCTCCGGAGATTGAAGAATTCATCATCGCCGGCTTTCTGCGCCAGAAGCCAGTTGAATTAGTGAAATGNGAGACCGTCGATCTGGAAGTTCCCGCGTCGGCAGAAATTGTCCTTGAAGGTTACGTTAAGCTTGACGAGCTCCGCACCGAAGGCCCATTCGGCGATCACACTGGTTTCTATTCACTGGAAGACGAGTACCCGGTGTTCCATGTCACCTGCATCACCCATCGCAAAAATCCGATTTACTCCACCACCATCGTCGGCAAACCGCCGATGGAAGATGCCTGGATGGGCAAAGCCGTAGAACGCATCTTCCTCCCGCTGATGCGGCTCACGCTGCCGGAGATAGTGGACGTGAATCTGCCCGTGGAAGGCGTATTTCACAATTTAATGATCGTCTCCATCCGCAAGTCTTACCCAGGTCACGCGCGCAAAGTCATGAGCGGAATCTGGGCGCTGGGCCAGGCCATGTTCACCAAATGCATCGTCGTGGTGGATGAAGACGTAAACGTGCAGGATATCGGCGAAGTGGTTTTGAAAGTTTTCAACAATATCGATCCTGAGCGTGACATTCAGTACATGCTCGGCCCGGTCGATTCACTTGACCACGCTTCGCGTCTGCCGAACTTCGGCTCCAAGATGGGCATTGACGCCACGCGCAAATGGCCGACTGAAGGTTTTACCCGTCCCTGGCCAGACGAAATCCTGATGGACGAAAAAACCAAGGCGCAGGTGGACAGGAAGTGGAAAGATTTGGGGATTGAATAATCGTCGTGATCGCAATCCAAGCGCCCGCAAAAGAGAAATTGGGTGAAGAAAGAAATCCACTTGCTCGACTCCGCTCGATAAATCATCAACGCTTCGGCTTCGGCTTGAAACATTGATTTACGTCCGCCGGCCCCAAATTTTCCTGATCTTTGGGACTCCAGGTACTAGCACCTTTGGCTTCCAGCTCTGGATTGTATAAACCTCTCTGATGTGGTGAAATCTGATACACCCAGTACGTCGTTTGGATACACTTTTGCCGGTAGCGGTAGACCTCAATCTGTCTATCTCATTGAAAACAGGTTTAGGCCGATCAGTTGCTGCTAATAAGGAGATAACCAAGCACGCGGGCCTAAGATATGAAACGCCAAGCCATTTTCGTCAGGATTATTACGACCTTGCTCGCCCTGGTGAGCACGCATCTCTTCTCACAGCAGACGCCCGAGCAGGAGATTGCGCAGATCGTGGCGCAGAGCCAGCAGGCCCTCAGCAACCACAACGAGCAAAAAGCTTTGTCGCTCATTCAGCAGGGACTGATCAAGTTTCCCAATCGCGAAGAGTTGCAGATCCAATTGTCCCGAATCTACGTTGAGCAAAAGAAAGATCGCCAGGCGATTGGGCTTTTGAACTCTATTCTGTTGGCCAACGCATCCAGCCGCAACGCCAAGCTGGAGCTGGCGCAGATTTTTGGCTATCGAGAAAACTATCGCGAATCTGACAGGCTGTACCGCGAATTGCTGGCGGCCGATCCTGATGACGAAACCGCAGCGCTTGGGTTGGTCCACAATCTGACACTGGAAGGAAAGCGAGCAGAGGCGCGTGCGCAGTTGCAGCAGGCCTTTACGCGGCATCCGACCAGCCTGCAATTGCAGCAGTACAGTGACTATCTGGCCTCTGATCCTGTAGAAGCGCAGGCACGAAAATTTCATCGCGTACAAAACTCCGAATCATTTATCACGGATACTTCAGGCAACCGCTCTGTCTATTCCAGCCAAGGGATGGTCTATCAGTTCAGCAAGAACATCACCAGCCGTATGGGCTTGGATGAAACATCACTATGGAAGACCGGCACCTTCACTGAGACGGTAATCTCTGGCGCCGCGGATACTCGCCTGCGGCTGGGCAAATACGTTGCCGTGCGTACAAGCCTGGGAGCGGTGCGCTTTGCCGATACCAGCAGTCAGCTTCTTTATGGCGGAGACCTGGAACTCTATCCTCTCAAGGGCCTTTCACTCTCCGGCGGTTTCTCACGTTATCCAATTTCGCCCACGTTTGATTCCACCGCGTTCGATCTTTTGGCACATGGTTGGCACAGCCATGTTGATTACCGGGGGCACAATTTTTCCATCGTTGGCAGTTTTTCTGTTGCCCACTATTCTGATGGGAATCATGGCGAGCGCGAATGGGGAGAAGCGTTGCGCTGGTTCCCATGGCATGACAATCAGTTTGCCATTGGCGGCGGCTATGCCTTCCGGCATATTCATTTCACCAAAGACCTGAATCACGGCTACTTCAATCCCAACCAATACCGCAGCCATCTTGGCGCGGCTGGCTTCCGCATGCGGCTGGGCAAACATTATCGCGGCGAGTATATGGGCTATGGTGGCGCTGAAATTCTGGAGGACTTTGCCGGCTACTCTCCTGCCGGCGTTGCAGTCATGAAAAATGATTTCCTTTTTGGACCGTGGGACCTTTCCGCGGACTACACCTATTACCACCTGATACAGGCGACAGGCGCTTTCCGCACGAACGCCGTTGGCGTGACGCTGGGCTATAAATTTTAAAGGCAGAGTTTTGATGACACAGATTTTTACGAAGTAAGTTTTGATCGATGCAGGTTTGGCCACAGTCTTAGCAGGCTGTAGAAAGGCTCTTTCGGATGTCCGGCAGCGAAAAAAATCGTAACTTCAAAATTCTGGTGGTGGATGACGATGATTCCACGCGAAGCCTGCTCAGCTCCGTGCTGGCCGCGGAGGACTATGAGTGTCTTACCGCCAACAGCGTGGCCACGGCAGACATAATACTGCGCCAGGAGCCGGTACAGCTTGCGCTGCTTGATCTTTATCTGGGTACGGCCAATGGGCTCAACGTGCTTGATCTCATCAAAGTCCTGCAGCCGCAGTGCGCCTGCGTGATCATGACGGCGCACACCAGCGTTGAGACGGTCACCAAGTCTCTTGGCTCCGGCGCCATTGAGTATCTGGGCAAGCCTTTGCTGATCGATGATCTTTTGGCTCTGGTGCGCAAAGTTCAGGCCAGCAAACGCGCGTTGAGCGAAGCCACTGCCACCATTGATGAAGGCCCTGAAACGTCCATCATCGGGCGCACGCCGAAAATGCTGGAAGTCTATCGCGCCATTGCGCGCGTCGCTCCGACAGAAGCCAGCGTGCTGATTCTGGGAGCCAGCGGCACGGGCAAAGAACTGGTTGCGCGCGCGCTGCACGATCACAGTTCGCGCGCGGACAAGCCGTTTGTCCCAGTAAACTGCGGCGCTCTTCCGGAAAATATTCTGGAAAGCGAGCTTTTTGGACATGAAAAGGGCGCTTACACAGGCGCAGACAGCAGCCGTCCCGGCCTTTTTGAAGCGGCCCACGGCGGCACGCTTTTCCTGGACGAAATTTCAGAAACCAAGCCCGGCTTCCAGGTGAATCTTCTGCGCGCTGTGCAGGAGCAGCAAATCCGCCGCGTCGGCTCACATAAGTACACACAGATCAACGTGCGCATTCTTGCAGCCAGCAATCGCGACCTGACCAAGCTGATGACTGAAAGCCGTTTCCGTGAAGACCTCTACTATCGGCTGAGCGTTGTGGTAATCAACCTTCCCGGGCTGGAAGAGCGGCGAGAAGACATTCCTTTGCTTGTCCAGCATTTCCTGAAGCGCTCCAACCAGAAAAGCAAGCGCAATATCACCATCACGGATTCCGCGGTAAAGATGCTGACGAATGCGGCATGGCCCGGCAATGTTCGCGAACTCGAAAACCTAGTGGAGCGGCTGGCAATTTTTTGCTCGTCGGGTGAAATCGGCGTGGCCGATGTTGAGCGCGAGCGCCAGATGATTCGCAGCAATGGCCTTCCCGATAAAACTCCTCCATCGTCATTGGAAGATATGGAGCGGCAACACATACTGCGCGTCTTGCAGGAGCACGCAGGCAACAAGTCAAAGGCTGCGCGGGCGCTGGGCATTGAAAGGAAAACTTTGTACCAGAAAGCGCGCCGGCTGGGGATTGATTTGATGGTCGGCTAATTTGTAATAAGGAGCACATCGGTTTCAGCGATGAAGTTTTTCTCCAATTCGACAGACGCAAAGCCCATCACCTGGGGCCGTTGGATCAGGCTCAACGCCATCCTGTTGGGGCTAGTGTGCCTGGTGAGCCTGAGCTTCCCTGTTTCCACGCTGAGCCAGAAGCTGAATGACTTTTTTTTCCGCGTACGGCGTCCGCTGCCGATCTCGAATCAAGTTGCCCTGGTGCTGATTGACGATGCTACTTTGGAGCAGCATGGACGCTGGCCATGGCCGCGCGCCGAGCTGGCTAAACTCATACGCGCTGTTAGCGCGCAAAATCCTAAAGCCGTTGGTGTTGATGTCCTCTTACCAGAAGTTGAGGATGAGCAAAATGATTCAGCGCTGGCCAGCGCTATCCAGTCCGCGCCCAACATTGTGCTGGCAGCAAAAATTTCAACTTCGCCCACCGGCAATTTGTGGATGGATCCGCTTCCCCGCTTTGCCAAGGCGGCAAAAGGCGTGGGGCACGTACAGGCGATCATCGATTTTGACGGTCTGTGCCGCAGCATCCCCATCCAGGAACCAAGCGCGGACGGATTGCGTCCTGCATTTGCCCTCAAGCTGGCTGAATTGGCCAGGCCCGGTGTGCTGCCTAAGAAAATAGTTCTCGACGCAAACACACCGGGCGTGGAACGCATGGCGGAGGCGCCGCCAATGCTCATCGATTACCGACCGCAGTTTGAGCCCGGACAGCCGAATCCGCCGTTCGTCGTCGTCTCCGCAGGCGATCTATTGACGGGCAAGCCCGCGCCAGAATTGGCGGGCAAGACCGTACTCATCGGCTTTGGTGGAATCGACATCAGTGACCGACTCATCACTCCGGTCAGCAATCAGCTTCCGATGCCCGGCGTGGAAATAAACGCCAACGTAGCTGACATGGCGCTGAGCGGACGGATCCTTTCGCAGATTGGCAACTTTGCCCAGATCACGCTATTGGTCTTGATGAGCGTGGTATCGCTCTGGGTGGTGGTGCGGTATCCAGGCGTACGCGGACTGCTGATCCTCATTGGCATGCTGGCAGGCGTATATATAGCAGCGTATTTTCTGTTTGCAGATTTTCACCGCCTGCTTGCTTACGGACCGTTATTGGTCGCAGGCGTACTTGCCGCGCCTATCGCGCAGCTTGAGAACCTGCTGATAGTAGACCGCGAAGTCACTTCGCGACTGCAACAACTCCGCCACGCTATCAGTCCGCACTATGGACAGCTCAAACCTGCCCAGTCCGGCACAGATCTTGCCAAGTGGCCGGCCTCAGACCGGCTGCATTGGAAGCTGGCTGCGCTCAAAGACCTTCAGGCGGAATTATCTTCGCTTTATTCATTCAACCAGACGCTGCTTGAAACCATGAATGAAGGCCTTGCGGTCTATGGCGCCAACGGAGCACTTCTCTTCAGCAATGAAACGTGGAAGGCATTTTGCGTCCGTCATGCGCTTGTGATGGACAGACTTTCAGGCGTAACGAAACTGGCGGGTGGCTGGCAGGAGTTAGCGACCTTGTCGTCGCAGCCCGCGTCATGGGCTGAAAATGAGGCTTCGCTCGGAGAAGAGCTGTGGCTATTCCATGCGGTGCGTCTGCCGTGGACATCTTTTGCTGAAGCCGGGGCGTTGTTGCTGATCGCGGAAGATATTACCGCGCGTCGCCAACGCGATCAGGCGCGCTCAGAAGCGCTGAGCTTTGTTACGCATGAGCTGCGCACGCCGCTCATCTCCATTCAGGGCTTTTCTGAACTCCTGATGCGCTATCCCAACTCTCCGGCGACGCGTGAAGCTCCATCCACTATCTTCCGCGAAACGAATCGCCTGGTAGCGATGATCAATACTTATCTGGAAGTTCTGCGGCTGGATGCCGGAGCACGCCCGTTGCGACTGGCGCGCACCAGCATCGGCACAATGGTGGAGCATGTGCAAAAAGTGGTGCAGCCGCTGGCTGCCGCAGCCAAAATTGCCGTGCGAGTAGATCTGGATTGCGATGACGGATTTTTGCAGTGCGATGAGACGCTCATCTCCGGCGCGCTGCTCAATCTGGTCAGCAATGCCATCAAGTATGGCGCGGGCGGAACAGAGGTCTTGATGCGGGTCCATTCTTCCGGCGAAGAAATTCAGTTTGAGGTACAAAACTCCGGGCCGGTGATACCAGAGGCCGAGCTGGAGCAATTATTTGAACGTTTTTATCGTCCTGCCCACAGCGAATCGATTCCCGGCTGGGGTCTGGGATTGAGTTTTGTCCGCCGCATTTCCCAGCAACACGGCGGAAGGGTCCATGTAACCAGCAACCAATCTGCAGGCACCACGTTTGCATTTACACTGCCGCGCGGCGCCTGCGAAGTTTCAGAGGTGACACCATGAAAAACAAATTAATTTTCACGCTCATCGGCTTTGTGCTTTACTGCGCGTGCGCTGTCGGCCAAGAATCTTCGCCAGCGGCGACCGCCAACGCTCCTTATGCCGGGGCCACTATCTCCGACTTCAAAGGAAAAGTCAGCATTCAGCTTCCCGCACAGGCGTTTGCCGCTCCTGTCCGAGGCGAACTCCTGCCGCCGGAAACTACGGTAAGCACGGACGACGGCCGTCTGCTGTTGAAGCTCTCCGATGGCAGCGATGTGCTGGTGCGCGCACATACCAAGCTGCTGCTGAAGCAGCCTGAAGCCAGCGGCTGGAAGTATTTTCAGCTCCTCATGGGCCGCGTACGCACACAGATTCAAAAGCGCATGGGAGGATCGCCCGCATTCCAGATCGGCACCCCCAGCGCGGTTATTTCCGTCCGCGGCACAAAATTTGACGTTGAGGTTGACCGTCGCGGCTTTACTGAAGTTGACGTGGATGAAGGCGTAGTGGAACTTGAGGCCGTAACCGGTCGTGGTCAATCCGTAATGATCACCGCCGGTTTTTCCAGCCGCGTAGGCATGGAGGGCGGTCCGGAAGTTCCCCGCCCCACGCAGGATTTGCGTCCGCAGCTTGACCGCTCCAGTCGCAGGGACAACGGCAGCAACTCGAAGGACGATGACGATCCCGTCAAGAGCCTGCGCGCTTCTGATCATCGGGATCCAGGCGACCACCATGGCGGTGATCCTGACAGCGGCAGCGGACATTCCTCCGGATCAGGCGACAACGACCATTCATCCGGATCAGGCTCTGGTTCCGGATCCGGCTCCGACGGCGGTTCTGGATCTGGATCGGACGGTGGCAGCGGCGACGATCATCATCACGGCGGCAAACCACCGGAGTGGATCTAGTCGCAATTCGCGTTTAACAAGTCTTCAATAAATCGCGGCGGATGTTCACATAACGGAACAAACACCGCGGTTTTATTTTATCCATACAGATGCCACGTTGAAAATGCGGCCTGTGTCCGGAATACACGGTGTACGGGTCAGATTAACCCGACGCGCTTTTTCACAACAACCAGAGTTGCTGAAAATAAAGGGTTTTAACCACAATTCCAATTGGCACGCCGACTGCATTTACAACAGGCAAGTCAGCATAGATTCCCCTGTGCTACTTCGTCTTGAAAGGAAAAAGGTACAGCCCTGAAAAGCTTTCCCCAAACCTGGAACCCTGTCGCTTTTGCAGCGCATTATCGGTTGCATCGGCGCATCAGAGGTCCGTTGTCTTTGGGAATACCGGGGCATGTACAAGGGAGCGACGATACGACGGAGTCAACCCACTATCAGGACGATGATCGTAGTACTCTACTAACACAACGCCACTCGATCGAATCCTCAGACACTTTTATTCTTGGAGGCCCAATGAAACGGGTTTATTTGTTCACACTGCTATGCGTGGTGTTTGCTTTGTTGCTGACAGGTTGCGGAGGCGGTTCCACCCACCAAGTTTCCACCGGCGCGGGACAAGTTGTCCTGCAGACCGGCGACGCCGTCAATGACCAGATTGCCAAATTTGAGCTTAACATCAGCTCGATTACCCTTACCGGCGTAAGCCCAACCGCTACCACCGCGAATTTGCTGGCAAAACCAGCTGAAGTGGAATTTTCACATCAAGCCGGCACCTTTGAGCCGCTGACCCTTGCCAATCTACCGCCAGGAACCTACAACGGAGCCACAATCACCGTGACCGGCGCTGAAGTAGTTGTGCTGAATGCCGGCGTGCCCACAAAGGTTACGGCAACTGTTTCCGGAAGTCCGGTGACCGTGAGCTTTGCCAATATCACCGTCACGACCACACCGCTGTTCCTCAACTTTGATCTTGATCTGGCTGCCTCCGTGGTATTGAACGGAACGCCGATCACTTCAGCCACCATTACTCCCAAGTTCAACGTGACTTCCGCCGCCACGCCGCCGGCCGGCAATGAAGGCAATGAAGACCACGATAATGGCGAACTGGAAGACGTTCACGGCAGCGTGAAATCCATCAGCGCTCCAAGTTTCACCATCACCACCAAATCAACTGACATCACTTTTGCCACGGATGCCACCACCCGGTTTAAAGATGGCATTACTCAGCTTTCTGACCTGAAGGTTGGCGACATTGTTGAAGTTGACGGTATCACCAAGAGCGATGGTAGCAAGCTGGCGACCAAAGTCGAACGCGAAGGCAGCCAGAATGGTGAAGAAGCCGAGGGTCTGGTCTCTGCGTTGGATAACCCGCTGACGAAGATCACGATTATTCATCAGGTGGATTCGACAGGAAGTTCCAATTCACCCGTCACGGTGGATATCGGCGTGAACTCCAGCACGGTTTACAGCGTTCGCACCGATAAGCTGAACATTACTGCTCCGGCGTTTGACGCAACCCACATTGGCAAAGGCCAGCGCATTGAAGCTGATTCCAGCACCAATGTGACGCCGCTTCTTGCCACCAAAATAAAACTGCGCGAGCAGGCCCTGATCGGTACGGTTGCAGCTTCACCGGCGCCAGGCCCGTCAGGCTTCACCATCACCATCAGCCCGACGTCCGCCTTCGGAACATTGAGCGGCGCGACCAGTGTTGCGGTAACGTTCGCCAACGGCGCAACTCTCAAGACAGCTCCTGTGGCTGGAGCCACTATCCGCGCACGCGGCCTAGTGTTCTTCAACGCCGGAACTTACTCGATGATCGCCGTTCGTGACGACGACAATCACTAAACAGTTCCTCTACCCCTCAAACCTCGACGGCCTGCTTACGCAGGCCGTCTTTTTTGTCGCTGCGCTCCAAACAGTACTTGGTTATTTAGTATTTAGTACTTAGCTGTAATCTCGCAGCAGTTTCACCTATCCTGAAATGCGTTGGTCTTGCAGACAAATACCAAGTACCAAGTACTAACTACTGCTCCTCACGGCTTCGCATAGGGCAGCGCGCTCAACTCGCTTTCCGGCGCAACACGCACCTCAATCGCGCCTTCCTGGGGAAGCGAATCCAGGGGCAAGCCATCGCGCCACAAGGAGAAACGCACGCGCAGTTGAGTCCCGATGTCTGCTTTTAGCCGCTTCAATGGCATCTGGCACTCAAAAATTGAATCAATGCCAATCCTAAATCCATCATCTTGCGGCTGGCCATTTTCGCCCAGCTTCCATCCGTGAAGCTTGCCTTGCGAAATATCCGCTTCCAGCCGCACCGACTGGTTTACATTGCCACCATCTGGATTCAGTGTTTCTGTCGTCACCACCAGCCGCGTGTCTCCGGTGGCCCATTCCGCCGGTTCTTCGATAAAATCTACCCGGCAGTAAAGATTTTCTTCATCGATGCCGGCATAGCCGGTGTCGAGCAGAAAAAGTTTTCCATGCATGGCGGAAGAATGCCGGTCGGCCACGTGGGATGCCGCGCCCAGCCATTCGAAGTATTCAATATTTTTGCCATCCACTTCTGGATGGATATACGTGGTTTGCGGCGTGAACTGAGGTTTGGCGTGAGCGCCTGCAATCGGTTGCGCCAGCACATCCGGCGGCGTGCCGCCCAGGGCAAGATAGACATTGGAAAGATGCTTGCGGTAGAGCTCATCAAATTCACGATCATTCGCTGAATGGTGCTCCGGTCCGTACCACCAGTTCCAGTCACTGCCTTCCGCGATCAGCAATTCCTCATAAGCCAGGGCAGCCTGCTGTGCGGACGCCTTGCTCGCATTTGCTGTGAAGAAGTCGCGTGCTGCCGTGAGCTGGTCCCATGCCACGTTGTCTTCAGGCGCGCCGATCCATACATCGAAATTCGAATTGATCCACGAGCCTGGAACAATCGATCCAATCTCTGCGGGCGCGTGCTCTCGCTCTATGGCTTCAGAAACTGTCAGCGCTGCAATCGATGGATCTTTTTGAATGCCGTCGTATAGCCGCCGCAGAAATTCGCGCCCTGATTGCGGATAAAATTCCCAGGCGTTCTCGCCATCAAGAATGATCGGCACGACTGCCGTCTTGCCTTTGGCCAGCACCGGCTCGGCTGCCTGCTTTACGCGACGAATAAGATCATCGGCAGCTTCTTGGGCCGGCACGCCGGAATAGACAAAGCCGATCAGGTCAGAGAGCGAATGATCGCGGAACACCATGCTCATCTCTGCCGCGCCCTGCTGCCAGCGGAAAATCTGGTAGAGCTGGGCCGCGCTGTCGGCTTCCAGTCTCCCGGTGCCGTCGCGGTGGAAGATGGTTCCCAGCGACCGGCAGAGCACACCTTCATCTGTGGCCATCCACTTCACGCCCAGGTCGTGCGCGATCGTCAGGGCTTCATTGGAAACGCTCCCTTCAGATGGCCACATGCCCTTTGGCCTGGCGCCAAAAACCTGTTCATGCAGCGTCAACCCGCGTTCAATTTGCTCACGCGCATCTTCAGGATGGCGGAATCCTTGCGATGGCAACGGCAAGCCATGGTGAGACACTTCGCCAATATTCGTGTCACAAACCAGCGGCAGAATGGGATGGTAAAAAGGCGAGGTGGAAATCTCAATCGCGCCGCGCTTCCCTGCCGCGGCATAGACCGGCAGGACCTTGGCCAGAAACTTTTGCTGAATTGCGATTACCTGCTCCTGATCTTTCAACGAAAAATCGCGGGCTTTGCTGATGAGTTCGCGAATGAGTGGATCGTCAAGGAAAAATTCGTCCATCCATGCGATCTGTGAGAGCACCTGGAGATCTGTGATATCGCCATTACTCATACGCCGCGCGTTGTTCATGGTATCTTGTGGGCGGCCATGAAAGTGCTGTTCCAACTCACGATAGCGCGGATAGCGGCCAATCATGTTCTCTGAATTCGCCTGAAACAGATACTGGACGGCAAACTGCCGCTCGGCCAGGTCCATCTCAGTCGCGGGCATAGCTGCTACCTGCAGGAATGGGTCCTGCGCCGTTCCATTCACGTACTCCTGCAATTGCGTGATGAGCGAAGGGACGAGGTTAAACGTCTGGTGCAGGCCGGAAAATTCATCCAGCAGCTTCACCATGCCGTAATAGTCTTTTAGCGCGTGCAAACGTACCCAGGGCAGGCAATATTGCCCGGTGACCAGGTCCTTGTAATACGGCTGGTGCATGTGCCAGAGAAAGAGCAGATGGATGGCGGGCGTATCCATTGATTATCCATTAATAACACAAGCGGGCTTCTGCTAGACTTTAGTCAGCCTGAGGTCCTTCGCGCTTTGGCGTTCAGGATTTCGCCTGCGGGCTCCCGGTGACGCTTACGCCCGCAACCCGGCTCAAGAAAACGCGTGCGCATCTTTACCCGATACATACTGAAGGAAGTGCTCTGGCACGGGCTCATTGGGGCCTCAGTCTTCACGTTTGTGATTTTTATGCGCGAACTCACGCGCATTCTTGAAGCCGTAGTGCGCAACAGCGCTCCTTTCCCCAGCGTAGCGGAAATTTTCTTTCTCACTCTGCCCGCCGCATTGAAAGTCACCATCCCCATGGGAGTGCTGGTGGGAATCCTGCTTGGCCTCAGCCGCATGGCCGCCGATAGTGAAGTCACGGCGATGCGGGCTTCCGGCGTGAGTGTGCGCAAATTCCTCAAGATCATTTCCGTCTTCGGCATTGCCGCCTGGTTGCTGGCTCTGGTCAATACAGTCATTGTGGAACCCCGCTCCGCCGCTGCCCTTGCCGGGCTGCAAAATAAGCTGGCGGCCACCCAGATCTCTTTTGAAGTCCAGCCGCACGTCTTTTATGAAGGCTTCAAGAACCATGTCCTTTACGTCGAGGATGTTTCCAGCGCGTCCGGCGCCGCGGTCTGGAAAAATGTTTTTGACGCTGATATCAGCATTCCTGGCGCTCCCAAGATCACCATCGCCAAAGAAGCTATCGTCAGCGCTTCCGGCACGGACACGATCCGGCTTCATCTTATCAATGGCGAAACGCACGATACGAATTCCCGCACGCCTGATCAATATACGATTACAACTTTTCAAGATACTGACATTGTTATCAGCCAACCGCCGATCCCCAGGCCTGCGCAGGACGCGGTGCCCGTGGCGCAGCTCAGCACGCAGGAGCTTTACCGCCAGAAATACAATCCCAACAAAGAGTTTGCCCGCTGGTACTGGATAGAATTCAATCGCCGCCTGGCGCTCCCCACAGCTTGCCTGGTACTGGTGCTCATTGGAATTCCTCTGGGCCTTTCCGCCAAAAAAGGCGGTAAAGGCGCAGGCTTTGTGCTCACCATTGTTCTGGTCTTCATCTACTATTTTGTCTCCATCATCGGCGTCTCCCTTGCGCGCGGAGGAAAAATCTCTCCCGTGCTCGGCGTCTGGATGGCCAACATTGTCTTTGGCCTGATCGGCGTTGTCCTGCTCAGCCGCACGGACAGGATTCCTGTTGAACTGGGCCTGGGCCAGATGTTGCTTGGCCAGTTCAAAGACATCTTTGGAAAGCTGTTCTACTCCAGGGCCGACGATCCGGCGTATGGCAGCCGCAGGCGCGGCCGTCTTTTCAGCACCCGCTTTCCGCTCATTCTCGATGATTACGTTCTGCGCAGCTTTGTCAGTTATCTGCTGCTCATCCTTTCCAGCCTGCTGGTCCTGTTCCTGGTTTTCACTTACTTTGAGCTGCTCTCAGATATTGTGAGAAAAAAAATTCCGCTTCTCACCCAGCTTGAATACCTGCTCAACTTTGTTCCGTCTGTGCTTTACCAGATCACGCCTTTGGCCGTGCTGCTGACCGTGCTGGTAATGTTCGGACTGATGCAGAAGTCGAACGAAATTACGGCCATGAAAGCGACTGGCGTAAGCATCTACCGTACGGTAATTCCGATTCTGATTATTGCCTGCACCCTGGCGGGCGGGCTCTTTGTACTCGATCAATGGTACCTGCCGTATGCCAACAAGCGGGTTGAGACCTTGCGCAATTTGATCAAAGGCAAACCGGCGCAGACTTACCTGCGTCCTGATCGCAAGTGGATTTTTGGCGAAAGCAAAAAGCGGTCTGACGGCACGGTGGAAAACCGCAAGATTTATTACTATGAGGCTTTTGATCCGGACCGCAATACCTTTGGCAGCATCTCAGTCTTTGAGCTGAATCCCCACTCCTTCCAGATGGTCAAACGCGTCTATGCCGCGCGCGCGCGCTGGGCGGAGCACTTATCAAAATGGACTTTTGAAAATGGCTGGCAGCGCTCATGGACGAGCGCTCCGGGCGCCGATCTTCAGGAAGACTTCCGTAAAGAAGACCTGCGCAAATTTGACGTGAGCACCTTTGCCGAGTTGAACGAGCCTCCGCCTTACTTCAAGAAAGAAGTTCTGCAATCTTCTGAAATGAATTATGACGAACTTCGGCGCTATATCTACGATCTGCAACAGGGAGGGTTCGATGTTGTGCGTCTGCGGGTCCAATTGCAAAAAAAGATCGCCTTCCCGCTGATCACGCTGGTGATGGCGGTGCTGGCCGTACCATTCGCGCTTTCCGGCGGACGCCGCGGCGCTCTCAGTGGCGTGGTGGTTGCTTTGATCATCGGCGTAAGTTACGTTTTGACTTCCAGCCTGTTTGAAGCCATGGGCAACGTCAGCCAGCTTCCTCCGCTGATCGCGGCGTGGTCGCCTGACCTGATCTTTGGGCTGGCTGGCGGGTATTTGATTATGAAGACGCCGTCGTGATGGCTTGAGTAGGTGATTTCTAGTCCGCCCGCTGCGTCCGCCCTTCAGGGCGCAAAATTATTCTGCTAAGTGCGTGTCTGAGACTGCATGGGATAGTCTGGAGACTAACTCGCGAGCCGTGCAATTTGTCCCACCGTCTCAATCCTAGTAAACTTTTCCGCATGAAACGAACTTTGGTTCTCATAGTCATGTTGTTGCTCTGCCTGTCCACGGGCTTTGCCCAGGATTGGGCCAAACAAAAACTGGATAAATCTACGCGGCATGGTGAGTGGGTAGATATTAAGCACGATAACCGAACCGTGCATGCTTTCGTCGTTTACCCGGAGACAAAGGCGAAAGCGCCGGTGGTGATTGTGATCCATGAAATTTTTGGGCTTACGGACTGGGCGCGCAGCGTGGCTGACCAGCTTGCGGCCAATGGCTACATTGCCATTGCTCCCGATCTTCTCTCGGGCATGGGACCAAAAGGCGGCGGTACCAGTGAGTTTCCCGGCACGCAGGACGCGGTGAAAGCTATTTCTGGGCTTAATCCTGATCAGGTAACGGCTGACCTGAACGCCACTGCCGATTATGCCAAGAAGATTCCCGCAGCCAACGGCAAAATTGCCGTGAGTGGATTCTGCTGGGGCGGCGGCCAGTCATTCCGTTTCGCCACTAATCGCAAGGATCTGAGCGCGGCTTTTGTGTTTTACGGCCCTGGCCCGGCGGACGTATCCGCCATAACCGCGCCGGTGTATGGTTTTTATGCTGGTGAGGACGCTCGCATTGGCGCAACGATCCCTGACACGCAGGCCGCGATGAAGGCTGCAGGCAAGAAATATGAACCAGTAACCTATGCAGGCGCGGGCCACGGATTTATGCGCGCCGGCGAAGATCCCGCAAATGACGCTGCAAGCAAAAATACGGCCGACGATCCAGAGTCCAAAAAGAAACATGATATGGCCCTCGCCAATAAAAAGGCCCATGATGAAGGGTGGGCGCGCTGGCTGTCACTCCTGAAATCGATGTAAAGTTCACGTGCGGACGCCGGATTCGCTTCCGGCGTCTGTTTTCCCCGCAAGCGCCTCACTCGATTACCTTTGGCCTGTTTTCTCGTCTAATGGAACCAGCAGCCATTCCCGGACGTATTCAACAGGCAGAGTCTTGCCCGTCAGGAGACGAATATGACCCCTCAAAATCAACGCACCATTGGGTGGCTCGTGGTTATAGTGGGAATTATTGCTTTGGCCACGCCCCGTTTGCGCAGCCAGGGAACCAGCACAAGCGCTGATCCCGCAGCGCATTTTCAGAAGACTTTCAACATCACGCCAGGCGGCACGATTGACGTCGACAACTATAAAGGAACGATTCACGTCACTGGCTCTGACACGAATCAGGTCACGATTGACGTAAACAAGCATTTTGAAGGCAATGACGCCGATCGCAAATGGTGGATGGAAAACGTCCAGGTCAATTTCAGGAATGAAAGTAACCGCGTTGCAGTGGAAGTGAAATATCCGCAGTGGAATTGTATTTTTTGCTGGGAAAGCCATGAGTATACTGCCGCTGTCGAACTGGAAATTCGCGTTCCCCGGCAAATCAATGTGCAGTTAGAGAGCTACAAGCCGGACATCAGGGTGGCTGGCATTCAAGGCGATATTCGGATCAAAAGCTATAAGAGTCCCATGGAGATTGCTGACACTACCGGCGCGGTGCGTGTGGATACCTACAAAGAAACCGTAAGACTGCGCAATGTGAACTTGCGTGGACCGCTCGAAATCAAATCCTACAAAGCCGATGCCGAGATTGACGCGCGCAGCCTTGGCGACTCAGTCACGCTGGAAAATGAAAAAGGCAGCATTGTGCTGCGCGTCCCTGCCAATGCCGGGATGGATGTGGATTATGAAGGTGGACGTCGCTCCAGCTTCAGCTCCGATTTCCCCATGACGTCACAAACTGGCAGCTTTAATTCGAGTTTTCGCGGAAAAATAAACCAGGGCGGCGCGCGGGTTCGTCTGCGCACGGAAAAAGGATCCGTTTCATTGCAAAAGCTTTCTGGAGCCATGTGAAAGCCATCTAGTATTTCCGCTCGGAAGCACGAGCGGTTTCACGGCGACTTCACTCAAAAAATAAAAAAGCCATGCGATTCGCCGCATGGCTTTGTCATTTCTGTTCGAGCTAGTACCGGCGCCAGCCGCCGCCACTGATGTAACCTTCCTGGTATCCGCGTTCATACGCCTGACGATAGGCTTGTTTGTAATAATTCTTGTCGCCGTAGCTTGAGCTGTAGCCACGGTCGGCGTGTTTGTAATTGCTGTCCTGCGTTGGACGATTGCTGTGGCCGCTGCGCCGGTCACGCGCGCCATCATTGATTCCGTCCTGATAGCCGTACTGCTGAGCGGCATTCGATCCATATCCGCCGTAGCCTCCATTGCCACGGCCGTAGATTCCCCGATCACGGTCGCCATCTCTGTCCCGATCTCCGTCGCGATCGCGGCCCCAGCCCTCATTGCCATAGCCGCCACGGTTTTGCTGGAAGCCGCGTTCATAGCCTGAGCGATATGCCTGGCGATCGTCGCGCTCACGCCACCGGCTGTTGTCTGGATCAAATCGACGGTTGTACCGCGCATCTTCCTGTCCGCGGCGGAATCCTTCCTGATATGCCTGTCGGTCGTCGTTGTCGCGCTGTCCCCATCCCCATTGCACTGGGACTACGCTTTGCGCCACCGCTAAAGTCGTGGTTCCCGCCGTTAACGCTGCGCCCAGCAGCATCGCCTTCATGTATTTCATAGACCCTCCCGTTAAAACCGTCTCAAAGATTCCGGCATTAACGCTCAAATGGATTTCCCTTATGGAGTGCAAACACTTGCGGCGCTGCAATGTCTCTTCAACTGCGTTAAGTTGTGTTAGCAAGGAGTAAGGAATGGTTGGGAATACTGTTTGAAATTGCCCAGTACAGAAAAGAGGGTACAACATTGTCCCAGATACAACCCAGGGTCGTCGAAGGAAAGTTTTGAGGTAAGCCTATCTCGATTTTGCGAATTCCACTTCGCGCTGCCTCTGCGCATATCCTTCCACGTTATGCGGACGCACCGCCTGAAAATAACTGACCAGCTTTTTCAGATATGTGGAGACCGGCGTGTACTCCATGCCGAGTTCTGCTTTGCTGCGCGCATTATCCAATGACGACATCCATTTACCGCTGAACGGAGAGCAATGCGGCAACAAGCCTTCGCGATCAAGCTCTTCCCGCGGCGCGAGCACTATCTTCAACGGACAATGCATCGTTTCTGCCAGCAACTCCAGAAACTGAGGCAAAGACAAAGTCTCATTCTGGCCAATGTTATAAGCGCAGCCTCTGCCTTTCTCGCTCTCCGCCAGCCGTGTAATCGCTTGCACCACGTCTTCACCATACACGTGCCGCACCGGCGCGCCTTCTTCATCAGGTATCAGCAGCGGCCCTTCATCTTGAATGCGGAAAAAATATCCGTAAATCCTGTCGTAGTGATCGCGTTCACTGTTCACCATCGGCAGGCGCAGGCTGGTGAAAGGAAATTTGTCTTTCGTCCACGCGCTCGCAAACACATCTTCCGCTGCTCGTTTGTCGAAACCGTAACGCCAGTTCTCATATTCTGAGACATCCGACTTTGGCGGCTCGGCCATCACCGTGCCCGCATAGTCGTCTTCTTTATATGGCCTTTGAGCGCCCAACCGCACCAGGTAAACCTGCCCTGTGCTCAGGAAGATGTATCGGCCAACGCGACCGCTCAAAAACTGCACTGCGGCTTCGGCTTCACCGCCGGTGTACAGTGTGGTATCGATCACCAAATCGAATTCCCTGCCAGCCAGGACATTTTTCAACTCTTCTGGTTTGGCCCGATCGCCGCGCAACCGTTCCACTTCTTCCGGCAGATCATCCCGCGTCTGGCCGCGGTTGAATACCGCAACTTCATACTCGCGCTGCAGCAAGGCGTGGACAATGGAAGGGCCCAGGTTTCGCGTGCCGCCGATGACAAGTGAGCGCATGTCCGGTATTGTAATTGGTGCGATTTACCAGGTTACATTTGTATAAAACGCATTGTTCCCTGTTCGCAGGTCCTTTCCGTAAAGCAGTACCACGCCCACTCCCAGCACGTTTACCTTCGCTTGCGGGCCAATATCAAATAGCCACTTGTGGGGGCCAAGTGTTGACGACGAATCCAGAATCTTGCCCGTATCCAGAAATGGTCCCAGCTTTACGGTGAGAATTCCGTTCGAGTACACGTGCTTATCGCTTTCCCAATTGGACAGAAAATAATTCCTTCCCAGCGGCGCGCTTCCCTTCTCCCCATGGCGTGTGCCAATGTGGGCCCGCAACGGCAGATCATTGTCCCGGTCCACTCCCAGCATGAACAGCTCATCAAAAGGTATCTGCCCAAACGTCTTGCCGGCATGGATGCGCCACTGCGTTTCGTAGTCATCACCCTGCTCGCGCGGAAACCAGTGCATGGCGATTGTGACCTGAAGTTTTTCAAATGACTGTCCCGGCTGCGACCATAAGCGTCCTGCCTGCGAATTGCCGCTGCTGGAGATTACCAAACGCTTCTCCGGCGACCGCCACAGCTCGTAAGTGAACTGCGCTTTCTGCTTTACCTGATAGCCTTTTGCCAGCAATTCTGGCGTCAACGCCACGCCGGGAACAACGTTGCGAAAATCCCTGTGCGAAACTTCCACGCCCATTGTCCAGGTCCAGCGGGCGCCAACAAAGTGCGAAATCTCGGCGCCCGCGGTTTCCCGGCGAAGGTTCGTTGCCCCTAAAAATGTGCTTGGGCCGGTAAATGACGTCTGCACCGTCCAGTTTTCATTGCGGAAATCGGCGCCCACGCGGTAACGCCATTGTGGATTCCCGCCCAAAGGGCCATTCATCGCAGCCACGGCTCGCCGTTTATCAGTATCGAAACGGAACAGCGAAATAATGTTGGTGCCTGAGCCATGCAGGTTGTAATACTCCGGCGTAATCTCTTCAAAGAGCGCTCCGCTGAAGATGCGGACCAGCGCCTGAAGTTTGCTGTTGCCAAAGCCATTCAGTTCCTGCACGCGAAAGGCGGCGTCAAATTTCCCGTCTGGCCGCGCCTCCAGATTCAGCTTGTATGCGGGAAAGATTTCCAGGCCGCGCAGCCGCACGTTGCTGGCCAGCAACTCATCTAGCGTTAGCATGCTGGCAGGCGCAAAGGCAAAGGCATGGTCCAGCAGCGCCGGACGCACTTTTAACCCCGGCTCGCTTGGCACCTGAGCGACCTGCGGCTTCCCTACCCGGTTCCAATACTTGACCGCCGCTTCCAGATTGCCTTGAAGGAAATAAATCGTCGCCAGAAACTCAATCGCGTATTCGTCTTTCGGATCAAGCCGCAACGTGCGGTGCAGATCGTGCCTGGCCTCTCCATACTTCTTCTGCTTAAAAGCTACACCTGCCAACTCGATGGGAAACCGCTTGTCATTGGGAGCCAATCTCTGCCCTTCGGAGAGCGCGCCGAATGCTTCTGCCCATCGCTCCAGATGCGCCAGAGCGACGCCATAGTAATAATCCAGATCGGCAGAGTTGCGCGGCGTCTGCTGCAATAGCTGCGCCAACTCGCTCCAGCGCTCCTGCTCAAAAAGCTGTTTCGCTGCGAACGTGGGATCTGTCTGTGCCCAGTCGTGCAAACAAAAAGTGGTTGCTATCAGAAGGACAACAACGCGAAGAACTTTGTTGAAACGTATCACTTGGGCAGCGCCAGCAGCGTCCAATGTCCCACGGCGCTCCATTGCTTTTCAAAGCTGGCGCGCTCCTGCTTTAGAAGCTTGCGCTGTGCGGCGTCATTCAGGTAAACCACGCCTTCAACGGGATCGATCCCAACTACCACAACAAAATGCAGCGAGCTTTCCAGTGCGGAAGGTTTCAGCGCCGCGATCAGTGGGCGTCCTTTTTGCAGATGCTGTTTCAGGTCGTCCCAATTTCCGGCAAAAGCAAATGTCTGAAAGCCGTTCTGCTGAAAATAATGTTCCACGTCTGAAGCGCGAATGCCATGGTCTTTATGTGAAAAAAGAGCGCGCTGGATTTTCACCGCATCAGTGGCGGAATCAATCTCTTTGGCTTGCTGCTTGCGCCAGTATTGCATCACCATGGCGATGCTGGCTGCGCCACAGCCGTCTTTTTCCTGCTTAATGAAAGGAACGTCGAGCCAGACGCCAGGAGTAGTGGCAAAGACAAAGCCGCAGAGACAAAGGATGCAAATGAGTCTCTGCGGCATATTTCGTGCCATCAAAATTTCTAGCGGACAGCCACAATGATCAGTATCAGCACGGCGATGCCGAGGATGATCAGGATCAGGTCACGCTGGCTGAGGTTGCCGGCAGAAAAATCAGCCTGCGCTTTATCGGCCCGCGCCGCCAGTTGCGCCAGTTCCTGATCGTTAAGGGTTGAGACCGCGGTTTTGACCTGCTGCGTGTCCATCTTCGCCGATTTCAGGGCTTTTTCGGCCGTTGGCGTCGACAACAGGCGTTGTATGGAATCCAGGTTGTGGTGTCTTACCTGCGACGCTGCCGTTGCTGCCTTTTGCAGGTCCGCGGGGCTGACCACGTGGCTTTGTGCAAGCGCATCCGTGGGAACAATGAAGAGTGCAACTAATAGGGTAGCAACCGCAATACGTAGCGTTTGCCGCAGATCAAATTGCATAAGTCAAGATCCTCCGCTAATGTTCCGGCCAGATAGAAAGTATACATGACCTTACCGCGAGCACTTTTTACCGCAGTACAAGTACTCCTGGTCTCGTCAATGCGCGTTGTGCCTGCGCAACTTCTATATACCGGGTGAACCGATCCAGTCATTAGCTTGGAAATGCAAAGCAAGGGAGCAGTTGCCTGCTCCCCGGTGAATGCAGTATTGATTCCGGCTGCTCTCAGTTAGTTGAAGCCGCCTTGCTCTGTGCTTTGGCTGATTCTGTCCCCAATTGCAGAGAAACTTTCTTGCCCGCGAATTGCAGCACCTTCAACTCGCGCTCGCCTTTGGCCCCGTTGAATACTTCCGCATGCGTGTCGCTGGCTTTGCTGTCCAGCGCAATTACCTGCGCCGGCGCCGTGGCCACTACTTTTTTGCCTTGCATGATGTTGATCTGCGCTGTGGGGCCCGAGCCTTCCCACTGTGCGGTGTATTCACCCGCGGGCAGCGTTGTGCCGTTTACTTGTGTTGGGGAGCCAATTTCAAAGCTGCCTTTATGTGAATCGCTGGCTGCAAAAGCGCTGGTGGCGAATGCCAATACCAGTGTTGCGAATATGATCCGGAAAAATAACGTGGACTTCATTTACCGCTCCTTTTAATTCTTTCCCGCAGTTCGGCGGGAACCGGTTGAGGGGCGGCCTTTTTTTAGCAGCAATCAGCTTTTCAATTCTTTGCCGATCGCCTACAATTTTCGCGTGGGTGAAGAAACAGGCGTGCGTATGCGTGCCGATTTCCGGGGACTGTTCTCGCCTGGGGCCGCCAAAACCGTGGGCGCGAACATTCCCTGAACCCGCTGAACTCAACTGCTGCGTTTCAACTCTTATCGTAATCTTGTCTTCTTACCTGCAAAGACGATGCCAAACAATCAAAAGTTTCAACCAATTTGCCTTAGCATGATTTTTAGACGCTAAGTGCATTGGCGCGTTAGCGTTACTCGTCCCACTCATTCACTCTTTACATTTTCTGCAACAACTTGTCCCACACAAAGTGTGCGGAAACGAATTGCGGTCGTTCGAAAACGAACAGTCGCAAATGCGCGAGAGTGAACTTTCGTAATGGGTAGCAATTGAACGCGTGAATATTTTTGGAAGAAAAATCTGCGTGGGATGAAACGTGAGATTGAACAGGGAGTGCTACCGGTCGAATGCAGTCAGCAGCGCTAAGCTGCACAATTTCGTCTACGCAGGTTTCGCGTGGGTGGAGAAATGTTCCGGAGTCGCAGAGAACGAATGCAGGACGTGTAGAAATAATCTTCGGATGTCTTCCGATGTGTAGGACGATGAATATGGGATTCGGCCGGCAAGCATTCTGTCCCGCAGCAGTCCTTCCAACATTCCAATCAGCGCGGAGCGCATGCCTTCAAGATGCAGATCGGAGCGAAGCTGCCCGAGATCGCGCATTTCCTTTAGCAGTCTGTCCGCCGTGTTTACCAGGCCAAGGAAGCCCTTGGTCATTAAAACCATATGGCCTTCTTTGCGGATCCTGCGGCCCTCAAGCAGAAATAATTGCTTGAGTTGTTCGTCTTCTTCAAGCTTGGAGAGAATCAATCCCACCAGCGCCTGCAATTTCGAGCTGGGAGCGGGAATGTATTCCAGCGTGCCAAAAGCCTGCGCGATGTGGTTCCATCCATCTTCAAATATCGCTTCCAGCAGGCCCTCTTTGCTGCCAAAGTGCTTGATGAGCTGGGACTCGCTGGTCTGCGCCATTCGTGCGATTGAGATTGTGCTGGTGTTCTCAAAACCGGATCCGGCAAACAGCGCTTTGGCGGCTTTCAAGATGCGTTCCGCAGCGGGGCCTTTCTGTGTCAGCGGGTTGGGAACCGATGCCATAGTCCTTCCTTTGGAAGAAGCAGAGTCGCACAACAAAGTAGTACCACCATCCTAAGGTCAAAGCAAGGCGGGATGTCCGTAACTCACTGAAAACAATTGGAAAATAATCTGGCAACTCCGACCCATAAATATTCCTTCTAAAGTTCAACGGTAGTGCTACTACTGTGCGGTATTTTTTATTGGTTCGGCTAGCTCCAGAAAATTCAGACTTCAGGAGAAACGATGTCTACGCTTCCCTCCCCCTCCATTCCCTCCTCTCCCTCCTCCAGATTAAACAAACAAAAATTAGCCGCGAGACCTTCAAGGCCAGGAATTGCTCTGCTGACAGTTGTTTTGGTTTTGAGCCTGGCACACGTTGCCTCCGCTCAGACCGCCAGCTCCATCAGCAGCACATCAGGGCCTGTGTCTTGGGATTTCGGCCCGGTCGTGGCAGGCACCGTTACCAACGTGGGCATTCAAGACCAGTGCCCGCCCGGCCTGTGCGACAACCACGACCTGACGATTACGCTTCCCGCACCCGCTGCCACTTTTTACCAGACCAACACAGTTCAAGTAACGATCAAATATACGTGGAACAGCACCGCGCCCAGCGATCTGGATGTATTCGCCATCAGCCCAAATGCCGCCGACCACGGTCCTGGATCGCCTGACGACACCACCACAGGCAACGGTGAAGAAGACCTTACGCTGACTGATCCAATTGATGGCCTCTGGCACATTCGTTCCGTGGCAGCGACGGTTCCTCTTCCCGTTTCCGCCCATGCAGTTGTGACAATGACGGTTGCGCCTCGTCCAACCACTGCGCCGCCTCCGCCGCCTGCTCCCGGTGCGCCCGCTTTCGTCAATTATGCTGCTCCGGAAAATATTCCGCCTTCGCTCGGCTCCACAAGCGCCAGTCAGCATGCAGCCGGGGAACCTTCCGTGGGCGTTGATTGGAATACCGGCAAAGCTTTCATTGGAGCTGGAAACCACACGCTTCGCGTCACTTTCAATGACACGGTCACGCCGGCCACTTCAACCTGGGAAGATAAGCGCTCGCCTTTCGCGCGCGTCAGCCTTGATCCCATTCTTTTTACTGACGACGGCCGCATGGGCGGCACAAATCGCACTTTCTCTTCACAGCTCAATGGCGTAACCAGCGAACTTTCTTTCACTGACGATGACGGCGACAACTGGCTTCCTACGCAAGGCTCCGGACAGCCCGCCGGTGTCGATCATCAGACGGTGGGCGGAGGCCCATACGCTTCTCCCGCGCCTGCGGTGCACACGTATCCCCACGCGATTTATTACTGCTCGCAGGATATTGCCACGGCATTCTGCTCACGCAGCGATGATGGCGGCGTTACATTTGGGCCGGGCGTTCCGATTTATACCTTTACCCACGTCAACGGCGTTGACCTTCCTGTGGCGCCTGGAACCTGCGGCGGCCTGCATGGGCACGTTCGTGTTTCGCCCAATGGCACGGCGTACGTTCCCAATGAAAATTGCCAGGATGCAGCAGGCGTCAGCCGCCCAGGCGTTGCCGTTTCCATTGACAACGGATTGACGTGGGTTGTGCGCACAGTTCCCGATGGCACTACTATTAGCCCCGGCAGCGATCCATCTGTCTCCGCCGGCAAAAACAACACAATCTATTTCGGCTATGTGAACTCTGACGGCCATGCCAAGATCGCCGTATCGCATGATCGCGGTCTGCACTGGTCGAAATCCCAGGACGCGGGAACTCCTTTCGGCATTCAAAACGCCGAGTTCGCTGAAGTGGTTGCCGGAGACGACAATCGCGCTGCGTTTGCTTTCCTCGGCACACCCAGTTTGGGCGACACGCAGTCTGGCGACTTCCTTGGCGTATGGCATCTGTATGTGGCCTTCACCTACAACGGCGGGAGCACCTGGACGACCTCTGACGCAACACCTTCAGACCCGGTGCAGCGCGGCTGCATCTGGAACGGCGGCGGAAGCAATCCGTGCCGCAACCTGCTCGACTTTAACGACATCACCGTGGATAAGTTCGGCCGCGTACTCGTTGGCTATGCCGATGGTTGCACCGGGACTTGCGTAACCGATCCTTCACAAAACGCAACGACTGGACCCGCAACGGCCCAGGATGCGCTGGCGACAATAGCGCGCCAAACCGGTGGTCGCGGACTGTTCTCTGCTTTCGACGGCACGCAGTTCGGCACGCGCAGCGGCGATAACGAAGGCGGCGGCAAACTCTGCTTTGGCGATCCCGCAAGCGGCGTCCACGGCGGACCCGACTGCGACGATAATCGCAGGCACTAAATTGTTGTAACAACCAGGCCCGCGTGAAGGAATTATTTCGCGCGGGCTTCTTTTTATCGCCGCATCTACAATGGCTTGTCAGGATATGTGATGAAGAATTTGTTTCGACTCCTATTGTGCCTTCTGCTGCTCGCTGGCGTGTTATCGGCGACGCAAAAAACCGCCACTGATTCAGCCAAGCAGACCAAACCAGCAGATCCTTGCAAACTCCTCACCAGTGCGGATATTCAAGCCGTTCAGGGAGATGCAGTGCAGGAAACCAAGCCAGGTGCACAGCCTGCCGGCGGGTTAGTCATGTCGCAGTGCCTGTTTCGCACAGCCAATCCCAGTAAATCGGTGAGTATTGCCGTAGCTTCGGCGGGATCCTCTTCTCCACGCGCGTTTTGGCAGAAACAGTTCCAATCTGGCGATCCTGAGTCCGGAGAAAAGGATAAGGACAAGGCCGCAGCTGGACGCAAGAACGCAAAGGAAGAAGATGAGGAATCCACGCGGCCGCGCACCATTAAAGGCGTGGGAGAACAAGCCTATTGGATTGGCAGCCCCATGGTGGGCGCACTTTACGTTCTAAAACGGGATACTTTTTTGCGCATCAGCGTCGGTGGAGTTCGGGAAGAGTCCGCGCGGATTGAAAAATCCATAGCGCTGGCGCGGGTGGCTCTCAAGCGCCTGTAACGCTGCAAATCTTTTCACCGGCACCTGGCCCTTGCTCATTTTCTTTATTCATCGTTAGTGAGCCGCCAGCCGAAGTATTTTCTTTCACAATCGGTTCTTTCCAACCATCAGTATTCACCACGCCCCGTGCTCTCCTACTATTACTTTCATGGAAAATTAAGCCTTTTAATTTCAGTCCAATGAAACCGTAATGTGGCGCTTTTAAAACCATGGGTAACGGATGAAGTTGCTCTGAAACGGATGAAGCATACGGAGCACTAAAGCAGCAGAAGGTTAGAAATGGACTTTCGGGGGCAGGCGTAATAAGCCGGCCAGGAGAGGATTTCCGCCATATGGAACTTTGTTACATGGTAAGCATGAGCACGCTGCATGAAATTTTGCAGTCAGAAGCCAAACCTGACACAGCCTATCGACTTGTAGCCAGCGGAGACACCGTAACCGTGATTCATTACGGGCCAGCAGGCTTAATCAACCAATTCGCTTTTCCCATTATTTATCGCGTGGAAGATGTTCCAGAGGACGAAGGAACACTCATGCTAATGGTGGCCACAGAGCGCAGCCGTGAATGGCAAAGTTTCTGGGTGCCGCTGGAAACAAAACTGTCACATTGCTGTTCGCTGAATACAGTGGCATAAAGCAGCTTAGACGGGTCACCGAGAAGCAGCTTTTGCCCGGACTGCAGGCGGCTGCGGATCGACAGGGCGGATCTTCCGGGAATCGTTTATCGGATGCAAAGCTTCTGGTGGCGAAAGTAATCGAGCTGCCAGATCGGCTCGGCTCAGGCCCCAAAGATGTTTCGCGGCAAGTTCCCAGTGTTCTGCTCGAGTAATAACTGCCAGCCCTTTGGGCCATTTCATCAAAGACTAAGATGCCGCTCTTCAGCAACTATGTTGCTTTTCCGCAACACGGCAACAGCCAAGCTCATACCATCCAGCTCGCTAAAGCGATTTGAGGTACTCAATAATCGCCCAGCGATCATCAGGCGAGAGCGCCGGCCCAATTACTCCATTCCCTCTTGGTCCATCCTTAAATTCATGGCCTTTATTGCTGTTGCCCGGATTCGCAGTATCGAAAAGATANCCTCCCTTTAGCTCCGAATTATCGTAGCCAATCTTGACGGGGTCGAACTGTTTACTGCCAGTCCAGAATTTATCCGGCCGCTCGCTCTGCGGTGATAGCAAGGCGTATAAATTCGGAACCGAGCCGTTATGCAGGTACGGAGCCACAGCCCAGATTCCATTCAGTGGCCGGGCTTTATAGATAGCCTGCGCACGAATGACCGGATCGGCAGGATCACGGAATCCACTCCATTCAATCCGTTGCTGAGGCGTCAGCCCTTTCGTCTCGAAAAATTTTCCTGCCATGCCGGTCGTCACCAGCTGCAGCCCTTCTTCAGCGGAGACGCGTCCCTTTCCCAGATCACCCGTGTCTGCCGTGCGATTCATGAAATCCACGGCCTCATGCGGGTCCGTGCCTACATAGTCTTGTTTCACATCTTTGACTTTCAGGAATTGTTTCCCTTGGCCGTTCTTCCACCAATGCTGGGGTTGGGCAGACTTTAGGTCGTCCTGAAGTTCAGCGACCGGAGGTTGGTGACACATTTCACAATGCTGTTTGTAAAGCGCGGCGCCTCTAGTGACTTTGTCCTGAGCCAATGGAGGAAGTACCGCAGGCCACTTGGGCGATGACAGACCTTTATAAGGCTCGGTTCCCGCCAGCAGATCTTCAATTATTTTCAAGCCTTCCAAGTGAACGCTGTTGCCCAATTCCTTAGCGTCATTGCCGTAAAGTTTTGCTGACGCCCGCACACCCAGCGCTTCACCGATGTTGCGAACCAACGGGTCGGCAATCGATGAGTTGTATTGCACCCAGGTAAACCATGAAGCGTCCCACACTTGCGGGTAACGGACAGGAGCGTTTGCTGGAGAAAAATTAGCAGCATTTCTGGTATCGACCGCAAAAACCTGATTGCCGATGCGGGTGAGAGCATCCGTCCGTCCGAAGCCAGCCGAGTTTACATAAATCTTTTCTTTATCGGTAGCGCTCTTCTCAAACATCGCCCTTGAGATAAATGAATCCAAAGTGCTTTTTAGCTGCTTCTTTTGGTCATCGGTTGGATCCGGACCCAGGATTCTCCGCTCAAAGCGTTTGTAGCGGAAAGGCATTTTGTCAGTCAGGATCAGCGCGACCCCAAGCGCCTTCTGAAATTGGGCAACTTCAATATTGGCCGGCGCTCCCTCAATCCGCACCGCATACTTATCGAAATACAATTCTCCTGTATGGCACGCCGCGCATGTCAGTCCAACCACTTTGGAAGTGCCCTTTGATTCAGGGTCGTAAAAATCATCTTGTTTGGCAAAGCCGACGGGTAGTCCGTCGGGATTGAGTTGAGGGTCCTGGTCACCCTCTAAGAACCCAAAGCGCGCAAGATACGTCTTTTCACTAAACGGCTCACAGCCGGCGATGGAGAAGCAAGGCTGCTCAAGCGCCATAAACCATTCATAAGGTAAAAGACGCGTCCCTTGCGCGGTGTAGTGGAAGCGGTGGCGCTGATCTTCAGTCCAGTTTTGATCAAGCTTAACTTTTTGCTCCGGCGGAGCCTTGTATTCCGGAACAACCACTCTGAGCTGGTCCCATTCGCGATAGAGGAAGAATCCCCCGATGAGAAGAACGATGAAGATCCCGGCAACAACTTTCCTGCCCATAATGCCTCTTTCTTGCACTTCGTTCGCATGCTTGCTTTATCTCGCTTACAGGAATTGGCTTTAACGCATGACTTCTCAAGCCGATTCTCAAAGGCAATTAGGCTGCTTGTGGAGGGCTGAATTATAGCGTGGTCATATGAGCAGAACACACGAAAATCGATTAAAAATGCTCTTATTGGCGTGGTGTGTCTGATGTGAACCCACAGTAGTCCTCTGTGGCCGCTGTGGTGAAAGGGAGCCCTCCTGTCTTTCTCCCATCGACAAACAGCGAAAACAAACCGGAATTGCGGCAATTCCTGTATCATCCCTTTTACCGAGGAGAAAACATGCCGCAGAAAACCACCCTGGTCATTTTGCTCATCCTGTCGATAGCCCTGCTCGCCCAAACCAAAAAGCCCGCCAAAACCGCCGACAAGAAGGATGGCCCAACCGCAGTCACCGGCAAGCCCACCACCACGGCCAGCGGACTGGAATACTGGGACATCAAGAAAGGCAGCGGCAAACTGGCTGAAAAGGGCAAGAAAGTAAGCGTGCATTACACCGGCTGGCTCACTGACGGCAAAGAATTTGATAGCTCACGCGACGTGGGCGACCCTATCCAATTCAACCTGGGTGCAGGCGAGGTCATTAAAGGCTGGGACGAAGGCATTGCGGGGATGAAGGTCGGCGGCAAGCGGCAGCTGCGTATTCCTCCGGCACTGGGTTATGGACCGCGCGGCTTTGGTTCATCCATTCCGCCCAATGCCACTCTGGTTTTCGATGTTGAGCTGATGGATGTGAAATAAAAGACAGCTGCTAGCTTCTGGCTCCTAGCCTCTAGCATTAACTTTTGGCTAATTGCCCAGTTGCTTTGCACAAAAAAGCAAATCTCACCACGGATGAACACGGATGACACGGATTTACAAATTCAAAATCGTCTTATTTGAACTTTTTTGATCCGTTTCAATCAGTGCTATCAGTGTTATCTGTGGTAAGGTTTGGGGGTTTTTGGAAAGCCATTGCCAGTTGCTAATTGCTAGTTGCTCTATCTCACCAGAAACCAGAAAAACAGCAGGTTGGAAATCAACATGCCTGTTATGGCGCAGCCCAGCCAGAAGTTTTCAAAACGACTGTTGGTGGTACGCATGATCCTGGAATTGTTGGAGAGCAGCAGAATGTAGGCAAAAATCGGCACCAGGACCACACCGGCAAGCGCTTGCGACCAATACAAGACGTGGACCGTATTCACTCCGAAGAAGTCAATTACTACGGCCAGGAATACGGTAGCGGAGATCATTACAAAGAAAAGGCGTGCATTCCAGGGTTCCATGGAGAGGCCGGAACGCCAGCCCGCGGCTTCCGCAACGCTGAAGCACAGTGACGCCACCAGGATCGGCAATGCGATCATGCCTGAAGCGATGATTCCTAGCGCAAACAGCACTGTCCCTAGAAATCCAAATGACCCAAGCGCTTCTGAGGCCACGCGCGTGGTCATGTTTGAGGGATCGGCCACATGCATGTGTGATGCCGCCACCATGGCGGAAAGTGAAATCAGGCAAGCAACAAACGTGCCGGCGTGGGATTCCGTTACATGCGCCTTAGCCAATCCTTCAGGCAATCCGCGCTTTGAGCTGGTCTGCCATACGATCACATCCGGTGTAAGCAGTGAGCCAAAAACCGCCACCACGCCCATCATATATCCCGAATTCACCTGCATACGCGGCAGCAGGACGTCTCTTGCCAGCACGGTAAAGGAATCAGAAACGCGATAAGCCGCCAGCACGTAAGAGACAAGAATCAGCGTAAGTCCGCCCAGCACTTTGGTGGTCTTCTGGTAATCGCCAATGATCAACACGTACCAGACGGTAAATCCCACAATGGCAAGGAAAAACAGCCGCGGAGACATGGTTAGAAGAGAGCAGCTATCGCTCACGGCCACGATGTCTCCCACGATCATGGCCAGGTTCACTGCTACGATCAGCAGAGCGATCAGCAGGGACCATTTGCGTCCGTATTGCTCCCGGATCAACTCAACCAGGCCCTTCTTGGTTTCCTGGCCAATGCGCGAGGAGACAGCGAACACACTGAACAGAACGGGAACACACAGGACGACCACCCAGCCCAGTGACACTCCGAAACTGGCGCCTGCCACAGTGGCCGTCAGGACCGCTGCGGGATCAAGGTCCGCAGCCCCGGCGATGATACCCGGCATGGTACGCGCGGCCTTGTGAAAGAGCGTAGGTTTCGGATTTTCGGGAGCAGTCTTCTGCGCCAGATGAAGGGCTTCCATTTTAGATCCATTCACTTAGAAGCAGATGCAACTCTGCTAGTTGGAAGCCTTAGTAAATGAAGATTAGGGGGAAATTCACCCCTGCCCGGGACGATTTTTCCCAAAATGGAACTTTCTGATAGCCACCTCGCCGAACTGCTGCCGCTGTATTTCGGCAACAAATCAGAGCGGTTCCCACGTCTGGCATTCTTCGGCTGTGGGTGGTGTGCTTAGTGGGCCGCCCGACCGTGACCGAACGAGTGCATCAGATACGGAACAGTAGTTGCGCCGTCCGGTATTGGAGTTGACCGGCGTAGCGGCAATTACATACTCGGTACAAGCATTTTCAGTACCCTGTTGCTGTTCCCCAAAATGGGCTGGGGCACAATTGGAGCTGATGGTGAATTGGTACTGGCCCTTCTGGCACCAGACACCAGAGGTGCAGTTGGGCTGGGCCAGCCGGCTATCCAGCAGACATGCGTGTTCAGCAGTGCCTCCGCTGCCGCTGGCGCAATTGCCTCCCAGCGTAGCCATATCCCGGGCGTATCCCTGTTCCGGATACGTTGTTGAATAGGTGATCTGCGAGGTAGTGAGCACGCGCATGGTGCTTGCCGCCGCAGCCTCATTGGCTGAAATTCTGGCGCGCAGCAGATTAGGAATGGCAATGGCTGCAATGATCAGAATAAAAGGAAGACTGATATAACCCAGAATCAGTCCTGTCAGGGCCATTCCCTCGCCTTTCAGTCGTCCCATGCTTTTCTTAATTCTCGAGAGGGAGATGTGTCCCACAATTATGGCCGGAATTCCTGCTAAGAAAGTGAGGCAAAGGGCAATGGATGCGATTCCCAGGACCATGCTGGCGATTGCGCCGCCGTCCGTCTTGGGCGGCTGATACGGCCGATAGGGTTGGGCCTGAGCAGGATACTGCTGGGCTTGTTGCGAGGAAGCGGGAGGCACGTTCAGCCAGGCGGATGTTGATGCCGGATTCGGCGTGCTGGGCTGTTGGGGCGGTGGTGGCGGCGTGGGCATTGCCTGTACCGGCGCTGCGCATTGCGGACAAACCGTGGCGTCTTCGGGCATGGAAGCCCCACACTTGAAGCAAAACATTCACACCTCACTCGGCTTCCCGCCCGTAGTTGATTGATTTTGGGGTCCGCAGTCGGAAAAGTACTTCATTCAAATTGAAAAGGCAATCATTTAGCGATTCGAGGAACCACTTTCGTAATGCGAAAGCCCGCTATTAGCGAGCTTTATGCAAAGCGTTTGAGCGCTGCTTCAGCGGCAAAGTATCCGCACATGCCATGCACACCGGCTGCGGGAGGTGTGGATGAAGAGCAGAGGAAGACGCCTTCCAGGCCTGTGCGATAGAGGCTGGCCGTGGGGCGCAGGAACATCTGGCTTAGATACGCAGCGCCACCGCCGATATCTCCTCCGATCAGGTTTGGATTGTGCCGCTCCATCTCCGCCGGACCCATGACCGAACGCGCAGCAACGCAGTCCCTGAAGCCGGGCGCAAATCGTTCTACCTGCTTTTCAATTGTCTCGGTTACGTTGCCGCTGAATCCATTTGGGACATGACAATAGCCCCATGCGGTGTGCTTCCCTGCTGGAGCGCGCGATGGATCAAACAAACTGGCTTGCGTAAACAAGACATAAGGACGGTCAGAAACTTTTCCCTGCCATGGCTGCCGTTCAGACTCGCAAATCTCATCCAGCGTTCCGCCCAGATGCAGGGTGCCTGCCTGCGCGCACTCAGCAGCGCGCCATGGGACAGGCTGGTGCAAAGCCCAGTCCAATTTGTAAACACCCGGACCGTACTTGAAGTGCTCAAGATTTCGACGATAGGAGCCGGGAAGCTTGGCTCCTGCCATGCGGATGAGCTGGCGTGGCGTCACGTCCAGCAGGATCGCTCGCGCTGGCGGCAATTGCTCCAGAGATTCCACGTAGCAGTTGGTCATCACTTTGCCGCCCAGCGATTCCAGATATTTAACCAGCGCAGCTGTCAGCCGTTGCGAACCTCCGCGCGCAAATGGCCATCCTCTGGCATGGCCCGCAACGGCCAATATCAGCGCCACCGCCGAAGTAGTAATTTTTTCCAGCGGCAGGATGGAATGCGCCGCCACTCCGGCAAATAGCGCGCGTCCGCGCTCCGTCTTGAAATAAGCATGCGCCAATGAAGTTGCCGGACGGATCGCCCGCAAACCAAATTGCGCAAAGAAAACTGGATGCTTCGGAATTCCTGGTGGCGCAAATACATCATGCAGGAGATCCTGCCAGCGCGCCACCAGATCACCCATTAGCCGCCGGTATCCATCGCCATCCGCACCCAGAGACCGCACCGTTTCATCCAGCGAATGGTGCATCATCACGGCCGAGCCGTCATCCAGTGGATGGGCCAGCGGCGCGGACGGAAACGCCCAATCCAGTCCGTGCTTATCGAGCGGCAGCTCGCGCAAAAAAGGCGAGCACGCGACCATCGCGTAGATAGTGGAACAAATATCGTGGACAAAGCCGGGCAGCGTTAGTTCCGCGGAGCGCACGCCTCCGCCGGGAGTAGCGGCCCCTTCCAGCACCACTACTCGTTTACCTGCCTGCGTTAGACGAATCGCTGCCGCAAGCCCGTTAGGGCCTGAGCCGACAACGATGGCATCGCAATCCGGTATTTCCAGCTTGGCAAAGTTATCTGGCACGACGGTAAGGATAAATCATTGGCGCATTTAGCGCATTCTGATTCGAGCGTGATCAGGCTTATGATGCCAACAAGAAAAGGATAATGCAGTGCGTTCGCCTACCGCTTGACTCGTAATTTTCGCGTCACGGATTTCCCATTGAGCGTGGCTTGGACCATGACTGCACCGCGATTCAATACGTCTTCGGTGAGAGCGATCGACAGCGCTGCCGTGCCGGAAGCATCAGCTATGCCCCGCGCCAACTCCGCGCCATCGGACGCAATCACACCGCGTACCACGATTTGCGCTCCGTTGGCAGGCTTGCCGGATTCGAGCACCTGGAAAGTTATCCGAAGATCAGAAGTGTTAGCGGCCGCTGCCGGAGTCTTCCACTGTAAAGAAAGCCCTGAGCCGCCCACGTCCTGAACATCGGAGCCGCTGCCAAGCACGGAACTCATCTGCCCTTGCTGGATGGCATCGATCACCGTCTTATGCTGTGTCTTCAGCAATTCATGCATCGCTTCCGTGGAGAAACCCGGATGCGATATCTCGTGAGCGTAAGAAAAGGCCTGCTTGCCCACGCATTGCCCTTTCACAAATACCAGCGTCTGCAACAGAAGGTCGTTTTGTCGAGCTTCGCTTTGGACGTGATAGACCACGTCGGCCAGCTTTACGTCAGTGTTGAACCCGAAAATCGTCATAAGAAGTCGAAGAAAGCCGCCCAGAATTTCGCCACAACGCAGGCAATTTCCACCGCCCGCCAGCCACCATTTAAAAATCACTAACTCCATTCAAAGTCAAGGCCTTGACACTGTTGCGAATGGAAATTACATTCGAATGTTTGGCAGTTGCGTTTGCTCTTTCTTGTACAGGCCCTTCATGCCGGAAAATAGCTACTTTGCTCATTATATTCCGTTGCTGTTTCAGGTAATCGTTGCCATTGCCCTGGCCACGGTGATGGTCACTCTTTCTCACCTGCTGGGCAAGCACAAATGGTCGCGCGCCAAGAACACCGCTTATGAATGCGGTATTGAGCCCACGGGCGACGCGCAGCAGCGCTTCAGCGTTAAGTTCTACCTGGTCGGCATGCTCTTCATCCTGTTTGACGTGGAAGCCGTCTTCCTCTATCCCTGGGCCATTATCGCCCGCGAACTCAAGATGTTTGGCTTCTGGGAAATGATGATTTACATCGGCCTGGTGCTGGTCGGCTTCTTCTATATATGGAAGAAAGGCATTCTGGACTGGAATGCATCTGAGAGGAGTGGTAAGTAATGCCACTCGCGCCGGCGATCACCGATATCGAACAGCTGAAAGACCGCCCTGTTGTAGCCGATCTGCTGGCCTGGCGCTCAGACGCCGTTACAGGCGCCCGCTTTGATCGCAATGAGTTAACGATTTACATCGTTCGCGAAGCCATCCGTGAAGCCTGTGCCCGCCTGAAAGCCCAGGGATTGACCGACTTCATGTCAGACCTGACCTGCGCCGACTTTTATCCACGCGAACCGCGTTTTGAACTGGCTTACCATCTGCTCTCCATCAAGCGGAAAGAGCGTGTGCGGCTGAAGGTACGCTTATCCGGCGAAGATCCGTCGCTCGAATCAATCGTTCCCGTCTGGCCTTCAGCGAATTTCTTTGAACGCGAGCTCTTCGACCTCTTCGGGGTCCGGTTCCTCGGCCATCCATATCTGCGCCGCATCATGATGCCGGAAGACTGGGAAGGCCATCCTCTACGCAAGGATTATCCGGTGGAGGGCTATCGTTAATGGGCCATTTGAACGCCAATCCGGTGCTGGACGCGACTGAAGATAAAACAATGATCCTGAACATGGGTCCGCAGCACCCGTCCACCCATGGCGTGTTGCGTCTGTTGCTGGAGATTGATGGCGAAACCATTGTTCGCATGATGCCGGACATCGGCTTTCTCCACACCGGAATTGAAAAGACCTGCGAAGCCAAGTTTTATCAGCAGGTAGTTCCGCTCACCGACCGTATCGACTATCTCTGCCCCATGGTGAACAACCTGTGCTATGTGATGGCCGTGGAGAAGCTTTTGGGTCTGGAAATTCCGCCGCGCGCGCAGTGGATGCGCGTGATGCTGGCCGAACTGCAGCGCATCAGCTCGCACCTGGTCTGGCTGGGCACGCACGCGCTGGACATTGGCGCCATGTCGGTCTTCCTCTATTGTTTCCGCGAGCGCGAAGATCTGTTGCGAATTTACGAAATGGTCAGCGGCCAGCGCATGATGACTTCTTACTTTCGCATCGGTGGGCTGGCGCTTGATCCTCCGCTCGGATTTTTCGACAAAGTAAAGAAATTCCTTGACCGCTTTCCTGAGAAGATTGACGAATACGAGAACCTGCTAACGGGCAACCGTATCTTCGTCAATCGCTTGAAGGATGTGGCAAAAATCAATGCTGAAGACGCACTTGCTTTTGGCATGACTGGCCCGTCTCTTCGCGCCAGCGGCGTGGACTTCGATATCCGCCGCGACATGCCTTACTGCGGCTATGAAAACTTTAAGTTCAAGGTGCCGGTAGGAAACGATGGTGACGTCTGGGCCCGCTACGTCTGCCGCATCGAAGAACTGCGACAGTCTCGCGAGATTGCCAAACAAGCGCTCGAAGGCATGCCTTCTGGCTCGACGAAAGCTGAGGCTCCAAGGATTATCCTGCCTGACCGCGAGAAGATGAAGACGCAGATGGAAGCTCTCATCTATCACTTTAAGATTGTTACGGAAGGCTTTGCCGTACCAGCAGGTGAGGTTTATCACGCTATTGAATCTCCACGCGGCGAGATGGGCTACTACATCGTTAGCGACGGCACCGCTAAACCGTTACGCGTGCACATGCGCTCACCTTCGTACGCCAACCTTCAAGCTTTGCCTCAGATGTGCGAAGGAAGGTTGATCGCCGACGTGGTGGCGGCGATTGGAAGCATTGACATTGTGCTCGGAGAGATCGACAGATAGCAGCTGCAGGAAGTTCGGGAACACGATCATTAGTAGCTATAAGAATCCAGCGCCGTTAGGCGCGACGAGAAGTAGCCCAGCGCGTGAGCGCTGGGTGAGTGTAAATACAAGTGGGAGCCCCTTTAGGGGCGGCACAAAGAAGCAAAATGGCCCCAATCAGCGAAAAACTCGATCAGTTCTTCACGGAGAAAATGAAGGAGTACCCCACAAAGCGTGGGTTCCTTGTCCCAATGTTGCTGTATACGCAAGACGAGCTGGGATACCTGAGTGATGGCGCAATCGCTCATTTGGCAAGAAAGACCGAGTTGACCGAGCTTGAAGTCCGCAACGTGATCAGCTACTACTCCCTGCTGCACACCAAACCGATGGGCAAATATCACGTCCAGGTTTGCACCAACATCAGTTGCATGCTGCGCGGCGGCGAAGAGATTCTGGACCACTGCAAGAGCAAGCTGGGCATCGGCCACAAACAAACTACCGCAGACGGAACATTTTCTTTGGAAGAAGTCGAATGCATCGGTGCCTGTAGCTGGGCTCCTGCTGTCCAGATTAATTACGATTTTCACGAGAATTTGACGAACGAAAAGATCGACAAAGTCTTGGATCAATACAGAAGCAAAGCTAAACAATAGCAATTGATCGGCAGACTCCAGCCCCGTAGGGGCGACACAAGACAAGGCTAATGGCAGATTTGACGTCACATCCGGATGAAATAAAGGTTGTTTCGAAGCGTTTCGGCCAAGGGGCCGCCGAAATCGAAACGTACCTCAAGCTCGATGGCTACAAGGCCGTGCAAAAAGCCCTGACCATGTCTTCCGACGACATCATCAATGAGGTCAAGGCTTCCAATCTTCGTGGACGCGGAGGCGCTGGCTTTCCTACCGGCATGAAGTGGAGCTTTGTTCCCAAGGACACGACCAAAGCCAAATACATCCTTGTGAATGGCGACGAAAGCGAGCCCGGCACCTGCAAAGACCGTCCTATCCTGGAGCACGATCCACATGCGGTGATTGAAGGCGTAATCATCGCCGGGCTGGCTGTCGGAGCCAAGATTGGGTTTGTTTACATCCGTGGCGAATATCGCTATCTGGTTGACATCATGCGCAAGGCCATTGCCGACGCATACGCCAAAGGCTATCTGGGCAAAAATATTTTCGGCAGCGGCAAAGATTTTGATGTCCGCTGGCACACCGGCGCAGGCGCGTATGAAGTGGGCGAGGAATCCGCGCTGATGGAGTCGCTGGAAGGCAAGCGCGGTATCCCAAGAATCCGTCCGCCATTCCCTGCTGTGGTTGGACTTTGGGGCGGCCCAACCGTCATCAATAACGTCGAGACGCTCGCCTCTGTTCCGCACATTATTCTTATGGGTGGCCAGAAGTTTGCCGACTTCGGTCCGCCGAAAAATGGCGGCACACGCCTCTTCTGCTTGAGCGGACACATCAATAAGCCTGGTGTGTATGAACTTCCGCTTGGCTATCCGTTAAAGAAGATGATCTATGACGTTGGCGGCGGAATTCCCGACGGACGCAAGCTCAAAGCCGTTGTCCCTGGTGGATCTTCTACGTTTGTGCTGACCGCGGAAGAAGCCGAGCAGATGAGCATGGATTTCGACTCCTTCGGCAAGCGCGGCGAATTTCTTGGCTCCGGCGGCGTTGTGATCCTTGACGACCAGACCTGCATGGTCAAATTCGCGCTGCGCGTGATGAAGTTTTACCAGCATGAAAGCTGCGGCTGGTGCATTCCCTGCCGTGAAGGCACAGACTGGCTCAAGAAGACGCTTACCCGCTTCCACAACGGCGGCGGTCTGCGCAAGGACATCGATAACATCAAATATTTGGCGCAAGGCATATTGGGCAGGAGTTTCTGCCCGCTGGGAGACGCCGCCGCAATCCCGACCATATCTATCGTGGATAAGTGGCGCGATGAATTTGAAATGCATCTGGAAGGGCGTCCGTGCCCGTTTGATCCGGCGGCAAAGATTACCGAACTTCCAGTGGTGGGGGCACACTGATGAGCGCTCAACCAAATCCGGCTACCGCAGTTGTGATCGATAAGGAGTTTCTGCTGGCGCTCTTGCAGGAGACACGCGAAATTTTTCTAAACAGCTTTGCCGGCGTTACTGAAGAACAAAGCCGGTTGAAGCCCGCTCCTGAATGCTGGTGCGTGCTTGATACGGTCGAGCACCTCACAACTGCGGAGACCATACAGTTCAAGCTCATCAGCACTCAACGCAAACCACGCGCCGCAGATGCTCCGAATCGCGAACATGCGTTCTTGCACATGATTGCAAAACGCACACACAAAATGGAATCTCCAGAACGCGCCAGGCCAATCGGCCGCTTTGCTACCCTGACAGAGGCCGCAGAGCAATTTAGAACCACGCGCGCCGGTGTGATCCAGTTTCTTGAGCAGTACACAGACGATTTACGTTGCAGTGAAGTGAAACACCCTCATCCGGCAGCAGGCATGGTCAGTATTTGTGAAATGCTGGTTGCCATGGCCATGCACGCCAAACGGCACGCGGCTCAAATCGAAGAAATCAGAAACAGATTGGACTTGAAATAGTAATGGCGGAAGTGAAGAACGTAACCATCACCGTCGACGGTAAACAGGTCACCGCGCCTGCGGGCACCCTGCTGATTGAAGCCTGCAAGGCCGTGGGAATTGAAGTCCCATCGTTCTGCTATTACCCGGGACTTTCGCTTCAAGCGGCCTGCCGCATGTGTCTGGTGCGCATTGAGAAAATGCCCAAGCTGCAGACCGCGTGCACCGTCCCGATCACTGACGGCATGGTTGTTGCGACTGATACAGACGAAGTCCGTCAGGCGCGTAAGTCGATGATCGAGCTTCTGCTCGGCAACCATCCGCTGGATTGCCCCGTGTGCGACGCCGGCGGCGAATGCGAATTGCAGGACATGACTTTCAAGTATGGCGCAGCGGAATCGCGCTATATGGAAGGCAAGCTCCACAAGGAAGAACAGCAGTGGTCGCCGGTGGTCTTCTTTGATCGCCCGCGCTGCATTCTATGCTACCGCTGCGTGCGCGTCTGCGGCGAAGGAATGGATGTTGCCGCTCTCGGAGTGCAGCTCCGCGGGTCCAGTTCCGTAATTGCTCCGAATGAAGGCGACCATCTGGACTGCGAAGAATGCGGCATGTGCATCGACATATGCCCGGTCGGAGCGCTCACCTCAGGTGCCTATCGCTACAAAACTCGTCCGTGGGAGATGAAGCACGTTGGCACCATCTGCACGCACTGTGGCGATGGCTGCAAGACCACGCTCGGCGTCCGCCGGTCTGACACCGGCATGGACATTGTGCGCGGCGACAATCGCGACAAGAGCGGCATCAACGGTGACTTCCTCTGCATTAAGGGCCGTTACGCTTTCGATTACTTCGACCACAAAGACCGGCTTCGTCAACCGCTGATCCGGAAAGATGGCAAGCTCACGCCCACAACCTGGGAAGAAGCGATTGAGCATGTGGGCAAGCGCCTGCGCGAAATCCGCGACAGCAAGGACGGCCAGTCGATTGGCGTAATTGGTTCCAATCGCACGACGAACGAAGAAAATTATCTATTGCAGAAGTTCGCGCGCACCGTACTGGGTACGAATAATATTGACCATCATAGGACAGCGGACTTCGCAGGATTTGCACGCGCTATCGCCGGAAAAGAAAATGCCACAGCCACCATGCGCGACGTTGCCAGCGCGCCGGCCATTCTGCTGATCGGTAATGATCCTACAGAACGCCATCCGCTTCTGGCATGGAATATCCGAACCAATGTCCGCCTGCACCAGGCAAAACTTTTTGTTGTAAATTCGCAGCCCATCAAGCTGCGCCGCCAGGCAACTCGCTTTGTGCAGGTTCCAGCGGGGCGTGAAGGCAAACTGGTTGCATTCCTTAACGGCGACGATGCGGCCGCAGGAACGCTCACGGGCGCCAGCGGATCGAACGATGCGTTGAAGCAGTTGCGCGATGAACTGAAAGCGCAGAAAGATCTCGTTATCATCTTTGGCTCTGAGTTGCAAGCTGCTGATACCGCGGCATTGGTCGAGTTCGGCAGTGCGGCAAACGCCAAATTCATCTGCCTGGGCGACTATGCCAACTCACGGGGCGCAGCCGATATGGGTCTGTACCCTGACTTGCTGCCGGGGTATGTCGCTCTTGACGGGCCGCACAAATACAACGAAGAGTGGGGACCGCTCTCAAAAACCAAAGGCATGGGACTGCAGGAGATGATGCAGGCCGCCAAAAGCGGCAAGCTGTCCGCGCTTTATGTCGTGGGCTCAAACCCAGTGGTTGATTACAACTTTGATCCCGTAGCGTTGCAAAATACTTTCGTCGTGGTGCAGGAACTGTTCCTCACGGAAACCGCGATGCTGGCGGAGGTGGTCCTGCCGGCTGCTTCAGCCTACGAAAAAGGCGGTACATTCACCAACACCTGCGGCGATCTGCAATTGCTGAAAAAAGCCGGCGACATTTCCGGCATCAAGAGCGATTTTGAAATTATCGTGCGTGTGGCTGAGCGGATTGGTACCGAAGTCCGCAAGCTGGTGCCTTTTGGCAGCGGGGTCCGGGCAGATATGGGACAGACACGCGGAGCGCAGTCCGGCGAAGCCGACCGGCATTCCGTATGGCTCGCGGCCAACAATCTTGAATCGCGCCTCAGCCCCTTTGATCCTTATGCCATGCTGGACGAAATCCAGCGCCTGGTTCCGGGATATGAATTTTCGCGGCTGAGTCTGCTGGCCGGAAACGATCAGCACATGCTGGCCGCCGAGCAAAGCAATGCCGGCGCAGGCGATGGACTAGTACAGATTGTCCCGGCGAATGACACGCTGTTTACATCGGGAACGCTGGGACGCTACTCGAAGATTCTTAACGATGTGGTTGAAAATCGCCGCGCGCCAGCGGACAAAGAAGTGATGGCGGACTGAGAAGAGCAATTAGCCGCCGCGCAGGCGGCTCTGTATAGGGACCGTGGATACAAAAACTTTTATTATCGCCGCTGTAATTAAGATCGCGCTGGTGGTCTTCATCATGCTCACAGGCGTGGCCTATACCACATGGCTGGAGCGCAAGCTGATTGGTCGCATCCAGAACCGCTGGGGACCAACGCGTGTGGGCCCATTCGGCCTGCTACAACCGCTGGCTGACGGCATTAAATTTATCCTGAAAGAAGATCTGCTGCCGGACTACGTCCACAAGGGACTGTTCATACTTGCGCCCATGTTGGCGTTGGTGATGTCACTCATTTCCATTGCCGTAATTCCCTTTGGTGAGACGATCACCATTGCAGGGCACACAACGGCGCTCCAGATCAGCGGCATCACGCACGCCGGCGGCGGCATCAGTGACATCAATATCGGCCTGCTCATTATTCTTGGGGTGACTTCGATTGGCGTTTACGGCATCGCGCTCGCCGGATGGTCGTCAAACAGCAAGTATTCCCTGCTCGGAGCACTTCGCGCCAGCGCCCAGATGATCAGCTATGAGCTTGCTCTCGGGCTTTCTCTTGTCGGCGTCCTGCTGCTCTCTGGGACCCTGAGCCTGCGGGAGATTGTATCCAGCCAGAGCGGACACTGGCTTTTGGCCGGACATGACACTCACGTCCCACACTGGTTTATCTTCCCGCAGATTATCGCCTTCTTCATTTATCTTTCGGCGGCATACGCAGAGACCAATCGTATTCCTTTTGATATGCCGGAAGCCGAAACCGAACTAGTCGCCGGCTACCATACCGAATATAGCTCCATGAAGTTCGCCATGTTCTTTATGGCCGAATACGTGAACATGTTTACCGTTGCATGCCTGGCCAGCCTGCTCTTTTTTGGAGGATGGCACGGCCCGCAGCTTGGATTCCTGCCGCCGCTGGCCCAGTCTCTGCTGCCGGTGGTTTACTTTGCGCTCAAGGTTTTCTTTTTTATCTTTCTGTATATATGGATTCGCGGCACGCTGCCGCGTTTCCGCTATGACCAGGTCATGACCTTTGGCTGGAAGTTTCTTCTGCCGCTGGCCATCGCCAACATCATTGTCACCAGCCTGATCGTGGCGTGGGGGGCATAACCGATGGTCCATCAAGTCCTCTTTATCGTCTTTGGTCTGATCTGTGTGGCGGGCGCCATTAATCTGTTAGTGCAGCGCCATCCCATCAGCAGCGCTCTTTCGCTCGTGGTCGTTATGGCCTCGCTGGCTCTGATTTATCTGCTGCTCGGCGCGGAATTTGTCGCGGCCATTCAGGTAATCGTTTACGCTGGCGCCATCATGGTGTTGTTTGTCTTTGTCATCATGTTATTGAACGCCGGAGCAGAGGAACGAACGCGCGGCAGCAGGATTGCGCTTTTTGTAGGCGTGCCCGGAGTTGTGGTGTTGGCAGGGACCGTTGGCTGGATGCTGGTGAGCGGAAGCGGACGGCTGGGCACCGTCAGCATCAGTTCCAGCAATTTTGGCGAGACGCACAATATTGCCCATCTGCTGTTTCGCGACTTTTTATTACCTTTTGAAATCACCTCAGTGCTGATCCTCATCGCCATTATGGGTGCGGTGGTGCTGGGAAAGAGGGAGAACTAATGGTCCCACTTTCCTGGTATCTGATTCTGAGTGGCATCCTGTTTTCGCTGGGTGTGCTGGGTTTTCTGCTCAAGCGCAATATCATCACCATTTTTATGTCGATTGAGCTGATGCTCAACGCCGTGAACCTGAGCTTTGTGGCTTTTGCCAATTACTGGAACACCCATCCTGTGGCGGATAAATCCATCGTGCCGTTGAGCGGTCAGGTATTTGTATTTTTTGTGATGGTTGTGGCCGCGGCCGAAGCCGCAGTCGGGCTGGCAATTATCATTTCTGTTTTCCGTACCCGTGAGACCCTGAACGTCGATCGCGTGAACCTGCTGAAATTATGACCAAGAACCTACATCTCTGGGTGATTCCGGTGCTTCCGCTAATCGGCGCGGCCATTAACGGGCTGCTCGGTCGCCGATTCAAGAACGCGATGGTGAGCGCCGTTGCCCTGCTCTTTACCGCAGCATCTTTCGCCTGGGCGGCGTGGGCGGTCTGGAGTGCGTGGCCGGGCAGCGGCATTGCCCTGCCCCACATTGAGACGCTGGCTACATGGATTACCGCCGGAACTTTCTCCGCGCCGTTTGGTTTTTATCTCGACCAGCTCTCGATGATCATGGTCTTGATCGTCACCGGCGTTGGGTTTCTGATTCACATCTATTCAGTCGGGTACATGGCGCATGAAGGCGGATACTACCGCTTTTTTGCCTACCTGAACCTCTTCATGTTCTTCATGCTCACGCTGGTGCTGGCGAACAACTATCTGCTGATGTTCGTGGGCTGGGAAGGCGTGGGACTCGCGTCATACCTCTTGATTGGTTTTTTCTTTCTCAAGGACTCGGCGGCCAACGCGGGCAAGAAAGCGTTCATCGTCAACCGAATCGGCGACTTCGCTTTCCTGATCGGGATGTTCCTGATCATTCAGCATTTTGGCTCGCTGAACTATGACGCGGTGTTCGGCAAGATTGCCGCAGGGCACTTCACTCCTGAAGCCGGCTGGGGGCTTTTCACCGCCATCGCACTCTGCCTGATGTTTGGCGCCACGGGCAAGTCAGCGCAAGTCCCGCTGTATGTCTGGCTTCCGGACGCCATGGAAGGCCCCACGCCGGTCTCCGCGCTGATTCACGCCGCCACCATGGTTACCGCGGGCATTTACATGATCGCCCGCTCGCATGCCATCTTTAATTTGGCGCCGCATGCGCTGGAGATCGTCGCCATCATCGGCTGCATTACGGCGATCTTTGCCGCTACCATGGGCATGGCCCAGACCGATATCAAGCGCGTACTGGCTTACTCTACGGTCTCGCAATTGGGCTACATGTTCCTGGCCTGCGGCGTTGCGGCGTACTCCGCCGGAATCTTCCATCTGATGACGCACGCGTTCTTCAAGGCGCTCCTGTTCCTGGGCGCGGGTTCGGTGATTCATGCCGTTGGCGGCGAGCAGGACATGCGCCGCATGGGCGGCCTGCGCAAGCTGATTCCAGTGACGTTCTGGGTGGTTACCATCGCGACCATCGCCATTGCTGGAATCCCGCCGTTCGCCGGTTTCTTCAGCAAAGATGAAATTCTGGGAGCGGTGTTTCACAGTCCATACGGCGGCCCGGTTATCTGGGGAATAGGCGTACTGACAGCGGGACTTACTTCCTTCTATATGTTCCGCCTGTGGTTTATGACCTTCTTCGGCGAGCTCAAGCTGGGCTCAGTCGATATCGGCGAAGAACCACATGCCGCGCACGCGCCTGCACAGGCAGCACACGGCATGGCTTCGCATTCGCACGGCCATGCTGACGACCAATCCCACGGCCACGGCGGCGTGCATGAATCGCCCTGGGTCATGCTGGCTCCCCTGGTGATTCTTGCCGTGCTGTCATTCGTCGGCGGTTGGGTTGGCGTACCGCAGTTTATGCGGGGGCACAATGAGATTGAGCAGTTCCTGGCGCCGGTGATGCAATCGGGACCGGCCGTAGCAGGTGAAGCGGTCTCTGATAAAGATGCCACTACCTCACATGCGGGTGAAACGACGCCGGAAAACATTGGCGAAGAATGGCTGCTAGCCGGCACCTCGGTTGCCGCTGCCTTGATTGGACTCTTCTTCGCGTATCTCTTTTATTACAAGAATCCCGGGCTGCCAGAGCGAATCACCACAAAGATGCACGGCATTTACATGATGGTGCTGCACAAGTACTACGTTGACGAAGGCTATGGCGCGATCTTCGTCAAGCCGCTGCTGGCGCTCTCCACCGTCGTTCTGTGGCGCGGCGTTGATCAGGGCGTAATTGACGGCTTGGTGAACGGCGCAGGCACAGCATCGCAGGGCGTTGGCAATGAGCTGCGGCAGATGCAGTCCGGCAACATACGATCTTATGCCGCGTGGGTCGCCGTTGGCGGAGCTGCCATAGTGGCTTACATGATCTGGCTGGGGGTGACACGATGAACGGCTCGATTCTCATGCTGGTCACGTTCCTACCCGCTGTTGGCGCGCTGGCACTAATGCTGATGCCGCGCAATGATCGTGCTTTGCGCTGGGCCGCGCTCATCATCTCCATTGCCACATTCGGCCTGTCTCTTTTTCTGCCGATGTATTACGACTACGGCGCTTCAGGATTCCAGTTTGAGGCAAACCGCAACTGGATTGGCCAGACGATTCATTACCACATGGGCGCCGACGGCATCTCCATGTGGCTGGTGCTGCTCACAACATTACTCGTCCCAGTTAGCGTGCTCGTCTCGTGGAAGTCGATTCATGACCGTGTAAAGGAATTCTTTGTCCTGCTCCTGCTGCTGGAAATGGCGATGCTCGGTGTCTTCCTCGCGCTGGACATGTTCCTGTTTTACGTTTTCTGGGAAGCCACGCTGATTCCCATGGCCCTACTAATCGGAATGTACGGGCACGAACGGCGGATTTACGCTGCGGTGAAGTTCTTCCTGTATACGATGGTGGCTTCGGTCTTCATGCTGGCAGCGATCATCTGGCTGTACGTCCACAATCCGCAGCACAATTTTGAGTATGCTGCGTTCCGCGACGTGATCGCGCACGGCGGCTTTTCTTCGACTGCATTGCAATGGCTCTTCCTCGGATTCTTTATCGCTTTTGCCGTTAAGGTGCCTCTGTTCCCGCTGCACACGTGGCTGCCTGATGCGCACGTGGAAGCACCGACTGCCGGCTCAGTCCTGCTGGCTGGAGTGCTGCTCAAGATGGGAACCTACGGCTTGCTGCGATTCAACGTTGGCATGTTCCCTGACCAAGCTGCTTACAACTCAAGCTGGATCAATACGCTGGCAGTGATTGGAATCATCTATGGCGCGCTGGTTGCGTTGGTACAGCCGAATTTGAAAAAGCTGATTGCCTACTCTTCTGTAAGCCATCTCGGCTTTGTCGTGCTGGGCATTTTCAGCCTCACCACGATAGGCACCGACGGTGCGGTTTACCAGATGCTGAACCACGGCATCTCCACCGGCGCGCTGTTCATGCTGGCCGGAATGCTCTATGAACGAAAACACACATACGAGTTCAAAGAGTTCGGCGGGCTGGCCACTCCGATGCCGGTTTATGCAACGTTCTTCCTGCTGGCAGTGCTGTCTTCGGTTGGACTGCCGTTGCTGAACGGTTTCGTCGGCGAGTTCCTTGTATTGAGCGGCACATTCCAGAGCACGGTCCCGCATGGCATGCTGTTTGCGATACTCGGCTCCAGCGGCGTGATCTGGGGCGCATGTTATCTGCTCTGGATGTATCAGAAAGTTTTCTATGGCCAGATACATCATTCCGAAAACAAGACCCTGGCTGATATCGACGGCCGCGAACGCATCTCACTAGTCCCGTTGGTAGTGATGGCCGTGATTATGGGCGTGGCGTCGCCTTACTGGATGAAGTCGATTGAGCCTGCCGTTGTCAGCACAATGCCGCAGGCTGCCGGGATAAAAGCCCAGTCGCAAAAAGATCACAATCAAGACAAACTAAACCAAAAGACAGTGGCTCCAGCTTTACCAGCCGCTGTCGTGGTCCAAAACGCTACCGCCACGGGTGGGCAGAAATAAATGAACCCGATCCAGACAATCGACTACATTCGCATCCTGCCTGAGCTGGTGCTCACCGTGTTTGGCATCATCGTCATGATGGCTGATCCGCTGCTCAAACCCGGCGCCAGCCGCAAGGGACTCGGCCTGATCGCTCTCGGCGGCACTATCGCTGCCATTGCCGCTACTTTCTGCCAGATTGCATGGAGCGCCCGCGATGCCAGTTTCGCCTCGCCCGGATGGTTCGGCATGGTGCGCGTGGATAGCTTTGCCATCTTCTTTCACATGCTTATTCCCGCGATATCAGGGGTTTGCATTCTGGCCTCGCTTGAATACCTTGACGCGCAAAACATCCGCAGCGGCGAATACTATGCCCTGATCCTGTTCGGTACCGTGGGCATGGTCTTGATGTCATCCGCGGTTGAGCTGGTGCTGATCTTTATCGCGCTGGAAATTTCGTCGATCTCTACCTACATTCTTGCCGGATACCGCCGCCGCAACGCGGGCAGCGCTGAATCGGCCATCAAGTATTTTCTGCTGGGATCATTTGCCACCGCGTTTTTCCTCTATGGCGTGGCGTTGATGTTTGGCGCGACAGGTTCCACCAGCATCTTAAAGATCGGCCCGGCACTCGGCAGCAATCCTGGATTGCTGGCCATTGCGGCCACAGCTCTGATGATCGTGGGACTGGGCTTTAAAGTTGCCGCCGCTCCCTTTCATATCTGGACGCCCGACGTGTATGAAGGCGCGCCCGCTCCCATTGTCGCGTTGATGTCCACTGGCCCCAAGGCCGCCGCCTTTGCGGTGTTGCTGCGGGTGCTGTTTGCCACCACGTCGTCAGACTGGTTGCCGTTGATTTGGATTTGCGCCGCGCTTTCCATGACGCTGGGCAACTTTGGCGCGCTGATGCAGAACAATGTGAAGCGCATGCTGGCCTATTCGTCCATTGCGCATGCCGGGTACCTGCTGGTGGCTTTTGCGGCCAGCAATGAAATTGGAAGGTCCGCCGCTATCTTTTATACCGCGTCTTACGCCGCAATGAACGTCGGCGCGTTTGCTGTGGTCAGCCACTTTGGCGCGGGAGGCGAGCGCTACGTCTCAGTCGATGACTACTCAGGACTTGGCCGACGGTCGCCTCTGCTCGCGTTTACCTTGACGATCTTCATGCTGTCGCTGATTGGCATACCCGCCACGGCTGGCTTTCTGGCCAAGTATTACGTGTTCAACGCGGCGCTTTCAGCCAATGCGCACCCGACTGCGCTGGTATGGCTCACGATCATCGGCCTGGTGAATAGCGCGGTTGCTTCCTACTATTACCTGCGGCTGATTGTGGTGATGTATATGCGTGAGCCTGTGATTGCGGAAGCTCCCGCGCCTGCTTCCGGGGCGATGCGCCTTGCATTGGTGCTGGCGGCGATCGCCACTATTTATCTGGGTGTGATGCCGGGACGCGTTCTTACTTATTCTGAAGCCGGGGCACGCGACCTGGTCCCAACGGCAACCGCTGCCGGCAGCTCGACATCAGGAAGTTCTACTTTCCCCGGAACTGTGGAGACTACTCCGGCGAAATAGTTACATCGCGTCGGGAAAAGACGAGCGCGGCGGCAATCCAGAAGAGCACCGCCTGAAAGATTGCACTCACGATAAGCGTATTCAGCGAATTTCCCAAAGAATGGAACTGGAAGCTCGTCCATAGCGTGCGAAACAGCGCGCCGACGGGAAAGAATGCCCAGGCCACGGGTAATCCGAATTCAAGCAGGATCAAGGGTAATGCCAGGACGGCTGACGTGGCTGCGGTGGCCAGCAGCGGATGAAAGAACGTCGCAAAAAATAGCCCGAGGGAAATCGCAAGGACGCAGCAACAGAAAAGCAGCGTCATAATCGCGGCCAATCCATCCACGGGAATTCGGCCCTGCTGGCCCAGCCATGCTGCGGTTGCGCCGATCAGCAAACAGAACAAAGCAGAAATCATGGTGCAGCCGCAAAGTAGCCCGCCCAGATATTGCCAGCGATGAATGCCCTTGGAGAGCACAGCGAGAATGCGGCGCGTTTTACGCTCCGTCTGCAGGGCAGGAATGGCAATCATTGTGGCAAAAAAAATAGCGTAGCCGGCGTGCCAGCGCAGGAAGAAAAGTATCTCGTCGCGCTGTGTGTGCACGCGATAGATGCCGCCGATCCCCAGCACGTAAGCGCACATCACGGCCAGCGCGATCCATTGAGTGCGAACGAAGTTGATGCCGATGAGAATGATGGCGCGCATGGGCTAGCGGGTTGGAGAATACAAATTGAGCGATGTGCCATCTATCACTGCCAGCGCGCCGTTCTGAGAGACAGCGTAATAAATGTTGTTGTGATGGAGAGCAACGGACAGCAACGGTTGGCTACTTCTTAATACGTAAAGATCAAGACGCAGGGGGTGGGCCATGGCGATGGGAATATTTGCAGCGGTGTCATGCCGGACAATGTGGCGTTCCCACTGGATTGCCAGATAATCACCCCCACCTCGCACAGAATTCACAAACTCCTTTGTTCCGGTCTTCAGGGAAAACAGCTTTTCACCTGTCTGAGGAAACACGGAAAGATTCCAGCATCCAAAGGCAGCAAACAGTTGGTGTTCGAGCGCGACAGCCTGATAAAGGCATGGATGCTCGGGGGAAGTCCAGTCCGGCATCAGCGGAGTCCATTGACCATCAAAAGTCAGCAATCCGAAGTTGGCCGCAGGGGCCCAGCTTGTGGGACTGGAGCTGAGCAAGGCGTGATCACCCGCTGACCAGGAGGCCAGAAACCACGGCAAGCTGAAGCTCTTGATGGTCTCAAGATTGTCCGCGCTCAGGATTTCAACATCTGCCTGGGCTTTCTCAACTTTTGACGTGGGAGAAATGGCACTACGCTTCATTATCTTCTCATGCACCAGTTGGACTTCGTCACCCGAGGGTGATACGCCAATCTCCCAGCCCTCTTCCTCGGCCTGACGCTTCAGAGGCAGCGCATGCGAAGCGAGCCTCGTGAAGTCAGCCGAATAGAGATAGAGGATATCGCCACTGCGGACGATAAATTTGCCATCATGCGTAGCAAGCACCTTGGAGGATTCCGCATTGGTGGGAAGTTGCAGAGACTTGATTTCTGTGCCGTCTGCGGCATTGAGGATCTTGATTTCCAGGATGAAGTTCCCCGATCCGCCGCTGGCATCGTGCGGCGCCAGCTTGCTCGCTGCGCGCAACCGGTTCACCTGATAGACAAGGAGTCTTTCCGGCGAGATGAAAATAATACCCTGGTGAAGTGTCCAGTAGAAGTTGATGGTGCGATCAAAGGCCTGGAAGCTGTACCGCTGCGTGAGATCGACTTTCCATTTGGGCTGAGCGCTTTGAGCACCGGCAAAAGTACAACACGCACAGAGCAGAGCTGCAAGTTTTTGCCACATCTTCATTGCGGCTCCTGATTGCCGCCAGGCTCGGCATGGCCGCCGCCATTCTGGTTTGCCAATTCCACGAACAAATCTTCCAGCGTACGACGGATTGGGTTCACGGCAATCACTTCGCCGCCGACCAGCCAGATCTTCTCAATGGTCCTGCGCTGCGTAAGGGCCGGCACAGTGATCCTGATAAATCCGTTCTGTTTTGACCCTTCAAACATCAGCGCATCAATTCCCTTTGCGGTGATCACAAACCTGTCTTGCGATTCCAGCAGCTCGGCCAGTGTGCCCACGCGGGCCACACGGCCTTTGATCACGATGGCCAGGCGATCGCAGATTTGCTCGACTTCTGAAAGCAGGTGCGAACTGAGGAATACGGTCTTGCCAGCCTCGCGCGCACGCAACAGGATTTCGCGGACGCGCATGCGTCCCAGCGGATCGAGCGCGGAAGCAGGTTCGTCGAGGATGAGCAGTTCAGGATCGTTGACGAGGGCCTGCGCCAATCCTACGCGCTGGAGCATGCCGCGAGAAAACTTGCCGGCGTTGCGATCAGCGACGTCAGTGAGTTCAAGTTCCTTGAGCATCTCAGTGGTGCGCTGGCGGAGCTGCGGATCGCGCATACCGTTCAGAGCACCGTAAAAACGTACAAGCTTGGCCGCCGAGCGATGATAAAGAGCCACATTTTCCGCCAGGAAGCCAATGCGACGGCGCGTGGGCGCGTGTCCGAATTTGTGTCCCAGCATTTCACCACGACCGCTGCTGGGAAACATGAGTCCGATGGCCAGATGCATCGCGGTGGTTTTACCTGCGCCGTTCGGGCCGAGAAAACCGAAGATCTCACCGCGTTCTACTCGCAAAGAGAAACCGCGCAGTGCTGTGACCCACTGGCTGCGAAAGAAGCCGCGGTAATGCTTGCTGACATCGTTAAAGGCAAGTGCCGGAACGCTTGACATGAGTGGATCAAGGATAACACCCGAGGAAAAAGAAAGGCCTCCGCCGAGGCGAAGGCCAGTTCGTTTCCGTAAAACTTATTGTGTGCGCAGGAAGAGCAGCACGAAGGTGAACAGAACCAGCGACTCAATGAAAGCCAGTCCGATGAAAAGTGCGAGTTGGATACCGGCGCGTGCTCCGGGATTGCGCGCCAGCGCTTCAGCCACTGATCCGGCGACTCTGCCCTGACCAAGTCCCGCCAAACCAGCGGCAAGACCCATGCCCAGACCAACGCCGATGGGAATTGCCCAGTTACCGGCAGGCGCGCCGCCGGGCGTTTGTGCGTAAACCGGTGATGCGACCAAAAGGACCGCAGCAGCGATCAACAAAAGAAACATTAGTTTTTTCATTTCTCTCCTTATTAAGTTGCCGCCAGTGGGTGGTTGACGCAAGTCCTGGGGGACAAACGCCCTCACGCTGGCTGCTTGTTGCGAAATTTAGTGCTCTTCACTTACTGCCATGCCCAGATATACAAGTGTAAGCATGACAAAGATGAAAGTCTGTACAAGCGATACGAACAGGTGCAGCCCCAAAAATACGACTGGGACCAGCACAGGAACCAAAGAGAAGAAAGCCAGGGTGACCATGTCACCGGCAAACATGTTCGCGTAAAGACGGACGGTGAGCGAAAGGATACGGGCAAAGTGGCTGACTACTTCAATCAAGAGCATGAGGGGTGCAAGCGCCCACACAGGGCCGATGAACTGCTTGATGTAGCGGTGGCGATGAACGCGCAAGCCGTGATAGTGGTAATAAACAAACGTCAGCAGCGCGCACCCTAGCGGGACGGTTGGGTTGGCTGTGGGAGATTCGAATCCCGGCACCAGTCCAAGCAAATTGCCAAGCAAGATGAAGTAGCCAATAACGACGGCATAGGGAATGTAGCGCTCATAGCCGTGTCCCATGACGCCATGCGCCTGTTCGGCGATAAACTCTTCCGTCGCCTCAACCAGATGCTGCAAGCCTCCGGGCTTTTCCACGGAAAAACTGGCTCGCACGATCACGAAAAAGACGAGCAAAATCAGGACGATCAATATTTCCATGGCCACAGGATTAGTGATAGGAGCATTGGCGTGCGCGGGCTGCAAGCCGACCATGTGCAGCAAGGCAAGGGCGATCCCGCCGAAATATTTGTTTAAGAACGCGGTAAAGACAAGCTGTTCAGGCATTTTCCCGTTACTTCAACAAGTTGAATTTAATAAAAATCTTTGAAAGCGAATGATCAAGTCTGGTCAATCTTTGCTGAACGCCACAGCTTCATAAATGCCCTCACCCATTGCAGCCAGGATCGGCAGGATGAGGCCCACTATGAAGCCAATGAGCAGCCTTGGATAACTTTTTAATATAACATAGGCCACTGCGATCAGGAGAGCGTAACGCAAAGGAAAGGGGAACGCGAAACGAACCTTGCGTGGTTTAGATTCGCTGGAAACGATCGTCTGATTCGACGCAAGAATCCGTTCGACGATCCGCTCGGTTCCGCGATGCAGCCAGACAAAATTGATGTAAGCCAGCAACGACCCGATGGCCAAGCCCAGCCCGCTCTGCCACGTAAAGAATAACGCCGCAGCCAGCATTCCGGCCACACTCAGCGCAATCGCAACGCATAGAATTCTGCGGTAGGCGCCGGAGAGGCGCGCTTCCAGCGCTGGATTGACTGGCATTGGATCCGCAGGGAGTTTTATTTCGCAGTCAGGAACTGCGTCTTCAGGTGGTGTCGTCATGAATCCTTGCTGGACTGGATGATCCCGCGAATGAGTTCCGCAAAACCTGCGATACAGCCGACAAACAATCCTGCCAGCGTGATCCATGAGGTCTTAAGCCAGCGGTCGAGCAGGTGGCCGATGATCAGACCAAGGATAATGGCGGCAGGCAGTACAAATGCGAGATTACTGTAGCGCCCAATCTGTCGCCAGATATTCTCTTCTTTTGGATTGTTATTTTCCGGCGGCGAATCGGGCATGAGGCCAGTCTAGCAGCCGGACAAACGACATGCATCCTGCCGGCTTGGCTATAATCAAATATTGGATTATGGCGCAGATTGCTCTCCATCCCTGGCTGCACACTCCCGAAGCCCGACTCGGTACGTATAACGGCGTGGAGATGGCGCTGAACTTTGGCGATTCCGCCGCGGAGCTGGCGGCGTTGCGCACGGGCTGCGGTGTGTTTGCGCTTGCATGGCGCGGACACATTAACGTCAGCGGCAAAGACCGCGTGCGCTGGCTGCACAACATGGTCACAAATAATGTGCGCGACCTGCCGGTCAACCGGGGCAACTACAATTTTGTGCTGAACGCGCAGGGCCGCATTCTGGGCGACATGTACATCTACAATCGGGGCGAGTCTTTTGCCATTGAGACCGATGCCAGCCAAGTGGAGACGCTGGTGAAGGCCATGAGGCGCTTCATCATCATGGATAAGGTTGAACTTCTGGAGGTGGGCGCCGATTCCGTATCGGTTGGCGTGTGCGGACCAAAAGCAGAATCAGTTCTTTTGAACGCCGGGATCAATGCCGGGGGCATGCAACCGCTGGAAGTACGCGATGTGGGATTTGATGACATTGCGGCAACCCTGGTGCGCGGTCCGGAACAGAAGCCGGGCTGGTTTGAACTGTGGCTTGACCCGAACAAAGCACAGGAGCTATGGAACCTATTGGTGAAAGCTGGAGCGAAACCCGCAGGCGCCCAGGCGCTGGAGCTGTGGCGAGTTTTGCAGGGCATCCCGAACTACGGCCAGGACATTCGCGATCGCGATTTGCCACAGGAGACAGAACAGCCGCAGGCGCTGAACTTTACCAAAGGCTGCTACATTGGCCAGGAGATTGTGGAGCGCATACGGTCACGCGGACAAGTGCATCGTAAGTTTACGGGCTTTGTCTTTGGTGACCGCGTACCGGCCTTGGGGAAATACGAGTCTGAAGGGCGCGCGCTGGCGGAGATCACGAGCATTGCGCGAGTGCCTACAACTGATGGTCCCAGGAATATTGGGCTGGGCTATGTGCGGCGTGAAGCAATTGAAGCAGGACCAAAGATCGTATTAAACGGCGTTGAAGCCACCACGGTGGACTTGCCGTTCAATATTGAATCACTGAAATCTAACTAGAATGAGGAATGAATGGCTGAAAAAAAGGCAGAGTTTGTAGTAACAGACCGGCGGAGATTTGGAACAGAAGGAGAACCACGTCCCGACGCACAGCTAGCGGAAGAGGAAAAACCGGCAACGCCGGCAACACAAGCCAAGCCTCCGGCGGCAAAGCAACCTGCTCCTCCACAGGCGGCACAACCAACCCAGAGCGCGCCAACGCAGGCGCAGCCGGATGCGCCGGGAACCGAGCAGGAAGAAGAAATGTCGCCTCCACCGACGGCGGAAGAGCAGCACGAGCAGAGCGAGCAATATAAGGCATCCGGCAAGAAAATTGATGACATGATTGCCGCTGCCGGTAAAACTCCGCAGGGCGCGCCGATGGAAATGAATTTCGAGCGCGTAATTGAATCGTTTTACATGAGCGCACTGATCCAGATGGGCGCCATCCGGCAGGACAATGAGCCGCCCCGAGTGGACATTATCGGCGCGCGGCAGACTATTGATTCGCTGGCGGTCCTGCAGGAAAAGACCAAGGGCAATCTTACTGATCGCGAAAAAACGCTGCTGCAAAACGTGCTGTTTGAACTGCGCATGGCCTTTATTGAAATCACGAATGCGGTTGCAACTTCCGCCACCAAGCCCGGAGCCATGCCGCCGGGAGCCATGCCGCCGCTCGACAAAAAATGAAAGCGACTCTAACCGTGCTGGGCAGCGGAACGTCCATGGGTGTTCCCACCATTGGGTGCGACTGCCGGGTGTGCACGTCGGACGATCCGCATGACCGGCGACTGCGGCCGTCTGTTCTGGTGGAATACGATGGCCACACGGTGCTGATCGATACCACGCCGGATTTTCGCGAACAGGCAATCCGCGAAAAACTCAAACGGCTGGACGCAGTGCTTTACACGCATGCGCACGCGGACCACATCCTGGGTCTGGACGACATACGCCCGCTCAGTTTCAGGCGCGAAGGCAAGATCCCACTGTACGCGCATGCCTCCGCAGCGGACAGCCTGGAAGATATCTTTCGCTACATCTTTAAGTCGGATTACAAATTTGGCGGGATAGCGCGGGTGGAGATGAACCGCTTTAATGGCGTAGTGGAACTTTTTGGGGCAAGCTTTGAGCCGGTGGAGGTTGTGCATGGTGAAGCGGTGATCCACGGCTTTCGCTTTGGATCGGCGGCATACCTTACGGACTTCAGCGAGATTCCTGCGGCTTCAAAAGAACGGCTGCGCGGGCTGGACATACTCTTTCTGGACGCCTTGCGTCACCGACCTCATCCCACGCATTCGACGGTTGAAAACTCATTGAAACTGGTGGAAGAACTCAAACCAAGGCGCGCTTTCTTTACTCATATTTCCCACGATCTGCCGCACCGCGAAACGAACAAGAACCTGCCGGAAAACGTGCGCCTGGCGCATGACGGACTGAAGCTGGAGTTCGAGATAGCATGAGAATTTTCCGCTCGCTGGAGGAAGTGCCCGCAGATTTTGGTCCGACGATTCTCAGCGTAGGAAACTTTGATGGCATTCATTGCGGTCACTTGAGCGTGTTAAAGGAAGTGACAGAGCGCGCACGCCAGAACCACAGCAAAGCAATGGCGGTGACATTTGAGCCGCATCCGTTCCGCATTTTGCGTCCGGATGTGACCCCGCGATTGATTACCCCTCTGGCAAAGAAAGAAGCCCTTCTGGCGCAGACCGGGCTGGATGCGCTGCTGGAAATTCCCTTTACACGCGACTTTTCCATGACCACGCCGGAAGAATTTGCCCGCGACATTCTAGCCGGCAAATTGCATGCAAAAGAAGTGCATGAAGGCGATAATTTTCACTTTGGCCATAACGCCCAGGGCAATACCGCCAGCCTGAAAGAACTGGGCCAACAGTTTGGCTTTGACGTGCGCGTGTATCCAGTAATGATGGTCCGCGGCATTCCGGTTTCCAGCAGCCAGATACGCAAGCTACTGCTCGCAGGGAAGGTCAGCATGGCGCGTCGGCTGCTGGGCCGCGTTTTCAGCATTACCGGCGCTCCCGGTCGCGGACGCGGCTATGGCCACAAATACACTGTGCCAACGATCAACCTGAGCCGCTATGACGATCTGGTCCCCGGCAACGGCGTTTACCTGACCCGCACACGCGTGGACAATGAGATTTTTAATTCCGTGACCAATGTCGGCTTGCGGCCCACGTTTGGCGACGAGTCTTTTGCAATCGAAACTCATCTGCTCGATTTCCATCCACTGGACGTTACAGCACAGACGGAAGTAGAGATTTCATTTCTGAAATGGCGGCGACCGGAGATTAAGTTTCCATCGATTGAAGCGCTAAAAGAGCAGATAGGGGAAGACGTAAGAAGAGCGCAAAGGTATTTTGGGCTAGTGGGGAAGGGACAGCTCACCGCAGAGGCGCGGAGACGCGGAGAAGGTTGAGAAAAAATCCACCACGGAGACACAGAGACACGGAGAAAACCTTCTTGGTGGTTCATTAACACCAACTTTCGCGAAGGTTGAATCCGCCACGGATGTTGTCCGATTTAGCCATTTAATTCGTGCCCTCACCGCGAGCGTTCTTGCACCACCGTTCTTAGACCAAGACACCAGTAGAAGAAATTGTTCTCCGTGCCTCTGTGTCTCCGTGTGGATTCTCGCTCGCAAGCTGATAGAATCCCGACTGTCAAATGGCATCCACCACTCTCCCAACGATTTCTCAAGTCACGTCGGCACAGAAGCGCACGCTGATTGCAGCGGCGCTGGGATGGGGGCTGGATGGATTCGACGTCCTGCTGTACAGCAACGTCCAGATCCATGTGATGACTGCGCTGGGCATTCACTCCAAGGCCATTGCCGGGCTGCCGAATGCTTTTATGCTGCTGGCTTCGGGAATCGGCGGGATACTGTTTGGATTTATTGCCGATCGCATCGGACGCACCAAAGCGTTGATGCTGAGTATCCTGACGTATTCGCTGTGCTCGCTGGGCTCGGGATTTTCGACTTCCATTAGCATGCTGATTTTCTTCCGCTTTGTTCTTGGCCTAGGCATGGGCGGTGAGTGGAACACCGGCGCGACGTTGGTAGCCGAGACATGGCCCACACATCTGCGGGCGCGGGCGATTGCCATTGTGCAGAGCGCATGGGCATGGGGACTAGCCGCAGCGGCCGTGGTGGCGTGGATTGTGCTCGATAAGCTGCACCAGAACTGGCGCTTTGTATTTTTTGTGGGAGTGCTGCCGGCGCTGGTGACGCTTTGGATCAGGCGAAGCGTGCCTGAATCTGAGATGTGGCAGCAGCACAGAAACCAGGCAACTATCAGTGCGCCGTTCTCTGAGGTGTTCTCACCGATGTTTCGCAAGCAGACAATTTTTCTTCTGCTGCTGAACATCTTTGGACTGTTCGCGTGGTGGGGCCTGTTCAGCTGGATGCCGCCTTATCTGACTTTGCCGATAGAAAAAGGCGGCCGCGGCCTGAGCATGATGAACACTACTACCTTGCTCGTCACGCTCAACCTTGTCGGTATGTTTCCTGGCTATCTTTGTTATGGCTGGTTCGCGGACAAGCTGGGCCGCAAGCGATCACTGATTCTGTACACGCTCTGCGCGGCCGGACTGATTCCCATGTACGCGGCAGCGCGGCAGCAATGGATTATTCTGGTTCTTGGCGCGCTCGTCGGATTCTTTGGCACAGGTTTTTTTGCCGGATCAGGGATCATCGGCAGCGAACTCTTCCCTACCCGCGTCCGCGCACGCGCTTTAGGATTTACTTACAACGGCGCGCGCGCGCTGAGCTGTGTTGCGCCTTATACGATTGGCTGGGTGGGCGACAAAAAAGGATTGAGCGCGGCGTTTTTGCTTTGCGCGATAGCGTTTGTGCTGACTGCGGTGATGGCGACGCAACTGCCGGAGACGAAGGGAAAAAATCTGGAGTAGCCGCAGATTTACGCAGATCAAGAAAAAGTAGCCGCGGATTTCACGAATGAACGCGAATCAGAGACGAACCAAGTCAATCGATCCATAAAAAATTCTAGTTTGTAGTAGCCGGTAGGGTTCCCTCGCTACGCTCGGGACTAGGTAAGAACATCCGCCGGCTGCGCGGCATTCTTCTTGGGCCGTCGGTTAGCTTGCAAGATCTTCTTCCGCAGCCGCAGCGACTTCGGCGTGACTTCTACCAGTTCGTCGTCGGCCACAAATTCAATGGCCTGCTCCAGCGTGAGGTTCTTGAAGGGGACGAGGCGAATGGCTTCATCGGCGGTGGAAGCGCGCATGTTGGTCAGCTTCTTTTCGCGAACGGCGTTCACGTCAAGATCGACCTCGCGGGCATTTTCACCTACGATCATTCCTTCATACAGTTCCACGCCAGCGCCCACAAACAGAACGCCGCGCTCCTGCAGGCTCCACAGCGCATAAGCGGTCGAAGGGCCATTGCGGTCAGAGACCAGCGCGCCCGTCATGCGATGAGGAATTTCTCCCAGCCATTCGGTATAGCCATCGAACAAAGAATTCAGGATCACGGTGCCGCGCGTGTCAGTGAGCAGCTCTGAGCGCAGGCCGATCATGCCGCGACTGGGGATGGTGAATTCCAAACGCACGCGACCGGAGCCGTGATTGTGCATCTTGAGCATCTGGCCTTTGCGCGCGCCGAGCTTCTCAATCACCACACCGATGAACGCTTCAGGGATATCCACCATCAGCTTTTCTTTCGGCTCCATCAGCTTGCCATCGATGCGCTTGGTGACGATTTCCGGTTTGCCCACGGCCAGCTCAAAGCCTTCGCGACGCATGGTTTCAATCAGGATGGAAAGCTGCAGCTCGCCGCGGCCCAGGACTTTGAATGAATCGGTGGCGCCGCTATCTTCCACGCGCAGAGAAACGTTGGTGAGCAGCTCTTTTTGCAGACGGTCACGCAGGTTGCGCGACGTGACGTAGGTTCCTTCGCGTCCGGAAAAGGGCGATGTGTTTACGGAAAACTGCATTGCGATGGTGGGTTCATCAATCACGATGTGTGGCAGCGGAGCAGGATTTTCAACTTCAGTAATCGTTTCACCGATTCCGATTCCCTCAACACCGGCAATGGCGACAATGTCACCCAATTCGGTCTGGTCGATATCCACGCGCTTGAGGCCGCTGAAAGAAAAGAGTTTGGTGATCTTCCACTTCTGCACCGAGCCATCCAGCTTGGCGATGCCGGCTTCCTGACCGTTGCGCAGCGTGCCGTTGAAGACGCGAGCAATCGCGAGGCGGCCAAGATAGTCACTGTAATCAAGGTTGGCCACCAGGATCTGCAAGGGGCTGGCAGCATCACCGGCGGGCGGCGGCGTGTTGGCGAGAATCGCGTCAAACAAGGGCCGCAGATTTTCGCCGGGAACGTCAATGCTGGTGGAGGCGGTTCCAGCTTTTGCGTTGGTATAAAGTACAGGAAAATCAAGCTGATCTTCGCGCGCGTCAAGATCGATAAAAAGATCGTACAGCTCGTTCAATACTTCCTGCGCACGTGCGTCAGGGCGGTCAATCTTGTTGATCACAACCACCGGAGGCAGGCCGGCTTCCAGAGCTTTACTAAGCACGTAGCGTGTCTGCGGCAGCGGGCCTTCACTGGCATCAACCAACAGCATAACGCCATCGACCATCTTGAGGGCGCGTTCCACTTCGCCGCCAAAATCGCTGTGGCCGGGCGTATCGACGATATTGATCTTCACGTCGTGATAAATAATGGCCGTGTTCTTGGCCAGAATGGTGATGCCGCGCTCGCGCTCCAGATCGTTGGAGTCCATCACACGGTCCACTACAGCTTCATTAGCTCGGAAGGCGCCGCTCTGGCGTAGCATGGCGTCCACCAGCGTAGTTTTTCCGTGGTCTACGTGCGCGATAATTGCGATATTGCGAATCCTGGAATTCAAATCGACTTGGCTCTGCTCTCTAAAGAATGGGTTAGCTTCTATTCTATCTGGAATTCCGTGTTGATGCGGGCGGGCTCGCGCGGCTGAGCAAGAAAAACGGACGGCGCTGTGCTTAGGAACTCAGGCCGTCCGCGTCCGTTTTGCGCAAACAAATTTAGTGTGAAAGCGCCCGATCGATCTTGATCCGGTCGTCCATTCCCAGAATCGCGCTCTCATGAATCGGTTTGAAGCCGTCTTTCTGGATGGTGATGTCGTAGTTGCCAGCTTCCACCTGGATCTCAACCGGCGTAGTCTTCTGCAGAGGCGTTCCGTTGATCGTGACCTGCGCGCCTTTGGGTTCAGTTTTGATTTCGATCCGCGCCATGCCGGAGCCGGCACCATTGTTGCCCAGTAGCTTTCCCACGCCGCTGCTGCCCACCAGCCGAATGTTATCTGTGCGGCCGGCCGCCATCAGGCTGGGCGCGTAATTCACAGACTGTCCGGCGACAAGCTTGATGTCTGTTGATACTTCAAGATAACCCTGCTTGCGCACTACAATATTTTGCGCGCCGGGCTCGATAAGAAATTCTATCGGGGTAACTTTGCCGGTATCTTTTCCGTTGATCCAGATTTCCGCGCCGGCTGGTTTGCTGGCCACCGTCACAAAGCCTTTTACCGCGACCATGCGGACGTCCAGCGGAGTCCGCGCGCCGCCGGTGACCTGCACAGTGCGCGTCTCTGTGGCATAGCCGGGCATGCTGAACGAAACTTTATAAGTTCCCGCGTCCAATCCCGGGACTGTCTGCGGAGCTTTCCATTGGCCTGCATGGCCTTCAATTTCCACGGTTGCGCCCATGGGCATGGAAGACACAATCAACTGTCCTTCTTTCGCAGTGGGCGGAGCTACCGGAGCAGCAGGCGCGTAGCGAGCTGATCTGCCTGCACGCGCGGGAGCAGAAGCCGACGCGGACTGCGATTTGCTCTGCTCGGCATTATCCTGCGCTGCTTTTACTTTTTCGATTGCCTGCTCTGCCTTGCGGCCGAACGGCAGTGCTTTCGCGCTGGACGGCGCAGCCGAATCTTCTTCTTCCGCAGGGTGCCGCTGGAACAGCAATGCTAAAACCACGATCAGGCAAAGTCCGCCGACCACAGCCGCAACCACCTTCCAGTGGTTCGCCGTGCTCACCGGCTTACGCGCAGACGTTTTTTCCGAAGGACCAACATATGTTGTCCCCACGGTTCCCGGCGTCGCTCTAACTGCCTGGCTAGCCGAACCTAAGGGTATCGCTCTAAAACTTTGGCTCGCGTTGGGTCCAGGTATGGCTTTAAAACTCTGGCTCGCGTTCGGTCCCGGCGTAGCTTTGAATGATTGGCTGGCATTGGGCGAAGGCTGAACTCTGATTGCCTGGCTGGCATTCGGTCCCGGGCCGTCTTTATAGGCAGGCATTGATCCTGTGCTGTTAGCGCGATTAACCGGCGCTGCTTTGGCAGCTTCTTCCAGCGCGGCAAAGAATTTCTGTCCGCTGGCAAATCTTTCTGCCGGATTCTTCGCCAGCGCCTTCAACACTACTTTTGAAATTTCTTCCGGCACGCGCGGATGCGCCATCTGCATCGGGTGCGGATTCACGTCTGTAATGGCGCGATCCACTTCACCCAAGTGCGGCCCGCTGAACGGGCTGCGCGCCGTATAAAGCTGATAGATGATTGTGGCGGCGTTAAAAATGTTTGTCGTCGCGGTCACCGGTTTGTGCTTTACCTGCTCCGGAGAAAGATACGGTTCATTTTCCAGCTTCTTCGTCGGAGACTGCGTCAGCAGGTTCTTATCACGCAGCAGGCCAAAATCCAGCAGCTTAAGCGTGCCATCGGGCAGCACTTTGATGTTCGTCGGATTCAGAAAATGATGAAAGACGCTTTTGCTGTGCGCGTAATCCAGCGCGGCCAAAAGCTGCTTGGCCAGTTGCAGCACTTCGCTCATCTCCGGCTGGCGTTTGGCCATAAATTCCTTGAGGGTTTGCCCCTCAACGAATTCAGCCGTCATGAAAACCGTAAAATCTTTGTAACCACAGGTATATAGCTTGGCGATGTTGGGATGGTCCAGCGCGCTCGCGGCTTTCGCTTCAGCCAGAATTTTCTGGATCAACTCATTCGCGTCGTCCAGCCACTCCGGAACTTCAAACTTGCGTAGCGCGACGAACCTGTTTTGCTGCGGATTTCTTGCCTGATGGACCACGCCTACGCTTCCTCGAGGCAGTTCCTTGACTAGTTCAAGGCTGGCCGTGCGCGGAGCTGTAGCGGTTGCGCCAGTGGCATTCCCTGGTGATGAAACGGTGGCGTCGCCTGTGGCCGTGGCGGTTCCTGTGGCGGTTTCCGGGTTTTCTTGCATCTTGGGGTACCTATCAGTTACCTATGCAAGTTCTCTGGGAGGAGGACAGCGCAATCGTACCCCAAAGTTCCGCCGCCCGTGCCCACAAGAACAGTACCCCAGGGTTACTTAGGTAATTGGGGGAGATCCTTTCCCACAGAAGGCACCCTCTTTCGCAAGCTCAGAGTCGCTCAGGGCAGGCACGGACCAGGAAGGGAGAGCCAGCGATAGCAGCGGCGGCGGCGCGTTAGTCTAGCCGCTTCGCGCAGACAGGAACCCCCTCCGATGTTGCCCGTTTGCCGCGGCGCCAATGGCCATTCTTCTCGCAATAATGGGCCTTTCGGCCATGCCCCACACATGCTTTTTATCGTGTCACGATTCTGTAAACCCTTGCAAACCAGCAATTTTAGCGGCTCGGAATGCTTATTGCTTTTCCCGCCGGGTTAAGTAATACTCTCGGGCGCAACTTCAGAGCTGTTTCCGTCCTGCCCCTGTCTTGCAGATATGAAGTTGTAATGACAGCGTTTCCCGGTAGCCCCAAAATTAATCTCTCTCGGAGAATTCTGATGCGCAAGCTCCTCCCTCGTGCTTTGCCCATATCTTTGTCACTTTGTCTTTGCCTTTTATTTGGCACCCTGGCTTTCGGTCAGGACCCGCAAGCAACTCCCGCGCCCGATCCTGCTGCCAGCCCCGCGTCTGACCCCGGCGCGGCGACAGATGATCCCACCTCCAATGCAACTGCGCCCCCCGAGCCCGATCGCATTGAACTGGACAATGACGCAGACAGCGCTGACATACCGGCCTTCGCCAGAGGTTCTGTGGATTCTGAACAGTACCTGCGCATGAGAAACGCTCATATCCGCCGTCTTCGTGGATTGATGGACCCTTCTTTCCATCCCCAGCGCCGTAATGGCGCCATTTACGTTATGCAAAACCGGGAGCAGCAGATAGTGGATGCTGTCTCCTCCGGCACTGGCGATCCAGCTTTCATCGGCCCGGTCGGCCCAAGTGCACTGGCGCCCATCCTGCCCGCGAGCCTGCTTGCTCAATGGACGCCGCTTGGACCCGCTCCTATCCCCAACGGACAAACCACCGCAGTCAGCCAGGCCGTGAGTGGTCGCGTGACCGTGATTGCAGTCCATCCGACGAATGAAAATATTGTGTATGTGGGAACTGCGCAGGGCGGACTCTATCGCTCCCTGAACGGCGGGGCTTCCTGGACGCCGCTAACCGACCAGGCTCTTTCACTCGCCATCGGTTCCATTGCCATTGATCCTCTGGATCCAACCACTTTGGTGGTCGGCACAGGCGAAGGCAATCTCTCAGCCGACAGCTTCTTCGGCGTGGGCGTCTACGTAATTAAACAAGCTGACACCACACCGCAGCTGCTTGGTCCCTTTAATAAGGATGGCGCTAACAATGACGTCTTCACCGGACGCGCCATCACTCGCGTGCTGGTCAGCCCCACTGACGACAACATCGTTTTTGTCGCCACTACTTCGGGCATTGGCGGCATTGGGGCGGACTCGATTCCTTCCGTGCTGCTCAATAACTTGCCCTCGCGCGGCCTTTATCGCTCCACTAATTTCATGTCGGCCAATCCGACCTTTACCAAGATCACGGTACAGCCGGCGAATGCAGGCAATCGCGGCATTACCGACATTGTCTTCGGCGCTACGCCCAACATTCTGCTGGCGGGCGTGAATGGCTTCAGCACGGGCGGAAATGACGGCGGCATCTGGCGCACCACAAACGCCTTTGATCCGGTCCCCACTTTCACCAACCAGGTAGTTGTCGGAACAGCAGCGGCGACCATCCAGATCAAGCTGGCTTCAAACACGGTGGGCGGCGTGACGACCATTCTGGCCGCAACTGGTGAGAGCCCCGTGCCTAACGGCTCAAACTGCGGCGCTCCCGGCTGGGTGAGAAAATCCACCGATGGCGGCGTGACCTTTGGCCTTGGATTAATCCAGACCAGCGGCTTCTGCAATGGCCAGTGCTTCTATGACATGGCTCCCGCCATGGATCCTACAAATTCCAACATTATTTATCTCGGCGGCTCGGCCAACGCGGACACCAATCCGGCACGTGCCACCTGCCGCAGCAACGTCCTGACCCGCACGCTTGACGGAACAAACTTCACCCGCATTGACACCGGCCTGCACGCCGATACGCATGCCGTCGCGGTTGCGCCTTCCAATCCCAACGTCGTCTACTTCGGCAGCGACGGCGGCGTGTGGCGCTCTTCCAACCAGGGTACAACCTGGTCGAGCATCAATACGGCCGGCTTCAACGCCACTCAGTTCCAGAGCATCGCCACGCACCCAACGGACCGTAATTTCTCCATCGGCGGCACGCAGGATAATGGCACGCCGTTCTACCACCCTGACGGAACCTGGACCCGTGCCGACTTTGGCGATGGCGGCTTTGCTCTCATCGACCAGAGCGCCACTGACACGACCAACGTCACCATGTATCACACGTATTTCAATCAGACCAACAATCTGATTGGCTTCGGGCGCGTTCTCACCACAGCCAACGCGCAGGATAACGGCTGGGGCTTCCTGGGCTGCAACGGTACCGTAGCTAATAACGGCTTCCGTTGCGCCGATACCGTGCTCTTTTACGCTCCCATGACGCTTGGGCCGGGAACGCCGAACACGCTGTACTTTGGTACGGACCGCCTGTACCGCTCCGTCAATCGTGGTAGCACCATGACGCTGGTCAGCCAGGGCCCGTTCCAGGCGGGCGTAGCCGTCAGTGCCATCGGCATTTCACCGCAGAATGACAACGTGAGGATTGTCGGCTTGCGCAACGGCGGGATTTTCGCCACCACCACCGGCGCCAATCCGCTCCTTAATGTCAGGAGCGCCTCGATGCCGGCGAAGTATGTGTCTCGCGCCGTTGTCGATCCCAACAACCCGAATACGGCCTATGTCGCGTTCTCCGGCTTCGGCATCGCGGGCCAGCAAATCTGGAAGACCACGAACCTCAATGCCAACCCGCCCACGTGGACCAATGCGGCCGCCGGCCTGCCTGATGTTCCATTCAACGGCTTCGTCATCGATCCGCTGAACTCCAACATGCTCTATGCCGGCAGTGACATCGGCGTGTTTGTCTCCTCCGATGGTGGCAACACCTGGAATCCGTTCGGCACAGGGCTGCCGCGTGTCGCGGTATTCGATATGGCTTTCCAGGGCCCCAACCGCTTGGTGCGTATCGCTACGCACGGACGCGGCGCATGGGAGATTGCAGCCGCCAAAGCGCAAGCTGTGGTTACCGTGGCTGCTTCGCCCACCACCTCTACCTACGGCGACAACGTGACCCTCACTGCCACGGTCGCCTCCAACGGTGTTCTTTCCAACCCAACAGGAACAGTCACCTTCACAGACGGCTCGCTCACTCTTGGTTCGGCCAGCCTGAGCGGCAGCGCCCCATTCACCGCTACATTCACCACTTCTCTGCTCACCGCCGGATCGCACTCTATCACCGCAACCTTCGGCGGCGACACCATCTTTGACGTCAGCCCATCCACACCCATCAGTGTGTCGGTGAACCCGGCGCCCCTAACAGTCACCGCGGCCAATACCAGCAAGCTCTATGGCCAGGCGAATCCGCCGCTCACCGGCAGCATCGTAGGCATCAGGAATGGTGACAACATCACCGCCACCTATGCCACCGCCGCCACGCAGAGCAGTCCGGCGGGGACTTATCCCATCGTGCCAACTCTGGTCGATCCCGACTCCAAACTGGGCAATTACACGGTCACCAGCAACAATGGCACGCTCACCATCAATCCGGCGCCACTCACCATCACGGCCGACAACAAAACCAAACTCCTGAACGCGCCTAATCCCGCTCTCACCGCCACTTACAGCGGCTTTGTGCTAGGTGAAGGGCCAAGCGTGCTCAGCGGCGTGCTTAACTGCGTCACCACGGCGGTCACCAACAGTTTCGTCGGCAGCTATCCCATTACCTGCTCGGGACAAACCTCAACCAACTACGCCATCACCTATGTCGCTGGAACATTGCATATAATCTTTGCGCCCAGCGGACTAGTGGATGGCGAACCCAGTCATGTCATCCTCCAACCTGTGGCAGCCGACGGTTCAAGCGTCTTCAAGTCAGGCCGCACCGTGCCGCTGAAGTTCCGCGTTGGGGACGTCAATGGAAACTCAATCGGTACGCCAGGAACTATTGCCAGTTTCCGGATCATCAGCGTGATCACGGGAACCGTCTCGACTCCGGTGGATCTGCTACCCAGTTCCACCACGCCCGATACCTCGTTCCGGTTTGATCCAACCGCGCAGCAGTGGATCTTCAACCTGAACACCTCGGGCCTGTCCGCGGGATCAACCTATGTGTTCAGGATTGGCTTGGCCGATGGTTCCAACATCGACCTGCAGTTCGGCCTTAGATAGAAAGATAGATCAGGTGGTACGCAAAGAGGGCGCATGCAGCCATGCATGCGCCTTTTCTTGTTAGTGCAGTGGGCCAGCGCGTTGGAAGGTGGCTAGATCATCTTCACCGTAAATCTGGCTACTAGCGGGTGCCCCATCCTTTCCCAGAAGTTGGCTCTTGGTTTTCAATTTCTGGGAAAGGGTGGGCTTTGTTCACTATTCCTCACGCACGCACTTCAGTCCACACAAAATGTCGTGGGCCGCTCAAAACGTGCACGTGCTGCTCTCGATTTTAACTTAGCAAGTCCCAACTGTAGCGCGTTGTGTCGCATCTATTCGATCTGTTCCCACCTCAAAGCAGTCCCAACCAAAACGTTCCACCGTAGGCGCGCAGCTTACACCGCATTCTTGCGGCTATCGAAAGGAGAAGTTGTGAAATTATCGGCCTCCGTAGTTCGTTTCAGTGCTTGGGCAATCTTGCTGGCAGCAGTTGCTCTCTTCAGTCCGTTGGCGGTCGCGGCGGACGTTTCGGTGTCAGCGCCGGCAAGTGGCGCAGTAGTGAATTCACCGTTTGTGTTGCAGGCAACATCGGCGACCTGCCTGTCGCAGTCAACGGTGAGCATGGCATATTCAATCGACTCAGGATCGGATACGGTGTTCAATCCCGCAACTTCGATTAATACTAGCGTGAGTGCGTCACAAGGAACACACACGTTGCGTGTGAAGTCCTGGGGGAACGGCACGTTCTGCGAAAAAGACGTCCCCATCACAGTGGGAACTGGAGTGTCGGTATCGTCGCCGGTGAACGGTTCAACTGTAGCGAGCACATTCCTGCTGCACGCGACGGCGGCGACCTGCGGCGGACAGAGCACAAGCAGCATGGCGTACTCCTTCGACAGCAACGGCGATAACGTGATCAATGCGCAATCCATTAATCAGAACGTCAGCACTTCAGCCGGTGGCCATCTGCTGCGCGTAAAAGCGTGGGGCAATGCCGGAGCGTTCTGCGAGACCGATTTGAATATCACCGTGGCGGCACAGAGTGTCACAATCAGCGCGCCGGCGAATAATTCAACGGTGCCGATAACCTTCCAACTGCAGGCCCAAGCGCCGACGTGCAACGGGCGATCGACCTCAAGCATGACCTATAACTTCGCTGGGCATCCCGACGCGCCGGCGTCGGCGGTGCAGTCAATCAATACACAAGTGGCGGCGCCAACCACGGGTGTTCAACAGTTGAACGTGAAGGCGTGGAACGGAATTGGCGACTTGTGTGAAACATCCGTGAGCATCGATGCAGAGAACACGGTGTCAAGTGGGATCGTTTGGCCCGCCAATGCCGGGAAATTCGGCAGCATTGAAGAGGAAGGCGCTTACGCCGGGGGAGTTTCTGGAGAATCCGCGCCCGGTGCATATCAGGCAGCGACCGATAATAATGACAGCAACCCCTGCGATAAGGGTGTAACAGTCCCTCCCGACCAAACCAATAATCTGTGGCTGACACAGCGCGACTGCGGTACCAATGGCGCCAAAACCGGCATGACAACGCCAGTTACGCCCCCTGGAACACCGCCCACCAATACAGCTGCCCGCGAGTACGAAGTCACATCCGCAACTGGTTCCTCCGGAGTTACTCCGGGAATACGTTGGTCTACCCGGCTAACCAGCGCCGCCAGCACTTTCCAGAATTTCGGCTTTGACGCCTACGTTTACTTCGAGAATGATGGAAGCCTCGACCGCACCGGAAGGCTTGAGCTGGACATCAACCAATCCGTCTTGAATCCAGCCACCAATCAATACGACCTCTACATCATGTCTCATCAATGCAACTTCGACACAGGCTTCTGGGAGGTTGGAGGCTGGCAGGCAACAGGACAGCGTTGCGGTGATCAGACCAATACCAGAAGCGGGTTCTCACCTGGCATCTGGCATCATGTCCAGATCAAAGCGCACCGGGTGAGCAGCACGATTGTCTTCGACCAGGTGGCTCTCGACGGCAATGTGCAGAACTTCACTTGTGGCGGAGGTGGAACTGGAAGCTGTACGCGGTCGGTCATCGCCAATGCTAACTGGCAACCTGACGGCCTGATCGTGCCTAACTTCCAGATTGACGCGCACCTCTCAAACGGATCAATATCCAGTCCGGTTAAGGTGTACGTTGACTCGTTCTATATCTATTACTGGTAACCCGCTAGAAAAGGGAAGCCCCTCAGGGCTTCCCTTTAGCGATAGGTAATTTATGACAGTGCGGGGGACAAATGCCTCCCCGCGTTTTTTATCAATCAGCCGCGTCCCCATCCTTTCGCAGAAGTTGGCTCTTACTTTTTCAACTTCTGGGAAAGGGTGGATTCGATTCACCATTCCTAGCGCGCCTTCACTCCACCAGGCAAGTGTCAGGGCACGACTTGAGCGCTTAGTCCGGTGCAAGCGTAGCGCACGAGGGCTGCGCAGTCGTGCCGCAAAGCTCTTGAAGATAACATTTCCTTGCGCCGCAGGCTCGCGCGCAGCTGCTCCCAGCAAGTCCTTTTTTGTTTGCTGGGATGCAACGCAGCGGAGCGCACAAAAAATGCACGGTTTTTGCAGTCCTAAATCGGACGTTGGAATCAGTTTTGGCTTCGTACACCGGCACGCGCAGCAGTCTACGCATTTCATCCCAGCTATTCGTTTCCCGCACATTTGCTAACGAAAGCGAACAGCCAGGGTCAAACCCACGGCAGAATCTGTATGATCTGCAATGGCCTATGGCTGCCCATCGCTGGCATGTGATTTACGGAATGTGATTTGCAAAATGTGAATTGCCTTGCTTTCGATTGGAAGCACCCCTTTGGCCTGGAAGGTTTTTGAGCATGTCACTACGCGCTGTCTCTAGCTTCCTTGTTGTTTGTCTTGCGTCGATCGCTGCCATGGGCCAGGAGCTGGCCCCGCCGGTGCCGGAGCGCTTTACCATCCATTCCAACGTCCTGAATGAAGATCGCGCGATCCTGGTACGAATGCCTGCGGCTGCGCAGGGGAAAAAGGACAAATACCCTGTCCTATACCTGACGGACGGCGATGGTCACATCAACGAGGTGGGCAGCATCGTTGATTTTCTGGCGTCCAAGAACCGTTGCGCGCCGATCATGATTGTGGGAATTCCCAACACTGACCGCACTCGTGATCTCACACCGACGCGCGCTGACCAGAGAAACGCCCAGGGCGCGGTGGTCCAGGCTGAACCAACCAGCGGCGGCGCCGATAAGTTCCTGGAATTTATCCAGACGGAGCTTTTCCCGGAGATCGAAAAGCGTTACGGCACCCAGCCTTATCGCATCTTTGCCGGACACTCTCTGGGCGGGCTGCTGGCGATCCATGCGCTCATCACGCATCCTGACATGTTCAATGCCTACATTGCCGTAAGCCCAAGCCTGCAATGGGACAATCAACACACCCTGCATCAGGCGCAACAATTTTTCGCCAAGCAAAAAGAGTTCAACAAGACTTTGTTTTTCTCCCTGGGGAATGAAGGCGCCACTCCCAACGCAATGGGCGAGGGATTTGAGCAGTTGCAGAAGACGTTTGCGGCCGGCACGCCCAAGGGCTTCATCGTGCGCTCAGCGCGATATCCTGACGAGGACCACGGCTCAACTACATTTCTTGCGCACTACGCCGGACTGCGCACCGTGTTTGACGGTTGGGTAATGCCCCGCGACCCGAATGGCCTTCCGGTTGGCGGACTCAAAGGCGCTGAGCAACACTACCGCGTATTGTCAGCGCGCTTTGGCTTTCCCGTCTCTGCGGAACAGACCATCAATCAAATAGGGTACAACCTACTGGGGCAGAAAAAGATTGACGACGCTCTTGCTGCCTTCAGGCGCAACGTGGAACTTTATCCCGGCTCAGCCAACGTTTATGACAGCCTGGCCGATGGTCTTGAAGCTCAGGGCAAAGCCGACCTGGCCCGCCAGAATGTGCAGAAAGCGGTAACCGTGGGCACAGAGACCGGTGATCCCCAGCTGCCGCAGTACAAGCAGCATCTGGACCACCTTGTGGCTGCCGCTGCGCCCAAGGGCGATCATGCCGCCGTCCAGGCAAAGTAACTGACGTTCCCTGCTGATACCAGCCGGGAGAAGGTCTTTGACAATTTAATGAGCGAGCCGCTACTGCGAAATGTTTCGGCTAAGGCGCTGAAGCGCCCTTCAGCTTTCTATCAAAAAACTCCGCTGTCGCCCGATAGCCGCGCACCCACGTCCGCCAGAGCAGGAAGTCGTGGATCTCGTCGGGGAAAATGATTTGTTCAAGGTCAACGTTCTGCTGCCGCAGACGCTGAATCAAATCAGTAGTCTGGGAGAAAGGAACGTTGCGGTCATCGTCGCCATGCATAAAGAGCACCGGAGACTTCCACGTTGCTACCGACGCAACCGGCGACGAATCAAACGCCAGCTTCTGCGCTTCTTTCAAGTCTGGCGCCTGCGTTGCACCGGCTTCCCAGCGCGAAAGAAACATTGACCAGTCATGCACGCCGTGGAAATCGACGCCGGCGGCAAAGATATCTGAGTTGCGCGCCAGGGCCAGCGCCGTGAGCAGGCCGCCGTAAGAGCCTCCCCAGATGCCGATGCGCTTGCGGTCAACATACGAAAGCGCTTGCAGATATTGCGCGCCCGCCAGCACATCTTTGTACTCAGCGGAGCCGCGCCAGCCGGCATTGGCGGCCTCACGGAAGGCGCGTCCGTACATTATGCCCAGGCGGTAATTGACTGAAAGCACCACGTATCCGCGGCTGGCCAGATACTGATTTTCCGCGTATGCGTTGTGATAGTAGTACATGTAGTGGAAGCCGGGCATCATCTGTCGCGGCGGGCCGCCATGAACAAAGATGAGCGCTGGGGCCGATGAAGCATGACTGCGCGGAACAAAAAGCTGGCCGTGGATTTGCAGCCCGTCTTCGCTTTTGAATGTGACAGTCTGCGGCTCAACAAGTTGGTCCGACGGGAAATCTTTTGGCAGAGCGCCGGCGGCGATCATCTCACGACCTTTATCGGTGAGGCGATACGGCATTGCCGGTGAAGTAGCGCTTGAGCCGAGACACACAATCGTCTTGCCGTCGGCCAGCATGATTGGATGCCACTCGATGGTTTTGCCGGAAATCAGCGACCCATGCTTCAGATAAAGTGTGTTAGCTCGGTTGAGGTCCTGCAGGATAGAGATAGAAACATGCCGGTGCTCCGTGTCTCCGTCGTTCGATGTATACAGGACTTCGCTCCTGTCCGGGGACAACTCCACATCTTCCACCTCATAATTGCCGGGGGTAAGAAGTCTTGGCGCACCGCCAGCTGTAGAAATCGCATAAAGATGGTTCCACCCATCCTGCTCGGAGCAAAAAACAATGCGTCCACCATCGGCAAACTTCAATGACTCACTGGCAAACGGCGGCAGCGAATCATTCATCTCTTTGCCGCTGTGCCACAACTCGCGTCCAACAATGTGTTCAACCGGCCCGGCTGCACGCAGGCTTGCCACGTTGGATGGGAGCGTGGTCTCAACCGTGGCCAGCCAGATGCCCCACGGCTGCCCGCGCACAGGAATAAGTGGCAAATGATTTTCAGCGCCGGGTGTGCGGATAAAAATGAGCTGTTTGCCGTCGGGCGACCAGCGCGGCGCAAAATCACGATCAACGCTGGGCGCAACGTAACGCACGCGCTGCTCAACCAAATCAAAGATCGCGATGAACGCATGGTCTTTTCTGCCAGTGCTGAACGCGAGATGCTTCCCGTCAGGCGACCACTGCGGCTCGCTTTCGTCGCCGCGCAATTCCGTAAGCTGGTGCGCGGGCTTGTCGGCAGCAACGTTGGAAATCCACAGATGATTCTTCGGTCCTACCCAAACCGCCGTCAGTCCATCGGGAGAAAGCTGGATGTCCTCGCAGTCTTCTTCACCGCAACCCATATCGCCCAGCAGTCTCGGCTTGCCGGTTTCAACGTCGGCGGCCCACACCTGTTGCTTGGGTTCCTTCGTCTCAGTTGCGGGATTCGCTACGTGACCTTCGCTGCTCACTTCCGATCCGCGCGCATAGACAACCGTCTTGCCGTCCGGCGTGAGCTTTACGGAAAAAATGTCCTGGCCATCGTCGCCCTGGTAATGCGTGACCTGCCGACCGGCAAAGTCAGGCGCATCGGCGATCCAGATATTGCGCTCGCCCTTGCTGTCAAAGACCCAGGCAATGCGGTTTGCTTTTGCCGCCGAAGTCAGCGCCGTCGGAAATGGCGAACTCATCACCTGTTCCAGAGTAAAACTGGGCTTAGTGGAGCTGGGTTGAGTGGAGCTGGGTTTACTGGAGTTGGGCTTTTGCGCGATGGAAGAAGTTGCAAGCAGCAGAATCAGAAGAGTGAATCGAAGGAGTTTCATCAGGCCGACATGATAACAGCCCGCTTACCTGATTTGCCTGAACTTAAGCGCAGATCAACGCGGTTTTTCCAGATAGCCGCTCACCAGCTCTGCGCAGGCTTCCACAAACCGCTGCTCGTCCAACGTAAACGTATCGGCAAAATAGCTGTTGATGTCAATCACTCCATAAAGCGCACCGCGGATAAAGATCGGCACCACCATCTCCGATTTCACCAGCGCCGAGGAAGCCTTATAGCGCGGATCATTCGCCGCGTTGTTCACCACCACGGTCTTCTTGCTGGAAGCTGCATCGCCGCACAGGCCTTTATCCAGTGAAACGCTTTCATGCGGATCAAAGCTGCCCACATGCGGCCCCAGGTTCAGGCTGCCAGGACGCGCCTTGTCCACCAGGTAAAATCCCACCCAGTTATAGCGCGTCATGGTGTCATGCAGCCGCTGGGCGATCCCATCCATCAGCGCGTCCAGCGTGCGCGCCGACTGCGCTACATAGCCGAAATCTTTCAGCAATTCCTGGTGCTTGGACATTTCTCTGAAACGGGCTGCGCGAACTCATGCCCCTGCTGCTTTTATATAGTCAGCAGGCGCGGCAAACAATGTCATTATGGGTTCTCTGCTGGGTCAAGCAACAGCCCCGCCGGAAATTGGGACAGCGACCTCAGCCTAGCGCTTCTTCTCCATATAGTTCCCTACCAGCTGCGCCACCTCTTCCGCAAAGGTCTGCTCCGCTTTGGTGAAGGTATTGGCGAAATAACTTTCAAGATCGAGCTCAGCCACGAGTTCGTGCTTGGCCAGAATAGGGACAACCATGTTCGCCTTCACAATTTCCGATCCGGAAAGATAACGCGGATCATTCGCCACGTCATTCACCACCACGGTTTTTTTCGTAGTGGCTGCAGCCCCGCAAAGCCCTTTATTGATGGGGATACGCGTGTTGGGGCTGAAGCTGCCCACATACGGGCCCACCACCAGCATTCCGGGATCGGCCTTGTCGACCAGATAAAATCCGACCCAGTTGTAGCGGGCCAGTTCACTATGCAGACGCTGTGATATGTGCGTCATCAGGGCGGTTGCGTTCGCCGCTGTATCAGCAAATGATCGGAACTCCTGGAGCAGTTCCTGGTGTTTTGACATTTTTAGTTTTCCTGGGCGTGCAAAAAGATTGTCCCAGTTATACATTTACAGCCACCGCGCAGCAACGTTATTTTGTCGCCGTGACCATCTGATTGCATTAACAAGCCGGCTCACTTCTGTTTCCGCCACGCGTCCAATTTGAAAACATCCGCTTCAGCCTTTACCCTTGACTGGATAACGATTGGGACAGCCTATGAAGATTTCTCGTTTGCGCAACCTCGCAATTGTCGTCGGACTTATATCGATAGCTCTCACCCTCAACGCACAGGACATTGCTTCTTTTGAAAAGCGGATCACCGTCAAGAAGCTGGCCAATGGCCTGACCATCGTGCTCATGGAACGGCCCGAAGCGCCGGTCTTTTCCTTCTATACGCGCGTTGACGCCGGGTCAGTCCAGGAAGTGCTTGGGATCACAGGCCTGGCGCACATGTTTGAGCACATGGCGTTTAAGGGTACGCATGAGATCGGGACCACGAACTGGCCGGCGGAAAAAGTGGCGCTGGAAAAAGTGGAAACCGCCTACGCCGCTTATTTGCATGAAAGGCTGAAAGAAGTTGGTCGCGATGAAAAAAAGATCGCGGAGCTTGAAAAAGCCTGGCAGGAGGCCGTGACTGCCGCTGAAAAGTACGTCGTTCCCAATGAGTTTGGTGAGATTGTGGAAAGCCAGGGCGGAGTGGGGCTGAACGCATCTACGGACCGCGACGAAACCACCTACTTCTATTCGTTTCCGCAGAACCGCCTGGAGCTCTGGGCTTATTTGGAGTCAGAGCGCTTCCTGGAACCGGTGATGCGTGAGTTTTATAAAGAGCGCGACGTGGTTTATGAAGAGCGGCGCATGAGCGTCGATAGCTCTCCTCAGGGCCGGCTTCTGGAGCAGTTTCTGCGCGCCGCATTTATCGCACATCCTTATGGACGCCCCGTGATTGGCTGGCCTTCTGACCTGCGCGCCTTTTCCGCCACTGACGCAATGAATTTCTTCAAGAAATATTACGTTCCTGCCAATATCGTAGTCACGGTGGTGGGCGATCTAAAAGCCGCACAGGCCATGCCAATCATCGAAAAATATTTTGGACGCATCCCGGCGCGTCCCGCGCCTGATCCGCTGCGGACCACGGAACCTCCGCAACAATCCATTCGGAGCATTTTGATCCATGACCCCAGCCAGCCGCTTTATGTTGAAGGCTACCACCGGGGAGATTTCCGCGATCCTGATGATCCCGTGTATGACGTGCTTGCCGACTTGCTTTCCAAAGGCCGCACCTCCCGGCTCTATCGTTCCCTGGTGCGCGATAAGCGCATTGCCATTGCCGCGCAGGGCGGTTCCTTTCCCGGCAATAAATATCCCAACTTGTTTTTCTTTTTTGCCGCGCCCAGCCAGGGCCACACTGCTGAAGAAATGGCCGCGCCTATCCATGAAGAAATTGAGAAGCTCAAGATGCAGGATGTGACCGACGAGGAATTGCAGTCCATCAAGACCCGTGCCAAGGCTGACCTGATTCGCGGCCTGGGCAATGATCAAGGCTTGGCCTTCCAACTGGGTGAGTATCAGGCGCTTTATGGTGACTGGCGCGAGCTTTTCCGCCAGATAGATGAAATCGATAAAGTCACCAAGGCCGATATTCGTCGTGTCGCCAATAAAACATTCCGTGAGGAAAACCGCACCGTGGCCAGCATGGAAACCGAAGCGCCAAAAAAGCAGTCAGCCGAACCGGCCAAAGGAGAGCAGAAATGAACAGGACAAAACTTTTGCTCTTCGTAGTCACGTGCTTGCTGATGAATGCGCTGGCGCTCGACACTGTTGCCCAAAAGGTGAAACCTGTTCCTCCAAAAGTTCCACAACCGGCAGCTACGCCTTCATCTGCACCAGCCACTTCATGGCAGAAAGTTCCTATACCGCCGTTGCCCCAATTTAAGCCGCAGGAGCCGCGCCGGGTCGAGCTCCCCAACGGAATGGTAATTTTCCTTCAGGAAGACCACGAGCTGCCGCTGATTGATGGCACCATACGCATCCGTGGCGGATCGCGTGAAGAACCGGCAGATAAAGTTGGCATGATCGCCCTTTATGCTGACGTGTGGCGCACCGGCGGCACCAAGAGTAAGACCGGTGATGAACTGGACGACTTTCTTGAAGCTCATGCCGCGCGCGTTGAAGCTTCAGAAAGTGCGGACTCCACGTTTCTTTCCTGGTCGTCGCTCAAGGAAAATTATGACCAGGTCTTCCCTGTCGTGCTCGATCTTCTGCAAAACCCGGAGTTTCGTCAGAACAAAATTGACCTCGCCAAGCAACAGTTTTTCAGCCTGATCTCGCGCCGCAACGACGATTCGGATGACATCGCGCAGCGTGAATCCACCAAACTGGCTTATGGCGCGGAAAATCCTTACGCTCGCACGGCTGAATATGACACCGTGGCCGCCATCACGCGTGAAGACCTGCTGCAATGGCACAAGCGCACCATCGCGCCGAATAATATGATTCTGGGCATTGCCGGTGATTTTGATTCGGCCACAATGGAACAAAAGCTGCGTCAGGCTTTTGGCGGCATCCCAAAGGGTGAGCCGTTTGTTCCGGCAAAGATCACTTTTAATAGTGCTAAGCCAGGGATTTATTTTGTCGAGAAGAATGACGTAAACCAGAGCTCTATTGAAATGGTCGATGTCGGAATCGATCGCCGCAACCCCGACTTCTACGCTGTTGAAGTCATGAATGAATTGTTTGGCGGCGGATTCTCTTCCCGCCTGTTCGTGGACATTCGCACCAAACTAGGGCTGGCATATTCCGTAGGCGGTGGCGTGGGCACAGCCTTTGACCATGACGGAATCACTCGCTTCGCCATGGGCACAAAAAGCGGCACCACTGCCGCTGGGATCGATGCCCTGCGCAAGGAGATGGAGAAGCTCATTACCGGCACTGTCCAGCAGATTGAAATGAAGAAAGCCAAGGATGCGATCTTGAATTCCTTCATCTTTGAGTTTGATTCCAAGCAGAAGGTCCTGGCGGAGCGCATGCGTTATGAGTTTTACGGATTCCCGCCGGACTTTCTGGAGCAATTCCGTGCCGGCATTGAAAAGGTCACGCCCGCTGACGTTGATCGCGTCGCCCGAAAATATGTCCATCCGGAAAAGATGGCGGTGTTGGTTGTCGGCAATGCAAAGGATTTTGATCGCGAACTTTCAACCTTCGGCAAGGTGACGCCCATCGATATCAGTATTCCACCGCCGAAGAAGGCGGGAAAGCCCGGAAGCAAGTAGCATAATTCGTGGCCGCAGATAAAAAATACGCAGATTTAAAAAAGCCGCGAGTCTCGCGATAAACACGAACATAGATTCGCGTATTTCGCGTCAATTCGCGGCAAATTATTTTTATCTGCGTTCAGCTTCGCAAATCTGCGGCTGAAATGGTTCGGCTAATTGCTAATTGCTAACTGCTTCCTTCGCGCAATGCTTCTCAAAAGCCTGCTTCAGCCGGGTGGCAATCGTCATGGGATCGCTGGTCTCAATGTCGTGGCGCTGCATCATGTAGACCAGTTTCCCGTCGCGCAGTATGCCTATCGAAGGCGAAGTTGGCGGGAATCCGGTGAAGTGCCTGCGGGCCGCGTCGGTCGCTTCCCGGTCCTGTCCCGCAAAAACCGTAATCATACGGTCCGGGCGGACGCCGCTCTGAATGGCCGCGCGCACTCCGGGACGCATTCTGCCTGCCGCGCATCCACAGATGGAATTCACCACCACCATCAGCGTGCCCTTTTGATTGATTGCATTTTCCACGTCGGCCGCGGTGCGCGCTTCTTCAATGCCGCCTGCCGTCAACTCCTGGCGCATGGGCGCCACCATTCCCTCTGGATACATTTTTTCTTCCTCCGATTGGTCTGCTCCTATTCTAACAATTAAAAACTCATTTCCATAGTTGCATCTCTCCTGTACTCTGTTACCAATCTTTTGAAAACCCAGGAAAACATCCCCCTTGCACCGTTGACCACTTTTCAGGTGGGTGGCCCGGCGCGATATTTTGTTGACGCCCATTCGGAACATGAGGTTTCTGAAGCGGTGGCATTTGCCTTTGCCCGCAAGCTGCCTCTTTTTGTCCTGGGCGGCGGCAGCAATCTTCTTGTGGCCGATAGCGGCTGGCCCGGCCTGGTCCTGAAAGTTTCTCTGGCCGGCGTGGAATTTGAAGGCGACCTCCAGAAAATGCTGTTTCACGCCTGCGCCGGTGAGAACTGGGATGACCTTGTGGCCCTCACCGTCAGCAAAAATTGCGGTGGCATTGAATGCCTGAGTGGAATTCCCGGCACAGTCGGCGGCACGCCAGTGCAGAACGTGGGCGCTTACGGGCAGGAAGTTTCACAAACCATTACCCGCGTCCGCGCGCTGGAGATCGCTACTGGCGCAGTGCTGGACTTCAGCAATGCCGACTGCGGCTTTTCCTATCGCTCCAGCATTTTCAATGGCACGCGCCGGGGCGAATTCATTGTGCTGGAAGTCTCTTACCGCCTTTGCCGCAGTTCCGAGCCAAAGATTGAATACGCCGACGTAAAAAACTTCTTTGCCGCAGCCAACATTGGAAAACCTACGCTGCAACAAGTGCGCGATGCCGTTCGTTCCATCCGCCAGAGCAAAGCCATGCTGCTGGTTGAAGGTGACGAAGACTGCCGCAGCGCCGGGTCGTTCTTCAAAAATCCCATTGTCAGCGCAGCCGAAGCCGACCGCATTCAATCCCTTGCCGAGAAGCGCGTTCCGGGAAAATCTATGCCACGCTACCCCGCAGCCGAGGGCCAAGTAAAACTCGCAGCGGCATGGCTGGTGGAGCAATCGGGATTCAGCAAAGGCTATTCGCTTGGGCCAGTCGGAATCTCGCGTAAACATACGCTGGCCATCGTGAACCGCGGCGGCGCAACGGCAAAAGACATTCTTGCCCTCAAAGACGAAATCGAGAAAAAAGTTTTTGATGTCTGGGGAGTGCCGTTGCAGCCGGAGCCGGTGTTTGTGGGGTTTTGAGAGCGTTATGCTCACCATCGATCGTCCTGGGTGCTGTATCCCTTACGCCATGTTTGCAGCTTATGATTCATTTCACCCCGGGACGCGCCATCCCGAGGCGAGCAACGCAAACTACTCTGCATCTTGATTCAGTTTCAGCGAAGCCGAGGGATCTGCCCCGCTGCATTCTAGGGTCATTACAAACTGCTTGGATCATGGGTGGCCCTGAAGAGCAGCGGAGCAGACCCTTCGCCCTCGCGTCTTGAACATGGGCAATAGTGAGGGCATGGCGTGCTCGGCTCAGGGTGGCGCGTTCAAGAGGACAGTGACTCGTGAGCGGGATATAGTAAACCCAGGAAATGCATTACTCGCCACTATCAAAGGCTCACCGTCGCATACATCGCTATCACTGTCCCCCGTCCCAAAATCCAATTCCAGCACAATCTCGTACTAGATATGTATCTTTCGTGCGTTTGATACATCTGAGAATTAGGCGGAAATCCGCCCACGCAGAATTAAAATAGAGCAAGGTGCACCAAAATATGCTGATCAAGAAACCAGGCGACATACCTTCATCAGAGATCACTCCCAAGCAGAGCTATTTGACGCGGCGCAAGTTTATTGCTGGTGCGGCTGTGGCCGGCGCCGCGCTGGCGGGCGGCTTTTACCTGCGGGAGCACATCGACAGTTCTGATACCGTCCACGCCGAGGGGCAAAAGTTGAACGGCATTGTGAAGAGTCCGTTCAGCACTTCAGAGTCGCCTACTTCTTTCAAAGACATCACTAATTACAACAATTATTACGAATTCAGCACGGACAAATACGAGCCGAACGGGCTGGCCAAGAATTTCCGCACGCGTCCCTGGACAGTTGCCATCGACGGCTTGGTCAAAAAGCCCAAGAAGCTGGATATCGACGCAATCATGAAGCTGGCGCCGCTCGAAGAACGCATCTATCGCCATCGCTGTGTCGAGGGCTGGTCCATGGTCATTCCCTGGGTTGGATTCCCTCTGAATGCGCTGATCAAAGCCGCCGATCCGCTACCCAGCGCGAAATTTGTGGCGTTCCAGACCGTGCTCGCGCCGGACCAGATGCCCAACCAGAAGCACCCTGACATACTGGATTGGCCTTACGTTGAAGGCCTGCGTATGGACGAAGCTATGCATCCATTGACGATCATGGCTGTGGGGCTTTATGACGAAGTTCTGCCTAACGTTGACGGCGCGCCTTTGCGCCTTGTCGTACCGTGGAAATACGGATTCAAGGGCATCAAGGCCGTCGTGAAGATCAGCTTCACAGACTTCATGCCGCCGACCACATGGAACAAAATGGCGTCGGATGAATATGGTTTCTATTCCAACGTGAATCCGCAGAAAGACCATCCACGCTGGAGCCAGGCCAGCGAGCGCCGTATTGGCGAGTTCCGCAAGCGCCCAACCTTGATGTTCAATGGCTATGGTGATCAGGTAGCAAGCCTTTACTCCGGCATGGACCTGCAAAAGAATTACTGATGAAACAGCTGCCGGAAAAGTTCGTCCGCGCATTGAAAGTGCCGGTATTTCTCCTCAGTCTTGGGCCGGCCTTTGTGCTCACGTGGAAAGGCTTTCACGATGGCCTGGGCGCGAATCCCATTGACGTGATCACGCGCACCACAGGTAGATGGACGCTTACTTTCCTGCTGATCACGCTCAGCGTCACGCCGGTGCGCAAGCTGAGCGGCCTGACCTGGCTGATCCGCTACCGCCGCATGCTGGGACTGTTCGCATTCTTTTACGGGTCACTGCACTTGATGACCTATGTTTGGCTCGACAAATTTTTTGATGTTCATGGAATGCTGCACGATATCGCCAAGCGCCGCTTCATCACCGCCGGCATGACTGCGTGGTTCCTGATGCTGCCGCTGGCCTTGACTTCCACCACCGGCTGGATCCGCCGCATAGGCGGCAAGCGCTGGCAAAGGCTGCATCGCCTCATCTACTTCAGTGCGGCTGCCGGGGTGATTCACTTCATTTGGCTGGTCAAGGCCGACCTCCGCCGCCCATTTACCTATGGCGCAGTTCTGCTGGCCCTTCTGGCTTATCGAATAATTGCCTGGCTGGTGGCGCGAGTGCGCGCGCGACGCATGCTGGCCGCTCAGCAAACGGTCCGAGCATAGAGACTTTCCCAATGCAGCAAGCGCAGAATGCCAAAGGCGCATCCCGATCAACTCAAGATGCGCCTTCGTTATTCAAAATTCTATTTCGATCAATGAAAATTCAGCCTGATGATGGTTGATTGTTCAATGGGCTGGCCATTCAGCTTGGCCGGCTTGAATTGATAGCCCATTGCCGCCTGGAACGCTGCATCCTTGAAGATGGGCTGACCGCTGATGAACTTCGGATCATGCGGTTTTCCGTCTTTTCCCACGGTAACCTGGACGACTGCAGGACCGGTTATGCCTCGTGCCTTGGCAATGGCTGGATAAACCAACGGCCCAGTCCTGAGTACCTGTAAGGGCTCAAGTTGCGATTGCTCAATTGCAGCTGCCGAAGGCGCTGACGAACTAACCGGACGCGCAAGGCTGGATAAAGGCGCACCTGCGTTTCCGCTGTCCGCGGTGAATGAGGGCGCAAGTTCCGGGGCCGCTGCGCCTGAATTCTGCCGCGCTATCCTCGACGCTCCAGTGCTGCCCAAAGTCGCCACAGTTACCGGCTTTTCCGCCGTAGCGGGCTTTTCTGCCTGCGCTGAACTTTTCTCTTCAACTCTTTTCGTTGATGGCTTCTCCGCTACAGGCTTTGTCGCCGCGGGCACAGCAATTGTGCTCGTGGCAGATGGCGATGTCCCGTTCACTACCGGTGAAACTGGCTGCGTACTGGCAGACGGTGCAGCCGGAGACATGTTGGCAGCTTCCTGCGTCTGCTGCGGCGCTGCCGTCTTAGGCTTCTGCATCTTGAGGAAAACGAAAGTTGACGCGGCTGCGATTACCAGCACCGCGACCACTCCGATCATCATGAAGCTGTTGCCGGGTTTCTTGTCTTCAGCTGCCATTGAATCGAACGTGCCAAAACTTGCTCGCGGAGCGGCGTCAACGCGCTTTTCCTCTTTCCTGGGCGGCATTGCCAGTGGAACCACTTCCAACGGCACGCTCTTGCTGGATTCAACCTTGGCCGGAGCAGGAGCAGCGCCACGAGGCCCTGACGATGAAGGCTTGATCACAACGGCCGGTGGAGCTGCGTGCGATGGCGGAGTTGCTTGCGACGTAGCTGTTGGGATCACCACAGGTTTTGCCGTGATGCTGGGCGCGGCGGGCTTTGGCGCTTCAGCCTGAGGATTTTCATCGCGGGCGCGACGCTCTTTTTGCAGCAACGCTGAAATCTGGTCACCCATGGTTTTCAATACAGCAACGTGGGTGATGGTAAAGGCATGCGGCGTGGGCGCAAATGCGGCCAGCACTCCGATCACACGGTTCTCTTCCCGAATGGGCGTCACCACCATCGACCGTATCCCCAACGCGCGGATCGCGGCCGTATCCACTCGCGTGTCCGTCTCGCAATCGTCGCAGCGCAGCTCTTTTCCGGTCTGGATGCAGAGCCCTGTAAAGGTGCCGTCCACGCGCAGCGCCGCACCAATTTCCGGAGCGCTGGCACCGCTGCGGGCGCGGCATACAATTTCATCGGCGTTGCCTTCGCTCAGTGCGATGGCCACTCCGGAAGCATTGGTGAAGGCTTGGGCGCGCTGCGCCACTACCGCCAGATCGTCCGGCGAGGCGCCGCGAGCTCTCTTGCCAGCGGTGCTGTTAGCAGTATCTGAAGCTTGGGTTGCCATGTGTACGCCTACCCTCAAAAAATCTATTTTTTGTTTTCTCCGGTATCATCCGGAAAAGTTCCTGCTGGGTCCCCAAAAGTCGCACCGATAAAGTCTCTCGATGCGCCTGAAAATCGTGCGCCAATCCTGCCATGACTCGCACTGGGCAGGGTTGCTCAAAACTCAAGATCTGTTGTCAAAAAGCTGATGTTTAAAACAATTCGGGTCCGCGAACCTTCAGACGTGGGCGTTTCTTTTGCCGCTACGCGTTGCGTGGGGGACTCGCCTTGGAGCGAGGGGACGCGTGCGGCCACGAGCAGCCTGTCTTACGGCCAGACCCGTTTCGTCTTATCACCACCATTGCTTGAAGTCTGCACTGCCACCGGACGTGCCGCTTCCGGAACGCCAGCTCCGTTGCCGCCTTCCAGGATGCGCGCTGCTACACGCAGAGCTTCAATCTCCGCGTTCAAGCCTGAGATCTGCGCCTGAAAAATGGCGATTTGGTTTTCTTTCTCTTTTATCGCGTCATATATATTGTTCATGGTTTACCGGCCTCAGGCGCGAATATAGCAACAACTGTTCGAATGTCAACCGGTACCCAGGTACACACGTTCAGTGATATACCTTAAAAATCAACGCGTTAGTACATGTCCTCAAGCGATGCGCCTTCTGTGATCGCTTCTATGAAATCCCAATAAATACCAAGCAAAACCGGCAAAACCGGAAGTTAGCTATTGGCGATAAGTACTACTAGAGGGCTGTTTCCCAATCTGGAACTGGCAGTTACCTTCGTAACCTCCAGAGCGGGGTTGTTGGGCACAAATACGTATCATGTGGGGACTATCGTCCGATCCAAAGCAGCCAACCGGACGCACCCAAACTAACTGTTTCAGCTCGCCTACTGTCCGAATGGCCATAATGGATCGCTAGGCAAGTTCTTTAACTCCGTAACCAGAACTCCGTAACCCAGGTTCCGGTTTGTTATCGAAAGGCCGTATATAGTGACGGACAGCAAATTCCGCTGCCACTTGCGCCAGAAACCATTATTTCCACTGGACGTATTGAGAAAAAGGTTTAAAATTCTCCGCGTCTCCCGGTACTTGCATTCAGCGACACTGGAGCGCTGATTGCTTTGACCATGGAGAGGGAGAAGAAGCTCGATTCAAGGAGATCCTCGATGAAGCGTTTACAACAGTTCTGTACGATCGCATTCTTATGTTGTTGTTTGCCGCTGGCTTTGGCAAACGCGCAGAGCGCATCCAGCGCACAAATTTCGGGTACCGTGGTTGATCCGCAGGGAGCGGTCGTCCCGGGCGCTAAGGTAACCGCAACCAACCAGGCAACGAGCATCGGTCGATCAGTCACGACAACCTCGACCGGCAACTACGTGATTCCCAACCTGACACCAGGCACATACGATGTGGCGGTGGATGCAAAAGGCTTCGCGCCGGGTTCCACAAAAAACATCGTTCTAAACCTCGGCGACCAGAGAGATCTCGGTTTTAAATTAGGTCTGGCAGGATCAACGGAAAGCGTGGAAGTTACCACCACCGCGCCGCTCATCGAATCCACCAAGACGGATGTCTCTACTTCCATCACGAACCTTGATATGGAGAGACTGCCAACCATCGCAGGCGCCGGCGGTACGGTGAATGATTATGCGCAGCTAGCGCTCACTGCTCCTGGGGTCAAATCTGACACCAGTGGTCTGACGACCGATCTGATCGCTCCAGGCTCCATCAATAATCGCGGCAACCTTTACAACGTGGACGGAGCCAACATCACTGATCAGCTCGTTTCCGGGCGTGACAGCACCGGCGCTTCAGTGGACGAAGTTCAGGAATTTCAGGTAATCACGAACAATTACAACGCTGAGTACGGTCAAGCCACTGGTCTGGTGATGAACGTGGTCACCAAGTCAGGCAGCAACGGCGTGCACGGCGATGCTCACATGTATTTCCGTGGCCGCAATTTGGCGGCTTCATCCGCGGAATACAACCTTGGACTATTCCAGAGCCCTCCCACGCCGGGCGACGGAACCTGCCCGAACAGCGATTTTGTGGGAGGCAACCTGGTCTCCATTGACGGTTGCCGACGCGCACCTTTCCACCGCAAAGAAGGCGGATTTACCCTTGGTGGTCCTTTCATAAAGGACAAACTATTCTGGTTTACCAGCTTCGAAATGAGCCGTCAGGCTTTTCCGTTGACGCTGACGCCAGGCATCGCGGAAGGCGGCAACGTCACCGTACAGCAGCCGAACAACAACCTGCTTTACTCCGGCAAAATTGATTATCGGCTGTCACAAAACAATAATCTTTCGATACGCTATGCTGTTGACCGTCTGCGTGACAGCAATGTCATTGTCCAGACATCCAACTCCATTACCCAGGATGACCTTACAGCCAGCACGCTTAACAGCGCCAGCCTGAATGTCGGCCTGGTAACCTCTATCACTCCCAACCTGGTCAATGAAGGCCGTTTCGTCTTCTATCGATTTGTGACCGCGACTTCTGACAATACGACTGCACCCGGCGTGATCCATACTGACGGCACAACCACGGGCGCCAATTTCTGTTGCCCACAGGGTGGATTGCAGAAGCGATATCAATACATCGATAACCTGACTTGGACGAGTGGCAAGCACACCTGGAAGACAGGCTTCAATATCAGCTACTATCCGTGGAATTCTCTGTTCCCGCAGTTCCACTTCGGCCAGTATCTGGTGGACGCCGCCAATCACCCAACCTCTCTTACTGTTGCCTTTGGTCCTGGAGAAGTAACGTCCAAAGACAACATTTACGGCTTTTATTTCCAGGACACGTGGAAGCTGACCCGTAAGCTGACCATGAATTATGGTTTGCGCTATGACTTTGAAGCCGGAGCGTTCAAGGGCGGAAAAATTCCCGGCCCCAACGGTACCTGCTTACAAGGCAACGGGCTCATTCCTGCTTGTGGCTCCGATAAAAACAACTGGCAGCCGCGTTTAGGCTTTACCTATGGTATTGGGGACAAGACTTTGGTTCGGGCCTCATTCGCCGAAACTACCATGCTGGCCTTCAACAACGTAGTGCTGGACTCACTGAACTTTGACGGCACCACTTTGAACACAGTGACGATTGACGGTTCAACGCCTGCTGGAGCAGCGGTCTTGGCTGCTTTCCCGAACACCCCGAGTGCAGCCCTTCTGGCGCCGTTTGCTCCGAGCCTGAGCGGTCCGTTTGGTCGCGTGCGTCCGATTTCTCCGAACCTGAAGAACCCGGAAATGCGTATGGTGAACTTCGGCGTTGAGCACCAGTTCACAAATACGTTGAAAGGCGGGGTGCAATACATCGGACAGTTTGGCTTCGGATTGTTCGGCGAGCGTGATAAAAACGCTCCACCGGTGCTGCCGGATCCTGCTCACCCGGGATTCTTCTTCTTCGGCACCAGGCCAAACTCGCAGTTCACCGCGATCCGGCAAAACGAAAACACTCGTACCTCTTCTTACAACGGCATGCTGGTAAACGTGAGCAAGAGCTACTCCAAGCATATTCAGTTCAATGCCAGCTATACCTGGTCGCATGCGCTCACTTCCGGAGAAGACTTCTTCGGCCTCTCCGAACCGGGTGATTGGGTAAATATCGGTCCAGAGCGTGGGCCGGCGTTCAACGATATCCGCCATGCCGCAAATATGGGCGTGGTCCTGGATTCGGGAAAACTGTTCAGCAACCACTTCATGGGAGCTATCGCCAACAACCTGGGCCTGAGCTGGATTGGACAGCTCCAGTCCGGTCGCCCGTACCCCATCTCAACCGGTACCTCTGGCTTCAACAGCAGCGGACGGTTCTTTGGAGCAGGCAACGAGACGCAGCAGAGACCAAACGTTGCTCCTGACGGAACCATCAACACCTCTGGGATCGCTTCCTTCAACGGTCAAAATGCGTTGTTCGGACCAGGTGCGGTGGCTGCATGCATCGCGGGCGGCTTCCCTGCTGCTCAATGCGCTGCCATCCAGAACACATTTGCGGCTCCGGCTGGTAGCGGCGCCAAAGATGCCATCACTGGTACACCGGTTGACTTCCAATTTGTCAACGGTAATTTGAAAAGGGATGCCGGCAGGGGATCACCATTTGCCAAGTTTGACGCTTCTCTGCACAAATCCATCTCGGTGCCCAAAGCTGAGAACGTCAAAGTGGAATTACGTTTTGACGCTTTCAATGTTTTCAACCACACCAACTGGCAAGGATTCAATTCCAACGACACGACGAATATTCTTGCACCTTCTGCATCTGGTGGTGTTGTGAATCCGGATTTCTTCACCTGCACATCCTGCATGCGGCCTAACGGCACATATGTAGGCAGCAGCGGACAAACCTTGCATCTTTCCGACCTGCAAAAGGGCAAGATCAGCAAGGACATGCTGAATCCGGTGTTCGGACTTCTAGGTGATCCAGGCGCTTCGGATATTCCAAGAACACTCCAACTCTCATTCCACGTGCGCTTCTAACCGCGTACGTGCACAAACCAAAGGCGGGCCTCCGGGCCCGCCTTTTACATTTGCATGAGGCCGGATCACAATCTAGTTGCTGTTGATCTCGTTAATGTAAGTCTCTTGATCTCGGCTTGCCACACGGCCAGCAGGGCACTGCCAATCAATACGAGCGCGAAGCAAAGACCCAGCCACATGCCCACTGCTCCCATCTTGAGCTTGAAGCAAAGAAATGCCCCAAGCGGAAGGCCGAGCACCCAGTAGCCAATGAAATTGGCCAGCATGGGAATGCGGGTGTTGCCAGCGCCGCGAAGCGCTCCCGTGGCCACGACCTGTAATCCATCGAACAGCTGGAACACCGCCGCCACCAGCAGCAATGTTGCACCGGCATTCACCACAGCAGGCTCAGGCGTGTACAAACGCGCAATCGGCCTGGCAAATAAGAACAGCATCAATCCCGAGCACGACATGAAAAGCGCGCCAAAAAAGATTGCCATCCATCCGGCTCGAGCGGCGGCATGTATGTCCCTCGCGCCCATGGCGTGGCCCACTCGCACAGCCGCGGCTGAGCAAATTCCCAGCGGGACCATATAAGTAAAGCTGGCAACGTTCAGGGCAATCTGGTGTCCCGCAAGCTGCACCGCGCCCAGTTTGCCGATGAGAAAAGTAGCCATGGCAAAAGCCCCGACTTCCAGCAAAAGCTGCGCCGCCGCTGGAAGTCCCAGCCGCAGGAGCAAGCGAGTTCTTTCCAGTTCAAGTCGGCGCGTAGCGCTCCATAATCCGCTGGACCGCTTGCGGTCATAGTAGACCGCTGCAATCGCCAATACCACGACCATGTATGCGCGGGAAATACAGGTGGACCATCCGCTGCCGGCAACGCCAAATGCCCGGACACCAAGATGCCCGTAAACCAGCGCCCAGTTCCCTGCCAGATTCACCAGGTTCGCGGATACCAGAGCAAACACAACAGGCTTTACGATATGCATGGCCTGCAGATATCGGCGCAGAGCGAAGTAGAGCACAAGCGGCAGCGTGCTCCAAACCAGCGCCTTCAAAAACGGCACCGTGGCATTTACGAGTGCGGGCGCAAGTCCAAAATGGCCAAACAGCGGCAGAAATACCAGTACGGAAGCCATTAAAATCGGCGACAAGATGCATGCCAGATAAAGAGCATTCCACATGGTGCGATGGCACTCCTGCAGCCGGCCTGCGCCATACGCCTGCGCCACCAGCGTATCCATGCCAAGCATGATGCCGCTGCCAAAGATTCCCACGGTATAAAACAGCGTGCTGCCCAGGCTTACCGCGCCAATAGCGGTTGCGCTGTCCGGCAATCGGCCAACCATTACGGTGTCAGTAAATGCCATGGCCAGCCATCCCAGCTCAGTGAGCGCAAGCGGCGCAGCCAGCCGCAGCATGGGACGAAACTCCTGACCTATCTCGCGGGTTTCCACTGAATGATTTAAACACACCGCTTCGATGGTGGCAGCGCGACATTATTCGCGATCGGACTTATTGACGACGAGTCTTATCGGCGGTGTGTTTATTTGCGAGCGGGCTTATTTGCGAACTCGGGAGATTCAGTTAACGATGTACGGTTCCACATCGGGATAATCTTCAAGGATGGCGTGATAACCGGAGATGATTCGTGTAGGATTCTTCACCGCCCGGCGCAGCTCAAATCTGACATCGTGCTTGCATTTCCTGCAAATCGGAAACCTCTGTCCTTCCAGCAGAGTGGCCTCATGCATCAAACGATGCGAGTCATGCGTCACCCTGTAAATTCCGCTTTCCGGTACCACATCTCCCGGACGGTATTTCTTTCGCACGGATGGGTCCTTGGTCAGAGGTCGATTCGCCGCTTTCAGGAATCGCTGTAGATAGTAAAAGATTTCTAATGACCATGACAAGGGCCACTGTACTAACGGAAGTGCCTTGTTTTCCACTCGGCCAATGCACAGTTTTATTCTTTGCATTTGTGCAAAATTCAACGAACCAAATATGTGCGATATCAATGCATCCGGTATAATCCCACCAAAATACAGGCTCAATTTAATCAAATTATTCATGGCCAAAATACTGTCGGTTGCTTCCAATGAAGTCCTCAAGACAACTCGCCAATTGCTGCTGGAACATAAAGGCTTTACTGTGTGTTCTGCGCTGACTTTGGCAGAAGTCGAGGCTCTAAGTAAGAAGGAAAAAGTGGATTTGGCCCTGATTGGTCATGGATTTCATGGGCCGGAAAAACGCAAGATCGCACAGACCGTAAACCAGTACTATCCCGGTCTGCCCATTCTGGAAATGTGCTTTCATTCGCCTGAAATTCCGGGCGCGGATTTTATTTTAAGCGACTCACCCAGCGAGTTGATCGCTGCCATTGGCCTTGTGCTTGCCGGCCGGCGGGTCCGCGGATATACGGAGTAGCGGCCCCACCCCTAACTTTGCGATTGACATATCTGAAGCAGGTTCGCTAGCATAAACGCTCATGGTTTCCTGCACACATCGCCATCATCATCACCACCATTACGCGGCGAACGTGTCGGCGGGAGGCCTGTAGAAATTAAATACAGCGCACTTATAAGAATCAAGGCCCGCCGGCAAATCGGTGGGCCTTTTGTTTTGCAAGATAAAGTGTACGCCTGAATAGCGAGCCCGGCTTGCGTGGCGAGCTGCTTGTCTCAGGGAGTAGAAAGATTTTGGCACGGCCTTACTCGTAAGCAGTTTGGAGCGAAGTGACATGAAAATAGATTTTGACAAAATGGATGGTCTGGCGCCTGCCATTGTGCAGGAAGATTCCACGGGCGAGGTGCTGATGGTGGGATTTATGAACTCGGAAGCCTATTCGCGCACGGTAGAAACCGGCTATGTGACCTTTTATTCCCGCACCCGGCAAAAGCTGTGGATGAAGGGTGAGACTTCCGGCAACCGTCTGCGCATAATTTCTGCGTTTACCGATTGCGACCGTGACACGGTGTTGTTCCGTGTACACGTGGAAGGCGATGGCCTGGTTTGCCACACCGGCACAAAATCCTGCTTCACTGAGTCGCTGTTGATCAACACCGTGGAGGCCCCACGATGAAGCTGCGCATCGGATTACCCAAAGGAAGTTTACAGGAATCCACCATCGCGCTCTTCAAGCGCGCCGGCTTAAACGTTTACACCAGCAGCCGGTCATATTTTGCCGCCACTGACGATCCTGAGATTGAGTGCATGCTGATCCGTGCGCAGGAAATGGCGCGCTACGTTGATCACGGCGCGCTGGATTGTGGTCTTACCGGCAAAGACTGGGTGGTGGAAAGCGGACTGGAGTTACAGACCGCCGCGGAACTGACCTACGCCAAGCAGGGACTCGGCAAGGTGCGATGGGTGCTTGCCGTGCCGGAGGATTCGGCGTTCAAGAAAGCGGAAGACCTGGCGGGAAAAATTATCGCCACAGAGCTGGTAAATGTCACGCGCAATTTTTTTGCCGGTCGAAATGTCCCGGTGAAAGTTGAATTTTCCTGGGGCGCCACGGAAGTAAAACCTCCCACACTGGCCGACGCTATTGTTGAAATCACTGAGACCGGCAGTTCGCTCCGCGCCAATCGCCTGCGCATCATCGAAACCATTATGGAATCCAGCACACAGCTCATCGCCAATAAAACTGCATGGACGCATGATGAGAAGCGCCGCAAGATTGAGAATCTTGCCCTGATGCTCTCCGGCGCTATCTATGCCCAAGGCAGAGTCGGCCTGATGCTCAATGTTCGCAAGCTGGATCTGCCTGGCGTCCTGTCTGTGCTGCCTGCCTTGCAGAAGCCAACAATTTCCACCCTGAGTGATGGGGAATGGGTGGCGGTGAATACAATTATCGAGGAATCTACCGCCTGGAAAATCATGCCTCAACTGAAAGCTGCCAAGGCTGAAGGTATTGTTGAGTATCCTTTGAACAAGGTGGTGCTCTAATGCGTACGCTGCGCGGCCGCAAAGCGGAAGCCTTTGTTCGGACGCTGGAACAGCGCGGCGCCGCTGACCTGGCTCGCGTGGAAAAAACGGTTGCACGCATCGTAGCCGACGTCCGCAAGAACGGAGACAAGGCTTTGCGCCGCTACGCTGAAAAACTGGACGGCCTGAAAGCAAAGCAGCCGCTCCGCGTTGCCGATGCAGAACTCGAACAGGCCTGGAACGCGGTGTCGGAAGACTTCAAGCTGGCATTGAAAATCGCCGCCGGCAATATCAGGCAGTATTGCGAATGGCAAAAGCCGCAGCAGTGGCGAAATTCGGTAGCGCCGGGGATCAATGTCGGCCAGGTGGTGCGACCGTTGCAGTCTGCAGGCTGCTACGTTCCCGGAGGCCGCTATCCGCTCCCCTCGACCATGCTCATGACCGTGATTCCGGCCCAGGTGGCAGGCGTCCAGGAAATTCGGGTAGTTTCTCCGCGACCTGCGACTGAAACGCTGGCCACCGCGCATTTTCTTGGCGTGCGCGAGTTTTACAGGATCGGCGGAGCTCAGGCCATTGCCGCGCTTGCCTATGGAACTGCAAGCGTCCCCAAGGTCGATAAGATCGTAGGGCCGGGAAACCTGTTTGTGACCGCCGCAAAAAAGATGGTCGCCTTTGATTGCGGTATTGATTTCCTCGCCGGGCCAACCGAGGTCTTAATAGTGAGCGAGCGTGGCGACCCGGGATTCATCGCCGCTGACTTGGTCGCCCAGGCAGAGCACGACCCAGACACGCTTGCGGTATTCATCACATCATCGCCCGCGCTGGCGGAGAAAGTAGCTACCGAGGTAAAACTGACCGCCGCGCAAAATGACATTGCAAAGATCTCCCTCAAAGAAAACGGCGCAATCCTGCTGGCAGAATCCCACCAGCAAGCGCTGGAATTTGCCAATCGAATTGCCGCCGAACACATCACCGTGAACGAAGAAGATCTGGCGCACATCAGTAATGCGGGGTCGATCTTCATCGGCGACTATTCTCCGCAGGCGGCAGGCGACTACGCCTCCGGCCCCAATCACGTGCTGCCCACCGGCGGTGTGGCGTGCGTTCGGGGTGGACTTGGAGTGCAGGATTTTGTTAAGACCATCTCTGTCCAGCAACTTTCACGCGATGGGCTGGACCGCATCGCTTCCGCGGTGATCACGCTGGCGGAAGCCGAGGGCCTGAAAGCCCATGCAGAATCTATTCGAGTGAGGTCAGCAAATGCTTAAGGCGCGCCAGTGCGTCCGCGAGATGCGCGAATACCATTCTCCCCTCAGCAGTCCTGCAACTGAACTTCGCCTGGACATGAACGAGAGCACCACCGGCTGCTCGCCGCGCGTCCTTGCCAAATTGAACAGCATGGATGCGCGTACGCTGGCGTTGTATCCACGACGCGAGGCCGGGGAGAAGCTGGTTGCGGATTTTCTGGGCGTTGCGCCGCAGCAGCTTCTGCTCACCAACGGCGCGGACGAAGCGATTGATCTTCTTTGTCGAGCCTATCTGGAGCCGCAGGACGAAATTGTCATAGTGGTTCCGACGTTCGGCATGTACGAAGTTTTTGCACAAATGGAGGGCGCCAAAGTCATACGCGTGCCCACAGGACCAGATTTCAGCTTTCCTTTGGATCGCGTGTTGAACGCTCTGACGGCCAGGACGCGGATAGTTGTGATCTGTAATCCCAATAATCCTACGGGCATAGACGTGCCACGGTCAGCGATCATGCAAGTCATCCAGGCCGCGCCCGATGCGGCAATCCTGCTGGATGAAGCTTATTTTGATTTCTATGGTCAGACAATGCTCGATCAGATAAGCAAACTACCCAACCTGTTCGTTGCTCGCACATTTTCCAAAGCCTATGGGCTGGCCGGTCTGCGGCTCGGCGTGATGGTCGGCGACCAGGAACAAATGTCAGTGCTGCGGCGCATGGCTTCTCCTTTCAACGTGAATACGTTTGCCATTGAATGCCTGGCTGAAGCTCTGACCGATCGCCAATTTGTTGCCGACTACGTTAAGCAGGTCATCGCCAGCCGCGAATGGCTGCACCATGAATTGGAAAAGCTCGGTTTCAAGTGCTGGCCCAGCCATGGCAATTTCATTCTTTGCCGTTTTGGCGAAGACAAAAAAACCATTCTTGACGCTCTGCGCGTGCGTGGCATTTCACTGCGGGACCGCCCTGATTGCGAAGGATGCGTGCGCATCACCATTGGCAAGCAACAGGAGATGGAGCTGCTGATGGCTGAATTGAAGCAGGTGCTTTCCCAACTTCCTACGAACCAGGCAGCGCGATGAGAAAGGCGTCCATTGAGCGGGTCACCACAGAAACCCAGATCAAGTTGGCATTGACCATTGAAGGTGGCGGCCGTTATGAAATTTCCACTGGCATCCGGTTTCTGGATCACATGCTGGAACTGTTTGCCCGCCATGGCGCTTTCGACTTGAAACTGAAGGCCACCGGAGACCTCGACGTGGACCAGCATCACACTGTGGAAGACGTGGGCATCGCTCTGGGTGAAGCGTTTCACAAGGCGCTGGGAGATAAGCGCGGCATCATGCGCGCCGGATATTTCCTGATGCCGATGGACGAAACGCTGGGGCTGGCTGCAATCGACTTCAGCGGACGCGCCGCGGCCGTGGTAAACACGCAGGTCAAGACGCGGCTGGTGGGCGACCTGCAGTCGGAGCTGGTGTACGATTTTTTTGAAGGCTTTGCTCGCGGGGCGCGCGCTAACGTTCATCTCAAAATCGTTTACGGAAGGTCCAATCATCACAAGATTGAAGCGCTCTTCAAGGCCTTTGCCCGGGCGCTACGCGTTGCCTGCTCGCGCGATAAGCAGTTGGCCAAAATGCTCCCCAGCACCAAGGGCCTTCTATGATCGCGATTGTCGATTACGGCGCGGGCAACATCAGTTCGGTAAAAAAAGCGCTGGAACATCTTGGGGTCGAGGCGCGGGTGACCTCCGACGCTTGCGTCATCGCCGGCGCGCAGAAAATCGTTATGCCGGGAGTAGGCCACTTCAGCCGCTGCCAATCGCTCAATGAACATCTGCGGGTTCCGGTGCTTGACGCCATCCATAACGGCAAACCGTTCCTGGGAATCTGCGTAGGCATGCAGTGGCTCTTTAGCGGCAGCACGGAAGCGCCGAAAACCCCGGGCGCGGCGCTGTTCACCGGCGAGTGCTCGCGCTTCCCTGCTTCAGTAAAATCGCCGCACGTCGGATGGAACCAGATAGAGGTTCGAGCAGGATCGCGTCTGCTTAAGGGCGTGGAAAGCGGCGCGTTTGTTTATTACACGCACTCTTACCGAGCGCCAGTCGTGGCTGAGACTACGGCCTGCACCAATTATGGCGGCGCATTCTCTGCGGCGATCGAGCGCGATAATATTTTTGGCGTGCAGTTTCATCCTGAGAAATCCGCCGAGGCTGGATTGAAGATGCTGGAGAATTTCTGTGGCCTCTGATCGGCTCAACCCCAGCAAGACAAATCGCGACTTGCCGGGGATCCCGCAGCTGGCCAAACGCATCATCGCCTGTCTTGACGTGGATGCCGGACGCGTCGTGAAGGGCGTCCAGTTCCAGCAGCTGCGCGATGCCGGCGATCCCGCCGAGTTGGCAGTCGCGCATGCGTCCGCCGGGGCAGACGAGATTGTGCTGCTCGACATCACCGCGACATCCGAAGGCCGCAAGACCCTGGCGGAAACCGTTCGTCGCGCTGCCCGTGATCTTTTTGTGCCGTTCACGGTTGGTGGCGGCATCCGCAAGCTGCAAGATGCTGCCCAGGTCTTTGATGCCGGCGCAGACAAAATCACCATCAACTCTGCGGCGGTAGCCAATCCTGCGCTCATCGGCGAGATCGCCGGGCGCTTTGGCTCGCAGGCGGTGATTGTCGCCATTGACGCGCGGCGCGCAACTGGGCCGGTCGAGACCGCTGAGGTCTTGGTCTCCGGCGGGCGGACGGCCACCGGCAAGAAGGCGCTACAGTGGGCGTGGGAAGCAGAAGAGCACGGCGCGGGTGAGATACTTCTAACATCCATGGACCGCGACGGCACCGGCCTGGGCTTTGATTGTGAGCTTACATCGGCCATTGCTTTGTCGGTTTCAATCCCGGTGATTGCCTCCGGCGGCGCGGGCAATGCACAGCATTTTGTTGAAGTCTTTTCCGCAGGTCACGCCGACGCCGCGCTAGCTGCTTCGATTTTTCACTTTGGCACTCATGCCGTCGCTGATCTTAAACAGACGCTCCTTCGCGCGGGCATTCCCATGAGGTGGCCGTGCTGATTCCTTCCATTGATCTGATGGGCGGCAAGATCGTGCAGCTTGTTCAGGGTGAAAAGAAAGCTCTGGAGTTTGACGACTTTGAATACTGGATTGAGCGCTTCTCCACGTATCCCCTGGTCCAGTTGATCGACCTCGATGGAGCCATGGGTCGCGGCAGTAATCGTGATCTGATTGCGATGATCTGCAAACGTCTTCCCTGCCAGACCGGCGGCGGTATCCGCGATGTTGCGCGCGGGGCGGAGTTGCTCGCGCTTGGAGCGCGGCGGATAATCTTTGGCTCTGCTCTGCTCAAAGATGGCGCAATCAATATGTCGTTAGCGGCGGAAGCGTCTGCGGTTTTCGGGGCGAAACAACTTACGTTTGCGATCGACTCGCGCAAAGGCAAAGTCGCTATACAGGGTTGGAAGGAGAGCACCGCTGTTGATCCGAAAGATATGGTTCGCAGCCTTGATCAATACTGCAGCGCTTTTCTTTATACGCACATTGATACCGAAGGAACGATGACTGGATTTCCCATCGGGATCGCGCAGGAACTGGCTGGACTTACAAAAAAACAAATGATCGTAGCCGGCGGAATCCGTTCACGCGCTGAAGTGGACGAACTGGATGCCATTGGCGTGGATGCGGTAGTCGGCATGGCGATTTATACCGGGGCTATGGAATGATACGTAGCTTTTCTGATCCACTCGCGGATGCGATTCAAATGGGTTGCTAGTTTCAATCACATCGCTTTACACTCGACGCATGAGCGATCCAGTCCCATCTCTGCCCTTTACCGATCTTCTTGCCTACACGGATTATCTGGCCCAGCGCTGGCTCGATTACTTTGAGCGGAATCCAGCTGCGCTCACAGTTGATGTTGGTGGAAGGGCAGGGACTGTGGGCGGCCTTGTGACTCATATTTTTCAGGTTGAACAATTCTTTGCTGATCTTTTATTGCAAGAAGGCGCTGGAGCAACAGCGCGACCGGCACAGATTGCCAGCTCGTCGCTGGAGGAACTGCAACGCATGCACCAGGACGCGCACAAGAAATTCAAGCAATATATCGACTCGGCCAATGAAGATACGTTGCAAAGGACGCGAACGTTAGGACCTGTGACCGTTTCCAATCGCAAGACTCTGGCACAAGCAGTTCTGCACAGCGTACACCACTGGGCGCAGGTTGCCATGGAGGTTCGCCAGGCCGGGTTTCCCGCCGAAACACCTCAGGATATTATTGCCAGTCCGGTGATGAAATAGAGCATGCAAGAGCCGTTGACAACTGAATCCGGGCAAGGCGCACAAGAAGTTACATGGACTTGCATGACTTGCGGGAAAGCAGCCTATGGAAATTTCTGCCACAACTGCGGAGAAAAGCGGCACGATGACCATGATTTTTCTTTAAAGCACGTGCTGGCCGAAGCCATGGAGGCTTTTTTCCATGTAGATTCCAAGATTTTTCTTACGCTGAAAACCCTGGTCGCCACGCCGGGCAAGCTGACCTCAGATTTCTTTCTTGGGCGCAGAAAACCTTACATGTCGCCTCTGCAGACATTCTTTGTCTGCAACCTGCTCTTCTTTGTATTGCAACCGCTGACCGGGCTGGAAATACTGGCTCCTCCGCTCAGGGTGTTTGAGAGCGATGACTTCATCGGGAAAACAGCTACCCGACTGATTGATCGCCGGCTGGCAAAGGAACATCTTTACCGCGCCAATCCGAAACAATTTGCGGAATTTACCGAACGCTTTGATCATGTGGCTCACCTGCAAGCCAAGAGCTTAATCCTGGTGCTGACGCCGATGCTCGCAGTGGTCCTGGCAATTCTCAATTTTGGGCGAAGGCGCTATTTTTCTGAGCACATTATATTTTCATTGCATGCTTACTCATGGTGGCTGCTATGGCTGCTGGCCAATCTGGTGATTCTGGCATTATTCGTCGTGCTCCCCCTGCTCGCCGGACAGCACTTTAATCTTAGATACTTTGATTATGCAGCTACGTCCCTGGAATTCGGGGGCTTGGGTGCTTATCTCTTTTTCGCCGGAAGGCGCTTTTATCAAGACAAGATGATTTTTGCCGTGGCGAAAGCGGTGGTGCTGACGTTGTGCGCGTACCAGCTATTCCATCTCTACCGTCTGATGTTGTTCTTCACGGTGCTGTACTCGACTTAGATTTTTTTCCTCGATACAAGCCTGCAATCGCAAACGTGTACGGCGTCCAGCTCACTTCGTTAAAGCCCACGGATTCCATCCGCTGGAGCATCTCCTGCGGCGCAGGAAATTTGTGGACGGAAGCAGGAAGATAGTCATACGGGCCGCGCACCCCGGAAATCATGGTTCCAATCCTCGGCAATACTTTGCGAAAGTAAAAGCCGTAAAGTTTTCCCAGCAGACCGCCCGGTTCACTGAAATCCAATATGCCTACTTCACCTTGCGGCTTGAGTACGCGAAAAATCTCGCGCAAACCGGCGTCGTAGTTTGCCAGGTTGCGGAAGCCGAAAGATGAAACAACCAAATCCACACTGCTATCGGCCAAGGGAAGGTGGAGAGCATCAGCCTCTACTGGCTGGATACTTTTGGCGTTGAATTTGGCGAGACCGTGCTGCAGCATCTGGTGAGAGAAATCGAGCGCCAAAATCGCGGCGCTGCTCTTCTGTCGCGACGCCACGGAGCGCATGGCCACAGACATGTCGCCGGTGCCCGCGCACAGATCAAGCACGCGCGCATCGCTCCGCGAAAGAATATGGCTGAAAGTTCTGGCTGTGCGCCGCCACCACAGGCGGTCAACATTCATCGAGAGAACATGGTTGAGGAAGTCATAGCGCGGCGCGATCTCATCAAACATTTGCCGTACAGCATGCGCAGCGGAGCGCTCGTCAGATGTCCCTGCGGGCGTGGTTCCCCGCACGCCGCTGAAAAGATTTGTGGCTGGCTTGTTGGGATCGACGGTGGAGGTCTTGGCCTGCTCAGGCATGATTTTTGATCAACTCCACGGCATTGCGCACAATGCCCGGCGGCACGTCACTGGAGATTTTTACTTTCCCGATCTTCTGCGGAAGAACAAAATGAACGGCCCCTGCCACGGTCTTCTTGTCTGCCCCGAGGCGTCCCAGGATACTCTGAGGATCGCATGAGACCTGAGGCAAAGGACCGTACAGCCGCGTGGCCGCCATGATCCTTGCGGCGGTCTCTGCATTGCAAGCGCCCGAATCACGTCCAATAGCCGCCGCAGCGATCATGCCCCAGGCAACGGCTTCGCCGTGCAGAAATTGCGAATAATCCGTGGCAGCTTCCAGAGCGTGGCCTATTGTATGGCCGAAGTTCAGGATGCGGCGCAGGCCTGATTCCTTTTCATCGGCGGAAACAACATCGGCTTTCACGCGAATAGAATCGCCGATGACGCGCTGCAACGTCCGCGAATCACGGCCAAGGATCAATTTAGGGTGCCGCTCCATAAAATCAAACAAATCGCGATCACGAATTACACCGCACTTGAGGGATTCAAACAAGCCGGAGCGAAATTCGCGATCATCCAACGTCGCCAGAATATCCGGATCAACCAGGACTGTGCTGGGCTGATGGAAAGAGCCAACAAGATTTTTGCCGCCGCGCAAATTCACACCGGTTTTGCCGCCGATGCTGGCATCCACCTGCGCCACAACCGTAGTGGGAATCTGGACTACCGGGATTCCGCGCATAAAAACTGCGGCAAGAAATCCGGCGCTATCGCCCACAACGCCGCCGCCAAAGGCAACCAGCAATGACTTGCGATCAGCCTTGGCATCCACCAGACTTTCCGCAAGCTGCTCCACGGTGTGCAGCCGCTTGGCCGGTTCACCGTCATGCATTTCCAGGACTTCATAAGGCAGGCGGGCATCGCGCAACGACTTTTCCAGCGCCTCGCCCCAATGGCGGTGCACGTTGGGTGACGTGATGACGAACACGCGGCTGTCGGCGGACGGCAACACGCGCCGCACTTCGCGTCCGGCACGGCGCAGCAAACCCGCACCCATCTGGACGACATACGCATTCGGTTTGGTTCTTACGCGGATCTTTTGCACCGTAAGTTGATGATAAATGATGAACCGAAAAAATCGGCTGGGATGGCCAACCGCGATGCCTGCGCCCAACGGAAGTACGGAGCTTCCGGCTTCTCTGGGTAAACGGGCGAGTTGTCTGATTCCTCTGTTACCATTTCCGCTACATGAAAAAACCTCCTACACAGGTGGACTTCATCGTTGTCGGCGCAGGCGTCGCGGGGCTACGCGCGGCCATTACTCTGGCGGAAGCCGGCAAAGTGCTGGTGCTGGCCAAGCAGGAGCTAACAGAGTCGGCCACGCAATATGCCCAGGGCGGAATCGCCGTCGCACTAAGCGATGAAGATGAAATCAGCCTGCATCTGCAAGACACGATCAATGCCGGTGACGGAATCGTAAATGTTGAAGCAGCGCACGTCCTGGTGGAGGAAGGTCCGGAGCGTATTCAGGAGTTGATCGACTGGGGCACGCAGTTTGATCGCAAAGGAACAAAGCTGACGTTTACGCGCGAGGCGGCGCATAGCCGCGATCGCATACTGCATGCGCATGGCGACTCCACTGGCCGCGAGATTGGACGGGCCCTGCATGCCAAAGCTTCTTCACTCAAGAATATTTCATTCTTAGAGTTTGAATTTACTTCCAGGCTTTGTGTGGATTCAGGCCAGGTGATGGGCATACGCCTGATCTCCGGCGCGGGAGAGCTGCACAATGTAACCGGCGGAGCAGTGTTGCTGGCCACCGGGGGCGCAGGACACGTTTACAGCAATACGACGAACCCTGCCGTCGCCACCGCGGACGGCGTTGCTATGGCGTATCGTGCCGGCGCTGAGATCAGTGACATGGAGTTTGTACAGTTCCATCCCACGGCGCTGTATGTGAAAAACGCGCCCCGATTTTTGCTTTCAGAAGCCCTGCGCGGCGAAGGCGCTGTGCTGCGCAATTCTGAACTCCACCGATTCATGTCCAAATATCATGAGGCCGGGGAACTTGCGCCCCGAGATGTGGTGGCCCGAGCCATCGCGCATGAACTGGAAGTCTGCCGCCTGAAGGAGCCTGTGGTTTACCTGGATTTAACCCACTTAAAGGCGGACCACATCAGAGCGCGCTTCCCTCGAATCTATGAAACATGCTTGCAATACAACATTGATCTTACGGTTGATGAAGTGCCGATTCGCCCCGCAGCGCATTATCTAATGGGTGGAATCCGTACTGATCTGGCTGGGCGAAGCAGCCTGCCCGGACTTTACGCGGCCGGCGAAGCAGCCTGCACCGGAGTCCACGGGGCCAACAGACTGGCCAGCAATTCCCTGCTAGAAGGCCTGGTTTTTGGCGCGCGCGCGGCTGACACGATGATCAAGGAGGCAAAACAAGCTCAACATCCGGCGGGCACAGAGGCTGAGACGCTGAAAAATTCAGGGGCAAAAATTGACATTGAAACCTTCATTCAAGGCGTGCAGCAGTTGATGTGGAACAAGGTTGGGATTGTCCGTTTGCGCCAAGGCCTGACGGAGGCGATACAACAACTTCAGGCATCGGCGCAGGAACTGCCGCCAGAGACATCGCGACGCAACTGCGAAGCCAGGAACATCCATACAACGGCGCTTTTGATTGCGCGTTCAGCGCTAGCCCGGCTGGAAAGCCGCGGAGCGCATTATCGTACCGACTACCCTGGACACGAAGACGCAAAATTCAAGAAGCATTCAATTGTGGGTGAAAAGGGTATCCGCTTCGTTTAGCCGAAAAGAGGCTTTCTTATAACCAAAGGGCCATGGAATACCATGGCCCCACCAGATTTGGAGAGAAGCGCTGGCGATAATGTATCGTCTCACGATGAATAAATTACTTCAAGTTACTTTTGTCCACTGACGCACTCTCCCCAGGATTTCCCCCTCGAAAAGCAGCTTCATTCATTCTCCAGAAACCGGCATGGGCTAACTAAATAAGATCAAGCACAAATATTTTTTTCAAAACCTCTATTTTTTAGGCTCGCCACATACCCTTAATAGGGTAAAGCTCAATCCTGTTTGAGGTATTTGCGCGCATCCAATGGGAGTTGAGAATCTGCCGGGCCAGTGTTTGTTCCGAATAGCTCCGTGCAAACTGTTGAAAAGGAATAACATGCCCAATTCTCTCGGAACGGCTGATCGCTGGTATATAGCAGAACTTACAGAAGAAGTAACGCTCGAGGGTGACCCACAGAATCTGGTCCATAAAAAGACCCGCGTAATTTTTGCCGATTCCCCCCAAGACGCCTACGAAAAGGCGCTTTCCATGATTACCGAACACGAAATCAGCTACATCAATGAGCACCACAAGGCCATTCGCACGCGCTTCTGGGGATTGCGTGAATTAAACCTCTCAAATGAAGATATGGAACGGATCGGTATGCTGCCAGAAGACCGCGCTGGCATCGCCCGCCGAAGGAATTCCACCGGACTGTCACCAGAACAGCAATTTGCTTTATTGCTCTCACTTAAGCCTGGCGCTCTTCCAAATTAGGCTACGCTGGCGAATTAGGCTCTTCCTTTTTTGGAAACAGAACTGAAGCCAGCACCGAAAGTGCGAGTACACCTGCTACTACCACCAACGCCACCCACGTCGGGACATGATACCGTTCCGGCAGCAGCATCTTTGCGCCAATAAATATTAAAACCACTGACAAGCCGTAATTCAGGTAGTGAAACAGCTTCATCATGCCTGCCAGGGCAAAATACATGGAACGAAGCCCCAGGATCGCAAACACGTTTGACGTGTAAACGATGAAGGGGTCGCGGGTAATGGCCAGAATGGCTGGAATGGAATCTGTAGCAAAGAGAATGTCAGTAGTCTCTACCACCAGCAGAACGACAAACAGGGGCGTCGCAAAGGTCCTTCCTCCACGGCGAACAAAGAAGTGCCTGCCCTCATAACTATCCGTAAGCGGCAGAAAGCGCCGGCAAAATTTCAACACTATATTGCGGGAGGGATCCTGCTCCTCGTCTCCTTCACGCATGAGTTGAAAGCCTGTATAGATCAGAAAAATTCCAAAGAGGTAAAGAATCCAATGGAAGCGCTGCACCAGTGCCACGCCGACTACAATAAAAATACCGCGCATGATCAATGCGCCAATAATTCCCCAGAACAAAACGGTTTTTTCTTCTTCAGGTGGAACTTTAAAGTAAGCGAACAACAGGATGAAAACAAATAGATTGTCGACGCTGAGCGCTTCTTCCAGCACGTAGCCGGTTAAGAATTCCAGAGCCTTGGTTGCCCCAAACCATTGGTGGACGAACACGGCAAACGCCATCGCCAACCCGATCCAAAAGGCGCTCATCAGCAAAGCTTTTTTGAAAGGAACCGGCTGGTGCTTGCGGTTTATGACCGTAAGGTCAAGGAACAGCAAAACGAGAATTGCGGCGTTGAAGACAATCCAAAACCAGATGTGCATGGATGGTTAGCGTGGCCGCCCAGAGTTGCCGCTGGTCGCGAGCACGATGAGTTCTCTCATGGTGGGATTATATCGGTTTAGGGCGGGGGAGCCAGAAAAGCTGCTTCGACTACACGGGCATCCTCTAGATAGGGCCAGAGTATCCCATTAGCAAGGGGGTAATACCATGCGCTCCAAAGCGTCCATTCAAAGTCATCCAATCCATCCCATGCTGGTGGGATTTCCGATAGCGCTGTGGGTGACCGGGTTCATTTTCGATTTGATTGGCGCCAGAGGTTCAAATGCGGGACTTTGGGCCGCAGGATTTTACTCAATCATTGGGGGCTGTGTGGGAGCAGTATTGGCCGCGACAGCCGGAGTTGTCGACTGGCTTTATACCGTTCCACCTGAGTCCAGCGCCAAGAATCGCGGACTACTGCATGGCGGGTTGAATAGTTTTGCTCTGCTCCTTTTCATTTATGTTGCATACCGGTTGGGCTCACCTTCTGCAGCGCCCGATGGCCCAACTTTGCTCCTGATGGGAATCGGCGTGGTGATCGTCGCAATATCTGGCTGGTTGGGCGGCACGCTGGTTTATCGTAACCAAATTGGAGTCGATCGGCGATATGCCAGCGCCGGGAAATTGAAGACGCGCACCATCGAATCATGGAGCAAGCCCGTATGCAACCAGAGCGAGTTAGGCGACGGCCAGATGATGCTGGCCATTGTTGGCGGTGAACGCATCGTGGTGGGACGGTGTTCAGAGGGATTCTTTGCTTTTAGCGATCATTGCACCCACAAAGGCGGACCGCTTTCTGATGGCGCGCTAGTGGGTTGTACCGTGCAGTGCCCGTGGCATGGCTCGCAGTTCGATGTTCGTACGGGAAGGGTGATCGCCGGTCCGGCACAGGAAAAGATCAATACGTATTCCATTGAGATTACCGGCGGTGAAATCTATGTGCAGCCGCCAAAGCCGGACGAAGTGGAACCGAGCAAAGCAGCGTGACATTTGCTTACGAAGGCACCCTTTGGGGCGGTGTAGGTGGCGGATTATCGCCCATGCCATTGATCAGGCGGATGGTCTCCAGAATCACGTCGCCGCTGATTTTCAAACTCTCTACGCTCAGCTTGTCCACCGTATCCTGAATGGTGTGGTGAAAGCTATTGTTGTAGCCGTAGTCGATATCGATGACATCGAGGACCGGCATGCCGGCGCGGGCAAACGGAATATGGTCATCTTCCACGGCGGTTGTGGAAGCAAAAAAGTGCGACTGATACCCAAGGCGGGTTGCCGCCTGAAGCAAAATATCTTCCAGCCACGGAGTTGAGTTTTCATCGCGACAGATATTAAGATCGGCATCGCCAATCATGTCTGCCAGGACGAAGGCTTTCACCTTTTTACTGGTACCGTCATCCTGCAGCTTCTTGGCCAAGTGACGGCTGCCCCACAGCGCATCATTGGTGTGCCACTGCCGGGTAAATGATTCTTCGCCGTCCAGAAAGGCGATCCAGATGCTATAGCCTTCCAGTTTTTTGCCGCGAAGCTGATCAGCAATTGCAAGCAGAAGAGCGGTTGTGGCAGCGCCGTCATTCGCGCCAACAAAAGGCGTATTGCGCAGCCAGTAGTTTGTTTCGTAGTGCGAGCCCAGTAGGATAATGCCGTCTTTTGATCCGGGAAATTTGGCAATGATGTTCGTCATCGGCATCTTGCCTGCGGAGGTCTCCGCGACAAATGAATCTTCTTCCACCTGAGCGCCCTTGAGTTTTCCTTTGATATAAGCGCGGACTTGCTCGATGGGCTTGCTGCTGTCCCACCGCGGGCCGAAAGCGACAATCTCTTTGGTGTACTGCATGGCGCGCGCGGCGTCGATGTGCAGCGCCGGTCCTGCGGGCTCTACCGCTTTCGCAGGCGAGGTCGATGGACTGCCGGATTGATTGGCGGATTGAGGTGAGGATGTTTCGCTGGAGGCGGAAGCCGCCTTATCGTTGGAACATCCTGCCCCGGTGAGAGAAAGCACCAGAATGAAAGCAGCACTTATTCGTAGACACAAGATCACGCCTGCGCTCCTTGCCGCACAGATTCCAAAAACCACGTCTTTCATTCTACGAGGCGTTTAGAGCGATCTACCATCTTCCCTGTCTTTTTCCTTGCGCTTTTCCGCACGCTTGCGGCGCTGCCTGGGGTGGACCAGCCATACAAGCCCAATGCTGCCAATATAGAGAATCACCATGGGAGCAGCGTAGATGGTCAGGTTCATGATGTCAGTGGTCGGGCTGAGAATAGCTGCCATGGTAACGCAGATCAGCACGGCTCCACGAATGTGCTTGAAGAGGAACTTGGCATTTACAACACCCATCATCCCGGCGAAGCCGAGCACGATGGGCATCTCAAAAATGATAGCGAGGCCCAGAATGATGGTGAGGAACAACTTGGTGTAGGCGTCAATGGTGATCGTAGCCCGAAAATGTGCGCCATAACTACCGATGAGAAAATCCATGGCGACCGGGAAAATGATCTTGTATCCGAAGTAGCCTCCAGCTAAAAAGAGGCCTACGGAGAGAAAAAGAAACGGCACGACAAAGCGCTTCTCATGCCGGTAAAGCCCCGGCGAAATAAAGCTCCAAACCTGGTACAAGATCACCGGAGAAGCCAAAAAAATGCCGGCCATCAGTCCGACTTTGAGATATAGATTGAAAGGATCGGTGGGGCTGAGGTAAGCCAGGTGCGGATCGATGTTGTATTTCTTGAAAACAACCAGGATCGGCTTTTCAATGACGGGATAAATCTTGTCCTGAGCAAAATACCAACAAACGCCAAAACCAACAGCCACGGCCGCCGCGGAACGGATAATGCATTTGCGCAGCTCTTCCAGATGCTGGAAGAGGCTCATTGAGCCCGCTTGCCGCAATTCCCGCTCAATTTCCTTATGTTCGGGTTCTGCCACTAAATCAGACATCGGTATCCTGCGCGACGGTGTTCTTCATGCGCTCTGTCAGGCGGTTGAGTGCGCCCTGTATAGAGAGGTCCTCGTCGCTGGAGATTTTGGCAATCTCCGGCTCCAGGTGTTTACGGGGATCCGCTTCCTCAATGTCAAGTTTGCGGATTTCATCATGGATTTGGCCCTGAAACTCATTGCTGGCTCTTTTGAACTCTGCCATGAATTTGCCCCATGTGCGGGCGAGTTCAGGTAACTTCTTGGGCCCAAACAGGATGAGCGCCAGAAGCATGATGAAAAAAACCTCGCCAGAAAAACCAAAGTCCATAGTGATTTCTTAATAATACCGCAGCTTTTCTTAAAAAATGTCGGGATTTTAGATTAACTTTTCCAATTGAAAATGTTCCGCAGCTTTAAGGCAAGAATGAGCATCTCACAGAGGGAAGAAATCATGTTTGTTACTGTGGTTTCAGAGTAGCAGGTTTCACAGTCCGGCACGGGACGAAATGCATGTAAGCTCGTGATGGGATGAGTGTTATACTGGCTTTAGTCTTCTGCAATTCGGATCAGGCTTAGCAGCCGAGGGATTTTTCATGTCTCGTGGAACAAATCGTTCTCTCTTTTTCGTTCTCTTAATCATAATTACTTGCGGTTTGCTGGGTTCTGCCGCATTCAGCCAGAGAGGCAGTTCTTCTCCAACAGGCGCGTCAGACAATGACGTACGCGACAGCCTCAAGCAGTTTTCAGATGTCTATGCACTTGTTGAACAGAACTATGCCGAGCCGGTAAATCCCGACAAAGCCATTTATAACGGCGCCATCCCCGGCATGCTGCACGTGCTGGACCCGCACTCGAACTTCTTCGATCCTAAGTCATATTCGCTGCTGCGCGAAGAGCAGAGCGGCAAGTATTACGGCGTGGGCATGCAGATTGCCCCGCGCAACAACAAGATCATCGTAGTCGCGCCCTTCGCGGGAACCCCGGCGTACAAAGCTGGTCTGCGTCCGGGCGACGTGATTATTGCCGTGGATGCCAAAGCCACGGACAACATGAGCGTGAGCGATGTGGCTGACCTGTTGAAAGGCCCCAAAGGCACCAACGTACACATTTCAATTCTGCGCGAGGCCGCCGAGAAACCGCTTGAGTTCAACGTAATTCGTGACGAGATTCCGCGCAACAGCGTTGACCTGAAATTCCTGGTGCGGCCGGGCATCGGATACATGCACGTAACGGCGTTCAATGAAACCACGGAACAGGAAGTGGAAGATGCGCTGCAAAGCTTTGGCGACCTGAAAGGCCTGATCCTTGATTTGCGCGGCAATCCTGGCGGACTGCTGAATGAAGGCGTGGGCGTTGCCGATAAATTCCTGAAGAAGGGACAAGTCATTGTCTCGCATCATGGCCGCAGCTCACCGGAAAAAACCTACAAGGCTGCACATGGCAACGGCGGGAAAGATTATCCGCTGGTAGTGCTGGTCAACCGCGGCACGGCTTCAGCGGCGGAAATTGTTTCCGGAGCCATCCAGGACCATGATCGCGGACTGATCGTCGGCGAAGTGACCTTCGGCAAGGGCCTGGTACAGACCGTGTATCCGCTGTCTGAAAACACCGGCCTGGCGCTGACCACGGCCAAGTACTACACGCCGAGCGGACGCCTGATCCAGCGCGATTACAACGGCGTTTCTCTTTACGATTATTATTACTCCCGCGAACAGGAAGATAATCCCAACAACAACGCGAACACGAACAGCACCACGCCTTCCAAGGAAGTGAAATTGACAGACAGCGGGCGCACCATGTTCGGCGGCGGCGGCATTACTCCTGACGTAAAAGTGAAGCCGTTCAAGACCACGCATTTTGAAGATACGTTGCTGGTGAAATATGCGTTCTTCAATTTTGCCAAGCACTACCTGACCAACCGCCATGTGGACAAGAATTTTGAAGTCACTGACGCGGTGATGCAGGAGTTTCGCAAATTCCTGGAGTCACAGAAGATCCCATTCACTGAAGCTGACTTGAATGAAGGCTCGGACTACATCAAGTCCAACATCAAGACGGAACTCTTCATCTCAGAGTTTGGACAGGAAGAGGGCCTGCGAGTCCGTGCGGAAAACGATCCGCAGGTGATCGCAGCGCTGAACCAACTGCCCAAGGCCAAAGAGCTGGCGGAAAATGCCAGAAAGATTGTGGCCCAGCGCGCAGCAGCACAGCAGTCGAATCGATAACCTTTAACAATAATGACGAAAAAAGCCCGCCGATGGCGGGCTTTTTCTTTTTGATTTGAAAAACAGGAACAGACTTGCTGGTAATAACAGTAACTTTGACAGTACAAGCAGGAAATTTTGCAGGAGCACAACAATCAGGCCGTAAATGCATCTACGTTTGGGCAAAATCTTTATCATCAACAGTGCTGCTCGATATTTTTTAGTTGAAAATATAAGCTGATGACATAACTTATACATTGTGAATACATAGATACTATATATTCGCAGTGGAAAGACTAAAAGGAGCTTTTGCGATGAAGAGAGCATTTTTAGTTCTTGTTCTTCTTTCGAGTAGCAGCTACCTTGCGCATGGCGATTGCCAAGCCGAAGAAAGCCTTACGGTCTTACGAACGACATGCGCATGCAATGGAAACACGTTGTTCGTGAATGTATGCACGAGAAACATTAATGGGCTTGGGTGTGATTCATCGGGGCAGCAGCAGACCTGCGGACTCGGTTGTACATATATAACTGCGGTCGGCTGTAATGCGCGCGGGCCTAAAATCCTCACCGGATCGCTGGTACATCAATTGGATTCTCTTGTCATCAAAACAGACAAAGTAGCGGCCCTGACATGCAGCAGTGACAACCGGGCTTTTGAGAAATGGCTTATGGAAACGAGTTCAGTTCGACGGACCAAGCCTCTCTAAAGCGTAGGAGACTAAATGTTTTCTGTGTTGCTGGTCTTACTGATGAGCGGCCTTATGGCGCAAGATGCCGTGAAGCAGATGTCGCCGAGACCGCTCAAATCTTCACATGAGGTAGCGTTGCCGGTTCCGTCCTTTAGTTCTTACGGTGACCCACAGTGCGATGAGAATCTGGCCATGTATCATCATCTGTGGACGGACAAGTATGGGCGAACAATCCTTTTGCGTTTTTCCCAATCCGGCGACGAAAGCACACTTTACAAGCTACCGGAGGAGTTTGCCGAATCGACGAGCTTTGTGGACTTCTCAGTCACGCCTCGCGGCGACGTGGAAGCCCTGGTAATTGATCAGGAGTTCCATCCCATCATATTTGGATTCGATTCAGAAGGCCATGTAAGCAGCCACGCACGATTGGAAACCCCAGAACATGTGACGGCACAACATATCAATGTTTTTCCCAACGGTACGGTGTTTTTTTCCGGATACTACAGAAGCGATGCTCCTGCAGCATTAGTCGACAGGGGATATGTAGGCTTGTTTCAGACATCAGGAAAACTGCTTAAAAGACTGGACCGGCTCAGCGAAAAAGCAAAACTGGAGCCGCCTGGACCGGGCCGTCCGGCAGAAAGCGCGACGACCATTGGCCGGGATGGCAATGTCTATTTGCTGACTGCCACCAAGGTCCTTGTCATTTCTCCGTCGGGAAAATTGCAGAGAGAAATCGCATTTACTAAGCCCAGCCCGGAGTTTTCCGCAATCACGGTGCAGTACTCTGACGGTTGGTTGGCGATTTCTTTTGCTAAATCCGGGAAGCCCGAAGTGCTGGTACAGTACCTGGTCGTGAATGCTTCAGACGGATCTCCGTTGGGCCTTTATGAGCCCACTGAAGAGACAGGTAATAATAACGTCTGCTTCTCGCGCCATAATGGTTTCCTCTTTCTGAAGTCCGAGCAGGGCAGGGTGAAGCTCGTCACTGCGCCGCTCCGCTGAAGTGTGATCAGGATAAGAGTGCTCGCAGGGGTCGAATGGAAAGTAAGATGCGGCGAGCCTCGTACTATTTGGTAAAAGCCTGGATCGCCGGAGAAGATTTCTCTCCGCAGTAGCACTAGCATCTCGGAGGAACCGTATGATTAAAAATAAAAAGCCCGCCATTGGCGGGCTTTTTTGCTGCCGAAATGCGGGTCGGGCAAATCGGCAGTGACGGAACTTTATAAGAAGTAGTCTTTGCGGCGGGCTGTCAACTGCTCCTTGTAGCGCCGCTCCAGCGCCGCAAAAAAAGCAATGAGGGCGAGCGAGAGACCGACGAAAATTACAGCCGACAAGATCTCATGTTCAGCCATCCAATGCGCCATGCCATAAGCGTAGAGTGTTTACCCGTCAGCTTCCAGTCACAGGGGTAATTAGGGATTCTAAAGGTCCTTAACTAACTGAGAAGATGGGCCAAAAGCGAGAGCACCATGTGGCGTTTCTCTGTAACAAGAGCATTGAAAATTGTCCTCTCATTCATTACATGGAGCGTGGCGCTTCCGGGCGCATAAACAGCAAGAATCAAGAAGCCGCGCCTCTTCCCTTTTAGTTACGATTGTTGAAATAGGATATTAACAATCAGGAGGAAGCATGATTCAGCGCATGTCGCATTCCGCAATCTTTGTTCTCGATCAGGATGTAGCCAAAGATTTTTACGTCAATAAACTCGGCTTTGAAGTGAGTATGGACCAATCCATGCCCAACGGCTTCCGCTGGCTCACGGTGAGTCCCAAAGGGCAGCCTGATCTCCAAATCATTCTCATGAAGGTCGCTCCGTCGCCGTTTGACGTTGCCAATGTGCAAAAAATCCAGCCGCAGGATGTAGAAACCATCGGCGGGCTGATGAAGAAGGGAGCTTTCGGCGCAGGGGTGTTCCAGACTGCCGACTGCCGCAAGACGTATGAAGAAATGAAGGCCAAAGGCGTGGAATTTCTTTCTCCGCCTAAAGATCAATTCTATGGAGTGGAAGCAGTGTTCCGCGATCCCTTTGGCAACTGGTTCAGCATGACCCAGCCTAAGCATATGTAACCCGAAATTGGATCGTGGGATCGTCTTTGTAAACAGGCGCTGCCTTTGAAATTTGCGTGCATCTAATCCAACTGGGAACGATTGCTTTCAGCTGCATGGCAACATTTCTTAGTAATGGCAAGCCAATTCGGCTCGACCACTATCCACCGAATCGCGCGGGAAGCAGTCCGGCAGTGATTCTGGTCCACGGCTCGGGCGGCCCTCTTCATGGTCTGGATCCTTTTGCCGGCCAGGCTGCGCAATTCGGTGTGCATGTATTTGTATTGCACTATTTTGAGCGCACAGGCCACAACTGGGTCGCGCCCAGCCAGATTGAGCCACACTTTCTTACCTGGCTTGAAACGGTTAAAGATGCCGTAAGCTTTGTTGCCGGCCAGCCCGGCGTCGATGCAAACAGAATCGGCCTGCTGGGCTTTTCCCTGGGTGCATTTCTCTCCCTTGCGCTGGCCACGCAGGATTCCCGAATTGCCGCCGTCGCTGAGCTTTTTGGCGGTCTGCCGGAGCAATTCACAAAGGACGCCGGCAATCTTCCGCCGATACTAATTCTTCATGGCGAGCAGGACACAACCGTTCCGATCGATCGGGCGCACGATCTCGAACGCATTCTGAAACAAAATAAAGTTTCTTATCAGATCAAAATTTATCCTGACCAGGGGCACGTATTCAGGGGCTTGGCACAGCTTGATGCCGTGCGTCGCGTGGCCCAATTTTTCAGGAACCATCTGCTCAAAGCTGCGTAAATGTTGAAATGCTGAGGATTTTTCTGAAGCAGCTAAATGCGCCCTTGCTGCATCAAAATAAGATCGTAGTCCGAGTGGGGTCTCTATTAACGACTATTCAGCAGTATCTGCCAATTCCCAGAATAAGGAACAGGGCCAGGGCGAAATGTCGAGCATCGACAAAGTAACCGCTGCTGAAAGCTCATTCACCCCGCAGCTGGTAGGAACTTGGGAATGGGATCCCGCTGATAACACCAGCCGCCTGTCTCCTGAGCTCTTCCGGTTGTTTGGTACTAGCGCGTTCGATCCTGACCATGCTCAAGTATGGGCTTCCCGGGTATTTCCTGCTGATTGGGCAAATGTTCAGCAGAAGATGCAAGAAGGAGCCGAGACCGGTAACATGGAATTTGAATACCGGTATCAGCACCCTGAGGCTGGTCTACGGTGGTTATATTGCAGAGGCGCCAGACTTCACGACGAGTCGCGCATATTCGGGTTAGTGATGGATATAACTTCTAGCAAGCTGGCGAGTGAGACATCACGGCAAATCGAGGAGCGCTACCGCGTCATCGTGGAGACAACACCTGAATGCGTTAAAGTGGTCGACCGGGACGGCACCGTGCTGCACATGAATTCGGCCGGTTTAGCAATGGTGGGGGCGGAAAGCCCTGATGCTGTCCTGGGTAAGAGTGTGTACACCTTAATTGCTTCCGAAGATAGAGACCGATTCCGTGAGTTCAACGAACATATCTGCCGCGGAGAAAAGGGGTCGTTGGAATTCGATCTCGTGGGACTTCAGGGCGTCCGGCGCCACATGGAATCCCATGCCGCCCCCATGCAAGCTGCGGACGGAACTACGGTGCAACTTGCGGTTACGCGTGACGTCACCTCGCGTAGCGAAGCTGAAAAGTTACAGCGCCGCCTGGCTGCGATCATCGAGTCTTCTGAGGATGCCATCGCCAGCAAGGACCTGAACGGAATCCTTACAAGCTGGAATAAGAGCGCCGAGCGTCTGTTCGGCTACACAGCGGAAGAAATCATTGGCCTGCCAGTAACGACCATCATCCCACCGGAACTTCACGATGACGAACCAAGGATCCTGGAAAAGATCAGGAACGGCCAACCGATTGAGCACTTTCAAACTGTGCGCGTCCACAAAAACGGGCGGCGCATCGATGTCTCCCTGACCGTCTCGCCCATACGGGACGAAAAAGGAAATATTGTTGGCGCAGCCAAAATTGTCCGGGACATCACACGACAAAAGAAACTTGAAGAAGCCGCGCTCCGCCTTGCTGCGATTGTCGAATCTTCTGACGATGCGATCGCCAGCAAAGACCTGAACGGGGTTATTACCAGCTGGAACAAAAGTGCCGAAAAGTTGTTCGGTTACACGGCTAACGAAATCATTGGAAAGCCCGTTACGTTAATCATCCCCCCGGAGTTACACCATGACGAGGACATGATCCTGAGCAAGATCCGGCGTGGCGAAAAAATCGAACACTTTGAAACCATACGTGTGCACAAAAATGGAGAAAAGATTGAGGTATCGCTCACGATCTCACCAGTCAAGGATGACAATGGAAAGGTGATTGGCGCGGCCAAGATCGTCCGCAACATTACGGAAGCCAATAAAATTGAGCGCGCCTTGCAAACCACGGAAAAGCTTGCCGCCGCTGGACGCATGGCCGCTACCGTTGCCCATGAAATTAATAACCCGCTGGAAGCAGTCACCAATCTGGTTTATCTGGCCAAGAGAGACCTGAGCAGTAACGACCGGGTGAAGGGCTACCTGGAACTGGCCGGCCGCGAACTTGATCGCGTGGCCCATATCACACGCCAGACCCTTGGGTTTTATCGCGACACTTCTGCGCCTGTACAGCTTAACGTCAGTCAAACGCTTGACGATCTGCTGTTGCTTTACGAAAAGCGTCTTGAATCGAGAGGCGTCAACGTTCTAAGACAATTTGAAAAAGACCTTGAAATTACGGCATTGGCCGGTGAAATTCGGCAGGCATTCTCCAACCTGATCACCAACGCCCTGGATGCCATGCCGGAGGGCGGGACGCTCGTGCTGCGAGTTTCCAAATCGCATGAGTGGAGCAACTGCAATCTTCCCGGAGTTCGCATTACCATTTTGGATACAGGCAGCGGGATTGAAGCGAAGCACAGAAAAAACGTCTTTCAGCCATTTTTCACAACCAAGAGAGACGTTGGTACAGGGCTGGGGCTGTGGATCACACGCGGCATCGTGGAGAAGCATCGCGGAAGCATCCGTATGAAGAGCAGGACCGGCCAGAATGGCCACGGGACGGCTTTTTCAATTTTTCTACCGGCGCAGTACACGGCTGGGAAACAAACCATAGGCTCCAAGGAAAGCGACTCCAACAACCTTGTTTCAGCCAGAGGCCCAGCCTAGTGAAGATCATCGTGGTGGATGACGAGCCAATTATTGCCGATACCCTGGTCAATATTTTAGAAGGCGAAGGGCATGACGCGCTGGCCGTGTCGCATGGAGAGTCTGCGGTAAAGTGGGCAAAGATGGTGCTGCCGGATGCAATTGTCAGCGACGTGATTATGCCGGGGATGGACGGCATTGAGACAGCCATAGCCATTATGAAATTCCTTCCCAAATGCCGGATCATTCTTTTCTCCGGCCAGTCAGCCAGCTTTGATCTGCTTTCCAAGGCCCGAGCCGAGGGCTATACATTTGAGATTCTGGCGAAGCCCATCAATCCTGAAAAGCTGCTGGAGAAATTGAATGAGTAGTGCAGCTCTTGCAGCTTAAACCGTTGCGTTCATTCGTATCGCAATGCCACGTTAGGATCTACCTTGGTGGCGCGCCGCGCCGGAAGATAAGCAGCCAGCAATGCGACGATGAGAAGCAACAGCGCCACTGCAGCGAAGGTTAACGGATCAGCCGCGCCCACTTCATACAACATCGATTGCAGAGAGCGCATGAGAATGAACGAGCCAACTAAGCCAAGCACTATGCCGATTCCAGTAGTGACTGCCGCTTGTCCCAGGATGAGGCGCATCACATTAGAGGCGGTTGCGCCCAGAGCCATGCGAACGCCCATCTCACGGGTTCGGCGCGCTACCGAATAGGCAAGCACTCCGTAAATTCCTGCGACTGCCAGCAGCAAGGCAGTCCCGGCAAAAATAGCAAACAGCAAAAGATTAAAGCGACGACCGCTGGTGGAGGCGGCAAAGATTGTGGTGAAGGTACTGGTGCTGGGCGGAACGTCCGGATCAAGATCGCGCACGATTTTTCGCGCCGACGTAATCACCGCGTTGGGATCTCCAGCGGTTCGCACCACCGCGCTGAAGCGGTAGGTAGCCTGCGGCCGCTGGCGATAATTCACATAGATGGTGGGACGCGGAGGTTTCTCCAGGCTACCCTCGCGCACGTCCCCCACGACCCCAATCACCGTAAGCAGGCGCAGATCACCGTCCATGTTTCCAAATTCGATGGTGCGTCCTATAGGATTTTCATTGGGCCATTTTTCGCGAGCGAGTGACTGGCTGATCAGTGCAACGTGCGGGGCGTCCATCGTGTCGCCGTCATTGAAGAGACGACCACTAAGTAGAGGAATTGCCAGGCTGCGGAAATAGCCTTCACTCACTGAGGCATAGTCGGCAGATCCGCCATTTTTAGGATCGCGGAAAAGCTGAGTAAAAAAGTCATTCAGCTCTTTCGCCAGTGGACTGTCTTCCCAAACATTCCCCCGCGCGGAATGGTTGATCAGTTCCAGCATCCTGGGCGAAAGCTGTTGCGGATTTAGCACCGCGTAGCCACCATAGGAGGAGATTCCTGTAGCCAGGGGCAAAGCATTGGTGCCACCAACATCCTCAACACCGGGCAGGGCGCGCAAACGGCTGAACAGGTTATTCAGAAATTCGACGCGCTGAATTTTCAGTTCCTGCGAAAAAGCGGATGGAAGTGCGAGATCAACGGTGACCACATGTTCAGTGCGAAACCCTGGATCCACCGAAAGGACCCGCATCAAACTTCGACCCAACAGGCCGGCGCCAATTAGCAATGTCATGGTAATGGCCAATTGGGCCACAACGATGCTCCTGCCTATGAACTGCGTCCTGAAGCTGCCGGCGCTGCCTCTGCCTCCTTCGGCCAGCGTGGTGCGAATGTCGTTCGAGCCTGAGCGCAAAGCCGTGAATGTCCCCAGCCCAACGGCCACCACCATGCAAATCCCAAACGCAAAAAATAGGACTGGCAGGTTCATCGACACACCAGCCAAACCTGGTGTTTCCGATGGAGCTAATTTCAGGAGCCAGTGAACTCCCCACAATGACGCCACTACTCCAATGGCGCCGCCCGCAAACGAAAGCAGAAGAGTTTCCGCCATAAACTGGCGGACCATCCGTCCACGCGAAGCGCCCAGAGCAGAGCGGATGGCGAGTTCAGATTCACGGGCTGCCGCCTGCGCCAGCAATAGATTCATGACGTTGGCGCACGCTACAAGCAGAAGAAAGCCTACAGCACCCAGCAGGATCAGCAGCGATGGTCGCACCGTGCTGGTTAATGCGTCTTTAAGCGGAAGGACAGTGGCGCCGACAAGATCAACGTCATTACCATACTGCTTCCTGATTGCGGCGCCGATCGTGGAAAGATCGTCGCGCGCTTGCGCAAGCGTGACTCCATCGCGCAGGCGTGCAATCGCTTCCCAATTATGCGCTGAGCGGGCGGGCAGGAACGGAGAAAGCTCTCGTGGCATCCAGATGTCGGACTCATCGGGAAAGCGGAAACCAGGAGGAAGCACGCCAATGACTGAAGCGGATCTGTTTTCCGCGCGCAACCTCACAGAAGAAAGGTCGTCAGTGGAATTCAGATACTGTTTCCAGTAGCTATAGCTCACCAGCGCCACCGCGCCAGCGCCCGGCCTTTGATCTTCCGGGGCAAATCCCCTTCCTCGAATGGGAGATACTCGCAGGATCGGGAAGAAATCTCTGGAAACAGATGCAACCATCAGCCGCTTCGGCTCAGAACCTCCTGAGACCGATGCCTCGCCTGAACTGAATTCTGCCAGCCCCTGAAGCGAGCGGTTTTGCGCGCGAAAGTCCTGGAAATTGAGATCGGCCAGATTCATCGAATGGCCCTTGCTGCTTTTCTCCCAAACCTGAACGAGTTGTTCCGACTTGTCATACGGGAGCGGCCGAAGTAGCACGCCATAAACAACGCTGAAGATTGCAGTCGTCGCGCTGATACCCAGCGCCAGAGTGAACATCGCAATCAAAGTAAAGCCGGGATTCCTCAGCAACACGCGCAGGCCGTAACGTAAGTCCTGAAAAAGAGTACTCATCCGGTTGCCTCTCCATCTGTTCAGCGATTACGGGATATTGTCCCAAAGACTGATTAACTTGAAACCTGAATCCCTTAAAGGGATGACATCCGGATTGATGCTCCGGCTCCGAATACATATACATCCAGTTCACGCCGCTTTCAATTCCGGCGGTCCATGCGCCTGCTCACGATCTCTGCATGCTCGTTCTTCCAGGTTGATTCGCATGCCTGTGTCTTCATCGACACGCCGAGTGGTCGCGGATGAGGTCCAGTATTTTCTGGCCTGCGTTCTCAATTCTGCCGTTTCGGCGCTAAACCGTGGCGCGACTATGACAATTCGCGCCTTTTCGCGTTCATTCGCGGCTGGGTTATTCTTGGCTACATCCTGTAGATCAGAGTTATCAGCGTTTATCAGCGGTAAGGTTTTGTTCTTGTGCAGCGTCCAAAGCAGCTTTGACATAGTCTGCAAATGCACCACCAGCCTTCCGGCGGTATTGCAATCAATCCTGCCCTTAATTATTGCCCGCGCCATCACTGCCAGCGTTACCTGAATACCCTTAAAATCCATCAGCAGATTCGCGAGTTCGCAATTGGTATGGCCCTGCCGGCGCATCTCCGCTACCGCTTCGGCCAATACGATCCGCCGCTCCAAATCCTGGCGAAAGGCCATCGCCTGCTGCGCGGCATGAGCATGGCAGATTGGCGAACCCTTCTCCGCCGGGGCCTTGCACTGCTCGCCATTGCGCCGAAACAACTGGCACCGCCGGTAATAGCTGTACCGCGCCTCCGGAGATTTCTGTCGGTCTTGTTTCAGTATGTGTTGGGCTTCCATCATCACGTTTTCCAATTTCGGCGATTACAAATTATGGCAATTTTGGCAATCCCCTACCCTACCCCCCATGGCCTCGACTATGATTCCAAAAGACTTATTGCATTCAACCCCGGAAATTACGCTTCAAACTGGGGTCGAATTACGTCAAACCGGCCTCAAATCACGTCAAATCTGATGCTTTTTACGCTTTGACCGCCCAGTTCGTCGGCTCTTGATTTTGGGTTTTCCTAGTAGCCAGAAGCTAACAGCTAGACGCTGCTTTACTCTACCTTTTATTCGCCTCAAGGTCAATCGCGGAAAAGATAATGCACCCATGAAAACTCGTGTGGCACAGCCGCCCTTCGGCTGTGACTGTGGTAGATCGAACTCCTCACGTTCAGAGTACAATCCAGAGATAGTCATGAGCACGGTATATGTATTCGGTGCCGGGGCATCGATTCACGCTGGATATCCTCTGGCAGCAAAGATGGGCGGAGACCTGCTCGAATTCATGAAAGGTTATCCGCATGAATGGTTTCAGGCGTCAGCCCAAACATTGGTGGAAAACTTCGGAAAATCACCAAACATCGAAGACCTGATTTCGGATGTTGAGACCAAAATTGATGCTCTTGAAAATGCGGAGTCTTATGAGGACAGACTCTTGCGATCGAATTTGACTTACGCCCGTTCACATATAGCACACACATTGCGGGCCTGGTTTCTTACTCTTCACAACAGCCCGGCTCATCTTTACGCAGCATTCGCGAACAGGATCGTAACGCCCGGAGACACGGTCGTCTCATTCAACTATGACGATTCACTTGACCGAGAATTGAAACGTGCGGGTAAATGGGACCTCTCACATGGTTATGGATTTCCTCTTGGCAACGCCAGTACAAAATCCGATGTGCTAATGCTCAAGCTCCACGGCAGCGTTAATTGGATTCCCTCCATCCTTAATGGGCTGGTGTCTGGCTTTTCGTATGTTTCATCAAATCAGTCATTGGGACAATATCCCACCATCGCCGAAACAGATGCAAAATATCTCGGATATTCAGAATTCTCCGGCAGAACGTTCAAAGGGGGTGGCGTAACTATGGAGAGTCTCATCCTGCCCGGACGCTGTAAGCGGTTTTTCGTTGAGACCTCTTTTGGAAGAGAGCTTGAGGAATTTTGGGACGCATTATGGTCTCAAGGGGCTCAGGCTTTGGAGAAAGCTGACAGGTTGGTTGTCTGCGGTTACAGTATGCCTATAGCCGATGTCCGCGCACGCAACCTGCTGCTCAGACAGACAAGAAAAGAAACTTCAGTTGCAGTCTTGTCCGGTGGGGATAGTAGGTGCATCGCTAACGATTTTCGCGATGCCGGATTCCAGAATGTTGGGGTTCTGAAACGTGGATATTTTGAAGATCTGATTAGCTAGTGTGGTGTCTCAGAAATAGCTTCACAACACCAGGAACTTATGTTCAAGCAAAATGTTTATCTCTGTCATTCTGAGCGATGCGCGAAGGAGCGCAGCGACTAAGCGCGAGTCGAAGAACCCCGAGGGTTTTTCTTTTATTCATACGGCATCAGGGAGTTCTCACAATACTCCGCCTGCTCTCAGGCACGATCCCTCATCATGGTTTTCCCAATCTCAGCTTTTTTCGCACTGTAAAGCTTTTTCTGAGACACCACACTAGTTGTATTTTCGTTTCACCTTGTCCGTGGAAACATACAGGATTTTGCGCCAACTTGGAGTATCATCGCCCAGCGAGGAAAATAGCATGCTCCCAGCTTATGGTGTCGTCGTGGGGCAGTATGTAAACTACACCACCAATCAAGGTCAATGGATGCACGTGGACCTTAACATCAATGCAGCCGGCGCGCAGTATCAAGCCGCCGTTGACGTGAACGAACCGAATGGCCTTTTTCAATATCAGGTCTTTAACAAGCTGGACATGAACCTGTTCGGCCCCATTGCGGGATTCTCTGCCGGCTGGCATCCATTGGCAGCTACACCCGCTTCCGGTGCAATGGATTATGCGCGAAGCCCAATACTCCAAAGACCGTTGGGCTGCTTGGCAATCTTCTGGGCAATGTGGAATGCCATTTTTCGGACCAGTTTCCAAACCTGGACCAACGTGACGGGAAATGAAGCTGGCGATGCATTGGTCGCCATGGTCACCGGATCGACAAAAGTCTTTGCCTTTGGCGCGCCTTATACAACCGGCCTTGGTGTCCATGACGTGCACTGCAATCAGGGAGACCCACCGGGCCCGTTCCAACATCTGGACGGCATCTGGCAAGATGGCTGCGTTTTTGCCATCAAGGCAGACGGCTCACTCTCTGCATACCTTGGCAAGTTCTCAACTCAATCGTTGAACACAGACAATAATGGTCTTCCGATCTAGTTTGTTTCTAATCTAGGATCGGACAATAATGGGACTTCGGCCTCAGTTCGTGCCCTTTCGACGGATAAACTAAGTTTCAAGCTAGAAATTGGGCGGAACTTTCCGGGCTAGACATTCGATCCATGACAGCGAATCGCTCCATACACTTACTCATTTTGGATGATGACCGCACCATAGCTGACACGCTTTGCATATCGTCAAACATTATGGCTATGAAGGCCGCAGCGCCTATACCCACAGTTCGGCTGTCGCGATTGCACGCGAATTTCAGCCGGATGTGTTCATTACTGGATTCAACAATTTATGTGACGAGAATGGTTGTGAGACGGCGATTGAAATCCTCAAATTTCTTCCCCAGTGTTTGGTATTCATCTACTCAGGCGCGGCATCGACAGCTGCCGCACTTAACCACTATCGTCAAGTTGGGTACCAATTTGAGGTTCTCCCGAAGCCCGTGCAGCCGCAGGTCTTATTGGAAAAGCTCCGCTCTCTGGAACGTAGCAGATGAACATCCGCTGAGATCTAGATAACCCGATCACTTGATAGAAATCCCTGCTCCCTTCCCCCTGATAAAATCATCTATTACCTCTCATGGGCAAAAATCTCAAGCCGCTGTGGCCCTATCTCAGTAAATACCGCGTCACGCTGTTTTGGGGCGCGATTACGGTGCTGTTCAATAACGGCCTTTGGGTGCTCTGGCCGCAGGTGGTGCGCCGCGCGGTGGACGACCTGAACCACAACGGCATTACGCATCAAAAGATCCTGATTTTCGCGATGCTATTGGTGGGGCTGGCGCTGGGCAAAGGCGTGTTCCAGTTTCTGACACGATGGCTGGTGATCGGCGTCTCGCGCGAGATTGAATACGATCTCCGCAATGACATGTTTCGCCACCTGGAATCGCTTTCCTATTCTTATTACCAGAAGAACCGCACCGGAGACATTATGGCCCGCGCCACCAATGACCTGAACGCGGTGCGCATGCTGCTTGGCCCGGCCATTATGTATACGGCAAACACGCTGGTATTTACGGCCGTGGCGCTGGTGTTTATGTGGCAGATCAGCCCCAAGCTCACGCTGTATGCTTTTGCGCCGCTTCCTATTGCCAGCATTGTTGTGCAATATATTGGGCGGCGGATCCATGAGCGCTTTGAGAAAATCCAGGCGCAATTTTCCGATATTTCCGCCCGGGCGCAAGAGAACTTTTCCGGCGCGCGCGTAGTCCGTGCTTATGCCCAGGAAGAAGCTGAGATCGCGCTGTTTGAGACCAGCAACCAGGAATATGTTACGCGCAGCCTTCCTCTGGCGCGGCTTACCGGCATGCTGTGGCCGACTCTGGAACTGCTGCTTGGCTTTGCTCTGGTGCTTGTGCTGTGGCTGGGCGGACGTGAAGTGCTTCTGCACAAGATCAGCCTGGGCGATTTTGTGGCGTTCAACACATACATTGTCATGCTCACATGGCCGATCATTGCCCTGGGCTGGGTCATCAATCTTTTTCAGCGTGGGACCGCATCCATGGGCCGCATTAATGAAATCCTGGTGGCGCGCTCTGAAATTACCGATGCCGAGGTGGCGTCTGATCTTAAAACCGCTTCGGCCTTGCGCGGCGAGATTGAGTTCCGGCATCTTGATTTCTGCTATGACGGCGTTCCGGTCTTGAAGGACGTGAATCTCACGATACCGGCAGGCAGCAGCCTTGCTATCGTCGGGCCGACGGGCTCCGGCAAGACCACGCTGGTGAATCTGCTGCCGCGCATCTATGACGTACCGAGCGGTTCCCTGTTGATCGATGGCCGGCCTATCCGCGAATATCCGATGGAAACACTGCGCCAGAACATTGGCTTTGTCCCCCAGGAAACTTTTCTTTTCAGCGACACTGTCAGCGACAACATCGCTTTCGGCGTCGAGACCTCCACCGATGACCAGGTACAGCGCGCCGCTGCGGCCGCCAACATCGCCGCCGATATCGAAGGCTTCCCTGAAGGTTATAAAACCATGGTGGGTGAACGCGGCATCACCCTTTCCGGGGGACAGAAACAGCGTAGCGCGATTGCGCGCGCCATTATCCGCGACCCGCGAATTCTGGTGCTGGACGATGCTCTCTCCAGCGTGGATACCTACACCGAAGAAACAATTCTCAACCACCTGCGCGAAGTGATGCGTGACCGCACGACGATTTTCATCTCGCACCGCGTTTCGACCGTCCGCAATGCTGACCGCATTGCCGTTCTGCATGAAGGACGCGTGGTGGAACTGGGCACGCATGAAGAACTGCTTGCGCGCAACGGCTACTACACTGACCTTTACAACAAGCAGTTGCTGGAAGAAGAATTGGCGCGGGTCTAAAGCATGAAGCGCGTCGTGGTGGAAGAACTGCTCGATAGCGACGCCGGGACGCCCCGCGAAGTCGCAGGATCACTCAAAGACCTGCGCATGTTCAATAGCTTGTTCGGCGGCGTGCATACCATGTCCAGTTTGCTGCGCCGCGTGGCACAGCAGCGCGGACTAAAGCAAATTTCCTGGGTCGACGTGGCCGGCAGCGAAGGATATATTGCCACGCGCACCCAGCGTGTCCTGGCCCGTTCAGGCATAACGTCGCAACCGGTTATTCTGGACCGCGCTCCCACGCATTTGAGCAACACCCACCCCGCCATCTGCGGAGACGCTCTGGCGCTTCCCTTCCGTGATAATAGCTTTGACGCGGTGGGCTGCTCTCTTTTTCTCCATCACCTTGAGCCGGATGAGATTGTCCGATTTGTTCGCGAAGGGCTCCGCGTTGCGCGACATGCGTTCCTCATTCATGACCTGCAGCGTCACCCGTTGCACCTTGCGCTCGGCTATATAGGCGCACCTCTTTACCGCAGCCGCATCACCCGGCATGACGCTCCGGCTTCAATCAACAGGGCTTACACTGTGGAAGAAGTCAGAAAGATCCTGTCTGGCGTGGCGCCGGCAGAGAACATCGAGATCAGAAAGTTTTTTCTTTTCCGCATGGGAGTGATCGTTTGGAAGCAGCCGAATATGATCTGATTGTCGTGGGCGCGGGGCCGGCCGGTTCTGCGTGCGCGATTACCGCTGCGCGAGCGGACGCCAAGGTGTTGCTGCTGGAAAAGGACCGCTTCCCCCGGCAGAAAGTCTGCGGAGAGTTTGTCTCGCCGGAATCTCTGGGACTGCTGCATGGCTTTTTGGAAGACGGGCGCTTTCAATCCTGCGCTCAGGTCGTTTCGTCACGAATATTCCTGGATAATAAAATCCTAAAGCTTCCAGTCTCACCGGCAGCGCAAAGCATTCCGCGTTTCGATCTGGATCCAGCGCTTTTTGCGGCAGCGAGGAATGCGGGGGTGACGGGCTATGAAGGCGTTGCCATCAAAGGCGTGCAGCACGATGAACTTTTTCATGTCCGCACATCGGAAAGCACATACGCCGCGCGCGCGGTCGTAAACGCCACGGGACGATGGTCAAAGCTCACGCAGTTTGATGTCGCAGGAAAAGACAAGTGGATTGGGTTGAAAGCGCATTTCACTGAGCCCTCGCCGCCACAGACGGTGGATCTTTATTTCTTTCCCGGCGGCTATTGCGGAGTCACTCCAGTCGGACCAAATTCCGTCAACGCCTGCGCCATGGTCCGCGCCGACGCGGCACACACTCTGGAAGATGTCTTTGCCAAAGAACCGCGCTTGTTCCAGCGAAGTCGAGCCTGGCAGCCATTGTTTCCTACGGTAACTACTTCGCCGCTCTATTTCCGCGAACCAGAAACTGATTCGGACGGTATGTTCCTTGCGGGCGATGCTGCCGGATTTATCGATCCTTTCGCGGGCGACGGCATCTCGCTGGCGCTGCAAAGCGGAACTTTGGCCGCACAATTTATCGTTCCATTTCTGCGCGAATCATGTTCGCTAGAGGAAGCGCACCAGCAGTACCAAGCCGCATATCGCAAACGCTTTGCGCCGGTATTTCGAAACGCGGCTCGCCTCCGCAGTGCATTGGCCGCACCCAGATGGGTCCGCAGCGCCGCATTCGCGTTTGCTGCTGTGCCTGGAGTGGGAAAGATGCTGGTAAGAGGGACAAGGGCACGTTAATGTGACGCCGATGCCGCTCTAACTCGGCGCAAGGCGCGGCGCACAACTGAGAGCAGATCGGAAACCTCAAACGGTTTTACCAGGCAGAATATCTTCGTGGCGTCCACAAAAGCGCGAACGCTTGGGTCTGATACATCGGAAAGAACAAACACAGTGCGCGGCACCAGTTCCGGACGGTTTTGCTGCAACCCACTGAAAGATCTGTTCGCTTGACCATGTTCCGGGAATCTTGCTATCGAGCAGCAGGATGTCGAAGTCTTCGTTCTTTAAGGATTCCACGGCCGCTGCGCCCGAGGAGACAGTAACAACCTGCAAGCCCGCAGCACTAAGAACTTCGCGCTCAAAATCGAGAACAGCTTCTTCGTCGTCCACCAGCAGAACATTGCCTTCAAGCCGTGATTCACGCCGCGCCACAATGCGTTCGCGTTCTGTCACCGGCTTCTCGCCTGCGGCAACCGGCAACCGGACTTGCAGCAACGCGCCTCCTGCAGGATGGTTTTGCGCGGAAATCTCGCCACCGTGTTCCTTCACAATGCCGTAGCAGATGCTCAAGCCGAGGCCGGTGCCTTTCCCTACACGTTTGGTGGTATAGAACGGATCAAAAACATGTTTCGGATCGTAAATGCCAGGTCCCGAATCATGGAATGACGTGACCACGCTTCCATTCTCCGTGGCGATACTGACACGCAGCCGGCCGCCACGCCCGCTTTCCATCATAGCGTCTGCCGCATTGTTGATGATGTTGAGATAGACCTGCTCCAGTTGATGTGGATCAGCCACCACGGAAGGCAACACGGCTTCAAATTCCCGTTCCACGCCAATGTTATTGACTTTTAAATCGTAGTCACGGAGCGCGATAGTGTCTTCAATAACGCTGCGCAAATCCACATGCACACGCTGCGGCTTGTGCTGGCGCGCAAATGACAGCAGGTTCTGCACAATCCTCTGTGTTCGCTGCGCTTGCTTACGCAGCTTCTGGACAAACTCTTCAATCCGCGGCTCCAGTTTTTCGCTTTCCAGCAACTGCGTGTATCCAAGGATGGCGGTCAGCGGGTTGTTCAACTCGTGGGCCACGCCGGAAATCAGCTGTCCCACGGCAGACATCTTCTCGCTTTGCAGCAGTTGCTCCTGGGTTCGGCGCAGGTCTTCATAAGCCTGTCTGGTCTCGTTATAAAGATGAACTTTCTCAATTGTGGTGGCCAGCTGGCGGCCCACGGCAATCATTACGCCCTGCTCAGACCGCGAAAATCCACGCTGAGCGCGGCTGCTGGTGGCCAGCACTCCCAAAATCCTGTCCTTGCGCCACAGCACCACCCAGAGCCATGAGTGCAAGCCTTCCAGTTCCACTGCTCTTTGCAGCACCTCTGGCAGGCGGGGAAGGTCCTGTTGATCGATAATCTCCGCGTGTTTGGCTTTTACCGAATCGATGAATGCCGGCGGGAGCACAACATTTTCACTTTCCACTGCCCACGTGGTGCGATGTCCATAAGAAGACTTTTTAGCCAGAGTGTTCGTTTCCTCATCAAACAGGTAAACGGCAGCCGTGTCCGTAGAAAACAGCTCGACCATCTGCAGCATGATCAATTGCAGAATTTCGTCCAGATCAAAAGACTGATTAAAAGTGACCGCGATATTATTCAGAACATATAATTCGCGGTTGCGGCGCCGAATTTCGTCTTCCGCGCGCTTCATTTCCGTTACATCCAGCACCACACCCTGGTAACGTTCAATCTTGCCACTGGGAGCGCGCGTGGCAAAGCTGCTTTCAATCACATGGATCTTGCGGCCATCTTTGCAGCGCAGCAGGATTTCAAAGTTCCTGACAAAGCCTTGTCGTGAAATCTCGCTCAGAAATTTTTTTCGGTCTTCAGTATCCACGTAAACGGATTGCGCCACGTCGAGCCTGAGGATGTCTTCTTTGCTGTCATAGCCCAGCATTCGGACAAATGCTTCATTGCAATCCAAAATGTTGCCTTCGGGAGTGGAAACAAACACGCCCTCATGCATGTGGTTGAAGAGCGAGGTGAAGCGCTCCTCAGCGGCCTTGGATTCCGTAATGTCCTTGATCACGTGTACGGTACCAATCCGGGAGTGGTTTTCGCCCGTATAGGCCGATGTGGAAACAACGGAATAGCCGCCGAAACACGGGTCTTCTTCGCCGGCACAGTCGGCATGCGCACAATAAGGGCATCCGCTCCAGTTCGTGACTGCGCCCGGCAACACCTTTTCGCAAAAACTGTGCACCACTTCTTCCCGTGTCCGCTGGATCCGTTCCAGCAACGCGCTGTTGGCCCGCAGAATACGGTAGTCAAGGTCATGGACGAAAACGCAGTCGGGGATAGAGTCAAACGTGCTTGCCCACTCATTGCGTGAATGAACGAGTTGCTGCAGAAGTTGGCGATTCTCCGCCGCCATCCCAAGCTGTTTGCCTGCCAGCTTGAGAAACTTCTTTTCCCGCACGGTATATTCGCGAAAGCGGGGCATGCCCAGAATAAACATGCCTACCGGTGAATTCTTTCCTTCCACCGGTACCAGCAACAGATGATGAATCCCTTCACCGATCAGCACGGCGCCGATTTCTGGCATCGATTCAGCCGACCGCACCACGTAAACCTCGCCTTCGCGCAAAGCAAAGCCGCTCGCACTTCGGGCCGTGTCAATGGTGTTGAGTTTTTCCACAAAAGCCGGGGAAAGCCCGGTGTGCGCGGCCAATTCCAGTTTGTCACCCGCCAGGGTACGGAACCATGCCGCTTTTGCTCGCGTCAGCCTTCTAAGCTCTTCCAGAATGGTGCCAACAGTAGGATCAAACTCGCGCGAATCGGAAATCTGATGGGTGATTGTATTAAGCGCGTCCAGGCGCTGCACCTGGGTGCGCGAATCTTCCAGCACAATAGTCATCATGCCGAGCCCTAAGAGCAAATCAACCGCAAGATCGGTTCCTATGATTTGATGTACGTGGCCTACCGTATCCAGATGCAGTAGCACCAGCATCGCGGCCAGCAGCCAGCGCCCCACATTGGCCCTGCCCCACGCAAAACGGACAAGCTGTGTTGACGCCAAAATGCTTACGAATGAGCAAAGAACGAATGCCGCATAGTGCAGGGAACGATGTGGCGGCCATACGGAATAAGCAATTTCCAGCGGCAGCGCCGCACTCAGGGCAAGGATGGCAGGCAGCAACAACTTTGGTTGCGAAACGTAGAAGAAGACTGCGGTTGCAAAAAGCCCAACTGCAATGACGTATGTACTGTAGGCCAGCGCGGTCCACAGCGGGGCTTGGGGATGGGCAGCGCTCAGGGCTAGAAAGACCTTAGAAACGGCGAAAACGCTCCAACCGGCGATCCATGGAACCAGATACTTTTCCCGGAAGCTGCTGTACAGGAGTATTGCGCCTGCCAGCAGGATCAGCAAAGTCGACATTTCGGCCAGAAATGCTGATTGGAGGCTGAGGTTCATGGTCGATTCAAAAGGGTTTCTTGTTCCAAGTAGGGGTAACCCCTGTATACCACGGATTCCCCGGTTTTCAGTCGTTTTTTAGGTGCTAGTACCATTGTATTTTGGGGAACTCTGGGTTACATTAAGGCTCCCCACAGGTACACTTTCCGAAATGGCCACAGAACGCATACTGGTTGTGGACGACGAAGAGCCGATCCGTGAGATCATCTCTTCCATGCTCAGCGCTGCGGGGTACAAGACCCGCCAGGCAGCATCCGGCATGGAAGCACTGGCCATTCTCAATTCCACGGGCGAGTTCGAATTGATGCTGTCAGACCTCATGATGGCGGAACTCGATGGAATCGCGCTGCTGGAGCGTTCTAAGGAAAAATACCCAGACATGCCGGTGATCATGGTCACCGCTGTGCACGATATTTCCGTTGCGCTGGCTGCCATCCGCAACGGCGCCTATGACTATCTGCTAAAGCCCTTTGAGCGTGAACAGCTTTTGGCCATGGTTCGGCGGGCGCTGGAGCACCGCCGCTTAAAGCTAGAAAACCGGGCATACCAGTCAAATCTTGAGTCTCTTGTAGCGGCGCGCACGGAACAGCTCCGGCAGGCCATGACTGACCTGGAACGATCCTATGACATTACGCTGGAAGCGCTTGGCGATGCGCTTGACCTGAAAGATGCCGAGACTGAAGGCCATTCCAAACGGGTTACGGCATTCACCATTGCAATTGCCCGTGCCATGGGGCTTTCAGGCGATAAAATCCGCGTAATAGCGCGTGGCGCATTTCTGCATGACATTGGCAAAATGGCCATTCCGGACGCGATTCTGCGTAAGCCCGGCGCCTTGACTGAAGCTGAAACGGAAATCATGCGCGAGCACTGCTTCCGCGGATACCAGATGCTTAAGAAAATCCCGTTCCTGTCTGAAGCTTCTGAAATCGTATATTCCCATCAGGAGCGTTTTGACGGCACAGGATACCCGCGCGGGTTGAGCGGCCAAAGCATACCTTTGGGCGCTCGTATTTTCTCCATTGCCGACACGCTGGATGCCATCACCTCAGATCGGCCTTATCGCGCGGCCCAGACGATCCAGGTAGCCCGTGAAGAGGTGGAACGGTTCTCCGGCCGCCAGTTTGACCCGGAAGTTGTGCGTGTCTTCCTGGAAATGCCGGACACCATATGGGAAGATCTCCGCAAGGAAATCAATTCCCAAATTGATCATTTTGCCTATCCTATGAAGCAAGTAGCGGCGCTGGCCGGTACAAGCCGCTCGTCTTAGTTCACTTCCCTGCTTCGATGACGTTTTCAGCCCAAATTGAAACAGCCTGCCATGCTGCATTTTTCCTGCTGAGGCAATAGAATCACTGCTGACTTTTGATTTGGAAAGAGGTGCCTATGCCTGTGCTTACGGATGCAGAAATCCAGAAGGAATTGACTTCTTTAAATGGTTGGCAGCGTAACGGAGACGCGATTCAAAGGGTCTTTCGTTTTCCTGACTTCAAAGCGGCAATGCAGTTTGTAAACAAAGTGGCGGAGGCGGCGGAGCAGGCCAACCACCATCCTGACATCGATATTCGCTACAACACGGTCACCATGGCCCTGGTGTCACATGATTCGGGGGGCGTGACTCAACGTGACGTTCGAATGGCTGGCACGATTAACAAAATCGCGGGTTAGCTTGGCTGCGCCTCTTCCAGGGCTTTCGCAAGCCGGTCCAGGTTCTGCTGGATCGTCTCCAGTTGGTCTTCACAAAACTTGTTGAATTCGTTTAGCGGATCGCCATGTTCCATCAAATCCTCGAGAAAATGGCGGACGCGTTCGCGGCCTTTGTCGCTGGCAAAGACCAGCGCCAGTCCACTTAACCCCAATAATGTTGCCGGCAGAAACCAGTTTTTCATGTCATTCCCTTTCTGGGGGAATCGGCACTTGCTACAAATATGATGCTTCAAAATGGCTGCAAAGTGTACCTCTGGACAGTTACTTTGGTAATGTCCTGATTCCTGCAACACCATCGGCCAAAATTCACAGATCGGCACGACTCGCACCCGGCTTTACAAAAATTGTGGATTCCAGAGCAGCATTTCTGAAACTTCTGCGCATCTCACGGGTCAAGACTTCTAAATCCATTGAGGTGGAATGCCATGCAGGCAAAGTGGGTAGCCTCCGTTTGTGCCATTGCGCTGATTCTTGGTCTAGGTGCTGTTGGCCAGGAAAGCGGCAATTCGAATGACCCGGTTCTGAAAAGCCGTCCGAACGATCGAACCGATCAAAACGACCGAAACGATAGAAACATTCCGCCTCCGCAGCAGGGACCAACGGCTTATCCCGGTTCTGGCGGTCCATCGTCCACCTACGGCGCGCCTCCGAATGCCATTCCTGATGGATCACGCTTCATCATCAAGCTGAAAGATACGCTTGACACCAAGAAGATGCAGGATGGCAAACACTTTAAGGCTGAACTCCGTGAAGATCTGGTAACGCCCAGCGGCCTGATTATCCCTAAAGGCCGGACCATCAAAGGCCACGTAGGACGCTTTGAGCACGGTTTTACCGGCTCCAAGATGCAATTGGCCCTGGATGAAATTGAAACTCGAAACGGATGGGTTCCTCTGATTGGAACAGTCACCGGCGTTCCGGGAGATCCTTCCATCAAGGCTTCGGGCGAAGAAGGCGAGGTTTACCGCAAAGGCCCGAACAAGAGAAAAGTTGTGACAGATGCGGCTATTGGGGCGACTGTTGGCGCCGTTTCAGGCTCGGTGATTGGCGGCAAAAAGGGCGCTGCTATTGGAGCAGCAGCCGGTGCAGGCCTTGGCACAGGAACCAGCTATTTGTTTAAAGGCGGTGAGATGAAGCTTGAAAAAGGCACCCAGCTTGAAGTACGTCTTGACCGCGATTTAGTTGTCCCAACTCACTAAATCAGCACCATTTTAGGGTCATGGACGCAGGTGAGAGTCAAAAGCCTGCATTCATGGCCCAAATGTTGCCTCAAGGCACGAACATTTCAAAGGGCAAAGTTTCCTTAAGTTTCGTCTTCCACCGACACTTAGTCGCAGAAAGTGCGTCTAAGTTACAATGACACCCCGGCCCCAAGGACGCCGTTCTGCTACTGCAGGACACAACTTCGGCATTTTCATGCTGGTTGTGGTTTTCTTTTTGATCCTGCTACTGTGGTATTTCAAGGGCCATGAAAGTTCCCAGCCTCTGCCGCAACGGCCTCCCGGGATACTTCATGGACGCTGACCTGTCTGATTGATTGTGCGCTTAGATTTGCCCTTTTCAGTCTTGCCAGCTACACTCACCTGTTTTCTTTAGGAACGTCTAATAAGATCACGTTTTACCAATTCTTTTAAGGTGGAGTGTGTCAGAATGCTGCTGCGTCGCGCCTCGTCTTTTTCGATCATCGTAATTATCCTTTCGCTTTGTGCTTTTGGCCAAAGAAACCGCGGTGATCGCCCACCTGCGCCGGCAGCCAGCCCTGCTGAACAAGCCAAGCCGTCCAGCACACCAGCCGCCGAGGCAAAGAAAGAACAGCCGGAGCAGCCGCCAATCGTCACACACCATGAAATCCACGTAGGCGGAAAAACGCTGCATTACACCGCAACAACAGGCATGATGCCGCTGAAGAACAATGACACCGGCGAGGTTGAAGCCCATATCTTCTTCATCGCCTACACGCTCGACGGCCAGAATGAACACCGGCCGCTCACTTTCTCTTTCAATGGCGGCCCGGGCTCAGCTTCAGTCTGGCTTCACCTGGGCGCAATTGGCCCCAAGCGCGTACGCATGCAGCCCAATGGCATGATGCCTGCGCCGCCGTATCAATTGGTGGATAACGAGCAAACCTGGCTTGACCAGACCGATCTCGTTTTCATCGATCCCGTAGGCACCGGCTACAGCCGAGCCGTGAAACGCGACCAGACCAGAAAATTCCTTGGGCTCAAGGGCGATATCGAGTCCGTGGGTGAATTCATTCGTCTCTATCTCGGCCGATATGAGCGCTGGTCATCTCCGCTCTTCATGGTGGGAGAAAGCTACGGCACCACGCGTGCCGCCGGACTTTCCGGTTACCTGGTAGAACATGGCGTCGCATTCAACGGCATCATGCTCATCTCAAGCATCCTGAATTTCCAGACCACTGACGGTTCTCCGGGCAACGATCTTCCCTTCGTGCTTTTTCTGCCCACCTATGCCAGCGCCGCGTGGTACCACAAGAAACTGGGCCCCGAGTATGAACAGAATTTTGACAAGCTGCGTTCCGAAGTCGAGCAGTGGGCCGCCGGTCCCTACGCCGACGCACTCGCTAAAGGCGATCGTCTTACACCGCAGGAGCGTCAGGACGTCATCGATCATTTGACGCGCTACACCGGCCTGAGCAAGACCTATATTGACGAAAGCAACCTGCGCGTTGAAGAGTCGCACTTCACCAAGGAACTTTTGCGCGATAAACGGCTTACTATTGGCCGTCTCGACAGCCGCTTTACCGGGACCTCAAGCTCTGACGTTGATGACACCGCCAGCTTCGATCCCAGTATGAGCGCCATCCGTCCGCCGTACACCGCTATGTTCAATCAGTACGTGCGTAGCGAATTGGGCTACAAATCCGACCTGGAGTATTACATCCTTGGCGGCGGCTTCCGTTTCGACGAATGGGATTGGGGCGTACAGCGCGGCGGCTTCCCTGATACAGCCCGCTCGCTGAAAGATGCTTTTGACAAAAATCCGTTCATGAAGCTGTTTATCGGCTCTGGTTACTTCGATTTGGCGACTCCTTACTTCGCCACGCAATACACAATCAACCACATGAATCTGGACCAGACCCAGCATGCCAAGGTCAGCCTTGGTTTTTACGGCGCCGGGCACATGATGTATATCCAGGATTCGTCTTTGGGGGAATTAAAGAAAGATATTTCAGGGTTCATCACCAACGCGTTGAAATAACAAAAAACTCACCACTGATAACACGGATCACACTGATTCACACGGATAAAGATTAGCGTTTATATCCGTTGAATCCGTGTTCATCCGTGGTGAGGTTTTCCGATCACCCGATCACGCGATCTCCTTACCCCTTCGCAAACGGTTTTTCCAGATCCGGGCTTTGCGGCGTAAACAATTCCGCCCCGTTCTCCGTGATGTGCATATCGTCTTCCAGACGCACGCCGAATTCTCCGCGAATGTAAATCCCCGGTTCGTCGCTGAATGTCATGTTGGGAGCCAGAGGCAGAGTGTTGCCCCGTACAAGATAAGGCCACTCATGCCCGTCCATACCGATTCCATGTCCAACACGATGCGTGAAATGTTTGTAGTCAGGACCATAACCGGCATCGGCAATCACTTTCCGCGCTGCGGCATCTACCGCCTGGCATTCCACGCCGGGCTTTGCCGCAGCCAGCGCCGCTGATTGCGCTTTGTGCACGATATCGAAAATTTGTTTCATCTTGTCGGTTGGCTTGCCAAGAACCACCGTACGGCTGATATCGGATTCATACCCTTCCACCTTACAGCCGCCATCCATCAGCAGAATGGTGCCTTCGCGGATCACTTGAGGCTTTGCCGAACCATGAGGTAAAGCGGAGTTCTCGCCCACCTGTATGCTTGCGCCACCTTCAAACCCCTGCTGCGCGTGCGCTGCCTGTACCATGGCGCCGAAATCATTCTGCGTCATGCCTTCTTTGGTGGACCGGTAAGCCGCTTCGTAGGCCGCAAGCGTGACCTCATTCGCCAGCTTCATTAGTTGCAGTTCGTGCTTGCTCTTGATCATCCGGCAGCCCGCCGTCACAGGCGTTGCGCTTACCAGGTGCAGGCCCGGCGCGGCTTTGCTCAGCCCTTCACTAAAAACGTAGCGTACGGTTTCCTCCATACCCATATTTCCGGTGGTAAGGTTTCTGTCCTTCAGCCCTTCGGCAATCCGCTGGTAGGGACTGTCATCTTCCTGCCATGTGCGAACTTCTGCGTTGTTTCCCCCCGGGCCGCCGGCAATCTGCTCGCGCGCGCGATCTTCCTCAAACGCGGGACAGACATAGAATGGATTCCCTTTTACCGGCAGAATCACCGCAAACAGCCGTTCGCTCATCCACCAATGAATGTTGGTGAAATAGAGCAATGAAGTCCCTCCGGTAACCATGATGGCGTCAATTTTGTTCTCGGCCATCAATTGCCGTGCACCCTCCATCCGCTGCTCGCGTTCAACGGTGGTGATAGGCTGGGCGTCACCTTTGCGCGATTTCAACTTCGCAATGGCTTCAGGCTGTTTGTTCTTGCCTTCATGGTCAGCAGCAAAAGCCGTAACTGGCTGTGCCAGCGCGACTGTTGCGAGTCCGGCGGTCTGAATAAAATTACGGCGGGAAAATGACATCGACTATGGCTCCTGGATGAAAAATGGTGGCGATCCCACACCCTACACGGATGAAGCAGATCAAGCAGATCCATCCGTGTGATCCGTAAAATCCGTGGTGAGGTTTTTCTCGCCCTCTCCGTGTCTCTGCGTCTCCGTGGTAGATCTTTGTTAATTCCCCGCCTGCTGTTGAGTAAATTTCTTCACGTCAGCCGATGTTCCTTTCAGCAGATCGCGCAGAATCGTAACCTCGGCCGTCATGCCGGTCTTGAGTGAAGGTTCAGCAACCGGGGCGAACAGTGGAGAGTGATTGCTGGGCAACTGCTTGCCTGATGCTTTCGTCTCAGCCAGCTTCTGTGGATCGGCAACACCAAGCGTGAAGTAAAACGATGGTATTCCCTGCTCAACGAAGTACGAATAATCCTCTGAGGTCATGATGGGATCTTCCGTCACCACGGTTCCCTTGCCCAGAACACCTTCAAGGGTCGCAGCCAGATGCTTGGTCAATACCGGATCGTTGAAGACAGCGCCTGTTGATTCATATTTTTCTACCAGCGGCATCTTTTCGGCGCCCGCGGCCACGGCCTCGCCTTTTGCCACGCGCTCAATCGACGCTAACAGGTGCTGTCGAACTTCAGGCTTAAATGAGCGGACGGTGAGCCCCATCTGCGCATCGTCAGGAATAATGTTATTTTTTGTGCCGGCTTGAATATAGCCGATGGTAATAACCGCGGCGTCTCCCGGTTTAATTTCACGCGAGATAATTGATTGCACTGTCACGGCGATCCTGGCCGCGATCAATACCGGATCAACCGTCGTGTGGGGCTGCGCGCCATGACCACCCTTGCCATAAACGGTGATCCGGACTGAATCAGCATTGGCCTTGGCATATCCCGGCGTTATTCCCACTTTGCCGACGGGAAGATTATTCGTGTCGTGCATGGCAATTCCAATGTCAGGCTTGGGAAAGCGCGTGAAAAGGCCGTCTTTAATCATCTTGTCCGCGCCGGTAATGGTTTCTTCTGCCGGCTGGCCAATCAGCATCAGTGTTCCGTGCCATGCATCTTTGTTGTGCGCCATGATTGAGGCTGTCCCAAATAAAGCTGCCATATGCACGTCGTGCCCGCAGGCGTGCATTACGCCTACATCGCGCCCAGTGTCATCTTTTGTGCGAACTTTGCTCGCGTAGGGCAGCCCGGTCTTTTCTTCAACCGGCAAGCCGTCAAGCTCAGTTCGCAACATCACTGTCGGACCTTGGCCATTTTTTAGGATCGCCACCACTCCAGTCCCGCCCACATGTTCCGTAACCTCGTATCCCAGCGTGCGCAAGCGATTGGCGAGCTCGGCAGCAGTGCGCGTCTCATGCGAGGAAAGCTCAGGATGCTGATGCAGATCCAGATACAAAGTCTGTGCGTCTGGGAGCACGGAGCTTACCTGCTTATCGAGCGGCGAGTTCTGCGCCCAAGCGCGAACACCTGGCAGACAAAGTAGCAACACGGAAAATACGGCAATCTTGAAACCACGCAAACGGCTGAGGGAAAGCATGGCGGCCTCCTTGTGGACTGGATAGAGTACCACCTCAATTCCAAAGCACAACCTCGGTACCATGAAATTGCAGATTATTCGTCCCTGAGAGCTTCAATCGGCTCCACGGCTGCGGCCCGCCGCGCCGGAATAACTGCTGCCAAAGAGCCCACCACAATCAAGAGAACTCCTACCGGCACAGGTCGAGGGATCCAGATGCTTGGCTCCCTAGAGGAAGGTCTTGCTGCCGGGCATAGGTATGGACTGGCATCTGTAAAAACTTTCAGAGGGGAACTGCTGAATCAGAATTGCTGGGGCAACCTGCTTTCAGCAGCAGCATCACATGCTCAGATAAAAGCCTTATGTGTGCCTACACGGAGGCTTGGGTACCCAGGAGTTTTTCCATGTCACATCGTCGTACTGCAGAGTGTTGCGCTGTGGTCCTTCTTTCCTTGTTGATGTCCGCATGTGCCGGACTTGGCGGCGGATCAAGTTCCCCTACTCCCACACCTGCGCCGGCAGGAAGTTTGAATTCGATCAATCACATTGTCCTTTTCATGCAGGAAAACCGTTCCTTTGATACCTACTTCGGTCAATTGAACGTATACCGGGCCAAGCAAACCCCTCCGCTTCCCCAGGATGTAGATACTTGGACCTCCGGCACAGACAAGACTCCGGCGAACGTCTCAACCCCAAGCTATGATCCGAATACGGGAAAACCAGGGCCGCCCATCAAAGCATTCCACATGCAGAGCGCATGCTCTGAGAACCTGACACCTTCCTGGAATGAGACCCACCGTATCTTCAACTTTTCTGGCCCCTTCACCATGAATGGCAACGCTTTTATTGAGGGAAAGTTTGCGCATGATGAATTTGTGAATGGCGTGCCGAATTTTACGGACTTTACCGGCAAACGCGCCATGGGCTATTACGACGACACCGATCTGCCGTTTTACTACTTCATAGCATCGAATTTTGCTACCTCTGATCGCTGGTTTTCTCCCGCTCCCACGCGCACGCATCCGAACCGCTTTTACTGGATGGCCGCCACCTCACAGGGTTTTGTAGTGCCCCCGCTCCAGCAGATCAACGCGAGAACGATCTTCGAGGAAATGGACAATAACCATATCTCCTGGAAAATCTACACGACGGATGGGCACACATACTTCTCTTATTTCTCTTATTTCAATGCCCACCATGCAAACGTGGTTCCATTGAGCCAGTACTTTACTGACGTGAAAAACGGTACTCTGCCCCAGGTTGCGTATATAGAAACTGGAATCGAGGTCAATGACACCAGCAGCAGCGGTGTTGACGAACACCCCAAGAGCAATATCCAGCTAGGCGCGCAATTTGCGGCGAAGCTGGTCAATGCTCTTATGAATAGCCCATCATGGAAAGATTCCGTGATGATTGAAACCTTTGATGAAGGCGGCGGCCTGTATGATCACGTTCCGCCCATCTCTGTTCCCAATCCGGATGGCGCTCCACCAATTATGCCGGCGACAAACCAACCGGGTGACTTTACGTTGACCGGTTTCCGTGTGCCGCTCATGGTCATCTCACCATTTTCTAAAAAGAACTTCGTTTCTCATACCCCAATGGATTACACCGCGGCTCTTCACCTGATTGAAAACCGGTTCAAGTTGCCCGCGCTGACCAAGCGAGATTTCTCCATGCCGGATATGACTGAGTTCTTCGATTTTACGACTGATACCGGGCCGTGGGCTACGCCCCCTACGCCTCCTACGCAGCCGGTAAACATGCCTTGCACCTTTGGCGTTCCAATAGGGTGAGTAGCGATTGTTGCAGATATTCACTTCAAGTTTTCGCGGCGCTTCTTGACGCCGCGTTTTTTTGATTTCGACAGAGTTCGCCAATGCTTTCTTTCATCTGTGATCTCGCTCACAGATTGACGGCGCGAAATTCAGGTTTCATAATATAGAGTTTGCCTATCAAATCTGATCGGAGCGTAGCAGTACATGGCTAGCGTTGCCTCGCCCGTCGAGCGCGGAGTCCCGCCGATTCGTGCCGGTAAAGGTCATTCGTTTTTTCTGCGTCGCCTGCATTCGTTGAGCGGGATCATTCCCGTTGGCGCGTTTCTGCTGGAGCATTTCGTCTCCAACGCGTTTGCCACCAACGGCCCATGGGCTTACCGCGACCAGGTAAAATTTCTGACCGGATTACCCTTTGTTCTGGTCCTTGAGACCGTCGGGATCTATATTCCGCTGCTGTATCACTCTCTATACGGCTTTTATATCTGGTTCCGCGGCGAGTCGAACGTTAGCGACTATCCCTGGGCGGGAAATTTCATGTATGCCGCGCAGCGCTGGACCGGCGCCATCGCCTTTGCCTACATCATTTGGCATACCTACACAATGCGCTTTACCGGCACGCACCTGCTGACACATCCGGACGCAGCATTTAACAAAGTACAGATGGAGCTTCAGCACTGGTGGGCTGGAGTGTTTTATCTGGCCGGGATCATCGCCGCATCATGGCACTTCTCCTACGGGATATATCTTTTCTGCGCGAAGTGGGGCATCACCGTGAGTGACAGATCACGCAAATGGCTCGGCCGGGCATGTACGGTACTTGCGCTTACTTTGATTATTGTCGGCTGGGTCACGATGGCGGCGTTCTTCCGGACGCAGTGGCGGAACACCCCGGCTGAATTGCCTGCACAGCAGAGTGTGGAACACGCGAGATAAAGGACTTTCAGGTAAATGGGTGGTTGATAGTAGTCAGTGGCGTTCGTGATTTCAATTACCAAATTACTAAATTACTCAAATCAAACATCATGGCAACGACACCTAAAATTATCGTAATAGGCGGTGGACTCGCGGGGCTGGCGGCCGTTATTAAGATTGCCGAAGCCGGTGGCCACGTAGATTTGTTCTCGATCGTGCCGGTCAAGCGATCGCATTCTGTATGCGCTCAGGGCGGCATCAATGCCGCCAAAAACCTCAAGGGTGAAGGCGATACCACATGGCAGCACTTTGATGACACGATCTATGGCGGCGACTTTCTTGCCAACCAGCCGCCGGTCAAAGCCATGTGTGAAGCTGCGCCCGGGATCATCGATTTGCTGGACCGCATGGGCGTCACTTTCAACCGGACCCCTGAAGGCTTATTGGATTTTCGCCGCTTTGGTGGCACACTTTACCATCGCACCGCATTTGCCGGTGCTACCACCGGCCAGCAGCTTCTCTACGCACTGGACGAGCAGGTTCGCCGCTATGAAGCCGAAGGGAAAGTCACAAAATACGAGCATTGGGAATTTCTGAGCGCAGTACTGGACACGAATCGGGTCTGCCGTGGCATATGCGCCATGGATCTGCGCAGCATGGAAGTCCGCACGTTCCCTGCAGACGCGATCATCATGGCTACCGGCGGCATCGGAGCAATCTTCGGCAAGTCGACGAACTCCGTGGTCTGCACCGGATCAGCGCAATCCGCGCTTTACCAGCAAGGATGCTTTTACGCTAACGGCGAGTTCATCCAGGTCCATCCCACATCCATTCCCGGTGAGGATAAGCTGCGCTTGATGTCGGAGTCGGCACGCGGTGAAGGTGGCCGCGTATGGGTGCCCAGGACCAAAGGTGACAAGCGCGATTGGAAGAGCATTCCCGAATCTGAGCGTTTCTACTTCCTGGAAGAGTGGTATCCCAAGTACGGCAACCTAGTGCCGCGAGACGTGGCCACCCGCGCCATCCACAAGATCGTGTATGAAGACGAGCTTGGCATTGACGGCCAGCCGATGGTCTATCTCGACCTGACCCACATTGACCGTGAAACGCTCAATCGCAAGCTGGAAGGCATTCTGGAAATTTACGAAAAGTTTGTGGGCGACGATCCGCGGGATGTCCCCATGAAGATCTTTCCCGGAATGCATTACACCATGGGCGGGCTCTGGGTGGACTTCAATCAGGCGACGAACATCAAAGGGATTTTTGCCGCGGGCGAATGTGAGTACGGCTATCATGGCGCCAATCGGCTGGGAGCGAACTCGCTGGTCTCCTGTATTTACGGCGGCTTTGTTGCCGGCCCGCAGGCCGTGCTGTACGCCAGGAACAATACCAAATCCACTGACGGCGTGAGCAGCACGGTGTTTGACTCTGAGCGCAAACGCCAGGAAGAAGCGAACGCAGGATTAATCAACAACAGTGGCACGGAGAATCCGTTCCGCCTGTGGCGCGAGCTTGGCGAGTTGATGACGCGCAACTGCACCGTCATCCGCTACAACAAAAACCTGCAGCAGACTGACGCGAAATTGGTGGAGTTTCTGGAACGCTTCAACAACATCAACCTGAGCGACAAGAGCCAGTGGGCGAATACGTCATTCATCTTTACGCGGCAGCTTTACAACATGCTGCAACTCTCACGCGTGATCGCGCAGGGAGCGGCCTTGCGAAATGAATCGCGCGGTGCGCATTACAAGCCGGATTTCCCGGACCGCGACGACAAGAACTTTTTAAAGACCACTAAGGCTTATTTCGCTCCGGACGCTGACGAGCCCCGGTTCGAATTTGAGCCAGTGGATATTTCTCTGCTGCCGCCAAGGCCGCGACGGTATGACATGGCGAAATAGTTGTGAAATCCCGAGCGCAAGCGAGGGAACCCTATAGTTTGAAGAATGTTGGAGTAACTTTCGCACGCAAGTGACGGAATGAGAGTATTAGAGGTGATAGAGATCCCTCGCTCCGCTCGGGATATAGAACAGATGGACCAGCCACAACGCAGCACATCGCCGAAGTTTTACAAGAATGCCGCGATTCTGTTCTTTGTGATCGGCTGCATTCTGGTTTGGCAGGCAATTGCGCGTCATGATTGGGTCTATGGCGCATTTGCAGGCATCACGTTCCTGAATGCGCTCATGACCAAGTTGAAGCTTATTTCGTTACGGGAGACAAAACAATAATGGCCCAATCCGTTCCAAAGACCGTCATCCTCAAGATCAAACGCCAGGAGAATCCCAAGACCAGCCCGCGTTGGGAGGAATTTGAACTCACCTGGAAGCCGGGGATGAACGTGATTTCGGCCATGATGGAAATCGCCGCCAATCCCGTAACGCGCGATGGCAAGACCACCACTCCCATAGCCTACGATTCAAATTGTCTTGAGGAAGTCTGCGGCTCCTGCGCCATGCTGATCAACGGCAGAGCCCGCATGGCTTGCTCCGCGCTGGTGGATAAACTGGACCAGCCTATCAGCCTGGAACCTTTCAGCAAGTTCCCTGTCGTCCGAGATCTGGCCGTCGACCGCAGCGTGCTTTTTGAAAACCTGAAGCGCGTCCAAGCCTGGGTCCCTGTGGATGGCACTTACGATCTTGGCTCCGGCCCGCGCATTTACCCGCCCGAACAGGAAGAGGCTTATCCGCTTTCGCGCTGCATTTCCTGCTGTTGCTGTATGGAAGCATGCCCGCAGTTCAATGAGAGCACCGGCTTTGTCGGCGCGGCGACCATCGCCCAGGTGCGTCTCTTCAATCAGCATCCTACGGGAAAGGCGCTGAAGCATGAGCGGCTTCAAGCATTAATGGGCGATGGCGGCATTCAGGAGTGCGGATTCGCCCAGAACTGCGTCGAGGTCTGCCCTAAAGACATTCCGCTCACGAAAGCAATCGCAGATACAGGCCGAGAAGTGATGAAGCAGGCAATCAAAGATTTCTTCCGTGGCTAACTCTTCCCGGCCGGAATAGCTTTCTTCAAGTCCTGGCCTATTGCCCGGGCCCGCTCTTCTGTGATCTCGATGAACGTTTTGCCTAGCTCTCCGTAAAATCTCTTTAGCGGTGGGGCTGCTAGTTCCTTTGCGTATTGTTGAAGATCTGCACGGGTTACTCCGTGGTAGGTCACGCTCATGGAGAGCCCAATGTTGTTCTGCATCTGCGCCTTAAGCTCATTGCGGCGCGCTCGAAGTTGCTCAACTACTTCCGGTGGCGCTCCCAGGCCGGTCATCATTCCTGACAAGTAAGCCAGAGTAAAATCCGTAACCAAGTCGCTGGATCCTGAAGCCGCATCCAGTGCGTCAAGCACGTCCATGCGATCGTCAGTGGGTGGATTCAACTGCGCTATCTTGATATACCTCTTGATTTTTTCCTGGCCTTCAGGCGTGCTGGTGGCCGCATCCAGGGCAAGCATTCGAGCAACAAAAGGGCTCTGCAGCCGCTGTACCGTCTGGGTCATCTGCTCCAGGTTGCAGTGTGCAGCCATGCGGCTCTGCATCCCCTGCCGCAACAGCCGTGCATTGAATTCTTTTTTCACGATCGGGATATAGACAGCCGCGAATTGTTCCAGAGACTGTTGGCCACGTACCTGTTGCATAAATTGGTCCGAGCTCATGATGTCACTCATGAAATCGAGCGACTGATTAAAGCCGCTGAGCTCAAGCGCCTGATGCGTCAGGGCGCTACAATCGCTGGTCTGGGCAGAGGCCAGCCCGTATGCAAGGACAAGAAGCAACAGCGCGAAGCTTCGTTTCATCGAGAAAGAGACCTTTGTTGTAAGAGGTGACTGCCCAGAGTATTGGAGATAAGGTACTGAGGACAATATCACTTTAGTGCCGCGCAGCGAATCGACGCGATGCAGAATACGCGATTAAGCTGCGGCAGTCGCCGATGGATGGTTGTGAGCGAGTGCACGGATGGCGGCAGTGTGATTGCATTTGCATAGTAATCTCAGCAGTCGATCACGGCCTTGATCAGGCCGGGGCAGAACGCCGGCCTGACAGCTTTCGTCTCAAAGAGAGACGTATTTTATGCCTGTTTTAAGGCCACGCTTCCAAGTCGAAAAAAATTTAGGCGAATAGAGCTGGAAACTACAAATTTTGTCAGAGACCCTAACCTCTTGATTACCAAAGTCTCTGCTTGCAAATGGCCAAGGGTTCTGTAAATTTATGAGAATTCAGGTAAATAGCTGGGTACAGATGCGGCAGCTCTGGTTTAGAATTTGCCATCTAATGCCGATGTTGTATGTGTCTGACATCTGCACGCAAAACAGGACCCGATGAGCGCTAAAAAGATTTTAATCACTTCGTCGATTTTCCTGATGGCGCTAGCCGCCACAGTGCCGGCTTCTGCCGCCAGCCGCTATACCACGCGTTACAGGCATCACCGCGGACACGTACGCCGCGTGGCCTGGAACCCTGTCCTGCGCGGCTCTATGGATTCCATGGTCCGCCAGAACGAAGAAATTGACCGCCTGCAGCTTCCGCGAATCGCGGACAATGAACAGCTCCTTGAACTGGAACGCACGCAGGAATTGGTGCCGATCCAGGAAACTCGCGCATTGCGCGTGAATCCGTCTCTGCAGGCCGACAAAAGATATTGCCGCCCATGGTGCAATCAGTTTCTGCAGGACATGAGCGAAGCTTATTACAAAGAATTCCGCATCCCGATGCAGGTAACTTCTGCCGTGCGCACCATGGAACAACAGCAGAAACTACGCCGCCACAATGGCAATGCGGCCCCGGAAGTGGGCGAGCATGCTTCATCCCATCTTGCCGGTATTACCTTTGATTTGGCCAAGCGCGGTTTAACACGCGCCCAGCACGCGTGGATTGAAGAATACCTCAAGAATATGCGCGACCAGGGATTGGTGGAAGCTGCGGAAGAGCGCCGTCAAGCGTGTTTCCATGTGATGGTTTCAGATCGTTATACCGAATGGCGTGAGGCGAACCAGCTGGCTGATAAAATTGCCAGAGAATGAACCTAAAAAGGTCACTGATCTGTCTTTCCCTGCTTTCAAGCTTCGCGCTCGCACAACATCCCGCTCCACATAAGAAAACCGCCAGGGCCGCTGCAACGCGGCCCAAAGCCGATCCTGCCCTGGCTATCCATCAATCTGCCCTGATTGTGGATACGCATGCGGACACGCCTCAGCGCTTTCTGGATGAAAACTTCGATCTCGGACAGAACACCCCTGTAACCGAAGGCCATATCGATCTGGACAAGATCAAGCAGGGCAATTTAGGCGCGGAGTTCTTTTCGATATGGGTCGAGCCGGAATTTAAAGGCCATTACGCACAGCGAGCCATAGACCTGATTGACAGCGTCTACCAGCAGGCGGCGCGGCATCCGGACAAGATGACCATGGCATTCACGGCCGATGATATTGCCCGCGCCCACGATCAGCACAAATTCGCGGCGCTGATGGGCATTGAAGGCGGCCATGCCATTGAGAATGATATGCGCCTGCTGCGGGACTTTTACCGTCTCGGCGTCCGCTACATGACGCTGACGTGGTCCAACACCAACGAGTGGGCAGACTCTTCCGGCGATATCCAGAATCCCAACGTCAAGCACCACAATGGCATGACGGACTTTGGCAAAGATGTCGTACGCGAAATGAACCGGCTGGGCATGATCGTGGATATCTCCCATGTTTCCGATGCCACGTTCTATCAGGCGCTGCTGGTCAGCCAGGCGCCGGTGATCGCGTCGCATTCTTCGTCCCGGGAGCTTACCAATCAGCCACGTAACATGACCGATGACATGCTTCGGGCCATGACCAACAATGGCGGCGTGGTAATGGTAAATTTCTATTCTGCTTTTATCGATGAGAATTACCGCAAGGCGTCTTCCGATCCGGAGAAAATCAAGCAGCGCGACGCCGAAGTGGAAACTTATAAGAAGGCGCATCCGCATCTTGATGGCAGCCCGGTAACGTACGATGAAACCGCCGGGATTGGGAAGAAGTGGGCCGCGCAGTTCCCGCGTCCGCCGCTGAAGTCGTTGATCGATCACATAGACCACGTCGCCAAAGTCGCTGGCATAGACCATGTGGGTCTGGGATCGGATTTTGATGGCGTTACTTCTCTGCCGGAAGGGGTCGATTCTGTCGCGGATTTACCGAAAATCACTCAGGCACTGTACCAACGTGGCTATACGCGCGAGCAGATCCTCAAAATCCTGGGCGGAAACTTTATGCGTGTGATGCGGGAAGTGGAAGCCACTGCAAAACGGCTCCAGAATGAAAGCAAAGAGTCTGACGCGCTGAGCTTTGAAGATATCGAGCTGATGTTGGGAAATCGGGTGAACTCAGCACAGCTAATGGATCGCATCAGGCAGCATGGCGTAAGCTTTGATCTGACCACGGAACGACTGACACGGCTTAAAGCTGAAAAGATGGATAATTCAGCGCTGGATGCGATGGTGAAAGCGAAAAAGAAGTAGAGACGCAGCATGCATACTACGTCTCTACCAAAGACTTACAAATTTTGACTCTCTAAACTTTCCCTTGGATTACTGCTTCCCGCCAGCCTTTCTGATGTAGATATTGCCATTGAAATTCTTGAACTGGATCTCCTGGCCGCCGCCGTTGATGGTACCGCGGACATTTTTATCAATCTTCACTTTGTATTTTCCGCCTTTGCCGCGATTGTCTTCCACGGTTTGCTGCGGAGCATTCGGCTGCACTTTAACGTCAAAGTCGCTGTAAACCTCGCCATTATCGGTGCGAAGGCTCACATTGGCCTTTAGATCGGCGGGGAATGTAACGTCGATGTCGCCATTGAGTGAGCTGAAAGCCATGGGCTTCTGCGGATCAACGCGATTCAACGTTGCTACCACATGACCGTTCAGCGCGTGCGCCACCACGCTGCCACCAATATTTTTCAGATCCACTTCGCCATTCACATTGTTGATATCCAGATCGCCGTCAACTCCGCTCACCACAATGTTGCCGTCGTTCACGGAATGCAGGGAAAGCGAGGTATGGGTTGGCACAGTAATCGTCAGATCGATAGTGCGCTGATAGGAATCTGTGCTCACCCGTACGTTGTTATTTTCCGCTTCAATGTTCAAGCCAGTGGACGTCATGGGAATACGCTTCATGCCTTCAGCACGTCCGCCAGTATGGGCCTCATCGCCTCTTGATCTTGCTTCCACCACCACCTCTTTTACATCTGCGCCTTTTACGGTAATGCTGCCGCTCACAAGGTGAGCACGAAGGGTTACTGGCCGCGAAGGATCGGTAAGCGGAACGGTAACCCTGTTGTCATTCTGCGCCCACATTGGCTGTGCGACTGCAAACAAGGCTGCTGCTGCGATGGAAATGTATTTAGACTTAAAGTAATAGTTCATATATGTAGTTTTCCTTGGTTTTTCATGGCGCTTACTCATGGCGTTCAAGAACGCGTATGTCGCCGTTCAAATTTTCTGCCTTGATTTCTGGCCCGCCGGAGCCGACGCGGCCTCCGGTAAATTTGTCTGACCGAAACACAAACTTAGTGCCACGGCGCTCAGTGCTCACGGGTTGGGCCGGCAACGACGTCATTTCAAAGTCGCTATAAACCGCCCCGTTCATGGTCTTAAAGCGGAAGTCGCCGGACAATCCGCGCACAAAATAAAGCTCCACATTGCCATTAATAGTGGCGAAGTCAGATTTCTCGCGCGGGTTTTCCCTGAACGAAACCTTCACGGGGCCGTTGACAGTCTTGGCCACTCCGGAGCCGGCCATATTCTTCATATCAATGCCGCCATTCACGTTGTGGACGGAAAAGTCGCCGGTGACATCCTGCACGCTGACATGGCCCGAGTTGACTGTCTTCAATTTCACTTCAATGTTCCGCGGCACCAGAAGCTGGAAATCCATTTTCACTTTGTAGCCGCGATCGCCATGCCAGTTGGTGCATCCATCATTGCCGTTCTCACACTTGCAGCGGAAAGGCCCGTTCACGTAAAGCTTTAAGAAATCCGGCTGGTCAGTGATATCGAGCGTGACCTCTTTCTTGGCGGCATCCATGCGATCTTTAGACTCAGCCGAGATCGTCTTATTGACCACCAGCTGAACCTGGTCGCTCTGGCCCCCTGTCACTTCAATGGAGCCAAAAACGTTGTCGATCTCCAGAATTTTGTGGGCCGCAGTGAGATTGAATGTCTTGCGAATCGTTTCTTTCTCCTCCAGGCGCATGCCTGAATCGGAGTCGTCATCATCGCCAGCCGCATGTAGCGCGCCGGCAAACGCAGGCAAAAACAGCAAACCAACGGAATACATCAGAATGAATGCAAGAAACTTTTGTTTGGTCACGATCTCCTCCAATTCTCTTCAGCGATAGCGATCCCTCGCTTCGCTCGGGATAAAAAACTAGTTCAACTGCTGGATTCCCCAATCCACGCGCTTCTTTACCGTGGGATTTACGTTCGGGTCCTGCTGGACCCTTCTGAGTTGCGGCATTGCGCTCTTGTCATGCAAGTCCACCAGCAGGTCAATCAATGCCACCTGCACCATGGGTGACTGCGTGGTTTGCAGCACATCCACCAGCTCGCGGCGAACTTCAGGCCGGTCGGCATAGCGGCTCAGTGCATCCAGGGCGGCTAGGCGAACGTCCACGTTATTGTCAAAGCGTACGGTGTGCATCAACGCGCTCATCACTTTTGGGTCTGGCTCCGGCAGGCGGGTGGTCCAGCTCACACCCTCCAATCGCTGACTAGCGGATTGTTGCTGCAACATCGAGAGCGCAACCGTTTGCCGAGTAGCAGCAAGTTCCTGCCGCATCTCATTGATCTGCAATTGCGCCGCTGCGTCAGTGCCGCGGTCAGCATGATTGCCGATGAAATATCCGCAGGCCAGGAACAGACACGCCCACACAATCCCGGCGGCAGGCAGTTGTCTCCAATTGCCCAACCCCCACAACATTGGGACAGGAGTCTTGGTCTTTTCCGCCGCCAGACTGCTTTTCTCCCATCGGCCCTCCTGATAACTCTCAAGCATTGCTTTAAAGCGCGATTCCATCGCAGGACTCGGCTGCTCTTCCGGCAACAACGCCAGCTTCTTCCACAAAGCAGCTTCTTCGCCACACGTGGCACATTCCGCCAAATGCTTCTCCACTACTCTTGCATGGTCAGCGCTAAGCCTGCCTTGCAGATAGTCCGGTAACAGTTCGCCAATTTCTTCGCAGTTCATTGCACACTCCCGGGCGCAGGCCATCTTCCCTGCGGTCCCTTGCCACGTAAAGCTTTTCCACTTTCAAGCTGTTGGAATATTTGTCTCAGGTCCTGCAGCGCGCGATGCACCCTGGTTTTCACCGTCGCTACCTCGCAACCCAGCAGCTGAGCAATCTCTTCATACTTGAGGTCCTGAAAGCGGCTCAGGACCAGAACTTCGCGCTTGTCTTCCGATATCTGCATCAGCGCGCTGTGCAGAAGCCGTGCTTCCTGGCTTTGCTGGGCCGTATCCACCGGCGCTACGGCAGGCGACATCTCCGGTTCCAAGCTCGTCTCTGGCCGACGCTTGCGCAGAAGATCAACCCGCGCATTCCGGGCGATCTGATACATCCACGCACGGAATGCCGTTTCCGGCCTGTAGCTGTGGCGATACTTGAGTATCCTGAAGAAGACTTCCTGCACCAGGTCTTCACTGGCTGTGCGGTCTCCGGTCAGCTTCAAGTAAAAATTGAATAAAGGCACGTGATAGCGCTCAAATAACAAGCCCAGCATCTCACCCACGCCACTGCGTACCTGCGCCATCAGTTCTTCGTCGGACATCGAATTGGCCATCGGTGGCGGCAGGCGGTTATTTGTCCTTTCAAGGATGATTACCGGGGAAAGCAGAAAAGGTTCCCGCGGAAGAAGCGGCCAAACCTGAAGACTTTACTTCTAACTGCTCTCCATTTCTAATATCCGGTTACGTCCTTACAAGGAGAGACGAATGGTGACTCGTGCAGCGTTGATTCTACTGTGTTTGGGCCTTGCCGCCGGGGCGCAAAGCAAGCCTAAATCCCCGACTACAGGAGCAGCCCCCAAGACCACCAGCAAAGCCGCGCCGGCCAAAGCGTCCCTAACGGCCGTCATCCATACTTCCGCAGGAGATCTGAAGTGCACGCTTTTCCCGACTCAGGCACCCAAAGCCGTGGCTAATTTTGTGGGACTGGCCAAAGGAACCAAGCCGTGGAAAGACCCGGCCACCGGCAAAACAGTGCATGGCAAGCCCTTGTATGACGGCACAATCTTTCACCGCACCATCCCTGAATTTATGATTCAAGGGGGGGATCCCTCCGGCACCGGCAGCGGCGATGTGGGCTTTGAGTTTGAAGACGAGTTGCATCCCGACCTGCTTTTTGACCAGCCAGGACGGCTTGCTATGGCAAACCGTGGCCCTAATACCAACAGTTCGCAGTTCTTTATTACTGAGAAGGACGTTCCCTTCCTCAATCCCTGCCTGGATCCCAATGGATGCATGGGTGGCCGCCGCGCACCCAACAGCGGCTATACCATCTTTGGCCAGTGCGATGATGCCAGTGTGGAGTTGGTGAAGAAAATCGCCCGCATGCCCTGCGGCGGTGGCATGACATGTAACGGTAACAACAGCCGTCCGGCGAACCCGGTGAAGATCACGCACACTGAGATTGTGGGCGCAGGAGGAAAGCCGGCAGCAAAGAAATCAACCGGCACAAAAGCATCTGCAGCGCCCAAGAAGTAAAAGAATTTAAACTGCTACTCATAAAGATTCTTGAAAGGAATAATCTATGGCACGCCAGCCAGGCACATACGCGATTTTTGATACCACTGAAGGCAAAATTGTTTGCCGCCTATTTGAGAAAGAAGCGCCTATCACCACCAAAAACTTTACCGATCTCGCTGAAGGTAAGCGAAGCTGGAAAGATAGCGTGAGCGGCAAAGGCGGTGATGGCCCGCTCTACAGCGGCACAATTTTTCACCGCGTGATTCCAGACTTTATGATCCAGGGCGGCGATCCCAGCGGCACCGGCATGGGGGGTCCGGGCTATAAATTCGGCGATGAAACCAAAGGCTCTCCGCATAAATTCGATAAAGCAGGCAAGCTGGCCATGGCGAACGCCGGTCCGGGAACAAATGGCAGCCAGTTTTTTATCACTGTCGCCGCCACACCGTGGCTTACGGGCAATCACACAATTTTCGGTGAAGTAGTGGAAGGCCAGGATGTGGCAGACAAGATTTCCAAGGTGAAAAAAGGCGCGCAGGACAAGCCCGTGACGCCGGTGGTGATCAACTCGATCACAATTGAGCGCACTTAGCAACGGCCCAGCATGGATCCAGTCAAGATTGTCATCTTTGTCGCGGCTTTTCTTGCGCTGCTCCTGCTGGGACGGAAGCTTTCATCTTTCGGTGAATCGTCAATTACGCCAGTTGCGCCCTTTCCAGAGCCGATCGTCGATGCACCGGTAGTTATCGCGGCGCCGCGTTCGACGAGAAAAGAACCGGCAGTCATCGGGGCTGAACTGCCGTTCCCCATCCACGTACCTGAAATCAAGCGCGATGTTGATGGCAGATACAACCGTCCGGAGTTCCTGAACTATTATTTTGAAGAAACGGACCTGCTGCGCGGGCCTGAGAATCCGTCGTCATTCTATGATGAGTTTTATTTTGAGGCGCGTGACATCGAAAACAATCACACAGTGCTCTATAAATATTTCGTCGCAACGCCGGCCGGCCTGCAAAAAGCCATGGATGATGAACACCTGCCAGCCCTTTATCTGGAAGGACACGCGATTATTGTTCCCCGATGGGACGTGCCTCTCATCCTTGAGACGGCAGTGAAAGACATCATGAAATATTACGAGGAAAAAAAATACGACAGCGAAGAACACGCCCTTCCGGGCGATGAGAGGCCATTCGAAACAGGTTAAAAACAAAAGCCGACGCATTGCGCGCCGGGTGGCTTTAAGAAAGAAGCCATGAAGGATTACTTTATTTCATAAAGATAGGCGTCCGAAACCAGAACTCCCCCCACAGTAGTGTTCTGCAAGCGCGCTCCCTCAACGTTAGCCGCGATCGCAAATGCGCTTCGCAAAGCGGCAAAGAGAGTCGACTTAGGACTGACAACACTAATTCGCAGTCTTTGGAAGTCAGATCCGCTCACATTCGCGATTGCTTTAGCCAAGTCAAGGTACGTACCACGAGGACCTTTGGTGTCCACGAGGTCCGAGGCAACGATTAGCTGCCAATCGTCCGCTTCCTCGTCATAGAGCCACAACGTGCCATTGAACGGGAATTTCGCTGTTTTCAGTTGTTCGGTGATTTTCTTGCCGAAGCTCAAATCGGACTCCGTCAATGTGGCCACATGAGGCATTACCAGTGCTCCTCAATCCAAGGTATGATCCCGTGCTCTGCCTCGGTACTAGCATTATAGATGTCCCGTGCCTCTTGTTCTGAACGCCGCTCGTACCGACTTTCAACTTTCCAGTCCTTTGCAGTGCGCCAGTTCGCTTCAAATTGCGCGTTATTTCTGCTTTTTTGGGCATTTTCTTCGTTCAGACCGGCGGTTCCCAGAAGTTTGTTTAGATCATGATTCCAGCTATCTTGAACGCGCCTCAACTCAGGAAAGTCATATTGCGCGCTGGACCGTGCAATGCATGCCTTCAGAGCGCATTCCAACGCTAGACCCGTAAGGTAATAAGCTCCTGCGAAGCTCCTTCCTTCGAGCAGCAAACGCGCTTCTATGAGGCGAAGGCGCGCAAGTTCCTGCAAATCATTGCGCGTTAGTTTACTCATTGTTTAGAATCGCTCCGCATCCGCTTCTTGGGATAAACCTCGACAACTAAACGCCAATTACCTTTACCAGCTCAGCCACGGAGTCTGCGCTCTTCTGCAGGGCCGCTTGCTCATCTGCCGTGAGTTTGATTTCGATGATCTGCTCCAGGCCGTTCGAACCAAGCTTGCACGGCACTCCGACAAAAAGTCCCTTAATGCCATACTCGCCTTCAAGATGAACGGCGCAGGGCAGGATCTTCTTTTTGTCCTTGAGAATGGCTTCCACCATCTCCGTGGCCGCAGCGGATGGAGCGTAATAAGCACTGCCGGTCTTCAGATATTTCACGATCTCGGCGCCGCCGTCGCGTGTGCGCTGGATGATGGCATCAAGACGGTCTTTAGGAATTAGTTCCGTGATTGGGATACCCGCGACTGTTGAGTACCGCGCCAGAGGAACCATGGTGTCACCGTGGCCGCCGAGGACAAACGCGGTCACGTTCTCAACGCTTACGTTCAATTCTTGTGCGATAAAGGTGCGGAAGCGCGCTGAATCCAGCACACCGGCCATTCCGATGACGCGATTGCGGGAAAACTTGCTCAACTTGAACGCGGCCTGGGACATGGCGTCCAGCGGGTTGGAGACCACGATCAGGATGCAGTTGGGCGAGTTGGCGACAACTTTGGCAATCACGTCCTGCATGATCTTGTAGTTAGTATTGAGCAGGTCGTCTCGGCTCATGCCCGGCTTGCGCGCGATTCCTGCCGTGATCACCACAATGTCAGAATTCGCGGTATCGGCATAATCATTGGTTCCCAGAACGTAAGAATCGCGTTTCTCAATGGGCATGGCTTCCAGCAGGTCCAGCCCTTTGCCCTGAGGCACGCCTTCCAGCACATCAATCAAAACAACATTGGCCAGCTCTTTTGAGGCCACCCAGTGAGCGCACGTTGCACCCACGTTTCCTCCACCTACAATCGTTACTTTTTTGCGCATTCCTTTTCCTTCCTGAATTTTTGTGAAATCTACACTGCTGTTTTCTTGCGCCGGTCAATCATGTTTTCAATCATGTGTCCGGCAAACTCACTGGTTCTAACTTTGGTGGAGCCTGGCATCAGACGCTCAAAATCATAGGTCACAAACTTCTGCTGGATTGTGGCTTCCAAAGAGGTTTCAATCATCCGCGCCGCTTCTGACCAGCCAAGGTAATCGAGCATCATTACGCCGGAAAGAATTACCGATCCGGGGTTGATCACGTCTTTATCCGCATACTTGGGGGCCGTGCCGTGCGTGGCTTCAAAGACAGCGTGCTGATCGCCCACGTTGGCTCCGGGTGCTATGCCGAGTCCGCCCACCTGCGCCGCGCATGCATCGGAAATATAGTCGCCATTCAGGTTTGGCGTAGCCAGAATGTCATACTCCGCCGGGCGGATAATTACCTGCTGGAAGATCGAGTCGGCAATGCGGTCATTGATCATGATCTTTTTCTTCCACTCGCCGTTGCCATGCGATTGGCCTAGCGATTCGAGCACCTGCTTTACTTCCGTCTCAACTTCTTGCCTGAAGCTGGCCGGCGCAAAATCCATGCCGGGTTCAACCATGGCAGCATTCTGTTCCACGCTCAGGTTGGGGGTCTTGTCTTTGTTGTCCAGAATCCAGCTCTCACGCTCCGTCACAATCTGGTCGCGGAACTCATCACGCGCAACTCCATAGCCCCACTCGCGGAAAGCGCCTTCAGTAAATTTCTGGATGTTTCCTTTGTGCACCAGCGTTACAGAACGTCGCTTGTTCTTGACTGCGTGCTGGATAGCCATACGCACCAGGCGCTTGGTACCGAAAATGGAAATCGGCTTGATTCCGATACCGGAATCTTCACGGATATGTTTCTTGGTACCTGCCAGCATGGTGTTATTGAGGTAATCGATAAGTTTTTTTACTTCAGGCGTTCCCTGCTTCCATTCGATGCCTGCATAAACGTCTTCAGTGTTCTCACGAAAAATGATTACGTTGAGCTGGTCAGGGTGCTTCACGGGCGAGGGCACGCCAGAGTAATAGCGCACCGGACGAATGCAGGCGTAAAGGTCCATGATCTGCCGCAATGCCACGTTCAGCGAACGAATGCCGCCGCCGATCGGCGTGGTGAGCGGGCCTTTGATGGAAACATGGAGATCCCGGGCAGCATCCACTGAGCCTTGCGGCAGCCAGTCTTTGAATTTGGTAAATGCCTTTTCTCCGGCAAAGATTTCATACCAGTGGATTTTGCGTTTGCCGCCGTAAGCCTTTTCTACTGCGCCATCGAACACGCGCACTGATGCGGACCAAATATCGCGGCCCGTGCCGTCGCCTTCAATGTAAGGAATAATTGGATTGTCCGGAACCTGCATCTTGCCGCCGCTGTAAGTAATGGGGCTACCTCCTGCCGGCAGTGGAACCCCGTTATAAGATGACGCCATGCTTCCTCCCCGAAATACATTCACAATGCAAACTTCTTACGTTACCATCGCAGCGGAGATGGCGCAAACGCTGTGACACGCGTCACAACGGCCTTGCCGGCATTTTCCAATTTAGCGAAAGTGAGACCCTGAATGCGCAAACAATCTGTGTTTCTGCTGGTCCTGTGCTCGTTCCTATCTATAGGAGCACGCGCTGTCGACAATCCCAACCTCTATAAAGTTACGCTGGTGCAGTCCGCGCCGGGAAGATTGCTGGATCTGATCGATCTCTATAAAGCACGCGCAGCTGAACTGAAACAGGCTGGAGACGAAGCGCCGCTCTGGATGCGCCACAGCCAGGGCGACCACTGGGACCTGATGGTGCTTTTCCCTGTCGGAAGCTACGCTGAGTATTACCAGCCAGCGCGAATCTCCAAGCGACAGCAGGCGCAGCAGGCCGCAAAGCTCGACGAGAAATTTAAAGAGCAGATCGCGTGGCAGGAAGATTTGTTTGCCTATGGGCCGCCGCTGACTGATCTCAGGAAAGCCTTTGCCGACGGGGCGTTCTTTCATGTTGAGATGTTTGTGGCGCTTCCGGGCAAGTTCGCCGACCTTTATAAAGAACGCGAGATGGAAAATGCCTATTCGAAAGCTCTAAAGCAGCCGGAGAATTTTATTTTTGTGCGCGACCAGGGAGCAGCGTGGGACATTTTCACCATCGGCGTATTCCGCGACTTAAAGCACTACGCTGAAAGCGCAGACGCTTTACCAAAGGACCAGGAGGCTGCCGCCAAAACCGCAGGATTTGAAGCTCCAAACCAGATTGGCCCGTATCTGCGGCGGTTCATTCGCGAGCATCACGACACGCTGGCAGTGGCGATCAAGTAAAGACCGTTCCCAAACCTCACCACAGATAACCCGGATAACACTGATTTACAAGGATCAAAACAGTTCAATAGCACCATGTTCAATTCCTAAATCCGTGTCATCCGTGTTCATCCGTGGTGAGACTTGGTTTTTTTGCAAAGCGACTCGAAGAATCTATTTCCCCATCGCCTTCTCCACCTCATCGGCTGTGCGTGGCAGCCCGTGGCTGAGCATGATAAGTTTTCCGTCCTGGCCCACTGCAAACACATCCTCAATGCGGACGCCCAGCTTTTCTTCCGGAATGTAAATGCCCGGCTCTAGCGTGAAGACCATACCTTTGTCGATCGGCAAGGCGGAATCGTTTGCGTCATGGACATTCAAGCCCACGTGATGTCCCAGCCCGTGGATAAAATATTTGCCCAGCGGCTCGCCGTGAAGGTCTTTGCCGTGGGTGTTGATGTAATCGAAAGCGACTTTATACAACGAATCTGGATCAGTGCGGCTGGTGGGTAGTTTGGATTTCCCTGCCTGGAACACCTGCATCGCCGCTTCCTGCGACGCGAGCACGATGTTGTAGATCTCACGCTGGCGCGCAGTGAACTTTCCATTGACTGGCGCAGAGCGTGTGATGTCGCTGGCGTACATCGAGAATTCGCCGGCCACATCCATCACCACAAGATCGCCGTCCTGCATGGTTCGATCGTCCGCCGAGTAGTGCAGCACCGTGGAAAAGAAGCCGGATCCCACAATGGGCGCGTATGCAGGACGCTCACAGCCGCGCTTGCCAAATTCGTATTGCATCAGCGCGGAAATCTCGCGCTCGTTCACGCCGGGATGGATGGCCTTCAACGCAGCAAGATGCGCAGCGATCGACGCATCTGAGGCGCGAGAGATCATCTTTAGCTCGCCGGCATCTTTTACCGTCCGCAGGTGCGCGATCAGCGGCTTGGCGTCTTTGAATGAAACGTAATTAGGAAATGAGTTGCCGCGACGCAGCCATTCCAGCGGGCCGGTTGAGGCTGTCGTCGCGCCGTTGGCCCCGAGATCGGAATAAACGGTGGCGCGCGGCTGCGGTAGAAGCTTGAGCAACTCATCATGCATCTTGTCCAGGCTCTCGACCTTATCAAAACCAGTCTGCTGCGGCGCTTGCGGGTTTTCCGGGCCAAGCTTGGGGCCAGTCCATTTTTCCTGCGTCACGTTGTGCTCGGCCAGAAAGAGAATTTCCACGTAAGGATTGGAGTTGATCAGCAGAGCCGCGCCGGGTTCGAGCCATCCGGTGAGGTAAAAGAAGTTATCGTCCTGGCGGAAACCGTAAAGGTTATTGGGGCCTTCAGCTTCAGTGGGAGCAAACAGGACGAGCGTGCCGCCCTCCATTTGCTTGGCCAGCGCGGCGCGGCGAGCATGGTAGTCGGCATTGTTCTGGCGCTCAGTTGCGCCCACGCAAATGCAGGCAGCAAAGATCAACAGGCACATCAACAAAGATTGCTTACGCATGCTCATTCTGTTTTCTCCAAGAAACGCAGCGAATTTTATCACGCGGCACATAACATGCTGTCAGGTTTGGGTCGCGCATTTTGAAATACATGGCCGCGAATCAGATTGCCTATAATAGGCAGCCATGAATTCCGACTCAACGCTGTTGCAGGGAGTAAAGATCATAAGCCTGGCGCTGAATGCTCCTGGCCCGGTGGCTGCGGCGCGCCTGACCAAGCTGGGCGCGGATGTAACCAAAGTCGAGCCGCCAAGTGGTGACGCAACCAAAATCGCCGCGCCGGCATGGTATGAGTCGCTGATACAAGGGCAGAACGTGTTGCGGCTCGACCTTAAGTCCGAGGACGGACGCGCAAAGCTAGACGAGTTGCTGACGCAGGCGGATTTGTTGCTGGCTTCATTCCGACCGTCGGCCATGCAGCGGCTGGGGCTTGATTGGGAAAGCCTGCATGCGCGCCATCCACGGCTCTGTTTTGTGGGGATCATTGGGTACCCTGCGCCGTTCGAGGAGCGTACCGGCCACGATCTGACATATCAGTGTGATTTAGGGCTATTGCGCCCGCCACAGATGCCGCCGACTTTGTTTATCGATCTGGCGGGAGCCGAACGGGCTGTAAGCATGGCGCTGGCACTCTTGAATCGCGCCGCACGCCGCAGCCAGGCTGGCTGCGCGTGGGTCTCTCTCCATGAATGTGCGCGGGAGCTGGCAGCGCCGCTTAATGCCGGTCTTACCACGTCAGATGGATTGCTGGGAGGGGCGTACCCACTTTACGGTTTCTATCGGGCGAACGATGGATGGATTGCCATAGCAGCGCTGGAGCCACACTTCGCCGAACGACTCCTCTCTGAACTTGGCCTGCAAAAAGCGGACCGAACAGCGTTGGAACGAATCTTCCTGCAGCGTAAAGCTGCATCCTGGGAAAAATGGGCTGTTGAGCTAGACCTGCCGCTTGTCGCGGTGCGAGAGGCAGGTAATTAAAGCTCCAGCCGAATTACAGCCTGCATCGGCAGAATGAATACCGCGCTGGCGGGTGAACCGTCCGCCGTGTACGATGTTTCGTCACTCCCATAAACAAGAAGGACACTCACCGTGTTTGAAAAGAATTTACTCGCAGGCAAGAAGATTCTGGTCACCGGCGGCGCTACCGGCCTGGGCAAGAGCATGGGCAAGCGATTTCTTGAACTGGGCGCATCGCTTTGCATCTGTGGACGCCGCGAAGACGTGCTGGCAGAAGCCGCCGACGAACTGCGCAAGGCCACAGGCGGGACGGTAAAAACATTCTCTTGCGACGTGCGTGATAATCAGCGGGTCAATGCCATGATCGACACGATCTGGCAGGATGGACCGCTGGACGCGCTGGTAAACAACGCTGCCGGCAATTTTCTCTGCCGCACGGAAGAGCTTTCCATCGGCGCGTTTGAAGCTGTGATTGGAATCGTACTCATGGGCACGATTCATTGCACCATGGCTTGCGGCAAGCGCTGGATCAAGGATGGCCGAAAAGCCAGCGTGTTGAGCATTACCACAACTTACGCTCAGTGGGGCTCTCCATATGTGGTGCCGTCATCGGTGGCAAAGGCGGGCGTGCTGAACCTGACGCGCAGCCTGGCGGTGGAATGGGGCAAGCACGGAATCCGGTTTAACGCCATCGCGCCCGGCCCAGTGCCGACGGAAGGCGCATTCTCACGGCTGATGCCGGTGAAATCACTGGAAGAGATGGCGAAGAAAAAAAATCCTCTTGGGCGTTTTGGGACTCATGAAGAGTTGGCAGACCTTGCGGCTTTCCTGGTGAGCGACAAGTCAGGCTATGTCAACGGAGAACAGATCGTGATGGACGGCGGCGAACAACTCAAGGGCGCAAGCGAGTTCGCACATATGGGCGACATGCTAACGGAAGAACAATGGCAGATGATGAAGCCGAGGAAGAAAGGATAGGAGATCCAATCTCGCGCAATAGTTCCACAAGCCCAAGAAGCTGGTCGTTAGTGCTCCCTACAAGTGGTCGCCGATAGGTGCCGGGTAGAACGCTGACGCAGCCTCGTGTACGATGGCGCGTATCTTTGGTAAAAGCGGGGGGACAGGCGCGTGGACGATGTGCAGTCGGCCCTCGTTGGAGGTAATCGTGGCAAAGCGTAAAGCTGAGGACGATCAAGAAAAGAGAATTCCAGAAGATAAAATCGAAGCTTTGAAACGCCAGGCTGAAGAACTTTGTGGTGGCCAGATGGAAGTGGGCAGCCTGGACGACTGCCCGGCTGAGGTGGAAGAGGCATTCTGGAAACATGTGGTCGATTACGAGGAAGCTCCGTGGACAACCCACTTCCAGCAACTTGAGAACGCGGGCGTGTCACTCCCGTCCCCGGATTCGCTCAAGGATGAGGAACTGACGGCAAAACTGGGGGACATAATCCAAAAGCTCGCCTTGCTTCGTGTGTATATCGAGCAAACAGATCATCTCAGTGACCGCGAGCTCTATACCTATCTCTGGACCGATTCCCTGCGGGAAGAGACAAAGGCATTGCCTCTGGACGCGAATTCTGCGTATCACATCCAAGTGCTTGGTAGCTGCAGCGAGGAAGATATGGTGCTCTACCTCAAGTATTATGCGGACGACGACTTTCGCCGACAATGGCAGAAAGATTGGCCCAAGGATCCCATTCCGCGGCACGAAGACCCGCGTTACGACCGCGACCGACTGCTGCCCAAGCCGGATTACGGTCCGAACATTGACGGAGCGCCCAACTAACGCCTGGCGGGGCCGCACATGTTTTGCTCAGATTCGGCCCTCGGCTAGATGGATTCAGTTCCAAGAAGTCGGCTAACGTGCGTAATCTACGTCGCCCATTACCACCGGATGACGCAAACATTTCTCGGCGGATATGATGTTAGTGCGTCACGGCAAGTTCACAGTCGCGCACAAAAAGCTTCTTACATTACAATTCCAAGGACGCTGTTAAACGCACTTCTTTAAGGAGCTCTCATGGCTGGAGTCAAATTAGTGGTGATGTACCCCCGTCCAAAGGATGTTGATGCGTTTGAAAAGGTATACCAGGCTGAACATGTGCCGATGGCGGTAGAGAAGCTGAACGGCAAAACCAAGCTGGTGGCGACAAAGGTGGTAGGATCGCCGCAGGGCACGCCTCCGTTTTACCGCATTGCTGAAGTGCACTTCCCTTCCATGGAAGCATTGCAAGCCTGCGCTGCCTCGGAAGGCGGCAAGGAGACGATTGGACACGCGGTGAAGATTTCTTCCGGCGGTCCTCCGGTCATCATGGTCGCAGAAGAAGATTCGTTCAGCTTCTGAGCAGATGTCGCATAGCTCTGTGATTTAACAAAAACAACTCAATTTCCTGCGACCGCACTTTAGCACGGCGCATTAGGTATCTATGAAAGCGATTCAAGTACAAAAAACCGGTGGGCCGGAAGTGCTGACGCTAGTCGATCTGCCGGTCCCGAAGCCAAAAGCAAATGAAGCTGTGGTAAAGATCGCGGCTTCCGGTGTGAACTTTATTGATGTTTACTTTCGCGAGGGCCGATATCCTGCTCAGCTGCCCTTCGTCGATGGACAGGAAGCCGCCGGGACTGTGACGGAAGTAGGCAATGACGTAAAGTCGGTCAAGCCGGGCGATCGCGTTGCCTACAGCAACGTGATCGGCACGTACGCGGAATATGCAGCTGTGCCCGCGGAACGGCTGGTCCATGTTCCGGAAAAGATCAGCGATCAACAAGCGGCAGCGGCGATGCTGCAAGGCATGACCGCACATTATCTGAGCCATACAACGTATCAACTTAAGCATGGCGACACCGCCTTGATTCACGCTGCTGCCGGAGGCGTGGGGCTGCTGCTGGTACAGATGGCGAAGAATATTGGTGCGCGGGTGATTGGCACTGCAGGATCGGAAGAAAAAGCCAAGCTGGCGCGCGAGGCCGGCGCGGACGAAGTGATTATTTACTCCAATCAGGACTTTGAAGCTGAAACCAAGCGTCTGACCGACGGTAAGTGCGTCCATGTGGTTTATGACGGTGTGGGCCAGACGACTTTTGAGAAAGGCCTCAACGTTCTTCGCCCGCGAGGACACATGGTGCTCTTTGGGGGGGCGAGCGGTCCGGTGCCGCCGGTGGATCCAGTCAAGCAGCTGATGGCGAAGGGTTCACTCACGCTCACGCGGCCTAGTTTGATCCATTACGTGAGCACGCGGGAGGAATTGCAGCAGAGAGCCGGCGACGTTTTCAGCATGATTGGTGCAGGCAAACTAAAATTGCGCATTTCTCGCACCTACAAATTAGAAGAAGTTCAGCAGGCGCATCGTGATCTGGAAGGCAGAAAGACAACGGGCAAGATTTTGCTTGCACCGTAAAGGAGATACATGTCGACCCTGGGATTCATCGAGTATGAACAAGCCAGCGCGGAAGTGCGTGCCGTGTATGACGACATCAAGGCGACACGCAAGATCGACAAAGTCACAAACTTCTGGAAAGCGTTGGCGCATGATCCTGTCCGGCTGAAGCGCACATGGGAAGACACAAAAAGCATTATGGCGGCGGGAGCGCTTGATCCATTGGTGAAAGAGCTGTTGTACGTGGCGGTAAGCGTGAGCAACCAGTGCGATTACTGCATCGCCGCACACACTGCATCAGCGCGTAAAAAAGGCATGAGCGAGGCGATGTTCAACGAGATGCTGGCGGTTGTGGGCCTGGCCAATTCCAACAATCGGCTGGTGGCTGGATTGCAAGTAGAGATCGACGAGCAATTTAAAGCGATTGGCTGATCATTATTTCCCCGCTCCATTCTTCTTGCCTGCCTTAAATCTCTTTGCAAAAGAAATAAATGATGCCAAGGCAGATGAGACAAAGCCATCGTGCCGCCGGATGAAGACGGTTTCAACCCTTGAATCTGCAGGTGGCAGCCGATGGACAGCAACTTCGCCACGCTTGCTCGCTTCATGAACGAGAGCTTTCGGCAGCATGGTTACGCCCAGACCAGCGCCAGCACAACCCAGAATGCCATCCAGCGTGCCGAATTCCATAACGCGTATTGACCGCGCGCCTCGGGACTGCAAAATCCGTTCCAACTTAGTACGATAAGAACAGCCCTCACGAAAAACCAAAATCTTCACCTCTCCTGAACGACAGAGATCGCGCAGACTGCGTACACCTGGAGCGGCCACGAGCACCAATTCTTCGATGAAAATTGTTTCTTCAATGAGTTCCGGCCGTAACGTGGGTCCGGCAACGAACGCGCCTTCCAGTTTGTGGGCCAGCACATCCTGCATGAGTGCCAGCGTGGTACCGGTAACAAGAGAGAGATCAACCTTTGGAAAGAGAGCGCCGTATTGCGCAACAAGTCGCGGCATCCGGATCGCTGCTGTTGTTTCCAGCGTGCCCACCCGGAGAGCTCCTTCAGGCGGATGATTCTCATTGGCTACGGCATTCCTGGCTTCCTGCAGAAGGCCCTGCGCCCTGATGGCGTATGGGATCAACCGCTCTCCGGCGCGAGTGAGCGTTACACCACGACGATTACGATTCAGAAGAGAGACGCCAAGCTCCGTCTCCAGAGCTTTGATATGCATGGTAACGTTCGATTGAACGGTATGGAGAGCTTCCGCCGCCCGGGTGATGCTGCCATACTGCGCGACTGTTGAAAAAACGCGAAGATGTGTGGATTCCACAATCACTCCTTTCTGACATCATAAAATAAGATGGCAGTGATCACATCAAATCATTTTACAAAATGTCTAGCGTGCTTGAATCTAAAAGGGTGGGCATTACAAAGAGGGGTGAACCCGTGAAACGCGGAGCATTGAGAGAACGATTTGACATGACTATTCCAGTGGTGCTGGCGCCGATGGGCGGCGGCCCATCAACACCTGAGCTTGTAGCAGCGGTTTCCAACGCTGGCGGCCTGGGATCGCTGGCCGTGGCATATTCCAACGCCGAACGCATTGAGCAGGATATTGCCGCTGTCCGAAAGCTCACGACAAGACCGTTTGCCGTTAATTTGTTTTCGCCGCAGGCGCAATTACCGCTGAAGGATAACGTAAACGCCGTGTCTGACTTTTTGCGTTCTTATCATGAGCGGCTTGGCTTGAAAGCGCCTGAGCTTCCACAGAAGCCAATCGAAAACTTTGACGAGCAGTTGGATGCTGTCGCAACAGCGGCTCCGCCCATTGTGAGCTTTACTTTTGGGCTGCTGCCTGCGAAAGCCAGTGAGCGGCTTAAGGCGCAAGGAACATATCTGATGGGCACGGCAACCACAGTAGACGAGGCGCGACAGTTAGAACAGGCGGGCATAGATGCGGTGATTGCGCAGGGCAGCGAGGCTGGCGCACATCGCGGTACATTCGCTGTCCCGGCTGAAGAAGCACTGGTCGGCGTGGTAGCGCTGGTTCCACAAGTGGTGGATGCTGTGCGCGTCCCGGTGATTGCTTCCGGCGGCATCATGGACGGGCGCGGCTTGGTGGCGGCATTGGCGCTGGGCGCAAGCGCGGTACAGATGGGAACGGCGTTTCTGGCCTGCAAAGAAGCAGGGACGAACGCTGCCTATCGTGAGGCACTAATCCGTGGCCGCGAACAGGCAACAACACTCACGCGCGCTTTTTCCGGACGAATGGCCCGTGGTCTGAGCAACGAGTTCATCGAAAAATGGAATGCGGCAGGGCTCGAACATCTGCCTTATCCGTGGCAAAACGCGTTTACGCAGCCCATGCGCCGCGCGGCGGCCGGCGCTGGACAGGCAGGGCTACTTTCCTTGTGGGCAGGACAGGGCGTGGGAATGTTGCGTGAGACGACCACCGAGCAACTGATGAAGGAATTACACGAAGAGATGAAGCGAGCGTGGTCGAAGCTGAAAGATCAGCTGGAGTAAGCATCGTTCTGAATTACTAACGAACCAGGCCTGGGGGATAGCATCGCAACCGGCTTAGCACCGATGTAATTTGCGAACTTCCTTAAGCTTCCGCTATTCTCATCATTATCCATATCCATACAACTCCAGCAATCCTGATGAAGCAGCAAGCAACAACCCTGCGCGTATTTGGTTTGATTGTACGCTGCCTTTTTGCCTTGCTGCTGGTTTTTACTTCCTTCTACTCGGTTCTCGCGTACGTACCAGATACGTACCACGCCTTCATACAAGCCCCTTTCATGGGCTGGATTCCCACGCTCATTCGTTTTCAGCCCCTCCTCTATACAGTTCTCGTGACCGCGGTTTCGATCTCGCTCTGGACGAACAGAGATAGTAGTGACCGTGTTTCACGGCGATTAGTGATGGAATTCATGATTGCGGCAGTGCTGTCGGCGATCTATTTGATGATTGCGCATCCTTACAGCAGTTTGCAGAATGATTCGCAGAGTTTTGTGCTGGCACTGGCTACGATTTTTCCCATACTGTGGATTGGCGTCATTGATTGCCGCGCGTACTGGCGTAGAAGGGACTGGACCGCGGTCTCCTTGCCACGATTTGGCATTTCTCTGTTGTTGTCAGGCGCTCTGGCGGTAGCAATCGTGTATCCAGCAACTGCCTATTTGCGATATTGGACTGCAGGCACACCTCTACCTCCGATCGGCCGCATGGATCTTCTTGCCTGGAGCGAGGCCGTTCTCGCTCACGTCCTCTTGTTCTGCATGGCCATTGGGCTACTTGCCTTCTGTGAGTCTGTGGCGTGGAGAACCAGCTATCCGTTAAAGGTCAGATTTGTATCATTTGCTGGCGTCGCCTGGCTCACACTCGCAGTGCTGATGGAGCGCGTCGCTTTTGGCGCGATACCGTTTCATGGAACGGAATCTCTGGTTTATTCCTGCTTTTTTGGGCTTGCCGGCGTGGTGTTCGCAGCAGGCCTGGTTCTACGTGCAGAGTCACAAGTATCTGCAGAATCGCATGCTGTGCCGCAACGTCGTCATCAAGTGGAAACCGCTCTTCTTGCTCTGGTACTGCTGGGCGCAACGTGCATTGTGCCGGCGATGATCGGATTGATCGACTGGAATTCCATTGTGGAGAAAACATGGGTACTTGTTTTCTGGACGGCCACACTATTCATTTTAATGAGAGTGATACCGCGTCCCAGGCGCGCGCTTCACCCGCTTGCTGCAATCACTTTACCAATCGTCGCTTACTGTGTTTCGGCATTTGGATTCCAGCCGCAACAATGGACATCACCCGAATCTTCACTTTCAAATGCGGTGAACATTCACAGTTCTTACGATACTTCCTATGTGCTGGCGCACGATCTGCTGTCAACGACCACGAAAGAACCCTGTGATGATCAATGCAATTATCTCCACGAACAGACCAATATTCCGCCGGCAATGCTTTCATCCGCGCCGGAACTGAATCTGGTAGATCATCTGGAGCGAGCCAAAGGAAAGCTGCCTGACATTTATGTCCTGGTGATTGACAGTCTGCGCCAGGACTACGTTACGCCTTACAATCCGGCAGTCGATTACACGCCAGAGATAGCAGCGTTCGCCAAGGACAGCCTGGTCTTCCATAACGCATTCACGCGTTACGCCGGCACTACGCTTTCAGAACCGGCAATATGGGCCGGGGCCATGCTGCTGCACACACATTTCGTGCAACCATTCTCGCGGGTAAACAACCTGGAGAAGCTCGCCACAGTAGACGGCTATGAGGAATTTGTTACAGTCGATACCACGCTGCGGTCATTGTTGAGCAATCACAGTGATCTTGTGCCGCTCGATGATCATGCTGATAAATGGACAGACATCGACCTTTGTTCCACTGTGGATGACGCAGCCAAAAAGATTTCACGCCGTGGTGATCCAGCGCGCCCGATTTTTATGTTTACGCAGCCGCAGAATGTTCATCTGCTGACGGTCCATAAGCGGCACGCTGACATGATTCTGAATACGCGAGAACAGCTGGAACGGGCGTATGCGCAGGACCTGAGGCGCATGGACAGCTGTTTTGGCCGCTTTGTTCGCTTCTTGAAAAGCAAAGGGCGATACGACAACAGCATTATTGTGCTGACGGCAGATCATGGCGAATTCGGCCGCGGCGCGCATACAACTTCCATCGAGCCCGACGTTCTGAAAGTGCCGCTCATCATACACGTGCCTGAGGTTATACGCCGCACGTATCACTACGACACGTCCAAGCTTATTTTTACTACGGATATAACGCCAACGCTTTACTACCTGCTGGGGCACCGGCCGCTTCGGAATAATGAGATATTGGGTCGCCCGATGATCACTGAGACAAGCGATGAGTCATTGCAATATGAGCGATCCTCCTATCTTGTGGGCGCCAGTTACGCGGCAAATTATGGGATCCTGAGCGACAATGGGAAAACTCTTTTTGCCTTTGACGATTCCAAACACGAAGAAGCTTTGTATGATCTGGCGGCGGACCCGCACGGCGATCATAATTTGATCACGCCACAGGTAGCGAAGGTAGATGACAAGGAGATTCGCGACCATCTGGCGCAAATCGCCAAAGCTTACAACTTTCAGTACCGGCCACTCACCCTGATCGGCTGGCTGATGCATTAAACTCTTGCAAAGCGGCTGAGTTGTCACTTCCGTTTTCTATAGGCCGAGGTAAGCAGCGCGGACCATTTCATTGATAAGAAGATTTTTGGCTTCGTCGGCCAGCAGCACGGAGCCGTTCTGCACCACATAGCCTCGATCAGAGATGCTCAGGGCGCTGACCACGTTCTGCTCGACGATCAGCATGGTAATTCCGGTGCGACGGACTTCCTGAATTTTTTCAAAAACCTCTTCAACGATTTTTGGCGCAAGGCCCAGAGAAGGCTCGTCGAGAAGAAGCAATTTGGGCTGGGCCATGAGACCGCGGGCGATGGCCACCATCTGCTGCTCGCCACCGGAAAGCGTTCCGGCCAACTGCTCGAGTCTTTCCGCCAGTCGAGGGAAGAGCGTTAGTTGTTCCGCCATCAGATGCTTTACATTTGCGCGCGCGCGTGGAGTAAAAGCTCCGAGAGATAGATTCTCTTTGACCGTCATGAAAGGAAAAACCTGGCGGCCTTCAGGGACGTGGCTTACGCCGCGCTCCACCATGTCATGAGCAGGAACGCGTGATACATCCTGGCCAGCAAAACGCACAGAGCCGCTGGCGGGCGGCTTCATGCCGGAGATCACGCGCAGGATTGTCGTCTTCCCTGCTCCATTGGCGCCGATAAGCGTTACTATCTCACCAGCATTTACCTGGAGCGAGATATCAAAGAGCGCCTGCAAATCGCCGTAATAAGCGGTTACGTTGCCGACTTCCAGCAAGGGCGCACCCGGGGTTGGATTGAGAGAGCTGGTGGGCGCGTTCACTGGGTCAGCTCCTTGTATTTTGGTCCGAGATAAGCCTCGATGACCTCCGGCAGCTTCACTACCTGAGCGGGAGCGCCTTCAGCGATTTTTGCGCCGTAATCGAGAACGATCACGCGATGCGCAATCTTCATGACGACCTGCATCACGTGTTCAACACCGCCCACCACACTGACGCCCCATTCTGGCAAGCGCTTTACCAACTCCGCCAACGCAAGCGCTTCACTGGTGGTGAGACCGGAGACGACTTCATCGAGAAGAATCAGCTTGGGCTTGGTGGCCAGTGCGCGGGCAATCTCAAGTCTCTTAAGAGCGGCCAGCGGCAAGCCCTTGGCATAAAACTTGCTGAGGTGCGACATCTGGAGGAAATCCAGGATCTTTGCCGCTTCCTGTGCAGCATGGCCCAGGCTGCGAGTATGCATGAACGCACCCAGCATTACGTTTTCCAGCACGGTCAGGCTGGGCAGTGGTTTTACGATCTGGAACGTCCGTCCAATTCCCAGACGCGCGGCGCGATCCGGCGACATTTTGGAAATGTCCTTGCCCTGAAAGCGAATCACCCCTTCATTGGGATGGAGAAAGCCGCTAATCAAATTGAAAACCGTAGTTTTGCCGGCGCCGTTAGGACCGATGATGAAAAGAATCTCTCCCTCATTCATCGCAAGTGAAACGTTTTTGACGGCCCTGAGTCCGCCAAAGCGCTTGGTGACGTTCTCCATTTCCAGAACGGGTGTCATTGGGCAGCCCCGCCTAACGCTGGTTGTGGTTCGGCATCTTTAGGTGGTTTTATGCGCTTGCGGAAACGATGTTGCAGGCCGCCAACAATTCCCTCCGGCAAGAACAGCACTACTACAACAATCAAAACGCCATAAATCAGAAGATGGCTTTCCTGAAAAACATTCTTGAAAGATTCTGAAGCCGTCAACAGCAGCACCGCGCCCACGATCGGCCCAAGCAATGTTCCTGCGCCGCCCAGCATAGTGATGATGGCAATCTGGATGGAAATATCGATAGTAAGAATGCTATCCGGAACAATGAACTGGAACGCGCTTCCATAAAGAGCGCCTCCCAAAGCGGTGAGAAAGGCGCTCATCAGCAGCGAATACAACTTACAGCGGGCTGTGTTGATTCCTACGGCGGCGGCTGTGTCTTCATCTTCACGAATGGCCATGAGGTAATAGCCGAAGCGCGAGCGCGAAGCCCAATAGTTGGAGAGGAACGAGACCACGGCCAGTGCCACGGCGGCAAGATAGAATGACCGCCAGAATGTCCTGCCGATGAAGAGGCCTGGCATGGTCAAGCCAATAGCTCCGCCGGTTACGTTGAGATTGGTGGCGGCAAGCCGCAAGACTTCAGCAAAGGCAATTGTGGCCAGCGTGAAGTAAGGGCCGCGTAGCCGGAAAGAAATGATACCAATGACGGCGGCGAATGCGGTGGCCACCAGCGCAGCAAGAAATACAGAAATCCAGACGGGAATGCCATGGTCGGCAAAGATCGCCAGGCCGTAAGCGCCGACGCCAAAAAACGCCACGTGACCAAGAGAAAGCTGTCCGGCGTATCCGCCGACAAGGTTCCAGGCAAGACCAAGAGCGGCAAACAGCGTAATGCGGAAAAGCACCTGAAGCTGGTAATTGTTGTGGATGATCCAGGGCATCCGCGCCCACAGCAGCAAAGCAATTAGGCTGACCCAAAATTTCCAGCTCTTCAAGAGGCTCATGCGCGTTGCCTCCCAAAGATGCCGGCGGGCTTGAATGAGAGGACGAGGAGGAACAGGGCGAAGTCGATGATCAAGGCCCACTGATTGCCGAGATAAAGGCTGGTAACGCTTTCAGAGAGACCGAGGACCAGTCCGCCGAAGGCCGCGCCTTCAATGGATCCCATGCCTCCGAGCACGACCATCACAAAAGCTTTGGTGGTGTAATCTTCGCCCACGCCGGGAAAAAGATAGAGTCGAGGGAGCAAGAGACCACCGGCGATGCCGGCAAGAGCAACCCCCAGCGCAAAGCTGATGCCCTGGATGCGTACGAGATTGATGCCCATGAGCGGCGCGATTTCAGCATTTTGAGAAATTGCGCGCAGGGCCTGACCGGTCAAGCTTCGCACCACGAACGCGCGCAGCCCAATGACGAATGCAACTGCTATCGCAAATGAAAGAACTTCAGCTGCGTTCGCGCCAAAGGGACCGAAGTGGATGCTGCGGTTGATGAGATCGATATTCGTCTGGCGATAGTCGGCCTTGAAGATAAGCTGCGCGGCGTCAGTGAGGATGAGTCCGATGCCCATCGTCATCAGGATCTGCATGAAGTGGGAGCGATCACGAATGGGCCGGATCAGCACCATGTAGATGAGATAGCCAAAGATGAATAGCGCGATTCCCGCAGGAATGAAGCCGATGTAGGGATTGATTTTGAAGTAATCGAAGAGAACGTAAGTGGCGTACATGCCCACCATAAGAAAGGCGCCATGCGCAAAGTTCACGATACGCATGACGCCAAAAATCAGGGCCAGGCCCATGCCTATTACGGCGTAGAGCGCGCCGGTCAACAGACCATCAGCACAGGCTTGTAAGAAGCGAACCAAATTTGGTGAGACCTCGTCTTTTCGGGGCTGAAACGTTTGTTCCCACCCTTTCCGCAAAGAACGCGGAAAGGATGGGGCATCCGAAGTGGAGACGTAGCATGCTGCGTCTCTCGTAAAAAGTTTCTATCTCTTGGACCAAGCCGGTGCGGGAATGATCGGCTTGGCTTCCGCGGCGTCCGCCGGGAAAACCACGCGATATTGTCCCTTCTGCACCTGAGTGATCAGCACGGGATGCTGGTTTTGTCCGTTATCAAATTTGATTGGCCCAAACGGAGTGGAAGACATGTTGATGTTCTTGATGGCGTCGCGGATTTTGGCTGGTTCCAGCGATTTTGCATTGTTGATGGCCTCGGCGGCCACGCGTAACGCAGCATACGCCTGGATGGCATGGTAAGCCGGATGAGTTTTGAAGCGCTTGAAAAATTCGGCATCGAATTCTTTTGAGCCTGCCCACTTTGCTTCCGGCAGCCACTGGGAAACAGAGAACGTGTATTCCGCGTTCTTGCCCGCGCCTTTTTCCGTGGGAAATTCAGCGGCGGCAAAGCCAGTGCCGGCAGAAGTGTAATATTTCGGGTTCAAATCCACTTCCCTGGACTGCCGCATGAGCGTGGTGGCATCAAGAAGGTAGGAGCAGAAATAAATAACGTCAGGATTGGCCTGCTTCACGCGCTGCAAAACTGCTTTGTAGTCGGGAGACTTGGCTTCATAGGACTCAACCGCCACCAACTCTATGCCGGCTTCCTTAGCCGCGGCGGTCATCGCCTTCATGTTCGATTGGCCGAAGTTGGTGTTCTCATAAATAATGGCCATCTTCTTTGGCGCGCCATTGGCTTTGAGAAACGCAATGGTCGCTTTGGCATAGTCATTTGCTCCGGCACAGACGCGGAATATCCAGGGCGATTTGGAGTCCATTACGTTATCGGCGGTGGCGGTGGGAATGATGAGAGGCGTTTCCCGCTGCGAAACCGCGGGCACAATGGCCTTGGTGCTCTCACTGGAATACGAGCCGAGGAGCACGGGAACCTGGTCCTGATCGATCAGCTTGGAAACGCCCTGAACAGCCTGGTCGGGCTTGCTCTGGTCGTCGTAAAAATCGAGTTCGATCTTCTTGCCCAGAACACCGCCCTTGGCGTTGATCTCATCCAGCGCAATGGCATAGCCATTTTTGTGCGCTTCACCAAAAGCCGCAAGGCTGCCGGTGAGAGAGGTAATGACGCCTATCTTGGTTGTGGCTTGTCCGAAGGCAGGAACGATGGACGCAAGTGACAGAATTCCTAACGCAGCGATTGCTTTGAAGCGCATAAACCCCCGCAGTTTTTACTGATGATGGCCGAGCGCGAGCATTATACAACCTCGATCAAGACAGCTAGCTTTTTGTCAACTTGCCTCCGGGGCTGAAAGCCTGGAGAGACTAGTGTGGCGGATCTGCGACGTCGGGCATACTGGGGGTAGCCGTTTAATCACTGTGCCTATTTGCCGTTTATGACACTCACGGTCTTGGTGTTGTCGTCGGGGACACGATCGATCAGCAATGCGAACGGGTCTATGCCGGCTTTCTCCGGCAGTGAGGCAGTCACAAATGTAAAGGTAGAGTTGGGCTGCGTGATGTGCTCGCGTTCGCGATAGAGCGTATCACCGTACTTCTTGCCTTTGGCCGGCTTGGCAAACGCGCCAATATCGATATAGTCGTTGATCGGGACCTCAGTTTCATTTCCCTTGGGGTCGGCTTTGTATTTGCGCGCCTCCACTTTGATGGTGACATCGTATTTGCCGTCCGCGCGTTTACTGGCCGAAGCGTCCAGCGTGCGATTGGAAAAAATGGTGATGTCCTCAAACAGGTCTTTGATCAGATATTGCAGTTGGGGTGGCGTTTGCTCTTGCAATGCATCCACCAGCGCATGCGAAGTAGGATAAGGCGGTTGCGCGTACGCATACTGCTGGACCACTTTGCGGAGTGCGCGGTTCACAGCTTCCTCACCTATCATCTCTTTCAGGTAATACAAAACTACGCTTCCCTTACGATAGTGAATGTAGCCCTGATTCGCCTCTACAGTCAGCAGCGGACGTTCTTTCAGCCGTTCCGCGCCACGCGAACGCAGATAATTGTCCATCTCATACTTCAGGAATTTCCGCATCGTGTCGCGGCCATATTGTTTTTCCATCACCATCAGCGCGGAATACTGCGCCATAGTTTCAGAAAGCAGCGTGGCGCCTTCCATATTCGCGCCGATCACCTGGTGCGCCCACCACTGATGGCCCATCTCATGCGCGACAACATAAAAGACAAAATCGATATCGTCAGGCTTATTGATGTTGGCGATGAAACCGATGGACTCCGAATATGGCATGGTGCCGGGAAAAGCCTGGGCAAAACGGGCGACCCGCGGAAACTCAATGATTCGAGCTTCCTTGTGATAATAAGGACCGAAATTTTTGGTGTAATAATCCAGCGATTTCTTGAGCGAATTCATCATTCGCGGGACATTCCAGGGATGCTGCCGGTCGTAATAGACCTCAAGCTTAATGCCATTCCACTCCTCCCGCGCCACTTCGTAACGGGCAGACATGAAGGAATAAAAGTTCATGGACTCGTGATCGAGCTTGTATTCAAAATAGCGGCGCCCGTTCTCCTGCCATTCCCGCACGAGCGAACCCGGCGCAATCGCCAACTGATCGGCGGAAGTGCTAATGACCGTTTGCACTTCCACCCAGTCAGAATGGCCGCCAAGATAAGTCTCGCGGCAATCATTGGTACAGTTGCGCTCCAGAGGTGGCATCAGATCAATTTCTTTTAAGTCGAATTTCCTTCGATCATTAGGATCGGCCAGCTGGCGTTGCGAGTTATAACCGATGACCGGGCCAACCGTGTTATTGAAGAAGCTCCCGTTCTGAACCAGTTCCACCGTGCTCAACTCGTTTTCAAAGCCGCGATTTTTGCTCTTTACCGTGAAGTGCATGGTGCGGCTCTCGCCCGGCTGCAAAGGCGAATCGAATTTGTAAATCCGATAGTAGAGCTTCTGATCATCCTTGCTCAGAGACGCGCCCGGTATGTCAATGTCCGTCACATAATTTGGGTCGATGGTGAAGTGAATTTCCGTGAGCGGCTGCGGATATGGATTTTGGATTACCTGCTCCGCCCGCATCGTTATGTTGCGCGACTGTGGATACACGTCGATGGCGTACTTCACGCTACGAACACGAGGTTGCGCTTGCTTTTCATATTGCTTGTAAGTTTTTTCGTAATCGGCCTGGCGACGTTGCAATGTCTTTGGGCCAACAACACGGTTGATAACCGCAGTGTTGTACCAAATCCACGCTCCGGTTGAAGCGAACGCGAGCATGCACAGCAGCGTGGCGGATATCCACCCGTCGTGAAAGCGTTGTGCTGCGTTTCGCCGCCTTCCGGCCCAGCGGTCCTGTTTGCCACGAGGCCAGAACATTACAGTTGCAACTGCAAGTATGCCGCAAAAGAAGAACCAGTAAAGGGTGTACCAGTCCCATGCGGCGCGGTATGGAGCTTCTCCAAACATATCTGAGTAGGTCATGCGCGGCCTGCCGCTGAACCGGAAAAGGTTGGTGGCAATGTTTAGCGGCCGCCATATGAACGGAGTTCCGGCAACAAAGATGATGTAGAAGAAATACCCAAGATATTTATTGGGTGATAGCACGTGAATGAAAAAGGCCAGGATGCTCAAGAACAGAAACGAAGAAGCATCGCGAATGAGTAATTCATGAAGATATAGCCCGATCTGGTACCGATGGTATCCATGCCAAGCTTGTACCGCGATACCACCCAACAGTGCCGCCGCCTGCATTGCCATTACCATCAGTATGAGCGTGAGCAGGCGCGATGCAAAAAACATCCACTCAGGAGCCGGAGTAGCGTCTGCAATTTCGTCCATGCGTTCCTCGCGGTCTTTCCAAACCAGCACTCCAGCATAGTAAGTAATCACGATCAAGATAAACGCATACAGCGTGTCGCGAATGAGGTCCAGTATCCAGTAAGTGACTGGAAGAGTCTGATTGCCATAGCCTTCGGTGGCGCTCAGCGCAAGGCTGGGAATGCAATTCAAAAGAGACGCAACGGCAATCACGACGAAGAACGTGCTCTTCATCATACCCACGAAATGGATTTTGAATGAGCCAACGAACTTGGCCCACGGGGCGTCATGCAACTGCGGATGAGCCAGAGGCACTTGAACGGGAACAATTTCGTCCTGGGCGCCCGCTTCAACTGGCTTGGCCTTGGTGCGTCTTTCAGCAAAGCTGAAACGGGAATAGGCAACCGCGAACACCAGGCAGCCAACTCCTATCCAAATGATACGGTTCCACAACAACAACCCTTGAAAACCGATTGAAACGCTATTTTTCTCTGCCACTGTCCAGTAACGTGTGACAAGGTCGAAGGCCCTTGAGCCGAAAGGATCGATAAGAGCGGCGAGTGTTTCGTTCTGAATATCCTGGGTCAGAGCGCCTGCAACGCCATAGCCGGTAAGCAATATCAAAGCGGCAACAAAGGAGACAATCTCATTGCGCGCCAGCACCGCAATCGCGAACAGAACAGCGGCGATAAAGAACGCATTAGGCAATGCGAATACGGCAATTCCCCTCAGATGCGATCCCCAGTCAACGGGTCCCCATCTTTCTGGATCGACCCATGGCATGTATTTGGCCAAAAGAATGCCGAGCGAAACGCCCAGCATCGGTATCACCGATATGAGAGTTGCTCCTATAAAGCGGCCGAGCAAGAAATCGAAGCGGCTGAGCGGAGTGGTAAAAATAATCTGGTAAGTGTTATAGCTGAAGTCCCTGATGGCGGCAGAATTCACAAACGCTGTGGACATAAGCAGCGTCAGCAGGGCAATGAATGAGTAAAAATTCTGGATAACAAAGGGAGCGTTGCGGTTGGTGTTCGATAAAGCTGCGCCAAGTTGCACCTGATCTGTACTTACAGCTCCAAAAACCAAAAGCCCTATGATGAAAAGAAAGATCCATACCATCCAGGAACGGAGCCAAAAGCGAATTTCAAATAGCGCTATCTGCAAAACCATTGCTTGCTCCCTTAGTCCCAGTTCCGGATTTTGGTAAAGAACACGTCTTCCAGGTCGGCCTGGCTGGGAACAAATCCATCGCCGGGCGGCTGTTCGCCAAAAACATGCAGGAATGGCCGTCCGCCCACCAGTTTGTTCGACACTACCTGAAATGTCTGCTCGTAATGGGCCAGTTCTGTTTTGTCTATGGAACGCTGCCAAATCCGGCCATTCAGTCTGGAAATCGCGGATTGCGGTTCGCCCTGATAAAGCACTTTTCCCGCATGGATGATGGCCATGTTGGTGCATAGGTCCATCACGTCTTCAACAATGTGCGTTGAGAGTATGACGATGACCTGCTCCCCGACTTCAGCAAGCAGATTGTAGAAGCGATTGCGCTCGCCCGGATCAAGACCCGCGGTCGGCTCATCGACGATCAATAGTTGCGGATTTCCGAGCAGCGCCTGAGCAATGCCAAAGCGCTGCCGCATGCCTCCGGAAAAGCCGGTAAGAGCCTTCTTGCGGACATCGTAAAGATTGCAGCGCTGAAGCATGGCGGACACAACTTCCTTACGCTCACGTGAATTCGTGATTCCCTTTAGCAAGGCCAGATGGCTCAACATATCCTGCGCAGAGATTCGGGGATACACGCCAAACTCCTGCGGCAGGTACCCAAGCCGACGGCGGACCTCATCTTTCTGCTTGAGGAGGTCGATATCGCCCAGCGTCACGGCGCCGCTGTCCGGCTCCTGCAGGGTAGCAAGCGTCCGCATCAAGGTGGATTTGCCCGCGCCATTCGGCCCCAGCAGGCCGTACATGCCTCGCGGGATCGTCAGGGAGACGTTATCAAGCGCTTTAACGCCGTTCTTGTAAGTCTTGGAAAGATTCTTAATAGTCAGTTCCATGCTCATGCCTTATTGGTACGTAGATATTGGGGGAAAGTTTCCATCATCGAAAAAATGGAAATTCCTGTCGGTTGTGGAGGTATCGCTCTATTTAAAGACGCTTCAGCCAACGTTTCGTCACCTCTGAAAGCGTCCTCATGTAAGCGGCCTTCCCTTAAAGGAGCTTACATCACGCTCGGCGCGCCGATTCCCATTAGTTCAAGGCTCTGGATAAGCGCACGCCGCACCACCGCCGCCGTCGCCAGCAGAAAGCTTTTCTTTGCCTCGTCTGTCTCGGTAAGGATGTGGTGCTTATGGTAGAAGTTATTGAACTGCTGCGCCAGTTGGAACGCATATTTGGCCGCGTAAGCCGGTTCCGTGGTGGAGATGCACTGCTCAATCATGCTGGAAAGCTGGCCCGCGCGAAGCCAAAGCTCCCACAATTCATCGTCTTCTTTAAGAAAACGCAAATTAATCTTGCCGGCCAGGATCTCTTCCGCGCTCAGGCGAGCTTTGCGAAAGATATTCGTGGCGCGGACAATCGCGTATTGCGCGTACGGGCCTGTCTCGCCTTCAAAGCTCAGGGCTTCTTTGAAGTCGAATGCGATCACTGAAGTTTTGGTGAACTTCAGCATGAAGTAACGCAGCGCGCCAATCGCGATCTGTGATGCAATCTCATGCCGTTCCTGCTCACTCATCTCAGGATGGCGGGAGTCCACTTCCTTCTGCGCCGCCGCGATCAGCGAATCGAGCAGATCATCGGCTTTTACGCCGAAGCCTTTGCGTCCGGAAACCTCTATATAGGAACGCTTCTGGTCTTCTTCAGAAACGTCATAACCCAGTTCCATGGCGCAACGCGGTGTGAGCGCCACCATTTCATAAGAAAAGTGATGGTAATCTTCCGCCTGCTCGGTGTAGCCAAGACCGCGAATCGCTTCAATGACATTATTCTGCGGATCGGCCTGGCGTGAGTCGATGACGTTATAGATTGCATTTACGCCGCCAAAGTGTGGATGGTCGGCCTCGCCGGACTCCGCCGAGATCCAGACCTGGCGACCATCAGGGTAACGATAGAAACGTTGATAGCCGAAGTCGCATCCCAGCAAGCCGAATTTCCAAAGATGATAAGCAATATCTTTTCCGACATAAGTCACCGTCCCGTTGGAGCGCACGATCACTTTTGCGTCTTCATCCGGACCTTCTTTCACTTCAGGAGCATCTTTGGCTTCAGGAGCATCATTGCTTTCGGCGGCGGCTTGACGTTTGGCGGCTTGCGACGCAGAAGCCCGCTTCATCACCCAGCAGCCTTTGTTCTTGCCTGTGGTCTCAAAGTAAAGCACGCCCTTTTGCTTTAGCTGCTCAAACGCCGATTCCCAGAAATGGAGATGGAGAATTTCGCTTTCCTGCGGCAGAAAGTCATACCCAATGTCCAGCCGCTGCATGGTTTCCAGATGGCGGCGAATGATGGCGTTCGAAATGAGCCCCGCAACTTCCGACGGCTCATTGCCGCCATGCTCAATATCATGCAGCGTTTGCAGCCGAAGCTTCAGGTTGTCTTTGTTCTCTTCATACCACAGAGAAACGCGCGCATAGAGGTCCCAGCAGTAATAATCAAACGAAGACGGCGGCGCTCCGGCAGCCGCAATCAGCTTCTCAATCTCGCTCTTCCCTTTTTTCTCCAGATATAAAAAGCCCACCACCACGTCCGCCACCTGGACGCCGGTGTTGTCGATATAGTTTTGCACGTCAACATGCGCGCCCGCCGCCTGAAGCAAGCGTACAAACGTATCGCCCAGAATGGCATTGCGCAGATGGCCGATGTGAGCCGCCTTGTTGGGATTGATGCTGGTGTGCTCGACCAAAATCTTTTTGCCGCTGACTGATCCGGCCTGAGTCGCGTCGGAATCGAGCAGCAGTCGCGCCGCTTCTTCCCTATTGATCCGCGCATTGATGTAACCTGCCCCAGCGACTTCAAACTTCTCAAACCCGGGTACTTGGCCCAGTCCGGCCACAACTTCTTCCGCGATCTTGCGGGGAGGCTTCCGCAGCTTTTTGGCCAGTTCAAAGCTTAGAGGCAGCGCGTATTCGCCCATACCCACATTCGGCGGCTGGTCCACCACGATGCGGGGCAATTCAACATCATATTGACGCTTTAAAAGATCGCGGATCCGCTGGATAAGCTGCTGCTGTAATTGCAGGTACAAGTGTTTGCCTTTGCCTGGATGTTTAGCGGTTGGGGCTCATTTTCAGGCCGTAAGTTGATGATGGAAAAGGCGATTATAACAAAGTCGACGAGAACGTCTTTCGGCACAAACAGAAAACTATGGGACCGCAGGGGCAACTACCCAGAAGCCCATTATGGATAACTTCCGTATGGCCGCTCAGCCGGACATTATGTTTGTTCATTTGCGGATTGCTGGGCACAAGGGCGTTTTACAGAACCAATGTCCGGCCGGCTCAAACTTGCTCGATGAACGCATTGGCCTCAAGTGGGCAACAGTCGAGCCAAAGGTCACTTATCCGGATAAGCGACTATTCGGATAAGTGACTAGGAGCACGATTGAACTAAGCCTCCGCAGCCACCCTTAGCCCAGTGGTAACTGGATGGACCTGCGTCTGCTTACGTTCATTATGGCGCGCATGGCGATGATCAAACTTCAACTTCTCACTTCGCCTGCGCTAACTCCGCAACAACTGCGGCAAGTTTATCGAGTATCTGGTTCCAGCCCTCCAGTTGACCGCTATTTTTCGCGCTCTCCATGGGTTCATTTCCAATGAAGGTGAGTTTCGTCTGGCCGTTTCCTAGATCCTCAAAGATGGTTACGTCGTACGCACCCTCTATGGCCTCATGTTCTATTCCTAGCTGCGCAGGATCAATCTTGTTTCCCTTCGAGTCCGAAAAGTACATCAAGGAAACGATCTT
>C688J18823_10000011_pt1 | contig 186500 bp, 150 predicted proteins | sample HopSoiMetagenom1_FD_18823 | JGI IMG/M metagenome (IMG submission 18823)
GCCCTGCCGATCGGCTGGGCGATTGCCGGGGTGTTGGTTGCGGCGGCTGTAGGCATATTCTTCGGCGTGTATCCAGCATACAAAGCGTCAAAGTTGAATCCGATTGAAGCACTGAGGTTTGAGGCATAACTATGACCCATTCCAACATGATGCTGGAAGACGTGAAGATGGCATTGGAGACCATCCGCACCCACAAAGTGCGGTCATTTCTTACCGTGCTAGGCGTGGTAATCGGGACCATGGTGGCGATCCTCGTCGCGTCGATTCTGCTGGGCGTAGAAAAAAACGTGCAGGATTCCCTGAACGAGTTTGGCGTCGATAATTTATTCGTCTTAAAGTTTGAGCCCGGTATCCGCTTTGGCCGCCTGTCTCCTGAAGAACGGACCCGCAAGCCACTTACGTATGAAGATGGCATCGCCGTCAAGGAAGAGTTGCCGGCGGTAAAGGACGTGGTCATCGAAATACTTTCGCGCATCGGACAAGGCCCCCAGCCGATCCGCACGGCGCGTTACAAAAACCACGAACTCACGAATATTCTTTTCCGCGGGATGACGTCAAGTTATGCCGAGGTTGTAAACGGCCGCATGAAAGAAGGCCGCTACTACACGGAGCAGGAAGATCTGCACCGCGCCGACGTAGTCGTGATCGGCTACGATGCGGAGAAAAGTCTGTTCCCCGATGAAACGGCTGAAGGCAAGCAGTTGCTGATCGATGGGAATCTATACACCGTGATTGGCGTGTTCGACAAAAAGAAGAGCACGCTGAACCAGGGTGGCGATGTAGAGGTATTCATTCCCTTCCGAACGTACAAGAAACACTATCCTCAGGATGATGAGATTGCCCTGATTGCCGCAGCCTATCCGGGAATGAAGGACATAGCGGAAGACCAGATTCGCGGGCTCTTACGCACGCGCCGCCGCGTTCCGCCCAATAAGCCTGACACATTTGGAATCAGCAGCGCCGAGCAACTCGGCGTGCAGTTCCGTGACATTATGAAAGGCATCTTTTCCCTGGTAGTGGCCGTGGTTTCCGTTGGCCTGTTGGTGGGAGGCGTGGGGGTGATGAATATCATGCTGATGTCAGTTACGGAGCGGACTCGGGAAATCGGCGTCCGCAAAGCCATTGGCGCACGCAAGCGCGACATCAGTTTTCAGTTCATTACTGAAGCCATGACATTAACGGGCATTGGGGGATTCCTGGGCGTTATCTTGTCTCTGATCTTCAGCTTCCTGATGCAGCTCGCGCATTTCCCATCATCGGTGCCGATCTGGGCGATCCTACTGGCGCTAGCCGTCGCCTGCAGCGTAGGACTATTTTTTGGGATTTATCCCGCCGTCAAAGCGGCACGCCTGGATCCGGTAACAGCGCTGCGGTATGAGTAAAGCTTCCCGCCGCAGATTTGCGCAGATATTCGTTGATAAAAAAGAAAACACTTAAACTGCTGTTTTCAAGTTTGCCTTATGCAGGAAACTTCGCATAAAGATTTTAGAGTGGTCGATCAGCGCTCATCAGCGGAAATTTGCGGCGACCTCTTCCCTTCTTCCTCTTTCACAAACCCATAAGGACAATGCCTGCAACCGGAACGGCAGCAATATCCGCGATTGAGCAAATACTTGGCGGTGAAGACCCAGTTCCCTCTTTCCAGGTAATAATCTTCGCCTTCCACAAGATCGGCCGCGCTCATACTCTGCCCACCATACTCAGAACTGGCGTTTCAGGCGTATCCACCAGCGCGCCGTCTTTAAAGCTGAGGTACTTGCCGGAGATCGCCGGAACGCGCTCGCCAGGCACCACAATTCCTGCCAGATTTAACGGATCAGCGGCGGATATGGTAATGATTTCTCCGCTGGAAGGAATGCTTTTCATCGCGCGCAAAGACTCCACGGCAACCGGCAAGGCAAACTGCTCGCCGATGAAGCCGCTGATAAAGCGTCCACCACGAATTTCACCTCGGTCTTCAAGCCGCCGGAAGGAGATCAGCAGGTCACGCCAGCGCGGCAGCATGCTTTCACGCATCAGCAACTCACGGAAGACCACGCCATAGCGCTCCAGGAGCACGCGGCAGACGGATTCAATTGCCCGCCCGCTGTCCTCACCGTGCGGTGGGTACAGCAAAGACCAACGTCCGGCGCTATGCCGAGGACGATTGCTCTTGCCGCTTCCCTGCCCCGCCCGCCTCTTGGGATCGATGAGCGCGCGCAGGTTATCAAAGCCATCGGCGGTAACCAGCCCGGCGGCCACAAGTTCCCACAGCGCGGTTTCAATCTCAGCTTTCAGTTTGCCTGTACCGCGCACGATATCGGCAAAGAACGATGCACCGCGTGCGTGCAAAAGCTTGAGGACTTCACGAGCGTCCGGACCAAGACCGCGCACTTCCTGTTCGGCGTCACGATGCGCGGATTTGACGCTGGGCAGCGCCATCCATTCCGCTTCATCGCGAACAAAAAATGTGATGGGAGCTACGCTCGTGGGCACCACTCTGCGTCCGCTTCCCGAAGAATCTTCCAGCATCGCTGGATGCGGCGTAAGCCGTCCCCAGCCGATTGCTCCTGTAAGGCAAAGCTGGTCAAGCACCTGCGGATCGTAATTGGTGATGCGGCGCGCCAGAATGTGGCGCTCCCACGCGCTGGCCGGGACTTCAAATCCCTGCAACTGGCGCAGCACCTGCATCGTGCCATGCTCAGCCCGAGCCTGCGTGCCCGGCGCAACATGCTGCCACCGCAGCAGCCAACGCATGAACGTGGCCGATGTGACCGGCTCAATCTGTTTGCGCAACGTGCCCAGCGTCAGGCGGTGAATTCGCGCCAGAAGCCGGCGCTCCGACCACTGCGTTTCCTCACCCAGCGTCTTATCAAACGTTCCGCGCAAGATCAGGCCGGTTGTCTCAATGCGCACCAGCGTTTTATCGATTTCAGCGACAGGCAGCTGAAGTAGAGCAGCCAATGCGGTAGCGGTGGTAGGACCCAGATGAGTGAGCCAGCCGGTAAGCATAGCCTTAAGCGCGTCTTCTTGCGATGGCGCTTCGCCTTCGACCACTGGTAGTTGATCTTCAAATTGAGCATCTGGATAAATGGCACGGAAAGCTTTGGCTTTCTCTGCTGACACCCAGAAGGTTCTCTCCACGCAGTCGCCCTCGCCTGCGCTGGAAACAGTTTCAGGTATTCGTGCTCGTGCAGCGCGATTCGATTCCCGCAAGCTATCGAAGTAGCCCCGCCACGCTTCCGCTGGTGACTGACCGTCCGGCGGAAAAAAGTTTTCCGGTAGCGCGATCAATGTATGTAGCGTATCTGCAAGTTCGTCGGCGTCGCGTACGTCAGGCCACGCATCGGCGCGGACTTCAGTAATCGCCGCAGGATCAAGCGCTCCGACTTCCTGCAAGACCGACTCAGGCAGCGTGCGGCGCATCTCTACCGCGCGAGCGCGACGCTCTTCCAGCGGAGCATCGTCCAGATAAGCGTAGGGATTGGTGTTGAGGATCTCGTGAGAGAAAACCGATGGCACCGGCGTATCGACGGCAATGCATTTAATCTCACCCGAACGCATCTTGCGCAGCACATCCTTCAACCCTTCAAGATCTAAAGCTTCCTGGAAAATATCTTTCATCACCTCGCGCAAGAGCGGATGGTCTGGGACCACGATGGGACCATCAGCATTTTCCTGACACGCAGCAACATCCGGAAACACTGAGGCCAGCAGATCAGCCGATCGTGTGCGCTGTATCTGGAGCGGAATTTTTTTGCCATTCCAGTAACGCAACAGCGCCAGAGCGCGGTTCGCATCCCAGCGCCAGCGCGTTTCCAGCAAAGGAGAGAGCAATGCCGCCTGCTGCAAAACTTCTTTCACCGTATTTTCATGCAGGAAGTGAAAAACATCAGCCAGCGGAAAACTGTGCTGCTCGGCCAGGGAAATATTTACGCCGTTATCTGTGGCGGCAGCCTGCAACTCAAAGTTGAAAGAGACGCAGAAGCGCTTGCGCAAAGCGAGTCCCCAGGCTTTGTTGATGCGCGCGCCAAACGGTGCATGGACAACCAGCTGCATCCCGCCGCCTTCATCAAAAAAGCGCTCAGCGATAACGGTATTGGTTGTGGGGACAGCGCCCAGCACGGTGCGGCCCGTAACAATGTATTCAATGGCCTGCTCAGCACCTGAATCGTCCAGCCCACATTCGCTCTTGAGCCATTCCACAGCATTCAACACTTCTGGCGATTTCTGATTGACGAACCCAGGCACGGTTTGGGGCGTGAGGTCGCTGATCTTCTGGCGCAGCTCGCCAATCTGCCGAGAAAGCTCTTCTGTGCGTCCCGGCGCTTCGCCCAGCCAGAAAGGAATGGACGGTGGCGCGCCGTGTGCATCCTCCACCAGAATGCGTCCCGCAGATTCCACACGACGAATGCGCCAGCTCATGTTTCCCAGCAGGACAATATCGCCTTTCAGGCTTTCCACGGCGAAGTCTTCATGCAGCGTACCGACGACTGTCCCTTCCGGCTCGGCGACGACCGTATAAAGCGCCGTTTCAGGAATCGCTCCGCCATTCATAATGGCGATCATGCGCGCGCCGCGACGGGCTTTTAATCGCTTATTTACGCGATCGCGAAAGAGATATGCGCCAAAGCGTCCACGCTGCGACGCAATGCCATCGCCCAGCATCGTAAGAAGATCATCAAACTCTTTGCGCTCGAGTTCGCGATAAGGATATGCCCGCTTGACCAAGGTAAAGAGTTCATCCTCGCCCCATTCTTCAGCAGCGCAAATTGCCACAATCTGCTGCGCCAGTATGTCGAGCGGAGATTCAGGAATCATCAGGCGATCAAGCTCTCCGTGATGAATGGAGCGCACCAGCGCGGCACATTCGATCAGTTCATCGCGCGTGGTCGGGAAAAAGCGGCCTTTGGGGACTGCGCCACGCCAGTGGCCAGCACGGCCAAAGCGCTGGAGCGACACACCGATGGAACGCGGCGATCCAATGTGCAGCGCGAGATCAACATGGCCAATATCGATTCCCAGTTCCAGCGAAGCGGTCGCCACCAGAACTTTCAGTTCGCCATTTTTAAGCTTGCTCTCCGCATCCAGACGCAGCTTGCGCGCCAAGCTGCCATGATGCGCTCCAACAACATCCTCACCCATACGTTCGGCGAGATTGAAGGAAACGCGCTCAGCTAGGCGGCGCGTGTTCACAAAAACCAATGTTGACCGATGTTGCTGGACCAACTCGCAAATCCGGTCGTAAATCTCGTCCCAGAGTTCGTTGCTGGCAACCGGCCCAAGCTCCTGGCCGGGAACTTCAATGGCCAGATCCATCTGGCGTTTATGGCCAACGTTAACCACCACGGGATCAGGTCGATCATTGCCGGTAAGAAAATGGGCCACAGTTTCGATTGGTTTCTGCGTGGCGGAAAGTCCAATGCGAACAGCGCGATTCACGGTCAACGCATCCAGGCGTTCGAGCGACAGGGTCAGGTGCGCGCCACGCTTGTCGTCGGCCACCGCGTGGATTTCGTCCACGATGATTGTGTTTACGTCGGTAAGAATCCCGCGGCTCTTCTGGGCTGTGAGCAGAATGTAAAGAGATTCCGGCGTGGTCACCAGGATATGAGGAGGCCGCTTGAGCATCCGCTGGCGCTCTTGCATGAGCGTGTCACCGGTGCGGACGGCTGCGCGAATTTCCGGCATCAGCAGGCCTTTTTCGCCGGCCAATGCAGTGATCTCACCCAGCGGGCCTTCCAGGTTTTTCTGGATATCGTTGCCCAGCGCCTTCAAGGGAGATATATAAAGGATCTCAGTACGGTCGGTAAGGTCGCCGCTCAGGGCTTTGCGCACCAGCCGATCAATACAGATCAGGAACGCTGCCAGCGTCTTGCCGGAGCCCGTAGGCGCGGAAATCAATGTGGTTCGGCCCGCCAGAATGTGCGGCCAGCCCTGCTCCTGCGGCTCGGTGGGCGTACCAAATTTGTTGATAAACCATTCCTGAACCAGGGGATGGGCCCAGGCCAGGGATTCTGGGACGGGAGAAAGCATGTATGTATTATATTTGTAAATGACGGCCGCATAAGCCAGTATTACCGCCGCAATCTGATCGTCTTCCGCCTATTGTCCTTCGAGCCAAATGGTGATCTTGCCAACCAACCCACCGCCAAGAAAACATATGCCTTTACTATTCCAACTCCGCGCTGATCGTGTATTCACCTGCCGACATGTCCCAGCTCACGTGCAGGATATTAGGCTTGCAGCACACCTGGCAGTCTTCTACATATTCCTGGCGCGTTCCCGCCGAGGAATCTACGCTGGTTTCATTCCACTCGCCACATCCCGCGCATTGAAAGCCCGCATTCATTGTTTATCGGATGGTAACAGCAAAAAAGTAGCGGCCAGCCTGTAAGGGCGGGCCGCTCCATTGTTGGACCTACCACGGACCAAACAAATAATCGATTCACCATACGCTCGCGTTGCTTATGCGCTCGCTCCGGCCGTAGCGCGGCTGCTGGATTCCATCCGCATACCGGCTGTCTCGCGGGTTGAGGTTGCCGCGAAGTAGCGTTTATACGATAGGAAGATCCCGGCCATAATCGGCAGCACTATGAGCGGCATCTGCCAGCCAATTTCCTGCGTAATTGTAAGCGTCAGTCCGGCGATGCCGGCGCTTGCCACCAGATACGGGAACGAAAGCTGTAACATCTCCAGCCATGTGCGCAACGTGTTGACGGATTCAGTCAGGCCAATCACAATCGCCACTGGGATCGTGTTCGCCAGCGCATATCCTGCTGCCGCCACCGCCAAACGCAGTGCAGGAGTACTCACCACGGAAGCAACGGAAGGCGACGCATAGATCAGCCGCGTTGCAGCCACAGCCAGTGCGATGGCACTGCAATTAAACGCTACCTGCATCACTTTGAACTTCTTGCCCTTGGCCAGGCATTGAAAGAACGTGCTGATGAAGCCTACCGCCAGTGCTTCAGCCGTATTCATCTGCGCTGCCGCCACTAGAATGAACGGCAAATTAACCGACATGGTTCCGGTAACGCCCGGAAGCTTGATCCTGAGTCTTGCTGCCACACATGCGACCAATAAGAACGCTAAAAACTTCGCTGTGGGCACTTGCTTAGCGTTGAGTACGGCATCTCCGAGCAGGAGGAGACCCGAAATTACAATCAACGCCACGAACATTCGCGCTGAAATTGACTTCGGCATGTTAGTTCTCTCCGTCCTCTCCGTCGCTTAGAGCGTTGACCGTGTCCGCACCCCAAACGATTGAATTGCCCCAGATGATGCTGTTCCCCGTAACTGTCGCGTCTCCCCAGATAATTGAGTCGCCCCAGATGATGGAGTCGCTGATCACGCAGTTTCCACCCCATACAATCGAGTTGCCCCATATGATGGAGCTACCCCAGGTGATGCTGTTGCCCCAGGTAATCGATTGGCTGTTCATCAAACTATATTTGCCAGTGGCCGTATTGCGGTAGGCGATCGGTGACGGCGCCCCGCCATTAACCACGTCTGTGCTTTTCAACGACGAGTAAACGTCCAGATATCCCGCGCCGATGGTAAACGCGTCATATTGTGAAAAGTAGCTTTTACCTGACTTGTCAGAAGCCCAGCTATTTCCCGGATAGCCCTTCCATGCCGTTTTCATCATGCGTGCTTTGATGGTGTCCGGTGTCAGGGTTGGGTCTTTCTGAAACATAAGAGCGGCTGCCCCCGCGACGATCGGGGTCGCCATGCTTGTCCCACTCAGCCTGGTGTACTTTCCGTTGAGGCCGGTCGTGCAGTTACTACCCAGCAGACCGAGGATGCAGGTTGTAATCGGCTGAACGTTAAGGCTGGCGAGCGATGTAACGAGTGTGCTGCCAGGCGAAACAAGTGAAATCACTCGATTGCCGGGTGCAACCAGATCAGGCTTTACCACGTGGTCCAGAAGAGTCGGGCCCTTTGAGCTGTAGCTGGCCACGGTATCATCCAACCGGCCAGGCGTGCCATTTGTCTTAGTGGCTCCAACAGTGATCACGTTAGGATCATTAGCTGGCGCCTGGATTGTGGCATAGCCTTGTGTTCCGTAGCTGTTATCGCGGCCATTATTGCCAGCCGCTACAACCACCACGATTCCGGCTTTCCAGGCTGCTTCAACGGCCTGGCATACTGGATCAAGTGTGTAAGATTCATAAATGCCGCGTCCCAGTGAAAGATTGATCACGCGAATGTTGTACGTGCTTTTCAACTGGATGGCCCGCTGAATAGCGGCAATCACCTGGCTGTCTGTGCCGGATCCATTCGCATCCAGCACGCGCAGGTTGATGATATTGGCGTTCGGGGCCACTCCGACATATTGCGTCGGATAGCCGCTCGCAGAATCATGACCGTTGCCCGCCACAATACCCGCCACATGCGTTCCGTGACCGTAGGCATCGTTTGTGCTGGGATCGCCTGGAATGAAGCTCTCGCTATAGACAAGGCGTGAACCCAATCCACTCGATTTTTGCAAATCGTCGTGGTTGAAAACACCGCTATCAATAATCGCTATGCCGATTCCAGTCCCATCGAGTCCATATTGTTGGCGCGCAATGTCTCCCTCGACCGCCGGGATGTCGTCATCGGAAGCAACTTTGTTCGGACGGTCCGGGCTGACATACGCAACGTCAGGATGGTTCTCTAACCATGCCAGCATTCTCACCGGTATCCGGTAAGCGGCTCCATTGATGTGATCGAATGAAAATCTTAGTTTTCCGCCCTGTGCTGCCATTTCAGAAGCATGCGCTTTGGGCGTTTGTTTGAACTGAACGATCACGCTTACTGTGCCATCGGGATTCACCGGAAAATTGGCAAGATCAGCCGAGAGCTTACTGCGACCCATATTTGCGTGACTGCTGGACGCGCCTTGCGCATTGACCGCCACTGGCGCAAGAACGAGGATCGCGAACGCAGCCATAAATAGGAACCGAAACCACCTTAAGCTTGGTTCGGCTGCAAAATTCTTGTTTTCGAGTCTCATGTGTTTAGAACTCCGGAAGAAGTTTCTGGTAAAGCGCTTACTTAAGCTGCTGCTATGAACCCCATACCGCTGACGCCAAGGGTATCGAGGTGTGTTTAATGCTGGTGAAGGCGTGGCATAATCCAGCAACCGCTGCTATTACGCCTATAGTGAAAACCGCGACTTTATTTCTGAGAGACATACAATTACCTCTGCCCTATCTATTGCACGCCATAAACCAAAGTCATGCTTTGCAAGTTATTGATTACACGGTGCTTTGTTCAAGAGTGGTGTGCCACGTTGCGACACGGATAAGCGCCACAGTCACAGCTAAAGCGCTTCTGCATACCATTAACTCTCTTGTTATTAAGTGTTTACGGTCAATGCGACAATTGCGTCACACCGCCGGAGCTGGTTCTTAGTTGTAATTGTGAGAGGAAAGACGATCTAAACAGAAAATTTAGCTTAATAAGCTATTTCTAAGATTCTAAGGAGTTTTAGTACCGAAGGGCCTGTTCAATCTCGGTGGGGCTTGGAACGCTCGGCAGGGCCGCAATAAGCTTCTGGGTAAAGGGTTCCTGAGGACTGAAAAAAATGGCTTGCGGTGTGTTGCATTCCACGATTTTGCCCGCATTGATTAACGCTATCCGATGGCACAGTCCGTACGCCGAAACCAAATCGTGAGAGATAAAAAGCATGCTCATTCCCAGCTTGCGGTTTAATTCTCCGAATAGGGCCAGGATTTCCGCCTGAGTCACGGCATCCAGCGCGCTGGTTGGCTCATCGGCAATCAGCAATGCCGGGCGATGCATGATGGCCATTGCAATCAAGACACGCTGCGCCTGGCCAACACTGATCTCTGAAGGATAGCGTCGCAAAAACTCTTCCGTCGCAGGAAGCGCAACATCGCGCAGCGCCTGAAAGATGGACTCTTCCATGTGATCGCTACCGCCCTGCCCGTGCAGCTTCCATGCTTCGTTCATCTGCGTGCCCAGCCACAACGCCGGATTCAAGGCTGACATAGGGCTCTGCGGCACAAAGGAAATCACTTTGCCGCGCAGTTTGCGCCACTCTTTTTCTTTCAGCGCCAATAGCTCATGGCCATCCCACAAAATAGAACCGCTGGCCCTGCCGCCTTTCAGGTTCAGCAGCCCAAGGATCGCCAAGGCCAAAGAACTTTTGCCGCAACCGCTGTGTCCTACCAATCCCAATACTTCGCCCGGATGCAATTCAAGACAAAGGCCATCCAGGACTGGTGGTTTGTCCTTATAGCTCACCGTTAATCTAACCGAGAGAAGATCCATGCAAGATCCTAGTGCGCCAGCGCCAGCATCTCTGCGTTCCAGAACGCCTGAGGACGAAACACGCTGGGTTCGGCATTTTTGACGGATGGCGCAATCGCCACCAGAGCGTCTTTATTGATCAGGTAGATGAAAGGCTCCTGCTCCCAGGCAATCTGCTGGACCCGGGCCCAGTATTGCTTGCGCTTATGCTCGTCACCTGAAGCTGCCTGCGCGCGCATCAGCTTGTCAATCTCGGCTTCCCATGGGGTTGCAGGCGATTTCTGGTTCGGATTCCATTGATGATTGTCCGCCGAGCTGAGCCAGACCGCCATCTGTGAATTAGGATCGAGTTCTACGTTTTGGAAGCCCAGAAGGCAAGCCTCATAGTTGTAGGATTGCGTCATCCGCTCCAGCAGAGAGTTGAAATCCAGCGTAACCACGTTCACCTTGATCCCAATTTTCTTCAGGTCCTGCTGGATCATTGTGGCCATGCTTTCACGGGCGCGATTGCCGGCATTTGTGGCGATGGAAAACTCCACGGGATTACCAGCCTTGTCTTTCAGGATATCTCCTTGCAATTGAAATCCATCCTGTTGCAGCTTGCGCAATGCGCTTGAGGTGTCATAAGCATGCGGCTTCAGGTCAGTGTTGAACCAGAACTTATTGCTGGGTGAGATGATCCCGATCGCAGGCACGGCGTGTCCGCGATAAACGATTCGCGCCATGTCATTGCGATTGATCGCTTCAGAAATTGCCCGCCGGAAATTTGTGGAAGTAAACCAGGCTTTTTTATACGCAGGTATCGGCGCGCTTGGAACCTGGTTAAACCAGAGCTGTTCCGTGTCAGTGGAAGCGCCGGCATCACGAACGGAAGCGCTATCAGCAGAAAGCTTTTCAAAGATTGCCGGCGTCACGGTGTTGATCAAATGGACTTCGCCACGCTTATACCGCATTGCTTCAATCTCAGGATTCTGTTCAATATCCAGCCGAATTGAGTCGAGGTATGGCAGCTGCTTCCCTGCCGCATCTTTCTTCCAGTAGTAAGGATTCCTCTTCAGCAGCAGATATGATCCTGCCTTGTGCTCTGAAACGTAAAAAGGTCCCAGTGCAGCCATTTCTTTCTGCGGCGATTTTGCCGACAGAATGGCAACGGTATCAAAAAGGTTCACCAGGTTAGCCACCGGCGCAGGAAAGTCGATCTCAATCTCATTTGCCGAAACCACGTGCGTCGCTAGCTTGCCTTCAGCCGAGCGGAATGAGTCTCCGGTGCTGGAATGCAGTGCAGGATCCATCAACTGCTGCATGGTGTAAGCGACATCTTCGGCTGAAAAAGGAGTGCCATCGGAATACTTCAACCCTTCGCGCAACTTGAAGCGGATGCGCTTGCCGCCTTCTGAAACCTTCCACGACGCTGCGAGATCAGGTTCTGCTTTGAGTGTTATCCGATTCACTCGCACCAGCACGCCCCCGGTCAGATAACGGATGGTTTCTGATGCCTCATCTTCAACCAGCAATGGATTGAATGTCTTGGGGTCAGAACGCAGGCAGAAGCGCAGTTCTCCCCCACTCTGGGCGAATACGGAAATAAAGCCCATCGCCCAAATGGCAAGAACTAAATAAAGCCGCTTCACGAGCGTACCTCCTGTTTGTTAAGCAGTACCTGGAACGAGCTGATTACCACTATAAGTACCGCAAGGGGCAGCAATCGCCAAGGTTCCGGACGTAACATGATGGCGTCTTGAAGTTCACGCAGCAGGCTGCCCAGCGAAGGCAACGGCTCAGCCACGCCGAGCCCTAAAGCGCCCAAGTTGGCTTCTGCAATGATGAAAACGGGAATCGAAATCCAGAACTGTGCCAGCAACGCGCCGCGCAGGTTAGGCAGCAGGTGAAGCCGGACCAGCTTCAATCCTGAAAAACCGGACGCCCTCGCCATCCATATAAATTCTGACCTCATCAGGTCCTTAGCGCCGGCGCAAATCACGCGCGCTGAAGCTGCCCATCCCAATAGGCCAAGTAAGGCAAATGTCACGGTTACAGATGCTTCCGGAGAAACATTCAATGGCAGGACCGCTCGCACGGTAATAAGAAGAAATAGCCACGGCACGGAGAGGAATAGATCAATCAGCAATTTGCAACAGCGCTCTGTCCAGCCGCCAAAATATCCCGCTATTCCACCGACCAGACCGGCAAGTACTGTAGTGAATAGAGCTGCCAACGGTGCAAGCGTCAGGGAAACACGCATTCCATAGAGCAACCGTGCCCAACGATCGCGACCCAGATCGTCAGTACCCAGGAGATGATGCACAGATGGAGCTGCCTGCGGTATGTCACGAAATTGCTGCTCGTAGCCTGCCGGAGCCAGGTAATGCGCTCCAAGAATGGTTACGGCAGTGAGCGCCAGCACCGTAATCGCGACCAGACGCACTCCCTTCATGCGTCGCTCCTGCTAAAGCCACGCTGGGCCGCATCTGAAAGCAGAGTGGCGCAAACGGTCACAAACGTAACGACCATGGTCAGATTTACCAACAACGGTAAATCGCGGGCTTGCGCCGCATGCCACGCGAGCTGTCCAACGCCAGCGACGTCGCTCACAACCTCAATCGGCAGCAGCACGCCTATTCCAATGCTGATAGAGACGCCCACCAGCGCGATCAGCTGCGGGAATGCAACCGGCGCAACATGCCACGCCAATACTCGCCATGGTCCAGCGCCTTTTGCCCGGGCCGTAAGGACATGCGGCATGTCACTGCTCTGCTGTAACAGGTTTTGCGTGTAGCGATAAATTTTGGGAAATACCAGCAATGCGGCGGCGAAGGCCGGTGGCCAGCGCAACAGCAGAAAGACCATTGCCAGCGCAGCCGCCGGAGTGGAAATAAAAGTCCCGCTCAATCCATTGGCAAGAAAACCTAATTCCCGACTGTCCCACAGTTGCGCCGCAATCGCCAAAGCCAGTCCAAGAAGCCATCCCGCCGCAAGAGCGAATGAGAGATTGATCAGTGTTACCGGCAGCCGCTCACGCAAAAGCTCTTTCACTGGTTGATTGAGCGAACGTGACGTACCCAGATCGCCGCGAACAAGCGACGTGACGTATCGCATGTAAAAATGCGGGATGTCTGCATCCATGAGATGCGCCCGCCGAATGGCCTGGATACTTTGTGCCGAGAGGCCGGAATTGAGTTCCTGGTCGTCGGAAGAAAAGCCGGGTGCAATACGCATGAGCATGGCGCCCGCAAGGCTCGCCATGAGCATGACTGCCACAACCCGCAGGACAGCCCAACTCCAGAAGCGCAGCATTCTATCCAGCCACCGCGTCACGGACGGCAGCAGACCGCTTTCCATCCGTCAGTGCAGAAAATACTTTTAGAATTTTGTGGTGTTCCTGCTTTTGTATGTACATGCGCCGGTCCGCTTCTGCCAGCAGTTTCTCGGCATCCACTCCGTCTTCCGGATAGATGGCGCACCCCACGCTCAATGAGAGCCACTCAACACCACAGATTTCACGACCAGCATTGCCAGCCAATTCACTCAGGCAGATCCCGCGGGCTTCCGCGGCTGACGCACTCAACCCGGGCGCGACAATTACAAATTCATCGCCGCCCATGCGCGCTACATAATCGTATTCGCGGCAGGAGCCTTGCAGGGTTTCAGAGAAATGACGCAGAATCCTGTTTCCTTCAAGATGACCAAACCGATCATTGATTTTCTTAAATCCATCCAGGTCGCAAACCATCACTGTCAAAGAAGTATCCAGGCGCTTGCACCGCGCCAATTCGCGATCAAGGTGGATAAACAAGGACCGGGCATTCGGCAAATCGGTTAAGTAATCGGTCGTTGCCGAACTCTCCGCTTCCTGGAAGGCAAGCGCATTTTCTACAGACAGCGCTACTTTTGAGCTGATCGCCAACAGAATGCGCAGGTGGTCAGAAGTGTAAGCATCGGCATCAGAATGATAGAGCGTCAAAACGCCAACCACGCCTTGCAAGCCTTCCAGAGGTATTGAAATTGCAGAGTGCAATGGGCTGAATCGATTGGGATCGTGCAAGTAACCGTGTTCCAATGCGGGATTACCATTCAGCATTGGCTTGCGATTTTCCGCAACCCAGCCGGACAAGCCTTCTCCCATTGGAATTCGCAAGGCCGCGAATAAACGGAAGTTGTCGCCATTCACATATTCCGGAAGCAACTCGTCGCCTCTCACAATATATGTAGCGATAGCGTCGTATGGCACAAGACGTTTCAGGCGTCCGCTGAGCACAGAGAGTGTTTCACTCAAGCTAAGCGAGTTACCCAGGTCCTGCGTAAGCTCGAATAGGGCTTGTGCCTCCTGGCGCGCCGCAGCAATCGACGAAAGGAAAGCAGCCTGGTTGCCCGTTTCATTGGCCTTATCCACAGCGAACCCATTTGCTGGAGCTTTGCCTCGTTCGACTTTAAGTTCCGTCGAAAGTTTCTGGCGATCAGGAAATTGGGAATACGAATGGACAATCGCTTCCAGTTCTTTGTAGCTGGTTTTCAGCAGGCTCACTATCTTTGGATCGTAGGCCTTGCCGGCTTGATCAACTACCCATTGCATCGCATCGTCCAAGGGCAGCGCTTTGCGATATTGGCGGTCAGTGGCCAATGCATCCAGGCAATCCACGGCTGATAGAATTCGCGCGCCGATGGGAATTTCTTCGCCTTTCAGGCCGTCGGGATATCCAGTGCCATCCCACCGCTCATGATGTGCCCGCACAATAGGGACCACCGGGTATGGAAAGTGCACGCGCTCCAATATCTCCGCGCCTACCACCGGATGGATTTTCATTTTTTCAAATTCTTCAGGTGTAAGCCGACCAGGCTTGGAAATGATGTGTTCAGGCACAGCCAGCTTGCCGATATCGTGTAGCAACGCCGCAGCACGCAACGCTTCAACTTCATCTGGAGGAAGATCAAGCCTTTTCGCCATCTCCACCGCATACACGCGAACGCGTTCCAGGTGATCGTGCGTGGTCTGGTCTTTTGCTTCAATGGCCAGCGCCAGCGCTTCAATGGTGCGCATGTGCAGGGCCGCCATCTCTGATACGTGGTTTTTCTCGTTCTCCAGCTTGCCTAAATAAAGACGGTATGAGCGATAGATCACAAACATGGCGGGCAAAGCCAGCAACGTTGGTTGCCAGCCAACTTTTTGCGTGAGCCAGCCAAACATGGCTGTTATGGCGCCGCCGGCCAGATAATATGGCAACGACCAGAAATAGCAATCAGTCCAGATCTTTTGCAGCTTCTTGTTTTCCGTAAGGGCGATGATCGTCGCCACCGGAAGCGTATTGAAAAGGAAATAAACGGCGGCAGAGAGCATCAACAAAAACGCCGTATTGGGATGCAGCCGCGTGGACCACGGTCCGTGAGCGGTAAAGTAAGCGGCAGCAATGGCAACAGCTGCACTCGAAATATTGAATAATACTTGTTCAATTCGCGGCCACCGCCGCCGCGTAAGCAAGCATTGCACCAGGATTGCCGAACACCCCAGAATCAATGTTTCCGTAAAGGTCAACTGGGCTATGCCAAGCAGGATAAAAAGGAAATTAACTGAGATAGTTCCAGTAATCTCGGGCAGCTCTACTTTGAGTCTTGAGGCGAGTAGAGCCGTCAGGAGATAGGCGATAAACTTTGGCAAGTCGTCGATATTCCACACAATCCCGCCATAGACTGCCGTAGCCAGTCCTGCCAGGCAAATTACATAGAGGAATATTCGTGCCTGTTTCGACATACTTGTTCCGTCTCCGTTCTAGGTTATGTAGGCAACTGCGGGGCCAAACATGCCATAAACGGTGTTACCTCTTGTTGATTCAATGCTTTAGCTGCTATGCCGTTTGAGTTCGCTCGGTTTTATGCCTTACATCCCTGTGACATTCGTGTCGCAACCCCGGAGTCAACGGCGGACTAAAGTGTCACAGCGTGCATTCCCAAAACGGGAACTTGTGACAAGCGCAGTTTAGCTTGATATACCCCGAAACAGCATTAGGTAAAGCCAAGGGTTAAGAACTTAAGTAACCATCCCGCCTGCTTCTTCAATTGCGACTGTGACGAACTTGTCTCATCATTGGCGTTAACGAGTGACAGATGCGCGCTGTCTACCCCATTACGCGCATATATAAGGGAGAAGATTCTGTCGACCGCGGTTAACAACCCGTGCGAGTTGACCAGTCAGATCGTTCGCAGTGATGCTTTAAAGCGGGTGATGCGGCTGGTTGAACAGGTGGCGTGTCATCCGGCTGCGGTATTGATTGTCGGCGAGACCGGTACAGGCAAGGAGATGATTGCCCGCTCCATCCACAGCCACTCACTCCGCTGCAATAAGGCCTGGGTAGACGTAAACTGCGCCGCCATCCCTGAGCATTTGGTTGAAAGCGAACTCTTTGGGTATGAAAAAGGCGCGTTCAGCGGCGCCGATACACAGAAAATTGGTTACTTTGAAATGGCCGATGGCGGCACCCTCTTTCTGGATGAAATCGGAGACCTCGATCCCAAAGTACAGGTAAAGCTGCTGCGCGTATTGGATGGCGTACCTTATTACCGGCTGGGTGGAAACAAGAAAGTCAGCGTGAATGTACGCGTCGTCGCAGCCACCAATCAGAATCTTGAAGAGTTGGTGAGCGCCGGCCGTTTTCGCAACGATCTCTATCATCGACTGGCAGAATTTAAGCTGGAAATACCGCCTTTGCGGGAAAGACCGGAAGACCTGCTGGCAATCGCAGAGCAGATACTCCATCAGCATTATCCTGATTCACGTTTTTCCAATGACGCCATCACTGCCCTGCTCACACACGAATGGCCCGGCAATGTTCGCGAACTTCGTAATGCCGTTTTTCGGGCGATTATGCTGGCTAAGAATGCGCCAGTCGAGATCACCAGCGTAGATTTAAAGTTGAATCGTGACAGCGCGCCAAGTCAAGGCAAAAATCCCTTGAATCGTGATCTTGATCAAGTGGAGAAGCAGATCGTGTTTGATATGTTAGATCGCTGTGGCGGAAACCAGGGCAAAGCGGCTGAGGCGCTGGGCATTTCCCGGCGCACACTGCTGCGCAAGCTCAAGACATATCGAGAGAATGAAAGCGAAACCGCAGTCGGTACATTATGTGCGGAGCAGCAACGCTATTATCGCAAGCAGACCAGCGCTCCCGTCGTACTGAAACACGGCCAGGAATCAATGGAAGCCAACCTGCTGAATATCAGCCTTGGCGGCGCTGCAGTCTCCATCCATAAAATCCTCGGCCAAGGCGAGTTGGTAACGATTTGTTTTACCGTGCCAGAAAGCAATGTAACAGCTGAACTGCACGGGCGGATAGCATGGGCGAATAAAGAAGGGCACCACGGAATTCAATTTGCTGAAATGCCCTCGGACATTCGCGGTCACCTGCAGCGCTGGTTCCAGGCCGAAATGAAAAAAGACGGTTGGCGCGACGANCTCGTCGGCTGACGATCTATCCACATTCCTTCAGAATCCTGAAAAATCGGGCTTGCGCCGCTGCATGAATGCCATCATGGCTTCCCTTGCTTCCGGACCTTGCAAGAGAGCGGCAAATTGTTCAGTTTCCTTCAACATCGCCTCCGCTATCGTGTTGACGGATCCACGCTTCAACAAAGCTTTCGTGATGCGCAACGCTGAAGGCGGTTTTTCCACCAGTTGTTGCGCCTTTGCCGTTGCCGTATTGAGCAGTTCATTGTCGGCGACTACGGCATTCACGATTCCCAGCTCTCGTGCCGTCTCCGCACTGAACGGCTCGCCGAAATACAAAAGCTCTGCCGCCCGCCGATGCCCCATCAACGCCGGCAGAAGCGCGCTCGATCCCGCTTCAGGACACAGTCCGAGATTCACGAAAGGAAGTTGAAAGCGAGTGTCAGAGGCCGCGTACACAAGATCGCAATGCAATAACATGGTGGTGCCGATTCCGACCGCCACTCCTCCAACCGCCGCAATCACAGGCTTTTGCGCTGCTGCCAAGGTTTGCAAGTACAGGATGGCTGGACTCGTCTCTCCCGGCTTTGCATTGGCAAAGTCCACTAGGTCATTGCCTGCGGTGAAGCAGACTTCTGTTCCCGTGATCAACACCACGCGCACGTTTGAGTCGGCATCGGCTTGCTTGAGCGCCTCAATCATTCCCAGATACATGCCGCGGGTCAATGCGTTTTTCTTTTCCGGTCGATCCAGCCGTAACGTAAGGACCCGGTTCTCCACTGAGACAACAATATGCTCCGCCATTCCAAGCTCCTGGCGATCTGATTTGATTGCTATTTATAGACGGTGACAAGGATACGCTAATAAGAGAGCGCGCGCTTTGAAGAACGGTGAAGAAATGAAATTGCAGGCTGCGCTCGCGAACATCTCTGACCGTCGCGGCTTGTCCGCGCAAGAGCAAGTCTCGGTCGCAGCTGCTTTCATTATCTTGAGCGACGGTTATCGCTCAAAACAATTACTCGGTGCGCAAGGCGAGCATAGGTTCCGTGTTTGCCGCTCTACGGGCCGGAATCACTGCGGCGACAAATGCAGCCGACGCCAGAACGGCCGTGGTAATCACCAATACAAAAGGATCGTGCGGCTTAACGCCATATAGCTGGCTGGCCATTACGCGGCCACCGAAGATCGTGACTGGAATACCAATGGCCAGACCAATACCGACCTGCACAAACGCACCGCGCAAAACCATTCCCAGCATGTTCATGCGATCGGCTCCCAGAGCCATGCGAATGCCGATCTCACTTGTCCGCCGTTCGACCGTGTATGACGTAACGCCGTAGAGGCCAATGGAAGCCAAAATCAGCGCTAATATCCCGAAGAATGAGGTCAGTTTGGCGATCATTGCCTGCTGCATGAAATTTGCTTTCACCTGGACAGCAAAGCTTTGAAAATCTATAAGCGCCAGATCGGGATTAATCTGTGACAGCACGCGGCGGATCTGTGTTTCAAGTCCTGAAATTTCACTGTGCGTCTTGATTTCGATTGCATTCAGATAGCGCGAGCGGTCTTCAAACTGTTGGTAACGTGGATCGGGGTTATGGGCGCTCTGGCCTTCGGCCAGGAAATACATGGGGCGCATTTTGCTCGTCGCTCCCCAATAATTCGTGTCTTCAGTCACTCCCACAATCTCAAATGCGCCCGGATGTTTCAGGTCGTCACTGAAGTGTTTGCCGATGGCGTGACCATCTTTAAAAAATTTTTGTTCAAAGAAGCGGTTCACCAGGGCAACGGCGCGCGTTGTGGGCGTATCCTGCTCATTGATGGCGCGGCCTTCTACAATCTTGGTGCCGATGGTGTCGAAGTAGCCAGGACTCGTACGCAGCCACGATGCGCCGTGATCAGGCGTTCCGGGTGGCGGCGGTGGTTCTCCATCGATATATACGCCTTCGCCCCAGTTGTCTCCCTCCATTGGGCTATAAAGCGAAAAGCTGACTTGCTGGACGCCAGGAATAGCGCTGATATTTTCTTTAAGCTGGCGGTAGAGCGGCTCCAGCCTGTCACTCTTGTACCCCGCCATCTGCGGATCAATGTGCAGAATGTACCGATTGGTAGTATCAAAACCAAAATTGCGATGTTGCATGTTGTTCAAGCTTCGGGTTAACAGTCCCGCGGCGCATAGCAGCACGAGTGACAACGCGGCCTGCACTACCACCAGCGATTTTTGACCTAACGTTCCTTTGCGTCCTGTGGAGCGTCCGGCTCCGCGCAAGGCTTCAGCCGGATTCGCGCTGGCGGTCATCCATGCAGGCGCCATTCCAAAAAGAAGGCCGGTCAAGACTGAAACTGCGAACGCAAACGCCAGGACAGGGAGTGAAGGCGTAGCCTGGATCGGCACGTAGTCATTTCCAAAAGCCAGGCGCAAAATCATGCTGGTGCCGCCGAAAGCAATCGCGATTCCTGCCAAGCCGCCCATGATTGCCAACACAACGCTTTCCGTGAGTGCCTGGCGAATCAAAGTGCTGCGCGGAGCGCCCAGTGCTGAGCGGACCGTGATCTGCTGCTTGCGCGCGGTCGCCCGGACCAGCATCAGGTTGGCGAGATTGGCGCACGCAATCAACAGCACAAAAGCAGAAATCCACATCAGCAGGTGAAGCCCATCCTGATATTCATCCCTCATCCTTTGCACGCCGCCTCCGCCGGGAGAAAAATGCAGCGTCTGCTTGGCGACGAGAGGTTTGGAGCGATCTTCCACTTTGCTTTCCGGACTTAACAAGAATTGCCGCAGTTCTACTTGCATCTGCGCTTCCATGGCTTTAGTGTCCGCGCCCGGGTTGGTACGTCCAATCAGATCAAGCCAATCCAAAGCAGCATCATTCAGCACTGAAACTGCCGGTTCAACCACAGGCTCGGCATTGAGTGGAAGCCAGAATGAAGGCGGATTGCTCTGCACGCGGTCGCCAAAGAAGCCGGGCGGAGCGATGCCCACCACCGTCACAGGCTGTGAGTTCATGACGAACCCAGTTCCCACAACAGACCGATCGCCTCCGAACTTTTCCTGCCATGTGCGGTAGCTCATTACCGCCACCATCGGCGCTCCCTTATTGTCGTCTTGTGGCGAAAGCATCCGACCGGCATAGGCGGGAATTCCAAACGTGGAAAAGTAGTTACCTGAAACAAACTCACCGCGATACGATTCAGACGACTTGTTGTTGCCGCTCCAGCGGACTCCCATCAGGCTGTTCCCGGCCTGCATAGCCGCTAATTCCGCGAATCCTGGTGTGTGCTCCTTAAACTGTTTGTACTGCTCAAAAGAGAAAAGTGACCAGTTGTCCTGCATACCGCCATTAATACAGCAGTTCTCTTCATTGCCAACGCGCACAAGTTCGCCCGGCTTGGAAACTGGCAGCGACTTAAGTAGTACAGCGTGAACCAGCGTAAAAATCGCTGTTGTTGCTCCAATGCCAAGCGCCAGCGTTAGGACGGCTGTGGCTGTAAATCCGGGGGCTTTTCTGAACTGCCGCAAAGCGTAACGAATGTCTTCCAGAATCTGCATTCAATTTTCCCTTGGTCTTAAACTTGTGCTAATTCATTGAACTGCAAAAGAGCGATGTCAAAGAATCAGGACGGTTCACCGGCAGAGGTTCCGCCACTCTCTTGAAGGATATATACGGTTGCTGGCGAAAAAGGTTTCTAACTTTCTTTGCAGATTTAGGTGAATTTGCTCTTAGTTCGAGCCAATCGAGTGCTTTGATAAATCATTTCTCAGCTATGGGCGTTATAAGTGGAAATTTCGGTGAGGACACCAGGTCAATCATGCGCAGAGAGGATGTGAGGAGCATGAAATGATGCCTGTGCTGGAATAATGCGTTTCCTTGAAGGATTCAATTTCCTAAAGGCGATAACAACATGGTCACGTAAGCGTTGCGGCAATCGGCGCATCCTGATGGTCTGAAAAGTAAAACTTGTGATAACCTTTTAAAGAATCAACACGTTCTGCCCCCTCGTTCAATGGTAGGACAGCTGACTCTGGATCAGCATATCGGGGTTCGAATCCCTGGGGGGCAGCCAAATAACCTCTTCAGCTTCTACACTTTGCAGGTCTTCTGAAAATTTCCCTGCCCTGCGTGTGCGTCCTATTTGCGTCTGTTGCCGCCACTTTTGTGGGAGTGCTGTCGAAAGTGTCAATCCAAGCCACGATGCGGATTCAGGTAAGTCGTCGTTCTCCAGTAACTACAAACAAAAACATCGTGTCAAAGGACGGTTCAGCTGTCACCTACACTATTCCTATAAATCCTCCACGGATGACTATCCGGGAAGAAATTAACTCTGCTCCTCCCCGTTGGGAAGGGCCAGTCAATCATCGTGCGCACAATCACCATAGTGCCGGAGTAATCCCTTATTGTCGTCGTTGCAGGAGGGCTGCATTATTCATACATGGCAACGAGTGCAGACAATCCCCCGGAGTCACAGGATGATAGTCTCATTTCGACGATACTCTACGGACATCAAAATCCCGTCGCTGCAAGCGGAATAAACTCGTAAACAATTCGAATCGTCCAGTCACCGGCACTTCCTCAAGCTCGGTTGCTGGCCGCGGCTTAATGTGAAGGTCCCTACTTTGTCCTTTTCAAGACTGACGGTGAGGCTCATTGTGTCCCCATGTACATGTCCTGAATAGCGAGCCTGGAGGCGGGCTGGAGTCTCATCACGGAGTACCGGGCCACCGTGGTTCGGGGTAAACGTCCCCAAGAGATCAAAATCGCCATGTGCATTGAGAGCCATAGGCTGCCTAATCTGGCCATACGCGCAGTCGAATTCGATCTCTGCGCCGTTCCTGGATATTTCTAAAGCAATGTGCTCTCCACCCCACGTGCCGGCGGCGATTGTATTCGCACTCTTCATGGTATTGACGTTGGCAACTTGCAACCATGCACAACAGGAGGCCAGAAATAGAGCAAATAAAATTCTCATGAGCACTCAGGTCTGAATTTCACAGCGGTTCTTCATGAGCAATCGCTAAAGCAATCGCTCCGATAAACAACACAATGGGATCAAACTTTGGTTTTATCATGTGCAGCTTTTGACATTGTAAATCCAGAGACTCTGTCTCATAATCCACTCACGACTTCATGCATTTGTAATCTAGCAGATACCTGTGCACAGTTGCGGGCCCCCCCTGAATTTCACGACAAAATTTATTTTCTGAGGCCACCTCATGCGCCACTGCTCCTTCCGGGTCCGTAGCCTAACTCTTTTTGTCTTCGCGTTCCTGTTGCCGTTCTCGCTTTATGCACAAAGCCAGGACCTGCAGGCAGTCCCGGTCAGCACTGATCCGAATCCTGCCAGCCAGTCGGGAATTGCCACCCTGCATCATCCTCGCGAAGACCGGCTGGTGCGCGGGCACTCCTTCCATGGAGATCTGCGGACACTGCCGCAAGCGCCGCCGCAAAAAATGGAGCGGCCCGAATTTGAAGAGCCGGTGTTGAATCCGATAGTGCATCCCGGAACGCCGGCCGCACCCAGCACTCCGGCTGTGAGCAGCAGTGCACCGGTCATCAGCGCGCCTGCACCCGCTGCAAGCAACAGTTTCGAAGGTCTCGATTTCACGAACTGGGGCGCTGGCCACCCGCCTGATACCAACGGCGACGTTGGGCCGCAATACTACATCCAGACCATCAATACCTCAGTCGGCATTTACAACAAGAGCGACGGCTCCCGGGTAACAGCGTTCATCTTCAACACGCTCATGAGTCAGGGTAATTTCGGGAACCTGTGCGACACCAGTAATTTTGGCGATCCCGTGGTCTTGTATGACACCTTTGAAGATCGCTGGATCATCACCGACTTCGCCTTCAATCTGAGCGGAGGCAATCCTGTGGCTCCCGAATTCCAGTGTTTCGCGGTTTCCAAATCGGGCGACCCCGTAGCCGGCGGCTGGAACTTTTATTCCATACAGGTCAGTGGCGGTTTTGGCGATTACCCTAAATTCGGCATCTGGCCCGACGGCCTGTATATGTCGGCCAACGTATTCGGGTTTGGCGCAGGCGGAGCGTTTCAAAACGTGCGTGTATGGGCGCTGAATAAGGCCCAGATGTACGCAGGAGCGGCCACGGTCCAGGTCGTCTCGTTCGATGCTCCTTCTGCGGAATTTACACTTCTTCCCAGCAATGCCCGGTTACAAACAGGTACGCCACCGGCGGGCAGCCCGAATTATTTTTCTGTAGTAGCTCAATTTCTGAACGTAGTAAGTGTCTACAAGTTTCACACTGATTGGAACAACACAGCCGCAGCCACATTCACCGGCCCATTCATGTCGCTTACGGCCACCAATTGGAGCCAGTTGCTGGCCGCGAATCAAACCGAGCAGTCACCCGGCAACAAACTCGACACGCTCTATTTCCGTTTGATGATGCAGAACCAGTACACCAATATCGGCGGGGTCGAGTCGCTATGGAACACTCACACTGTGGGTGGATCGGGCGTTTCATCGGCACAGTCAGCAGTCCGTTATTACGAGGTGAAGGTAACAGGCGGCACAGTTGAAGCCAACGCGAGCCAGGCTTTTACATATAGCCCTGATGCTACTGTTTTCCGCTTCATGCCTAGTGTAGCAGTGGATCGCGCAGGCGATATGGCCATTGGCTACAGTGCCACAAACGCTACTTTAAATCCGGCGATCCGCTATGCAGGACGCCTGGCCGGTGACCCGGTTAACTCCATCACGCAGACAGAACAATCGCTTATTGAAGGAACTGGAACGCAATCCGGAAACTGCGGAGCATCCTCGTGCACTCGCTGGGGCGATTACAGCGCGATGACTCTTGATCCGGACGGATGCACCTTCTGGTACACGAACATGTATTACCAGACCACTGGTCTGGCGTTCAACACACGTGTTGGAGCATTCAGCTTTCCCGGTTGCACGCCAACGGTGGCGGGCGCATTGCAAGGCACGGTGACGGCTTCCGGCAGCGGCAATCCCATCAGCGGCGCGACCATTGTTCTTGGAAGCCGGACAACCACGACCGATGTGAACGGGAGCTACAGCTTTGCCGGCCTTCCGTCCGGTACGTATCCCAGCGTGACGGCCAGCTTTGCTGGTTTCAATTCCATCACGATCGCCAGTGTTGTGATCAATGACGGCCTGACCACCACGCAGGATTTCTCGCTGACAACAGCGCCCACCAGCGGCTGTCTTACGGATACAACACAAGCGGACTTCCAACTCGGAGTTCCAACCAATTGCGATCTCACCAGCAGCCCCGGCGATGTCACTCTGGCGAATGCGCCAACCCTTGATCAATCGAACACGGCTGGCACGACAACCGGGACTAGCTTTGCCACGACCAGTTGGGGTGGTCAGACATTTATACCAGCGGTCACCGGCACCCTCGTCAAAGCCGATGTCCAACTCTTTTGCTCGGGTTGCACAGGAACGACCCCCAACCTCACGCTGTCCGTCCGCGCCACGAGCGGTGGTCTGCCCACTGGCGCTGACCTCGCCTTCGCGACCATCCCAGGCTTCTCAAGCGGTGCGGGCATTTACTACACGGTTAGCTTTGGCTCGCCGGCAACTCTGACCGCGGGAACACAATACGCGCTCATCCTGCGTCCGGAGTCGGCGCCTTCGGCTGGGGGCTATTTCTGGATTCGATCCAGCCCCAGCACATATGCCAACGGTCAACGTGTGATTTCGACCACTAACGGTGCGACATGGACTGCTGATTCGACCAGAGACTTCAACTTCAGAGCCTATATGCAGACCGGCTTCGCTCTATCGGGCACCTTCGTTTCTTCGCTGAAGGATGCCAATCCAGCCACTGGCGCAACCGCCAACTGGAGCACGCTTTCATGGAATGCCGACACTCCAGCCGGCACTTCAGTTCAATTCCAGATTGCCGCCAGCAATAATGCCGCCGGGCCATTCAATTTTGTAGGACCGGATAACACCGCCTCCACGTTCTTCAGCAACGGCGATTCACTGGCGCAATTCGCCGGCAATCGTTACCTGAAGTATCAAGCTTCATTCAGCACCAACGACACTGCGACCACGCCAACTTTGCATGACGTGACTGTCTGCTTCAATGACACTCCAGCCACAACGCTGGTGGTGGCGGCTGCTTCGGGAATATTCGGTGGCACGGCTGATTTGTCAGCGACGCTGAGTTCCAGCGGCGTTGGCCTCAGCAGTAAGTCGGTGACTTTCACGCTGAATGGAAACAATGCCGGCAGCGCTATAACCGACGGTTCAGGAATTGCGACCGTATCCGCCGCAAGTCTTGCGGGAATCAATGCAGGCAGCTATCCAGGCGGCGTGGGAGCATCTTTTGCCGGCGATTCCGGATTCAACGCCAGCAGCGGCTCGGGTGATCTTACCGTATCAAAAATAGATCAAACCATCACCTTCGGCGCCCTGGCTGGCAAGATCTTTGGCGATGCTGATTTCTCCGTCAGCGCCAGCGCCACCTCGGGCCTAACAGTAAGCTTTGGGGCAAGCGGCAATTGCACCGTGACTGGCGTCACCGTTCACATCACCGGCGCGGGCTCCTGCACCATCACTGCGTCGCAGATAGGCGACGGCAACTACAATCCAGCTACAGATGTGCCGCAAACATTTTCCATCAGCAAGGCGGCACAAACGATCACGTTTGGCGCGCTCGGGGGCAAAATCTTTGGCGATGCTGATTTCTCAGTAAGTGCCAGTTCGAGTTCCACGCTGGCAGTGAGCTTTGGGGCCAGCGGCAATTGCAGCGTAACTGGATCCACCGTTCATCTAACAGGCGCAGGCTCTTGCACCATCACCGCATCGCAAGCAGGCGACGGCAACTACAACCCGGCAGCCGATGTGCCGCAGTCATTCTCAATCGCCAAAGCCGGCCAGACGATTACGTTTGGAGCGCTGGGAGGCAAGACTTTTGGTGATGCAGACTTCTCAGTAAGTGCCAGCTCGATCTCCGCGCTGGCAGTGAGCTTTGGGGCCAGCGGCAATTGCACTGTGACCGGTTCGACGGTCCACTTGACTGGCGCTGGGTCATGCACCATCACCGCAACGCAGGCGGGTGATGCCAATTTCAATCCAGCCACGGATGTTCCACAGGCCTTCACGATTGCTAAAGGAAACCAGACGATCACTTTTGGAGCGCTGGCCAACAAGAACTTTGGCGATCCTGACTTCAGCGTGAGCGCCAGTGCGTCTTCTGCTCTGGCTGTCGCTTTTGCCGCCACCGGCAATTGCAGCATGACTGGTTCCACAGTCCACCTGACGAGCGTGGGTTCTTGCACCATCACGGCATCGCAGGTGGGCGACAGCAATTTCAATCCAGCAACGGATGTGCCGCAGGCGTTCACGATTGCTAAAGGAAACCAGACAATTACTTTCGGCGCGCTGGCCAACAAAACTTTCGGAAACCCCGACTTCAGTGTTGGCGCCAGTTCATCTGCCAGCCTGACGGTGAGCTTTGCCGCCACGGGGAATTGCAGCGTGACTGGATCCACCGTTCATCTAACAGGCGCGGGCTCTTGCACCATCACCGCATCGCAGGCAGGCGACAGCAATTTCAATCCGGCAGCCGATGTGCCGCAGGCATTCTCCATCGCCAAAGCCAGCCAGACAATCACGTTTGGCGCTCTGGCGAATAAGATTTTCGGGAATCCCGACTTCGGCGTGAGCGGCACCGCGTCTTCTGGCCTGGCAGTCAGCTTTGGCGCCAGTGGTGTTTGCACTGTGAGCGGATCAACAGTCCACCTGACCGGATCGGGCGCGTGCACAATCACGGCCGCACAGGCAGGTGACGCCAATTTCAACCCGGCAACCAGCGTGCCGCAATCCTTTGTCGTGGCAGTTCCGGATTTCAGCATCGCGCCGACTCTTCCTTCGGTCACAATCAAAGCAGGCCAGCAGGCAACAGAGCACATATCGCTTGTTCCCAATGCGCCGACAGGCTCAGCTATAACGTTTGCCTGTTCCGGACTCCCGACGCTATCCACTTGTAGCTTTACGCCATCGACAGTTCCGGCGGGCAGCCCGCAAGTGGATGTTGTTCTGACGATTAACACCACTGGTCCATCGGCAGCGCTCGCGCGCTCACAGATATTTTACGCTGCATGGCTCCCATTCACCGGCGCCGGCCTCTTCGGTATTGTGATGATTGCAACCCGAAAAAGAAGCCGCAAGGCGGCTGCGAGCTTGGCCGTGCTGGCATTGATGTTGGCGATTTTGCTGATCGGCTGCGGCGGCCATTCCACTACCCCACCCACTAACCCTGGTACACCCGTAGGCACATCTACGGTTACAGTTACGGCCACGTCTGCTACGGTCACTCATTCGACGACTTTTGTTCTGACCGTGAACTAACAGCGTGGCACAACTCGGACGGGAATGTCGGGACGGCTCATATTTAGTGAGCAAGACCTGGCGGAATTTCTCGCTCGAAGTTCCCATCATCGGAACAAATGGCGCAGGCTCCGCCGCCGATGTTCTGCGGTTTCTGCTGAGTGGCGCGCGTGCTGTGGAACTCGCCAGCGCGGCCATTACCAACGGGCCGGGATTTTCTCCGGCATCATCGCCGAGCTCGATTCTTTTGCGAGCGTAAGCAAATTGCCCGGATCGCCGAACTCGTTGGCAAAGCTGCCGATGCCGCTCTGATATACGACCAGATCAGCCCGAAGAAGCCGGGAAAATACCCCTGGGAAGAATGAGCCGTGGCGGCGGTTTACCCCGTTCGGCTGCTACGCAGCACAGTTCCTTTTCAGGAGTTACCGCCATGCTGCTGTTGCCACTTTCCGGCCCGATGTACCGTCATCGCGGCGCGCTTTGAATGATTCGGGCTCTTGACGAACTGTTGGAAGGCATGGCAAAAATCAATTCTGATTGCGTCGATAACTTCGCTGAAAGTGTCACTTACCGCTCCAACTTCACTTACAAAGAGCGGCGAATACGCCTGTGCGATTTAGATGTGCCCGCTTTGTCCTGCTGGTGCGGCGACAAGCGGGCACGTTGTTCAATCGCTGCGAGATTCGCGATGAAAACCTCTGAGTCCAAGTTGGCCCGAAGGATCATGGTTGGCTGAAGTTTCCAATCCATGCCATCTTGCTCAGACATGGCAATGATTGGACAGGCGGGACAAAATTGATTCAGCAATTCAATAAACTCCTCAATCATGTCACTGGCAAGAGAATAAGAGAGCACCACGCAATCAAATGAGTGTTGCTGAATCAGCGCTACTGCATTCTCTCGGGTCGCCGGAAGCTGCCACCCATGGCCTGCTTGCTTCATTGCCTCGACAAGCAGCGGCGGGAAGTTTGTCTCTTGCCCGAGAAGAAGGATATTCATGCCAACTCGATGCGATGACGTCTGCGATTGATTGCCCGTTGATGTCCGAGGAGCAGCTCGCGAGCTACTCCGCTTTGTTAATCTCTTTGACTGAGGCTTTGAACGACCGTATTCCGTCGCCCAGCCCCTTCCCGATCTCTGGCAATTTTTTGCCACCGAAAAACAGCATGAACAATCCGAGCAGTAAAAAGAGGTGAGAGGGAATGAGCAGATCTCGCAAGAACATAAATTTCTCCATGAATGAATTTGTTAAAGCAAAAAATGTGGATGGAACAATTGGAGTTCGGGAAATGAGGCTGGCGATTTACGTCGCCAGCCTCATCCAAGTGGGCCTCGCCCGCAGCTAAGCTACGGAACTAGAGGAGCAACCCATGCGCGTCCGCGGCCTCCGCGATTGCCGGCAGTTGGGTCTTCAGTGATGTACAACGAGCCATTCGTCGTATCCACATAAAGGCCAAATGCAAAGGAGAACCCGGCAGTCCCGCCAGGGGTAAGGTTAGAGTCGAACGGACGCGTGCAGGTGAGTGAGCACCAGACGGTCGCATTCGGGCTTCCCGCCGCCGGCACCGCTCCGCCCTGCAGGTATAGCGCCGTGGTGTTGGTGGCCAGACTATAACGCCAGATATTGGCATTGGCTCCGCCGGGTGAATCGGCAGCGTACACAAAACCGTTTACTGGATCGGTGGCCACTCCGGCAATGAACACGCCGGAAGGCATAGGAAGCGGCGTGGTTGCGCAAGGCGGCGCGGCATTCGGCGGGCAAGCAGTGATGTTAAAGAACGATGCTGCCCGGTTCTCGGAAATGTAGGCATTGTTTCCGATGAAGCCGATTGTCCCATTGGCCCCCCTTCCATCTCCGGTTACCGCCACGATGCCCACAGTCTGGGTGCGCGGATCTCCATTAGGGTTGGTGATCTGCCGGATATTGGCTTCGGTGAGATCGGTCACGTAAAGATTTCCGTCCGGACCTAGCGCCATTCCGTTTGGCTTCAATGTGCGAACATCCGCCAGCGGGATCATGGCCTCAGGAGAGCCCACGATTGTTTCCGTGGAGGGATTGTAGGTGAGCCGCCAAACCGCTGTGCTCTTCACTGCGTTGTCCGGCACGTAGACGTAGTGGGTAACGCCATCGGCATTGACGCGAGGATCATAGACTGCCTGCCCCGGAGAGCCGATGCTGCCGTCATCGCAGACTGCGTAATTGATGGCGTGCAGCGTCGTGCCCGGAACAAGGTCCTCGCGGCAAAAGCCGTTTACGTGGTCAGACGTCCAAAAGTGTCCTGGTCCGCCGCCGAGCGAGCCCGGCAGGAACAACATTCCACCCTTGGGAGCGGTAATGCCCCAGGCATACAGCGACGCCGTAGCCGAGCCATAGGTGAATCGGTCTGTGCTTACAGTGGCGCTCGTTCCGCCAGCCGTGGTTACCTGCACATCAACTGTTCCTGTTCCTGCAGGACTGAAGACGGTGCAACTGGAACCGTCGGCGAGACAGGTGATTCCTGTTCCCGCATTCGGACCAAAGTTGATAGCAGTCGCGCCGGCAAGATTGGAACCGGCAATGGTTACCGACGTCGCCCCGCCAAGCAATCCGCTGGTTGGTGAAATGCTGGTGATCGCAGGCCCGCCGCCTGGAGGTGGAGGAGCGTTGTAGGTAAAGAGATCGGCGGCTGACGTGGCGCTCTGCTCGCCGTTCACCACCACGCGAACGTCTACTATCCCGGAACCGGCCGGAGTGGTGGCAGTGCAGGAGGTAACTGAAACGCACGACGGAGTTATTGCCTGATTGGGGCCAACGAAGATCTGGGTTGCGCCCGGAGAAACGTTGAACCCTGAGCCGGTAATCGTCAATGCGGTTCCGCCCGCCGTGGTGCCGTTATTGGGGCTGATGCTGGTGATCGTCGGCGGAGTAGGCGCCGCAGCCACGCGCCAGAGGTGTCCCTGGGTGGTTGGAGGAGTTGGCACGACCAACGAGGCCGAGAAATCATCTCCCACCATTAGGTCGCCGTTCGGCAGGAATCCCAGGCCAAACGGGTTCACGTATTGGTTACGCGTCTGATTGTCGTAGTTCGACGTGTAGGCCGGCACGTTCACTGAATAAGTGGAGAGCGCCCCCGTGGATGGATTCCACCGGAGGATGCTTCCGGGCGTTGTCAACGGTGAATCGCCAATATAAAGATTGGTGCCGTCCGTCGCCAGGCCGCCGGGGAAAAAGCTGATCTGCGGGTTGACCGACGTGGCCTTGCAAGGCGAAGTCGAATTGCAAGCCATGCGAGAAATTCCCTGCGGATCAGGAATCACCGAGAGTCCGGCGCCGCCGATTTCGGCCACGTACAGATTGTTGCCCAGGAAGAGAATTGAATTCACGCCCCTTCCATCGCTGGTGGTCCCGATCTTCGTCACCGGCGGCGTACCGCTGGTGATTGAAGTTGCATTCGGGACCTTCATGATGTCGCCGGATTTCAGGTAGCCGACGTACAAGTCCGTGCCATTGGGTCCCATGGCGAGTGCGACGGGGCGCCCGCCGCCTGCGCCTCCGCCCACTGACGTGGGGTTCTGTACCGTTATGGTGAGGTTTGCGCTGAGCCGCTCCGTCGAGGGATCAAACACGTAACGCACCACAGTGACGGTTTTGCTGGATGCATCAGCAACGAATACGAACTGCGCGCCGGCAGGCAAGCCTCTGATCGCCGCCGCCGGAGTGGCAACCACGGGCTGACTTGCCGTCTTAGCCGTAACCTGGCAGTTTGTCATCTGCTGCGGAGGATTGCCGCCCGGAAGCGGATCCACGCGGCAGATTCCAAGCACGGAATCCGTTTCCCAATAATGGCCGCCCGGCGGCGTGGCCGGAGTTGTGTTGCTCAACCACACTCCGCCTCGGGGTGTGGTGAGGTTTTGCAGCGTCATGATTCCGTCTGTCTGCGCCGGGCTTTGACTCACGGCTGCGATCATCAGGGCTGCAACGACCATGGCGAAGCGGAGGGCCCGGAACAAGAGAGGTTTGCGATCTGCCCGCTGCTCGAATTGTGTTTGGACTGCTGAGTACTTCATAACTGCTCCTTCTTTTTTCCCGGCGAGCATTTCTTGCTGCGGGACAACTTCTTCGACTTTCCCACATGAGCAGCATTCATGCGGTTCGTGCTAGTAGCCTTGTTATCGCTCACTGCCGGCTTCATCCATCTCATCTGCTCGCGATCGCTTACCTCTGCGGGCGCTGCCCCGTCGCGACCAGACAGCGCCTTTTTCTTTATCGAACTCTTGTCACGCCCGAACTCACGGATCCTCCAGCGCTGGAGGTTACGGTGACATTTGTGGGCTGGTTAATCCCGGTGAAGGTGACACTGTAGTTTCCTACCGCTGCCGGAACTGCCGGTCCCATCACCGCTGTCCACGGCTTGCCTGTCGCTGGGTTAGTAATGTTCAGTGTGCAGGTCAGCTTGATTCCCAGAGTGATATCGGTTACGTTCACGGTGAGGATCGCCTTGGACGTGCGATAGACCGCCGAAGTAATCGTTACAACATCCTGAATCGGGTTTACCGTCACAGGAACGTTTGCGCTCGCCGTGAGCCCCGATGCCGAGCTTTTGACGGTTACGGCAAAGGACAACGTATTCGGAGCGGAACCTGCCGGCACTGTCGGCGCCAGGAAAGTCTGCTGCGCTCCGTTGCTGCCGGAAGGCGTAAGCGTGATGCCTTGAGGCGCAACCCACGTGTAGGTCAGCGTTCCGCCTGCGGGATCAACGCCCGTGGCGCTTAACGTGACTTTTGTTCCGCTAGCGACAGGATTTGCCGGAGCAGAGCTTGCACTTATTGAAGGCGGCGCAGGAGCTGCAGGCGGAACAACAGGGACCGTCACTGTTGCAGTGGCCGGCGTTGTGGAGTTGCTCCCTCCAACGCTGACTTGGAACGTGAGGTTCGTATTGCTCGCCACAGTCGGCGCAGTAAAGGTCGCGCTCACCGATGAAGCATTGTTCAGTGTTACAGCCGGATCGCCCGAATTGACGATCTGCGTCCAGGAGAAAGGCCCGTTGCTCGGCGTACTTCCTGCTGCACTCAGCGTAACCTGTGTGCCCGCGATGATTGGCGCTGCCGAGGAAGAGTAACTCGCCGTGGCGCTTGCTCCCGGAGGTGGCGGTGTACCTCCACCTGTAAAGGTGCAGGTCAGATTCGGCGCGTTCCCACCAGGCCATGGATTCAACTGGCCAACGGGCTGATTGCTAAAGCCACCCCATGGTCCTGAGCCATTCACCAGGAACGTGAGGTCAGAGAAATTCAGCGGCACAGGCGGATCACCAACCGCCAGGTTTTCCGGAAAAATGAAGTCAAAATTTGGTGCTTGATAGCGTCCTGCCACAATCCCCAGCTTCTGGTTGAATACCGCAGGATCCGGATAGTCGATCTTGACGCCAACATTGCGTGAAGGAGGAAGAAAGCTGCCGCCGGCAGGACGGAAACGGAACCGCCCTTTTTTACCCAGCGTCGGCGGACCCGGCTCAACGGTAAATTCAAACGCCCAATTCGGCGAGCGCTCGGTCAGATTGCCGTTGCAGTCTTGATCAATTGCAAAAATATCTACAGGACGTGAAGGATCAGTGGAGAATCCTTCGACTTTTACTTTAGCCGTTGCTTCCTGCGGAAACGCGGGATTGGGAATTCCTGGCGCGCCTTGCAGCACCACATCGATCGCGACATACGCAGGCACGTCTCCGGGAGTTGTGTAGATACCGACATTCGCGATGATGGTGTGCGCGGAGATAAATTTTCCGCCGGATCCATCCATCAGCGTACCCGCATAGGTCACGTAATCGCCCACTTCAAATGGGGCAAAGACCGTGGGATCTGTCGGATTAGGACTGGCCGGTGAGGGAAACGCTCCGCGCGGATCCATGGTGAAGTTCATTGAGTAATTTCCGCTTCCAGCGCGCGGGCGGTTCTTTTGTGGGCAAAGCGGATCATCCCCTGTTGACGGGTCCTGGCGCGGAATGCACATCGGAAACGCTGTCTCTGCGCGCACCGTGGGATTATCTTCATCAATTGAGAAGCGCGCATCAGGCGATTTACCAATGCTGAACCGGCCAAGCGGATCGTTGATCTGAACTTTGGTCCCGTTCACCACCATGATGCCGTTCGCATAATCCAGTGACTCGATGAAGCCCTGGCTGGAATTGAGTGATTGCTGCGAGATGAAGATCAGTCCGGCAATGTACTGGCCATTGACGATGTTGCCCTGCACGTGCGCTTCAAACGTGCCGGGCAGGCGCGAACCATCCGAAAGCGCGAGGCCGCTTTCATCACCGGAGCCCATTGAGTTGTATTCGAACACCTCTTCCCATGTCAGCGTGTTTGCGGGCATCTGAAGAATCGTGTTCTGCGGCACGCGGATGATGTGGCCGTTGATCTGTATCCACCCGGCTGAGGCCTTGCACCCGCCTGGCATGGGCGGATTATCCGGAGAGGGATTTGCGTTTCGCGTACACGTAGTATCGACGGACGCGAACTGGATGAAGCCAACCATATCGAACGGCGCTACGCCGCTCTGCGAAGCAGGCATCTTTGCCGGCGCCGGTGGTACGTCGGGCTTCTGCGCCCAGAGGCCGCTTGCCACCAGCAACATCGCTGCGGCAAAAATTATTCTTCCGGAAGTGTGTAACCTCAACAACATCTAAAAACTCCTTATTCGTGCATCCGTCTATCTCGTGCTCTTGCCGTAACTCACTTGCTCGCGCTGCCCGTTTCCGTCAAAACGGGTTCAGTGTGCCAGCAGGTTTTGTAAAAATGTCGGCAACGGCGCGCCGCCGGTAGCCCCTGTTGCTGGAATTGTCAGCATCTGGTCGGTTGCTTGCCCCGGATGGCTTGGATCGTTCTGCACCGGATACCCGTTCGCCGCCGGCGCATGGCCATTCGCCACAATTAACTGCGGATGGTCGAAAGGAGCTGACTGCTTTACCGTGCGCGGGTCGGTCAGCCCGTTGCGCAGGAAATCAACCAGGTCCGTCTTCTCCTGAGCCGTCAATCCGAGCGGAACAATGTTGGGATCGATCAGTGGAATCTGATCGTAACCGTCAGGAAAATCACCGCCCCGGTTATAGAACTCGACCACCTGCTCCAGCGTGAGCTGTCCACCGTTGTGGAAATACGGTGCAGTCAGCGCGACGTTGCGCAGCATTGGCGTTTTGAAAAAACCGGTGCGCGCAACATCGTCATAGCAGCTCAATGGGGCGGGCATGACGCCGTCACCTGGGCGTCCTGGCACCATGAAAGAAAATCCAGGATCATTGCACACGCGTTGCCGCAACATTTCTGATTGTGAAAGCGGATTACCCACCACGCCGTCAACATCGCCCAGACTGATGTCTTCAGCGCCGCGACGCACGCCAATGTTGTAGAAGCCGTTGTCATAGACGCGCACGTTGAAATCGCCCATCACCATGCGCTCAAGTGGCTGGGTGGAAACGTTAGCCACAGAAGCGTTTGAAAGTTCCGGCCCGCCATGGCAGGTAATGCAACGCCCTTTGGTCTGGAATGTGAGCAGACCCCGCAACTGTCCCTGGGTCAAGGCTGTCGGTCCCACCGAATAGCTCACGCTGATGGGGAACGCTGCGGGAGGAGGAACGTCAAATTGTATAGATAAGCTGCCGCTGGCGTAATTGATCGTTCCGCTGGTTATCCCCACGCCGCTGACCTGTCCTGATCCGTCGTCGAAGGCAAAAACTTCCTGGTCGCTTGCGTCGAGGTTCGGATTTAGCTCGACAACTGAGAGAGTGAGAGGATCAATTCCGGCCGGAAGCTGAATGGTATAGAAGTTCTTCTGGCTATCGCCGGTCAGCGTATAAGTCTGTTGTTGCGCCAGATATTGATCAAGCGGCGTCTGGTCCGCGATCAGCGTGCTCTCATACATCTGGATCGCAATGCCCCAGAACAAAGAGAAGTTGTAAACCATTTGCGGATAGGCGGTCGCTCCTCGAGGGCAGCTTTGGCGTTTGATGGGATTGATGACCGTCTCCGAACCATCGGCTGCGACGCAGATGAACTGGTTTGATTGCCACCATTCGGGCCTGAAAGCAGCCTTGATCATGCTGATGTAGCCAAACATCAGACCTTGTCCACCCGAGCGGCTCCTCTTGCCCAGCACACTATCACCGCTGCTTACCCGCTGCTTGCCTAGTGGTGTCGGGGTCGTGCTGTTATTCAATAGCGGACTCACGGTAAGCAGTTTCATGCCGATATCGCGGAATGTCCGGTTCGCCGCGGACATCTCGAAGGGACTTCCTGGAGGTCCCAGTGCCTGGGAACATAGAGACGAGTTTTGCAGCCGCACCAGCTTCGACGCTAAAGGCGCAGTAGTGCTGCCTGCCGAAAAGAAATGAGAATTGGCGTCACGCTCTCCGAAAGGATTTGCGCCGTTGCATGTGTTCTGTGCACGTCCATCCCAAAAACTGCGATTGTTGAATACCGCGTTCACGGCGCTCGGAGTATTTCGTGGCTCTACGCGCCGCGTGTCGATCGTCTTGCTTGGATCTGCGGGATCTGGATAAGAAAATACCTGGTCAGAGGTAAGGATCGTTTTCTCCGCCCCACGAAACAACTGCACCTTATCAAATGAGCTGGAAAAGACTCCTTGCGATCCAACCACGTCATTCACGTCAGATTGCGGATTGTTGCGCGTGTTGACGTCACCTTGTTTATGTAGAGGAAAATCGCCGTCATGATATCCGCCGAAGCCAGCGCCGGCGGTCCCGGGATTCAGCGTGTAGTTGGCATAAACCTGTCCGCCGAGTTGAACGCCCATCTGGAACGTGGAGTCCCCTGCCTTGATGCCGGGGCTCACCTGGTTCTTGAAGCGGCTGTCCGCTCCAGCATTGAAGTGGCAGGAGGCGCAAGCCGTCACTCCGTCGCTGCCCGCCTGCATGTCCCAGAAAAGTGACTTGCCAAGCGCGATCACAGCCGCCTTATCAGCCACGTAGTCGCTGAGGCCGGGAACTTCGGGGACTGGAACGGAGCTGAGCGGCGCCAGTGGGCGTATGGGAATTACTTTTGGGGTGGAACTGGGATTCTGCGCACGCACATATCCGAAGTATCCTGCGGCGGCAACTATTAGAACGACTGCTATGACCCGAACGAGCCACAACAGCTTTCTTGATGGCGTGCTCATCTGCTTCATCTCCTCGACCGATCACAGAAAAATTGATGTCATGCTCCACATCAACCCGGAATTCTGTGCTCGTTACTTCTTCTATTGCACGTCCCGTGCCAAGTGTGGACGGGCACGCCGATAAATTTCATCTCAGGTATTTCTCTCTACGAGTACTAAGGGGGGAACGCAGTTGCCATTGCAGTGGTATGCACATGCTGCAGTGGAATATTTTTTCCACTTTCACTTTGGCTCGCGATGTGGTGCGGCAGGATTCCGAAAATGCGGATTCGAAACAAGCTGGCTTCGCTTCGAATCCGCACTGGAATGGGACTTTTAGTGATGCAAAGCTGGCAAGGTTATCGATTCCTGCTCTTTGCACTTGTTGCCGGCGCCGCGGAGGCTTGATCCGGGTTACTGCCTTTGCGTAGATACTCCATCAACGCCTCGGCGTCCACCTTGCCTAAACGTAGATTGGGCATCGTGACCCCGTTGTACTTTTTCAAGAGAGCAGTCGCGATGGGATCTCTTTCCGCCAGGACTTTATCCGGCGTCTGGATGAAGCGAGAGAGCCACTGGTGATCGCGAACGGCAGTCACCCCCCGCAGGTCAGGGCCAATACTGTCTCCACCGCCAACGGTGTGGCAGGCAGCGCACCGGCTCTTGAAAAGATACGTTCCGCGGTCAGTCGAAGGCGCGTCGCTGCGGCCGGCTTGCTCATAGCTTTGGCCGCCTTTGTGGTTTCTCCATGATGAGAGCCAGTCAGAGACCATGGTAGCGATGTAACGCGCGTCATCCATCGAACTATCGCGCATCCATTGTCCTGTCGGCTCATCACCGATCACCAGGCTGGTGCTGTGGTCGGTGAGCTGGTTCTGGTCTGCCGCCGCCGCTTGGCCCAGCTTCCTGCGGACCAGCTCGATATCCTCCTTCTTGCCCGTCAGGAAGAACCATCCCGGTCCCGCGTGAAACTTTTTGGCGTAAGCTTTGAGCATCTGTGGCGAATCGCGCTTGGGATCAATGCTGATGGAGTAAAAGAAGATGTCTTTTCCAACGCGATCGCCCAGTAACCGCTGTACCTGAGCCAGCTTGGCGGTTTCCAGGGGGCACGAGTCTCCGCACTCCGTATAAATGAAGTTGATTACTACAGATTTGCCTTTAATGAGGTCATCATAGAAATGGACAGTGTTACCGTCCTGAGTGACTAATGGCGTATTCGTGAAGTATGCCGCACCGGGGCCGCTCGCATTCATATCCGTGGGACTGAGCATAAGAAGCACTCCCACAGCTATGGTGATGATTGCTAAAACCGTCGTCGTTACTGCTTTTTTACCTTGCATGATACTTACTCCTCATGTAATTCCCTGCTTCCCGGAAAAGCGTGTATGGGCCGCGTAAAGCGGCCCATACACCAGTGGTGCGCATCGAGAGTCGAGTGCGTTAGAACGCAGTCGGCAGAATGGTTGGAGAGGTGAACTGCACACCTTGCGGTGTGGGATTGGGCGTGGGCAGCGCCACCGGTCCACGATCGATTTCCCAGCGAATCAGCATGGCGTGGTCCTCATGCACGGTGTTGTGGCAGTGCTCCATGAACATTCCGGCAAATTCCCGGAACTGCATGGTGAGGGTCACGCTTCCCCCGGGCCGCAGCCGGTAGACGTCCTTCCGGCCCTGTTCCCACGCTGGAGTCGGGACTAGGTTCCCTAGCGCATCTCTGCGCTCCAGGATCTGTCCTTCTTCAAAGTGGATGTGGATTGGATGGTCCCAGCCGGCGCCGGCGTTCACCAGGTGCCAAATCTCTCGCGTGCCCATTTTGGGGGCAGCTGAGAGGCGGTTGAAATCCGCCGACAATCCTTGTCCGCCATCTGTCTTCACCGACCACGGGTTCTGATCAGAGCCAGACGCGCGCCCGAACTCGAAGGTGCGTTCGCGTGTGACAGGAATATTGGAGAGATCAGGGTTTGGAATCATAGTGTCAGGTACCTGGCTCACGTCAGGCTTTGCCGGGTCGCGCAAAATCCGGAACTCCAGGAACTTCCCTACGCATGGGTCTGGAGACTTGCCTCCGAGCGCATCTGAGAGTGTGCGATCTTTAGAAGGTTTCAGACCGCTGGAATGCTCGCAGAGGTTGACCATCCAGACTTTGCTCCCCAGGCTATAACGGGAGAAGTCGATGACAATGTCATACCGTTCCGCAATTCCCTGCTCATCAAGTTGCGTGAGCCGGACCGGATTAGGCAGCAGGTTGCCGTCATTCCCAATCTGGATCATCTCCGAACCGTCGCTCAGGCATACTTTGAAGAAGCGCGAGACGCTCGCATTCAAGATGCGGAAGCGATATTTGCGCCGCTCTACTTCGAAGTAAGGCTTGTAGGCAAGGTTCACGGTCATCGCGTCCCCGATAAACCCATCGAACTGGAAGATATCGAAGAACAGCTGCCCGCCGTTGTCCCAGGCTTTATCGGCAAGCATCAGGTTCACGTCATAGTCCAGGTTTCCCCAGGATTTGTCCGTGCCGCTGGGCAGGCGCAGGTTCACGCCGTCATTGATGGCCTCATTGCCGCGGTCTAGCGAACTGTAGAGGTTGAACATGGCCGCGTTGCCCTTGTACACGTTCTGCGCCGTGAAGCTGAACATGTGGTCATGGAACCAGTGCGTGCTCATGGTTTCGTGCCAATCGCCAGGGCGTTTGTTGATTCCGCCGTTATCATCCGGAGCGCCGCAGCGCGGATCGCTGGCATCCGTATTAACGGTGTCATAGCCTGCGTGGATAATCGGCCAATGATAGTCATAGAACTGGCCGGGGAAGAAGAACGCACCGGTGAAGCCGTCATTCTCTGCGCCGTGGTGGCCATTGTGCTCGTGGGTGCTGATTGTGTTGCGTCCGAATCCGCCATTCTGGCTGACATCGGGATTCAGGGCATTGTGGTGACGGAACAAAATCGGTTCGCCGTAGCGGCCTTGAACTAGCTTGGGGGGAATGGTTCCGTTGAAGGTCCATACCGACGTGGGGTTCTGGGTGGGTAGGCCCGGGTGAAATTTCAACGGAATACTATTAGAGGGATTCACCCCAGAGTTGAGACTCGAGGCAACACCCGGATTGTACTTGGTGTTGGTCGTTGCGGGGCATTGCCAAGCCTCAACCGCGACTTGTGGTGGAAATACGTCAAATCTCTGGTGTGCCCAGTCTGGCCCCGGGGGACGGCCTTCAATTGGGCCGGTTCCGCCGCCCAGAATGGCGGGAACGGGCTGCTGCGTCGTGTTCGCTTCCGCCGTAGGAGCAGGACCTAACGATCCGACAGAGTTGCGGTTGAGAACGTCAAACCGCAGCATGGGCTGCGTGAACGCCTGGACGCCAAACAGAGGGCTGGGCGGCGCTCCGGTGGGGATACCGCTGGTGGTGGTGCTTCCGCCACCGCTCGTTCCGCTACCGCCGGATCCTCCGCTGGAACCGTACGAGCGCCCAACAAACGGATTGAGACCGTGAATGGGCGCGAGCAAACCTGCGCTGGAAATTAAGCCCCACTTCACCAGGTCACGGCGTGACACCTTGCCTTGTGAGTAGGCCTTCACAATTTCGGCCCGGTTCTTGCGAGCGTTCTCCGCTTCGCGAAGCTGTGCCTTGGAAGCATCTTTCGGTAAATAAATAAAACTCATTAGCTGCGCTCCTGAATCACTTCTGCGGACACGACGGTCCGCGGTAAAGCTGAAATCTCAAGCTCCGTCGGTTGAGGCTTCAGTAAAGGTTTCATCGTACTCAGTACATCGCCGGCCGAAATTCTCCGACGCCGAGTTGACTGCTGAGCCGCGGTTCACTTGAGTTTCCTCAAGAACTCACGCTCGATCTTTCGCTATTGCAGTTTTGTTACCACATCGCATTCATGAGGAGAAGACTCGCCAATCCACCCCAACCTCCAGTTGGGGGACCAGGAAAACGAGATGAACCATGTCGCAGCTGCTGCCCGGCGTTTAGTAAGGAACGGCTACTGAACTTCTTGAGCTGTCCGCTTCCGTACTCCACGCTTGCTTCGTCGTGGATGGTAGTTTTCTGCCACTGTGGAATGTTGGTGCCATCTGCTCAGACCAGAATTGCTGCTAACGGTAGTTCAGAGCAGGTATCAGCATTGGCCTAGAGGTCATACAAGAAAGCGGCAGCGGTTCTCTCTTCGTGTGAACATCTGGCGCACCTTCCCTGACGATTTAACATCTAATACTGTGGTTAAGACTTTTTTTTATGAGATGGGCCGCAACGATTCACACGGAGGAATCACTTATATAGTAGATTGAAAAAGGGTTTCAGAAACTCTTGATGAGCTCTGAAGAAGCGCGGATTCAGGATCATAAGGCTTTTGAAACTTGTCGCTGATCGTAATTGTTTGAGCTATCTTCGTTGAACTGACCCCAAGGTAGGAATTGACCGAGAAGCCAGCCTTTCCCTGCCATTAGGTCGTTGGCCATTTGCCTGAAACAATCGAGGGCCCAGTTCCGCGATGCGAGCTTAATCCCATTGGAGGGAGTAGGTGTCCGTTCAGGGTCCCGCGTCAACCAGTCAGTCGGACGAGTCGAACCGTCGCGCATCCGGCACTGCCGGTGATGAGCATTTGAAGCAGGAAGTCTTCCGGCGGACATTGCTGGTTGCGAGTGCGGCGCATGAACTCAAGACGCCCCTCGCGATAATCGCCGGATATGCGGATTTTCTGTTGGCTGATCACGCCGGCCCTCTTAACCCCAAACAGCGCAACATTCTTTCGGAGATGCAACAGAGTACGTTGCGGCTGCAAAGGGTGATTGAAGGCTTTCTCAACTTCAGTGCGTTGGAATCCGGTAATGTCGAGATCAGCAAGGAGCTTCGCGATATCAATAAGTGTGTCGAAGAGGTTATAACCCACTGGAAGATACCTTACACAGCACGAGGAACTACGATCGAATTTTTCCCTGCAAGGGACCTTGGCTCCGTCGCCATTGATAGCATTAAGCTGCAGAATGTAATTTCCAATCTTCTCGACAATGCGCTGAAGTTCTCGCCTCCCTTCGGGCGAGTCACGGTGAGCATCAATACCGATTACTGGGAGCGCCGCACGTCTCAAGAGAAAGCCAGGATACATCTGGAGCGCCGCAGTCCGACCGGCGTCGCCGTTCCGAACTGCATTCGCATTGACGTGACCGACAACGGTCCGGGAATCCCACCCGAATTCCACAGGGAGATATTTGAAGAGTTTCGGCAAATTGATCAGGCAGGCAGGACCCAGGGAATCGGTTTGGGCTTGGCAATCGCACGCAAGCTGGCAGAAGCCCAGGGCGGAAAGGTTTCAGTAACCAGCACAGTGGGAGAGGGCAGCACATTTTCAGTGCTGCTGCCTGTTCGGTAGGAGGACTCGTGGTGCAGACCAGGTCACAAGCAGCGGACAAACAGAGCATCCTGATAGTCGACGATGAGCAGAGTATGCTCACCTATACCAGGACGTTGCTGGAGACCAGCAACTATCTGGTAGACACCGCGAACAGCGGCGAAGAGGCGATTGGGAAAGTAAAGAGCAGGCCCCCTGACCTGATGCTGATAGACATGCAGATGCCACGAATGAATGGCCTGCAAACCATTCAGGCTTGCAAGGAACTAATTCCTGACCAGCGCATCGTCATGGTTTCCTGTGTGACTGAAACAAGCAACGTGGTTCAGGCGATCCGGCTTGGTGCGTTAGATTACCTGACGAAACCCATCTTCAAGGCTGAATTAGAAGCAGTAATAGCCCGCTGCCTGGCGCCTAAGGAAGATCCCGAATACGACATTCCCGTTGTTCATTTCACGGCGACAACGGAGCAGGAGCACATTGATGATCTTGAGGATGAACTGTTTTTTCTGGCCGCAAGTCCAGAGATGAAACAGCTCCGCGCACAGATCTCGATCATAGCCAAAGTGGATGTACCTATTTTGATTCTGGGCGAGAGCGGAGTGGGCAAAGAAATCTTTGCCCGCCTGATCCACAAGTTATCACCGCGTTCTCACAAGCCATTTCTAAAAGTCAATTGCGCTGCTCTGCCCGCCGATCTTCTGGAAAGCGAACTCTTCGGATATGAAGCAGGCGCGTTTACCGGCGCCACTCGCGCGAAGCCAGGCAAATTTGAGCTGGCAAACAATGGAACGATTTTGCTGGATGAATTGGGTGAAATGCCCCCGGCCCTCCAGGCCAAGCTTCTGCATGTATTGCAAGATGGACAGTTCTGCCGGCTCGGCGGCCGCGGCAACGTCACGGCGAATGTAAGGGTACTCGCGGCGACCAATATCGATATGCAAAAGGCAATCTCGCAAAAGACATTTCGTGAGGATCTGTATTACCGGCTCAACGCGTTTACCTTGAATATTCCGCCATTGCGCGAACGCCGCGAGGAGATCCCTCTGCTTTTGAAGCAGTTCATGACCCGATTTTCTAAATCTCTTGGACAAATACGGGTACAGCATTCGGAAAGCTTGGTTACCGCTTGCCTCAAGTATCACTGGCCCGGCAATCTGAGGGAGCTTGGCAACTTTGTTAAGAGGTATATCGTCCTGCAGAATGAAGACCTGGCGATTGCCGAACTGAATGAGAAAAGTAAAGCTTTCAGCTTAGTTCCTGGCGTTTCCCTCAAGACCATTGACGTTGGTTCGGCCGGCTTGAAATCCTTGGTTCGCAGCTCCAAGGGCCAAACGGAGTTGAAAGCTATCGAGGAAGCCCTTGCGGCGACACACTGGAACCGGAAGATGGCGGCAGCGCGCCTGAACATCAGTTACAAGGCACTGCTCAATAAGGTCAAACAGTACCATTTAGTTCCACCTTCTCAAAGTAAGTCGGCTTAGCGCGAACCCCATGCCAATGGCAATCCGCTTGCAACGTAATCAGAAGAGTTGGCCTCCTGGGCTTGGTTCTACCTGAACAGGCGTCGCCAATGATCTCTGAAGATGTTTTGTCGTAAGTGGGGTTTTGTTGTGCCGAAATTTGTTTCTGCTGTTCTGTGTGTCTTTTCAGTGTTTGTTTCCTTAACTGCTTCTGCCCAAACGCGATTCAGTCCGAGCACAACGCTCACTGCCGAAACCGCAAATAATACCAGCGCCGCCGATACGTTCGTAACTGCAAAGAATGGCAACATCGCCCCGGGCAATGTAAGCAAAGTGCCCACACGTACTCTGCTATACCCAGGATCAACAGCCCAGCTCTATGCCCATCTGGTGCCGTGGTTCGGTTTTGGAGACCACATGGATGTGGGGTACAACTCCGCTGACGTGCTCCAGGTACAAAAGCAGGTCACAGATATGGTCAGCCGCGGACTGGACGGAGTCATCATTGACTGGTATGGCCGGGGCGCTTCCAAACGGCACTTCTTTTCTTATGACCAAGCTACGCAAACAATTATGCATGAAGCGGAGCAGCATCCCGGCTTCACGTTTGCCCTGATGGCTGATGTGGGCGCATTGAAGCAATGCTTCAACACGCCAGAGTGTGACATCACGGAAACTCTTATCGAAGATCTTAACTATGCGTCGCGGACTTACGAGGACTCACCGGCTTACTTGCGGTATGACAAACGGCCGGTAATATTCTTCTTCGGCCATGAAGGGCATGCAATTGATTGGGAACGTGTGCGCCACAAAGTTGCCGGAGATCCGGTTTTCATTTTTAGAAATTCCGGCGCGTTTAAACATGAAAATGGCGGAGGAGGATTTTCCTGGGTATCGCCTTTGCAAGCCAGCCAGGATGATCCTATGGCACTCGGATATCTGGAGAACTATTACAGAACTTCTCTGTCGCACAAGGAATCTTACTCGCTGGGGACAGGGTACAAAGGATTTGACGATTCTGTTGCGCTCTGGGGATCGAATCGCCTGATAGATCAACAATGTGGCCAGACGTGGCTGCAAAGCATTGCGGAAGCAAATAAGTATTACTCTGTGGATTATCCGTTGCTCGGTATTCAACTGGTCACGTGGAACGATTATGAAGAGGGCACGGAATTTGAAAGCGGCGTAGAAAACTGCGTTAAGCTTTCCACTTCAGCCTCGGGCGAGTCTATTTTCTGGTCAGCCAAGGGTGAGACCAGCACAATCGATCACTACACAATTTTCATTTCGCGTGATGGCGAAAATCTTATGCCGCTGGCCGATCTGGCCAATGATGCCAGGTCACTCAACCTCGGGAAATTTGCTCTTGATCCAGGAGAGTATACGGTTTACCTGAAGGCTGTCGGCAAACCGTCTATGACCAACAAGATGTCGGAGGGTGAACGGATTACCGTGGCGGCACACTCACGAGTTTCCGGGCCGCAAACAACGTTGAATGCATCGCCCAATCAAGGATCAGTGCCGGCTACCGTAACCGCCACTGTAAGCTCGCTGTATGGTGAACTCCCGTCAGCCAATACTGTCATCGATTTCGGAGATGGCACTGTGCTCACCGGTCAAAACTCCGTTGAGCATATTTACAATCTTCCCGGCGATTACACCATTATGGTAACCACTACGGATGGCTCTGGCTACAGTTCCACGCAAACGACCGTCATCAGAGTAGAACAGCAGGCAGGCAAATAACTTTCACATACGCGATCATCCGTCTGCTCTGTTCTGCAAGATGCATTCCTGCACGAGACGGCAAAGACGACTCGCACGAGCTCATTTCACAACTTCTTGATGAGATGAGACAATTTCCAGGCCCATTTCAGCATTGGATCAAGCTGAATTAGGGGACACAACGGGCATCCAGGGCGCCCTTCACTTTTACTATTCCGTGCTGTGATTGGAGCGGCGCTTATGTTAGTTTTGAATCGCAGCAAACGACCGTCAAGGAGGAGTCATGGAAAATAGTTCCAGCTTGATCCTCTGCATGGCCGATAGCAACATACGTTTAAACTACATTGCGCGGGCCGTCAAGAAGGCGGGCTATAACGTTGCTCTCTCAGCGTCTGCGCACAACGCTGTTGCTATGGTTGCCATTGGCAAAAAGATTGATGCCGCAGTAATTGACGAAGACATGGTGGTCGGCGAGGGGTCGGTTGCTGAATCAATCAAGGCGGTCAAGCCGATTCCGGTGCTACTTGTGTGCGACGCAGGCCCTACCGGGGCTCCTCCCGCAGGTGTTGATCTCATCACCGCGAACGGCTCCCGCCAACAGATTGTTGCCGGATTAGCGAAGTTGCTTGGCCGCGTCTCTTCACGCAAGAATTGACGAGTTCCTGTTTCATCTTCCAAGGACCGCCTTGCCGGGAAAGACTCCTTCCATCAATTTTCCTTTGTCAACGAGCATTACACCGCCGACCAGCAGGTACTCAACACCGAGGCTCGTCTCCATCGGGTGTTGATAGGTCGCGCGGTCGGTTACGATTTGGAGATCGAAAATGACCACATCGGCATCTGCGCCCTCCTGCAGGCGGCCCTTGAACCGGGCAGACGGAGTTGACCGTTCAAGCACCTGAGCCGGCATGAGCGACATCTTTCGGATAGCGTCGATCAGCGTGAGCGTCCCCTGGCTGCGTACGTAGCGCGCCAGAATGCGGCAGAACGTGCCGGCGTTTCGCGGATGGCCTTCCTCGCCGTCGCTGGCGACCATCACCAATGGGTTGCGCAAAACGGGATCGACATTCTCCATCGAATTGCTGAACAGAATGACCCGTTTCGGGTCGCTGGAGTTGTGAAGTTCATCAAATCGCTCTTTGGTAAGGCGCTCTCCCGTTTCCGGCAACATCAAATCGTGGTAAGTGGCGCCGGACTTTTCCCGCCAGCCGGGATTGTACCGGGCAGAATTGATGTAGGTCATGGCTGCTTCATAAGGGTAAGCTTCAACGGTCACAGCCAGACCGCGCGCCCGCGCACCCGCGATGAGTGAAAGACAATCAAGCGCCTGTGCGCCGCAACTGCTGTTGATATGGACAATGTGGAGAGCAGCGCCCGTCACTGCGGCCGCGCCAATAACTTCGCTGACAGACTCGATATTGGATCCCGGCTCTAACTTGCCATTGCTGCGGATATGAGTGTAAACGGGCATGCTGTGCTCAGCCGCCAGACGAAACATCTCAATCACTTCCCAGCGAGTGACTCCGGGCGTGTATTGAATGCCCATGCCAACGCCCAACGCGCCCGCGTCCAACTCATGCCGCAAACGGGCCTTCATGGCTTCGATCTGCTGCGGAGACGCCGGCTCGTTGGCGGCCGCTCCGGATTTCGGCACCAGGCTGTCCTCTGGTATGGGCGTGCCAAAGGCCAGGGCTCGCGCGGCCGGATGGCTCGCCGTGGTCCCGTAGTTGATGAGGGAATGCCCATCTTTCGATCGCAGGAATGCCGCGACATCGGGCTTGCCGATCTCCATCTCAAGCGCGGTAGTTACTCCGTCCAGCGCCTTAACGCGTTGGCTTTTCAGGTCCATGTCGTGCTGATGCAGATCAATGAAACCGGGAGCGACGATCAGGCCGCGCGCGGGAATCATGCGCTTGCCTTCAAGGGTCTCAGCAGAGATTTTCCTGATCTTGCCCTGAATGATGCCAACATTGCGAACGGCATCAAGGCCTGTTTCAGGATCGAGCACGCGGCCGCCCTGAATTACAACATCGTAGCTTTGAGATAGCGCCAACAAGGGCGAAAGAACGACTGCCAGACACAGAACGAGACTCTTCATTTGTCGATCTCCCGAAGAGGATTAGTGTGGGTCTTGATGTTAGCACTGCATCTGGCAGACAGCATGGCTTTGCACAAAAGCCCCAAACCTCACCACAGATAACACTGATAGCACTGATTTACACGGATCAAAAAAGTTCAAATAAGACGGCTTTGAATTTGCAAATCCGTGTCATCCGTGTGAGATTTGCTTTTTGTGCAAAGCAGACAGCCATTTTAAAACTATGACAATCCGCTATTAGAGCAATTCAGCCAAATTTCAGTGAATGTGGTTTTCAGAGGTTTGCTTTTGTTGTAACTGCGCTGCTTGAATTCACTAATTAGGCAGTTCCGGATTTCCGGGACAACGAGCATTTGGTAATCGTTTGCCCGCTACGGATCAGATAATCCGGTAAATTCCTTCGAGGCGAAATGATGCGAGATTATCAGACGGCGTTGATCAAGCAGCTATTGCTGTTACGTTCTCTTCCCTGCTCAAAGGGATAAAAGCCACTACTCTTGTTCCTTGCTGCGGCTGGCTTTCAATGACGATTTTGCCGCCGAGACCTTCTGCTCTTTGCCGCATGCTAGTTAGCCCGTATCCGTGCTGTTCGGCGCTATCGGATGCGGGGACAAAGCCGCGACCGTCGTCCTCTATCGATAATTGCAATGATTGTTCCTGGTAAGCGAGTTTCATCTGGACCTTGGTCGCCTGGGAATGCTTGAGTACGTTCGTCAGAGCTTCTTTGCCGATGCGAAGAAGTTCAAAGCGAATCCGCGACGGCAACTCAAAGGGCTGCTCTTGCAGTGACAACTCACATTGAATGGGTGTGTCATGGAAAAGTTCTTCCGCCGCCAGAGCCAGGGACGCAGCCGGATCAATATTTCCCATTGCGTTCCGGGAAAATGTCCACATTGAGCTGCGTGCCTCTTGCAGTGTGTCCTTGGCAACTTCATACGTACGATGCAATTGTCGTCCCAGGACTTGGTTATTTTCCGCTGACATCTCAGCCACTTGCAGCATGAGTACAATCGCGTTCAATCCCTGGCAAAGCGTATCATGCAGGTCGGCCGCCATGCGGCTGCGCTCCTGGGCTATTGCGACTTCCCGCAGTACCGCTTCCCGGCGCTTGACTGGGGTAATATCTGTAAACATCAGGACAGCGCCCGCCTGTGTGTGGCCCGGTGTGGCCAGTGGCGCTGAACTGAACATCACGTCATACGCCGTATTGCGCGACTGAACAAGACGGCATTCTCTTACGGTGGTTGGTCGCGACAGCAAGGTCCTCAGCGAGGGCCATCCTGTCATCTCAGGTTTGCCTTCGCTCGGAAGCAACATACCCCATATAGAGGGCGCAGAGTTCAAAAGCATTCCTTCAGGCTCTATCCGTTCTGCAGGCTCTACCCGTTCTTCAGGCTCTACCCGTTCCTCAGGCTCTACCCGTTCCTCAGGCTCTACCCGTTCTTCAGGCTCTACCCGTTCTTCAGGCTGTATCCGTGCCATCTGTTTTGCCGCAGCATTCGCAAAGACGATTCTTCCCTCTGCATCGCACACAATCACACCGCCCGGATGATGCTCCCAAAGTGTTTGCAAAGCTGCATCTTGGAGCGATTGCTGCTGGGAAACGATCTTGCCTGCAATCTCTTGCTTCAATACCGTTATCGTTTGCTCAAGACCGTTGCGCGCTTGATCGTGCCCTTGTTGTGCTTCGCGTGAAGGCGGCGCCATGCACAAGAAATGCGTTTGGCCGTTCTTGATGGCCTTATTTTTAACCGCTTGCCGCGACAACCTTGATCCCATCGATCTCTCCTAAAAATCGCACTTTGCTTTATGGCCCATGCAGTAGGCTTTGACCCGCAGGTTTCTCTTAATCCCGACTCTCCGCGGAATAGCTACCCCTGGGCCGAATCCATTCTTATCAGCCCGCGTTTCAGGGCCACGCTGATAGCTTCAGTCCGGCCGCTGGCTTTTAATTTTTCCAGAACATGTGTTACATGGACTTTAACGGTGCTTTCGGCGATGTCCAGCAGACATCCAATCTCCTTGTTGCTCTTGCCCTGCACCAGAGCGCGCAGTACTTCCATCTCACGCGACGTTAGTTCCTGCCCTTTCACGCGCCTGGCCAGTTTGGCCCCGATATCAGGCGGAATCCATGTTCTGCCTTCGCTCATGGCGCGAATGCACTCAATCAAGTCCGCCGGCGGAGCATCTTTCAGAACATACCCTTGCGCGCCGGCGCGTAGAGCGCGGTAAATTTCTTCTTCGCTCTCATAACTGGTAAGAATTGCCAACCGTGCGCCCGGTTCCTTCTCGCAAATTGCCGTTACCGCTTCCACGCCGGTCATCAGGGGCATGCGTAAATCAAGCAAGGCAATATCGGGTCGATGAGCAAAGAATTTTTCCATTGCCTCCTGCCCGTTACTTGCTTCGGCAATCACTTTTAATCCCGGCTGCGTTTGAATAATCGCCGCCAGTCCTTCCCGCACCACAGGATGGTCGTCCGCGATTAACACCGTCAATACTTTGTTGGTCGTCTGTTCGGAGTTTGTCGTCTGGTCGGATTTCGGGGGCTCCTGAACCGTATTGGTATTTTCCGGGCTGCTGGTTTGCGATAACACGGTTCTGCCATTGGGACGACTCGACTCACGGGTTTGTCTATTCTCCTCAGGAAGGAACCTCTGACGGATTTGTTCCATGGGCCCTTGATTTCTTGTCAGAGCGGCAAGCTTGATTGCTCTCCTGCTATCGTCGATTTTTTGACCGTTCCACTTTCTGGCTGGCATGATGTCCTCCCCTCGCCCATCACTTACGCCCATCACTTATAGGTGTTCGGCCAAGGCCCGCGCGTCATCACGGCTGGCTAGTTCATTTACTTCAGAACGGATTCCAGCTCCGTTTGGCTCGATTGTTTGTCTGGTCTGTAACAGTTTCACGCACGCCTCTTAGTGCCTGCATCTTGTTTTTGCAGTATTGTTTTTCCGGGCGATCAACTGGCCCCTGGATTTGCTCAACTGGCACCGCTGGGCGATGCTTTCTCCTGCGTCAGGCCTCAGCATTACACACATATAAGATGTTAGGCTAACGGCAACCGGGAGCCAGCAAGTCTGCCAAGGTCTGCCACTCAAGAATTCTTTACAGCGAACTCCAAAGCGGAACTCTGGAATGGCGGGCGGGTACTTCGTTAGAAATTCTTTAGGTTTGAAACACGAGGCTCAAACCGCGAATTGGCACGGCAATATTGCGTGTTGCTGACGTTCAACACTGGCCAGAACTGCGCACCTGTAAGGCGCGGTTCGGCATCGAATCAATGAGAGAGGTCCGGTCATGCCCTTCATTCGGCCTTGCAAACACTGTGGGAAGAAAAACAGGATACCGGCAAACCATCTGGCTGACACCGGACGTTGCGGCAACTGTAAGTCACCTTTGCCGCCGGTGGATGAACCTCTTTCTGTCACACGGGAAGAGTTTGACGAGATCCTACACAACGCTCGTGTTCCCGTGCTGGTGGATTTCTGGGCGGCATGGTGTGGTCCATGTCACATGGCTGCGCCTGAAGTTGCCAAAGTTGCAGCAGAAATGGCAGGACGCGCCGTTGTGGTGAAAGTGGATACAGAACAATTCTCTGACCTGGCAGCGCGGTACAACGTTCGCGGAATTCCAAACTTTGTCGTTCTGTATGAAGGACGTCCTGTAACGCAGCAGGCTGGCGTGGTTGACCACAAACAGATGGAAACCTGGCTCAAGTCGGCAATTCCTGCCGCAGCGATCTAATATCCCGTTGCGGAATAAGCACTTCAAGAGAACTCCCTGACGCTGTATGCCAGAAATATGCATCTTCGGGGTCCTTCGACTTGCGCTCATCTCGGCTTACCGAGACTCGCGCGGCGCTCAGGAAGACAGGGTTGTAGACATTATTGGCAAACTGAGACGCTACCTCACGCAAACCTCTTCCAAATGAAGTCCATGCCGATCGTGATCCTTGAGAGCAGCGGAGCCGATTCCTCGGACCTCACAGAAACTGTAACGACGATTCAGCGGCGATGACGGTTCGGCCGCTCGGAACAGCAGGTCGTTGGTTGGCGGAGTCATCGGTCTCCGCAGTTCGCGAGACTTATTTGCTTTTTGTTCACTGCCGTGTTATATTCGCTAGGTCATGCCGGGCGCCTCTCACGTAGCGGAACAGGTCAATTGGCTCTTTCTGGACATGAATTCGTACTTCGCCTCGGTGGAACAACAAGTCAAACCAGACTTGCGCGGGAAGCCTACTGCAGTCGTTACAGTCGATGCAGATTCTACTGTCTGCATAGCTGCCAGCTACGAGGCCAAGTCTTTCGGCGTGACCACCGGAACCGCACTGGGCGAAGCACGGAAGAAATGTCCTGACCTGAATGTGGTGGTGGCCCGGCATGAACTTTACGTTGAATACCATAAAAAAATCCAAGAGGCAGTGGAGCAAAACTGCCTGCACGTTTCAAAAATCATTTCCATTGACGAAATGGAATGCCGGTTGCGCGGACGTGACACACAAATATCGAACGCGCAGGAGCTGGCGCGCCAGGTGAAACAAACGATCCGTTCCGTTGGCGAGACCCTGCGTTGCTCGATTGGCCTGGCGCCGAACCGTTTTCTAGCCAAAGTGGGCTCGAACATGAAGAAACCGGATGGCCTGGTAACGATTACCGCAAACCAACTTCCGCAGATTCTATTCTCATTAAAACCGCGCGATCTGCCGGGAATTGGGCACAACATGGAACAGCGCCTGCTTAGCCACGGCATTGCAACCATGGAACAACTCTGGCGGCTTGATATGGACCAGATGACGCAGCTTTGGGGCGGAGTACTGGGTACTCGCTTCTGGCTAAAGATGCGCGGCGTGGATTTTGACGAACGCGAATCGCAGACGAGTAGTATCAGCCACCAGCATGTTCTGCCGCCTGAGTTGCGCACCTGGGAGCAGGCGTGTGCCGTCGGCAAAAAGCTGCTGCATAAAGCCGCGGTGCGCTTGCGCCAAGCCAAACTCTGGACCAGCGCGATGGTAATTTACGTCATGTTTTCTAAGGACAAGAATTCGAACGACGAAGATGCTAAAGGCTACTGGATGCATCATGACCGTCCAGTGTGGGAAGCTAGCCTTCGCTTCCCTTCCTGCCAGGACACCATGACTCTGGTAAACGTCTTCCAGGAAGCATGGCAAGATTGCCCGAAACGCAGGCCGGTGATGGTGAGCGTAGCGCTGATGGATTTGATTCCGGAAAACATGCGGAATATGACGCTCTTTGACGAGATGTATGGAGCAGGAAAGTTCGATCGGCTGGCCGAAGTGATGGACAGCGTGAATGCAAAATATGGCTCGACAACTTTGTATCTGGGAGGGATTCACAAAGTTCGAGAGGCTGCGCCGCCCAGAATCGCGTTCAAAAGCATTCCGGATATGAATTTGAAATAGCGGAAAGAATTTAGGTGTAAGAATTATGGTTTGGGCAGGCGCTTCATGCCGCCTTATTGCATCGGCTGCCCTGCTGCCAGCACGCCTTTGGCAGTGGCCCACGGATGGCCTTCAATTTTGAAGAATCCGTTTTTCACCATGGGATCTTCCGCTTCAAGCTTCATCGCCTCGTCCATGGGAACGGAATAAATGAAGATGCCTTTGAGTTCGCCGGCATCGTGAAAAGGGCCAGCCAAGGCAAGCTTCCCTTGCTGCATCAGGCCCATGAGGTAAGACAGGTGCTGCTTCACGACATCCTGAAGCACGGGAGATTTAGGGTCCCACTTGTCACCTGGATGGACCAGCAGCAGCGAATATTTTTCCAGCGCATTGGGCGTATCGGTTTCATGGATGCCCTGCGGCCGGATCATCCATGGACCATGGACCTCGGCATCGAGACGACCGGCTTTGATAGCTGGATCAGAGTTGGCCCATTCTTTTGCCTGATCGAGCGAAGCAGCTTGCATGACAAAGATGCCGCGGAGCACGTCGTTATCCAGGAATGGTCCGGCAATTACCAGTTTGTGTTCGCCATACAGCTTGTGGATGTTTGCCATATGCGCTTCTTGAAGTTTGTCGCCATCTTCTTTGCTCATTTGTGGCGCATTGGCCGGGCGCTTCAGCAGGACGAAAAAGAACTGGGTTGCAGGCTGGCTTGTCGCAGTTGAATTCTCTTTCTGGCTGTTTGTAGATGCGTTGGTAGCAGCCGACTGCGCCGCCATGCCCGTAAGGAGCGCGATTACCGCGACAAGGGTGAAAAATGACTGTTTCATGCGATATTGAGGATACGCCAGATTGTTCATGCTCTTTCCTCCAAATTACTTCCTCAATGGTGGATTACCCACTTTTACGGAAGCCTTTAGCTTATACGGCGAAAAAAGTTGGAAGAGCGCCGGTTGCTGAGTTCAGCAGCGATCCTTACACAGGCAGGTGAAAGCGGGAGTTTGTTATAATAAGTTTCCTTTTTCTCCCATTTGGCGTTCGCGCTCGTGGGTGCAAACAGGCCCAGAGCGGAAGTGGTGGAACTGGCAGACACACCATCTTGAGGGGGTGGCGCCGAAAGGCGTGGGGGTTCAAATCCCCCCTTCCGCACCAAGTTTTGAAAGGATTTTCAATAAACAAATGCTCAGTGTTTTAATAACCGTTATTCATGTGATTGTTTGCGCGGTATTGATTGTGGTGGTGCTGCTGCAACACGGCAAGAGCGCCGATATCGCTGCCACCTTTGGCGGTATGGGCAGCCAGACCGCGTTTGGTCCGCGCGGCACGGCCACTGTTTTTTCCCGGCTGACTACCTGGTGCGCCATCATCTTCATGCTTACGTCGATGGGATTGACCTATATGACCAGCCTGCATGGTTCGTCTTCCGTGATGGACAAGATCCAAACACCAGTTGAAACGCCGAAGAAATAGCGCGACAAGTCGTCGGGAACAAATTTCGGAGATCAAATTTTGAAGACACATGGGCCGCAGTGCGCGGCCCGTTTCGTCACCTACGCGCGTACGAAATCGGGAATAGAGTCTGTCGGAAATCTATTGCCGATCAGTGTCATCCGTGTTCATCAATGGTAGGCTTTTCTCATGATCCATAAAATCTTTCCCGTGGGCCCGCTGCAGTGCAACTGCTCTGTCATTGGTGACGAGAAAACTCATGAGGCCATGGTGATCGATCCCGGCGACCAGATTGAGGGAATTCTGGATATACTGCGTCAGGAAAAACTCACGCTCAAGCAGATTGTGATTACCCATGCGCATATTGATCACGTGGGCGGAGCCATGAAGCTGAAGGCGGCAACGGGCGCTCCCATTCTGATGAACCAGAATGACTATGCCCTGTTGAAGATGCTGGATATGCAGGCCGCGTGGGTAGGCATGCGGCCACCCGGCGACGTTCAAGTGGATGAGGCAATCGGCCAGGGGCGCGTGCTGAAGATTGGCGACATATCTTCGAGCGTAATTCACACGCCCGGACACTCCGAAGGTAGCATCTGCATTTATTTTCCTGCCGAGAAAAAGCTGATTGCCGGCGACACGCTCTTTGCCGGCGGCATTGGGCGCACGGACCTGCCGGGTGGTTCGACGGAGAAAATCATGCGCTCACTACATACGCAGGTGTTGGCCCTTCCGGATGAGACAGAAGTATTCCCCGGACACGGGCCGGTGACGACCATCGGTGAAGAGCGCGAGACCAATCCGTTTTTACAGAAATAATTTTGCTAGTCGGCCAAATAGCTGATCTCGGTCTTGCGGATACGATAGCCGGCGAATACCAGAATCGCAGCGCTCAGGACCAGTAAGCCAGGGATTGCCAGCCACGGAGAAACGGGCTCAGCCATGACTGTGAATAGGGCCATTAGGCCGTCGGGCGGAATGGTAACCGGCGAAAGCTGTTTCAGGTAAAACGTGACACTGAATTTTTGCAGCAGTGATGGCGCAACGGCATGGAACGATTCCCATAGAAGAACCACCACGCCGGGAATGATCGGGTTCTTGAAGAGCAGGCTAAGCGCCAGAAAAATCGAACCAAATCCAAGGCAGGCCAGCACAGTTACGAGCAGATAAGAGCCTAGTTGTCCAATGCCAGGACCGTTGAATACATACGCCCGACCCGGCGCGCCAAAATGCCCATAGACAAAGGTGAAGCAGAGCAACACTGAAGCGCCAAAGATTAGTGACGTTGTGATCAAACCGGCCAGAAACTTCCCTGCTACCAGCAGCTCGCGCCTCATGGGCGAGAGAAAGTAATAGTGCAGGCTCTTCTCCACGATCTCACCGCGGAATAGCCAGGTAAACAGCCCCATGCAGCCAAAGAAGATCCCAACGCGCAAATAGAAAATCTGGAACGTGTATGCCAGGACGCGCGTGTCTTCCTCGATGCTGCAATTGCGCCCCATGGGGCTGGTGAGCGCATGGATGCCGAACATCAGTGTTGGAGCAAACGCGAGCAGGTAAATCCATATGCTGCGGCGCATCCAGAGAGTTTTCTTGATCTCAATCCGCAGCAATGCCGCCAGCTGCGAAACCCACAACTGCCACGGAAGTTCTTTGAATGACTTGCGCGGACGTGCGATGGCTGCCGTGCTCATACTGTGCCTCCTCCGCTGCCGATCAGGTATTGATAGACGGAGTTCACGTCGTCATCATTAGGTGCGACCGTATCCACGGCAAAGTCTTCCTCCACTACGATTTTGTTTAGCAGTTGATAAAACTGGTCGGCATCTTTGGTGCGCACCAACACGCCTTTGCCGTCGATATTCAGCTTGGCTTCCACCACATGGTCCTGCGCAAACAGCCGCGAAGCAAGCAAACCAGGGCGTGCGCAACGGACAAGTATCTGCATGGGATGTTCTTTTACTTCAGTGCGGACACCGTGAATCTGGCCTTCCGCTACCACATAGCCATAGCTCATGAGCACAACCTGGTCAGAAATCTTGTCGACTTCGTGAAGCACGTGGCTAGAAATGATCACGTGCAACCCTTGTTTTCCCAACGCTTCAAACAGCGCGATGGATTCTGAGCGCGCCATGGGATCAAGACCATTGAGCGGCTCATCGAGCACCAGCACCGTGGGATGATGAGCAATGGCCTGGGCCAGCCGGATGCGCTGGCGCATGCCTTTGCTGTATCCGGCAACGCGACGATGTGCGGCGTCGCCCATGGTAACGCGGTCAATCGCTTCTGTCGTCAGTCGCGCAGCGTCCGGGCCGCTGACCCCGCGCAGCCGCAATGACTGCTGGATAAATTCAAAGCCTGTAACGCCCTTGGGGAAGGAATCAAACTGCGTGCAATAGCCTACGTGCCGGAAGAATTCTTCAGGTTCGTCCGGCGTGAGTCCAAACATGCTGACCCGGCCCTGCGTTGGACGAACGAGTCCTGTAACAAGATTCATGAGCGTGGTCTTGCCAGAGCCGTTCGGACCAACCAGGCTCGTCACGCCGGACGGAAGCGTCAGATTCACGCGATTGACACCCAGAACCTCGCCATAAAATTTGGAGACGTTTTCAAAAACGATGCTGCTATTGGTGGTAGTCATGAGCGTTCCACCTCCCGCGCACGCAGCTTGCGATCGAGCAGCCAGAAGCAGGCAGCACACACAGAAAGCAGAGATGCCCACGCAGCCCACAGTGGCACACCATTAAAAGCCGGAGGAAGTTCAGCCTGGCTCTCGCGAAAAAGGCGCATCCACACCAGCGTGATCATGTGAGTAAAGTTGATCAGATTACCCCATTGCGTCCGCAGAATTGCATTCAGGATCGCTGCAAAAGCGGGCAGGAGAAAAAATATTCCCAGCATGAGTGCGGTCGCTGCTATACGCCACTTTACCCAGACCGCCACCGCCATGGAAATCAGCGAGATCATGGCGATCCATATCAAACAGCTAAGGACGATGGAGCCGGCCATCCAGAGATTTTCCCAGAGCCAGCCATGGCCTTGCAGTTCAGCTTTGACAAAAAACAATATAAGAGCGGGAATCCACGTGGTGCAGGAGAGTAACGCGGCCAGGACAGAAATCTTTCCGATGAGATATTCTGTCCGTGAGATTGGCCGGCTGAGATAGAGCTGCACAGAATGATTGGCAAAATCCTTGGTGATCATGCCCGGCCCGCCCCACGCGGCAAGAATGAATCCCATTCCGGCTTCGATGCCAATGAATCCCAGAAACCAATCATTGTTGACAGTAGCTGGAATTGTCTTGCCGACACCCAGTACGGCTTGAGCAGCGGCGCTGTGAACGATATAGATATACGCCAGCCCGATTAGGAACGGCAAAAAGCACAATACTGTATAGGCAGTGAATGGCCGGGAATTGAATAACGTCGACAAGCCATAACGCGACAGAACGGTAAATCGCGACCACACTGGTGTTAGCGGCCCGCGATAAGCCTTGTAGGTACGCTTATAGACTGCCATTCGCGCTTCCCTTCTGTGCTAAAGCCGCTGGTGGAGCTCCAGCCATTGCTTTCAGGAAGATATCTTCCAACGTATCTCTGCGATAGTTCATGCGGCGGATCTGCACTTCATGCTCGGCCGCAGTGCGATAAATCTGGCGGAGATCGATGTTGTCCGGCAGAACAATGCGGACGCGTCCCGCGCCAAAGCTTGCGCACTCGCAGCCCAGACCCCGCACAGACTCCAGAAATCCATTGCCCTGCGTGACTTCCAGTTCTAGAAATTTGAGGTTGGCTTTGCGTTCTTCTTCAAGATTGCACAGCGCGGCGATGCGGCCGTCTTTCAAGATCAAGACCTGGTCGCAGCATTCTTCAATATCGCGCAGCAGGTGCGAAGAAATCAGCACGCTGACCTCGCCGGTGTCGCGAATTTCGCGCACCAGTTGCAGCATGCGAATGCGAGCTTCAGGATCAAGGCCGTTCGTAGGTTCATCCAGCAACACCAGCTTTGGGCCATGCGCGATGGCCTGTGCCAGCTTGGCCAATTGCTTCATTCCCAGTGAGTAAGTCCCCAGCTTGCGATAGCGGGCTTCACCCAGCCCGACATAGAAAAACGCTTCGTGTGCGCGCTCCATGGCTTCACCGCGAGGCAAGCCGGAAAGCTCGGCCATGTATCGCACAAAGCGGACGCCTGTCATATCGGCGATGAAAGCATCGCTTTCCGGCATGTAGCCGATCATGGCGCGCAGTTCGCGCAAATTGTTTTTAACTTCTTTGCCAAAGATGCGCGCCGCACCGGCGATAGGCTCGTAAAATCCCAGCAGCGTGTTGATCAGCGTTGATTTGCCCGAGCCGTTCGGGCCCAGCAGTCCAATACAACGGCCTGACAGCGCGCCGTTCAACTGGTTCAGGATCGTCCTGCTGCCCAGCTGCACTGTCAGGTTTTGCATTTCAATAGTTGTAGACATCTGGCCTCTTGCTAGTGAGAGAGCGCTCCATGCGCTCGTGAAGGCTGCACCACATTCATCAATGTGGTAAGAGCCGCCGTGTTCAAGTCAAAGCCGAAAAGCCGGCTGCTGCTAGCCACGCGTATGGCATTGCTTTCACCATAAGCGCAGACTACGCTGGGTTTGGTCTCCGCTGCAATCTGTTTTAGTGACTGCAATTGCGAAGCGCTAAGCTGTTGGGCGATCGGCTGGATCACTGGCGCAAGGTTCTGATAGAGCACGGCGGAAACGTCAGCCTGTTCATCCTGAGGCAAGAGGGCGCGGAAATCCGCCGAGTGTGCCAGCGAGTTTCCGTTTTGGTGAATGGCAATCGCGTTCATAACCAGCGCCCTGCTTGGACCGAGAATCATGTACCCGTCAGTAAATGTATACGTAGCCTCGAACGGTTTTGTTGCATCGGTCGAGCGGATTGTGTAGAACGTCAGTCCATTTGCCGCATTCTGTTCCAGCGCCAGACCCGGATGTTCACCTTTAACGTGGTCGTTTACATCCGTAACCAACTGCTGGATTGTGGATTGCAGGCGGCCCGGATCTTTTACCTCAGCCACAATCTTCCATGATGGCGTGGGCAGGATTGGACCATCCAGCGCGATGGTAACTTCGCCGCCCAGCGTGTCAGCCAGGTCGCGATGGAACTGGATCTTCAGCTCGGACTCGCCTTCAGCGATTTTTGCCGAGGCGTTCTTATCGCCGGCATCGGCAATGTTCAGGACATCGTCGAGCATGTCTGCGGGATTCTTGGAGATGAACGCCGCCACTGCGCCGGCATCGGTGGAGACGAAGTCCAGCCCGCCGATTGGCGCAGGAGCCGCCAGCCATGAAGCCAGTCCACGGCGCTGATTTACGAACGTGAGTTGCGCGTGGTTCTGCACCTGCGCGCCAATTCCCTTCCGCTCAGCGATCAGGTACTCAACGTCGGTAAGGCCGGTTAGAGCAAAGTGCGAACTCTGCTCAGCATTGCGTGGCTTGTGCGCTGAAGTCATCTGGGCTAGGTTCGCGCCAAACAGAATTTCTGCGCCGTTCTTATACTGCGCGGTCAGGCGTTGGCCAAAAGCTGTTCCGGCAAAGCCACCGCCACCGGAGTTCAGTCCGGCGACAAATTGTTTGAGCGTGGCAGCATCACCGGCAGCCGCAACAAAGTCGGAGCGGACCAGGACCAGAAGCTGCTTCCCTTGTTGCGCTGGAATCTGGTTCAGCTCTTGTTCATCCACGACCCGTATGTGTTCTTTCGTGCCGCCATACTTCGCCACTTCCTGCTGGATGAATTGCTTCAGGCCATCATGCTGCACCTGCGCAACCACCAGAGGCTCGCCATCGTGACCATTGAGTGCCACGGAGAAAACAATTTCATCGCCCAGATACTGTCCAAGATCGTGGACGTAGTTGATGATCTCGTCAAACTCCGGGCCATTCTTCTTTCCTGATTGGACCTGTTGCCACCACTCGCGCAGCACGGCGGATTCCTGCAGTTCCTGCTGGAACAATTTATTGGCTTGCTGGACTGCATCGCCCAGGTTAGGAATTCCGGCAAAAACAACCGTATTCGCGGGTAGCGTCGCCAATACATTGCTCTTATATCGCAAGCCCGGCATCTGCACGGACTCCAGCTTGTTGCTCAGGTGAGCAAACTCCGCCAGCAGCGCCAAATGTTTATCAAGATTCTGGCTCCAGGCTATCTCCTGTTTTACCGGAACCGTTCCCAGACTGGCATTCGTGGTGAGCTGATCGCCTGGATGCAGGACCTTCTCTGCTCCAGCTTCGGCCACGCGCACTTCGCCTTCGATGACGGAGACTCGCGAGCCCTTCATGCCCGCGTTCACGGAAAATACCGTGCCTGTGACCGAGACGCGGCAATCGCGCGCGGCTACATAAAGGTGTCCGCTGGTGCGCTTGGCTGCTTGAATGATGATGTTGCCTCGCTCAAGTTGGATAGTAGTGTCCTTGCGGCCCATGGAGACGCCAAACTCGGCGCGCTCATTCATCTCCACGACTGAGCCATCGCGCAGGCGAAGCATGGCGTGTGACCCGCCGCCGGTACGAACCTTCTGGCCTTCAGTGACTTCATCGCCTACCTTAAGCGACTGGTCGCCGCTATAGCCGACGCGAGTGAGCACGCCGTTCAGTGATTCCACACGAGCACGCATGCCTTGAGGACCAGAAAAGAATTTGTCTTGTACAAAGTATGTTGCGACGGCAAAAATGACGATTGCAGCAGCGGCAGCTACCCAGCGGAAGCCGGTATTTCCTACCTGTGGCAGTTCCTGCTTCCACGGCGCCAGGGTGCTGCGTTCGCGTTTGCCGGTCTCAGCCTCACGACGGCAAGAGACACATTCGTGCAGATGGGATTCCACCAACAATGCGCGCGCCGGAGCAAGCTTTCCAGTGCGATATTGCGGCAGCAATGCGCGAACGTCTTCACATCCGCGGATAGAAACCACTTGCGCGGTGGAAGGGAAAGCAGCTTCCTGGCTAACGCGCTGCCAGACGCGCTCCCCGGCGGCGTTCATGGTTTCCTGATCAGGCTGCTCGGCGCGCATGGCGTTAAGCGCATGGTCGAGCTGTTCGCCATGGTTGATGGCGCGATTCTTTTCGTCGGGCTTCATCGGGTACCTCTCGTCAGTCCTTTAAAATCCTTTTTGAGCAGAGCACGCGTACGATGCAGCACCACAGCAACTACCGCAGCCGATGTATTCATAAGTCCGGCTATTTCACGATTGCTGTAATCCTCTATAAATCGAAGCACAAACATTTCCGCCCAGCGTGGATTCAGTTTCGCCAGAGCATGGCGCAACCAGTCCCGGAGTTCAGCCGAATGGGGGCCATGGTCTGTTGACACCACTTCAGTCTGGTTCGGGTCTTCATCCAGGGAAAAAGTTTCTTTTTTCCCGCGCAGCAAGTCCAGAGATGCGTTCACCGCGGACCGGTGCAGATAACCTGGAAGATTGGAAATTTCCGGAAATTTCTCTAGTCGTACCAGCCGCAGAAAAACGGTTTGCAACACATCTTCTGCGTCGCTCGAATTGCCGGTAACGCGGTAGGCCGCCCGGTAAACGAGCTCTTTGTGCTCCAGAAATATCTGCTCCAGCCCCGGCCTGAAACTGTCTCCGGCCATGACTGCCATATTCGCCTGCGCTATTTGCATTGTGGCCTGCAATTTAGTACGGTGCTCCTCTCAAGATGTCAGACGAGAGAAGAGCCCAGTTATTAACCGGAACGGCAAAATTATCATGCTTTGCGCTTCCCAGCTGGCAATAGTTACGGCTGAGCAGGGATATAAGTTCCCGATATATGATGGACGCCTGGAATCAGCGCTCTGTGATCCAAGCTGCTGATACCGCACAGCTTAAGCTCTTCAGATATTTTGCACCTCCGCTCATGGGACAGATGAAATCGATCCAACTGCCGACCATTTTTAACGTAGCCGCCCATTTTGTCGATCGACACATTGCTGAAGGCCGGGGCGACAGAATCGCCTATGAATGCGGCGACGAGCGCGTCACTTATCGGCAACTGTTCGAACGGGTGAACCGCGCCGGCAATATGCTTAAGAAGATGGGCGTGCGACAGGAAGAGCGGGTGGGCCTGCTACTGCTCGATACGCCGGAGTTTCCTTATTGCTTTTTTGGCGGCATCAAGATCGGCGCCGTTCCCATCCCTATCAACACATTGCTGAAGCCTGGCGAGTATGAATACATCCTGAACGATTCGCGTGTGCGCGTGCTGATTGTGAGTGAAGCGCTGCTGCCGCAAGTACAGGCGATCGCGCGCGAGAAGCTGCGCTACCTGCAGACGATTGTCGTCTTTGGCAACGCGCCGGAGGGTATGGAATCACTGCAGCAGCTTCTGGATAGCAGTTCCCCCAAGCTCGAGCCTGAGCCGACGACCAAAGACGATGCTGCATTCTGGCTGTACTCTTCCGGCAGCACCGGCTTCCCCAAAGGCTGCGTACATTTGCACCATGACATGGTGGTCTGCGCAGAACTTTACGCCAAAAACATTCTGAAGATCACAGAGAACGACCGCTTTTTCAGCGTGGCCAAAATGTTCTTTGCCTATGGCCTGGGCAATGGTCTGTATTTTGCTTTGTCGGTTGGAGCCACCAGCATTCTCTGGCCGGGATCCCCGTCACCGCCGAACATCTTTTCAGTAATTGAAAAGCACAAGCCGACGCTGTTCTTCTCCGTGCCTTCAAACTATTCAACGCTGCTTTCCTATCAGCGTGAGGGCGGTCCGGACTTTGACCTTTCCAGCGTGCGTTACGCGGTTTCAGCGGGCGAGGCCCTTGCTGCGGCGCTTTATCATCGTTTCAAGGAACGCTTTAACGTCGAGATTCTGGATGCCATTGGATCAACCGAGGCGCTGCACATGTTCATCGCTAATCGTCCGGAAGCGGTGCGGCCAGGATCGAGTGGGCAGATCATGCCGGGATACGAGGCACGCATTGTGGATGAAAACGGTAATGACCTTCCCGATGGCGAGGTCGGCAGTCTTTTAATCAAGGGCGATTCCGTGTGCGCGTATTACTGGAACCAGCACGAGAAAACTAAAGAGACCATTCAAGGCCATTGGATCCGCACCGGCGACAAATACTATCGCGATCCGGACGGCTATTACTGGTACGTGGGCCGCAATGACGACATGATGAAGGTCAAAGGCATGTGGGTAAGCCCAATAGAAATTGAGAATGTTCTTATGGAGCATCCCATGGTGCAGGAGGCAGCAGCCATCGGCAACGCGGACGGCAATAATCTTGTGAAGCCTGCAGCCTACGTGGTGCTAAAGAAAGGCGCGAGCAATACTCCGCAAACGATTGAAGAGATTCGGCAGCATTTGCTCGGTAGACTTGCGGCGTATAAGTGTCCGCAGGTATTTGAAGTAGTAGCGGAGCTTCCCAAGACGGCCACAGGAAAGATTCAGCGGTACAAACTGCGGCAATCGGCATCGAGTACAACAAGCCAGCCAGCAAAATAAGTCTGCAACTTTCAGGAACCTTTTCCGTTCTTCCGGCGTATATACAACGCAAGGAGGCGTGTATGAAAAGACTCCTGCCTTTCTTACTCGCGCTATCCGTATCCCTGACGTGGGGACAAACCAGCCATGAACGACGCTATGAGCTCCGGCCCGATCCCAACTGGCCGCTGGAAATAGAACTTGGTTCTGGCGATTATCAGATTGTGGCCAGCGATTCCGACAGCATTGCCGTTGTGTACGATGACAGCAACGCAGATGCCGCTCACAAAGTAAAGGTACAGATCGACTCTGGACATGGGCAAAATCACTTGAAGATTGCCGGGCGGAAATCAAATTTTCATGCCGTGATAGAGGTCCCGCGCAAGACTGACCTGCGAGTACGCATGAGCGCAGGCGGACTCACCATTGGCGATGTTGAGGGCAACAAAGACATAGAGGTCGTGGCCGGTAACTTGGAGCTAAACTCTCTCCGTCCCCAGGATTATGCCCAGGCAGATTTCTCTGTTCGCATTGGCGATGTATATGCTCCGTTGGTTAAAACCACCAAGACCAGGCTGCGGCAATCTTTCAGGACAGCGGGGCCGGGGAAATACAAGTTGCACGCGCACGTTGGAGTGGGCGACATGACGCTGCGTACGACAAGGATTTGAGGGGTTAGCTTTTCAGGCGTCCGGCTCATCGCGGGACGCCTTTTCATTTAAATGGCGGTCAACAGTCTACGCAGACCTTCGCTGAAGTCCTGCTCCGGCGTGATCAAACTCACAACAAGGTATCCGTCGCCGGGAAAATCGTAGAAATGCCCAGGATGAAGATAGACGCCATGCTTCTGTAGTAGCTCGATTGCCAACTCCTCATCCGAACGCGTAGCAGGAATGCGAAGAATGGCATACCATCCGCCTTCAGCGGCCAGGTGGCTCACGTGTTGATTGTCCGCTAGTTGCGCATCAAGCTCCGCGAGGTTGGCTTGCACCCGGGCCATCAGCTGCTGCTGAAACTGTTTCCGTTGCTGCAACAAAACCGGCGCGGCGAGCTGAATTGGCGCATTCAGAGAAAGGTACGTATCAGCGATCATTTCTAACCTTGCCAGCGCTTCCCTTTTCTCTGCTTCCGGGCCGCTCACCGCAAGCCATGCAAACTTCATCTGTGGTAAGCCGGAAATTTTGGAGATGCCGCTCATGGTAAACGTCAGCGCGCCGGTATTTGCGACGAAGCTCTTTTGCGCCGCGCCGAGAGAGAAATCCAGAAAAACTTCATCGGCAATGATAGCCATCTTGTTGCCGGAGCATATCTGGTTGAGCTGCGCAATCTCTTCCGCCTTGGTGAAATGCCCGGTCGGGTTATTGGGATGGACGACGATGATCCCGCGTGTGCGTGGCGTAATTTCCTGCTTTAAGGCGTGCATGTCGATGTGCCAACCGTGATCATAAAAAAGCGGATAGCGCGTGAGCTTTACATCGTTCAGATCCGCCAAGAAATCAAACAGCGGATATCCGGGTGTGGGAATAAGAAGTTCATCGCCGGGATTGCATAGCAGGCGGAAGATAAAAGAGTAGCCTTCACTGGTGCTGGCGGTAAGGATCAGATCGTCAGTGGCAACGCTTTCGCCACGCTCGGCGTAGTAATCGGTCACAGTTTTGCGTGCTGACTTGAGGCCTTTTGGATCAGGAACATACTGCAGCGACGCCGGTGCGCAGAGCGAGCGCATGATAGCCGGTGCGTCATACTTGAACCCGCATTCGGTAGGATTGGACGCGCTGAGATCAAGCAGGCGTCGACCGCTGGATTTGTGCTGCTCCAGCGCTTCGGCCAGCCGGTTCGGCTTAAGGTTCCAGTTGGTGCGCGATGCGAACATCAGATGATTTATATCAGGTTCGCGGGATCGCGCATCGTCCTGCTCCGGTAAAATACACACGTCCCATGCCAAATCACTTCCGCTACTATCTTCGCGTGCGTTACGGTGAGTGTGACGCGCAAAAAGTTGTGTTCAACGCCCGCTATGCCGAATACATCGATCTGGCGACCACGGAGTTTCTTCGCGCGCTGGGTTACGGAGAGCAGCTTTTCAGTGGTGAACTCGACTTTCAACTGGTAAAGCAGACCATCGAATGGAAAGCCCCGGCACGCTTTGATCAAGTGCTGGAGATTTCTGTCTTTGCCAAAGGTCTCGGCAACACTTCATTCACATTGGCGGCCGAGTTCCGCATTGCCGGCCACGACCATGTGCTTGCGACTGCTGAAACCGTTTACGTACTCGTCAAACAGCACACGCTTACCAAAACTCCCCTGCCGCCCGATCTCCGCTCGGCCATGCAAAACGGCGCACAGGGACAAACGACGGACCACGCGGGATATTTGCATGGTTCCGCGCGCCCCAAAACTTAAATTGTCAAAGAACTTTATTCTGTGACTGGTAGCAGTCAGAAATTTCCAACAACGCCCCAAATCATCTTTAATCTCATGCTGCGTGCTTCAACCCCGGTGGAGCATGTGCGCTGTCCGATTGAAAAGCGCCCATGGAGATACCGAGAAACTGCGGGAAAACGTTCTATGGATCGCCAAGTCTTGAAGTTTTGAGTGACGTTGCTTCGCGTGCGTTAGCTGAGAAGCCTTGTTCTTGAATCTAACTTTCCGGCAGTGAGGCAAAGTATTCCAGTAGCATCCGATGAACAAAAATATAGCCACCGCCAACCTTGCGCAAGAAAAGGCGCTCGGCTGCGTAATCGAGAAAACGCACATAACGAATCGGAGTTGAACGACCTATCCAAAGCATCGAGCGCAAAACGAAGTGCCTTATGACGAACAGCCCACCGCCGACCAATCCAAGACTGAGCCCGAAAATCAGCCCGACGCTAAGTGTGGTGAAAGCGCGAAAGCTTTGCTCTCCGCGCCACCCGAAAATTGGCCCGACGATCGCCCCGACAATCAGTCCAGTTGCCAATGCCATCTTTATGGAACGAAGCGTTCCTTGATTTGGTTGCTGACGGGTTTCGACTGCTTCGCCTGACAACAGCGGGATCAGCCCGAAGACTAATCCAGCAATCAAGCCGACGAACAGTCCGCCCTCCAGTATGCCAACTATCTCGTCGCCAATCGGAGGGGCGCCAGAAGTATCCCAAAGACTTAACTCTACAAGGCCTACAGTCACAAAGACTAGGACGAGGCATAATCCGCCGAGTAGCCCCATTCTTCCTGCTCTAGGAAGTCGAGATGACAACCTGTTTAAGATAATTCGAACGGTCCCAGATGGTTGGAGATCCATGAAAGTACCAACCAATCCGAAAGACAGTCCCATGACCAGCGCAATCCCACCGACGACCGAAACGACGACCAGGAAGTCGTTCTCCGGTCCGCCATGCCCGTAGACTAGCCCAACGCCAATCGCAGCGATAAGTGCGTTGCCCATACCGCTTACCAGCCCGGTACCAAGAATGATTCCCGCTCTCGCAAGCCATCTTTGCAGTCGTGTTTGCAGCCACATCGCATTGAGGTTTTCCAAGTAGAAGACAGTTTGTTTATTTCGGCTCAGAGCGGAGGCCAGCCAGCAAAGCCACGAAATGGTTTGCTCTGGAGAGTAGCGTGATTCTGCAGATCGCCTCTTGAACATTGCGTCAACGAAACTCGCGAAGAGTCGTGTCCGTCTCTGCTCGAAGCTATCACTTACAGAAAATTCTATGGGAGCGCCCCAATATGCCAGCATCGCTACCCAGAGCATGAGCGGTGTTTCCAAAAGCTCCCAGAAGGAGGGGCTCTTTTCCAAGGCAATGTACAAAGCATGCATTCGTCCTCCAACCCGTTCTAAGTACCCTTCGACTTCTGGCTTGCTGAGAGGCTGAACTATGACTGCGCTACGCAAGCGGAGCTTCGTACCCAAAGCTTCGTAGTCGGCAACACGGCTGCAGACGGAAATCGGAAGTAGACCGTGGTCGCGACGGAAATCGTTGATGGCTTCTGCGCAAGCTTGGCGATGACTCAGAGCAACTTCATCCAAACCGTCCAGCAAGGGGATGAGCTGCTCGCTTTCGATCCACTGCTCGGCGAGTTTCTTAGGCACATCGCTGCGCTCGTTCAATTCTGTAACCATCCACCGATCCAACGACTGGCGCCTCACTGCCCAGGAAGAAAGGTTGAAGACCACTGGTATTGGGTGAGTCGGATCCTGCTCAGCACGATCCAGGAGACTCTCAGCCAATTCGAGCAGCAGAGTGGTCTTGCCGGTGCCGGGTGCGCCGAGGATGAGCAGGGCGCTACCAAGGTCGTCAAAGACTTGGCTGATCGGGGTACCCGCAGGTACGGCTGCGGGAGGGTGGCCCGGAGATTGAACAATGGCCTTCAAAGGCTGCTCGACTGCGTCGATTTGGGTTTGCAGTCCGAGCTCGATCCGCGCGACCTGGTACAGCGATTGTTTGAGAACGCCATCAATCCAATCCAAGCGGATCCGCTTGAGCATCTGAAGGCGATTGCGCTGATCGAGGCTGGTTGGAGTTTTTCGTTCTGTGCGAACTTCCAGGGACGCCGGATAGCTCTGAGGCTCGATCGCAGGGAGCGCCTTCAGTTTTCCAAGGGCTGGTTTTTCGTGCCTTGGCTGAGCTGTGAGATGCCGATAAAAGTCTTCATAGCCTTGATCCGTGCCAGCCTGATAATAAGTCAGTCCGCGGAGGGGCAGCGGAATGGAAGCTTGCCTCCCACTATCCAACACGAGTGGTATGAATCGTTGAAGGGTTGTGTCTTCGGCATAGAGAAGATTATAGATGAGTTTAGCTTCCCACAGGACACCCCGTCCCTTGCCTGGCAACTGTCTCCCTTCTACACGCTGCAGGTAGGTCTCAGTGCAGACCAAGGCAACGAAGTCTGCCCTTTGAATCTCACGATCCATCCACATTGGCCACCCGGCCGATGGTGTTGGATCGTATTGGTCGATCAATGCATCTACACCGTCTTGCCGGAGACGGTCTGCCAATGCTCGAACGCGATCTTCATGCTCACGCGATTCGTGGCTATAGCTGATAAATAGCCGGGGTGCGGTCTTTCCTGCTAATGGAGACGCCATTGATCGGCATGAGTATAAAGCAAGTGAACCTTGGTTGTGATCATTAAAAGATTCTTTAGCGCGCGGGCCTACGGCGTGAGAAGAGGTCTTTTTTTCCTTTTCCCAGACTAACCTGTCAGCGCGCGAGGCGCGTATCGAGGAAGTGCTGTATCCCTGACGGGACTGGTTTCTCGTGGAGAGTCACACTTTGTATCCCCTTGAAGAGTCTCTGTCGTCGTTGCGCGGGGCTGGCCTCGTCGGTGGTTATTGGCCCCGGTGCGACTTAGATATTCCTAGATGGTAGTGCAACCTAGACCGCACGCGGATGGACAATCGACCAAGTCTGGGCCAAGCACCGTGGCGTAAGTAATATTTGCGGGGTTCGAACCGGCAAGAAATAGTTCATTGTCCATATTCGCCGTTTTTTTGCAGGCGAAGATATGGTAAACTACGCAAATGGAACAGATGTTTCAGGAGGTCGGAGTATGGAAATTAAGTTTTCAATGAAGCTTAAGCCGGATGGGAAGACTGTCCGGGTGGAGATGCGGTGCACGGAGTGCGAAGCCGAGTTGCAAATGGCCCAAAGCGCGGCCGGAATGCGTTTCCGGTGTCCAAAACATGGTGAAATAGGGACGCTCTCAGCGGAGGAGTTCGCTGACGGATTGCGGCAGGCGCAGGAGAAAGCCGCCGAACAATATGGACTGGGTGGCGCGGTTCGAATGAAGATGATGCCGGCCGAGCCGACCGTCCAGTAGCGATGGCCACCAAGAACGATCAGGCTGCCATGCATTCAACCGAATTAAAGGCAGATTTGGACGCGATTTGAGGCCAGTTCGACGTAATTTGAGATCTATTCGGCACGAAATTCTGGGGTCGAATGAAATAACTCTTTTGGAATCATAGTTGAGGCCAAGGGGGGTGGGGCAGGGAGAATCTGTAAATTGGTAATTTGGTAATTGAAAGCGGGTGCGACTTAACTTTATGCAGCACAGCATTCCATCAGCGGTGGCAGAGCCAGAACGAATTCCGGAGGCGCGGTATGACTATTACCGGCGGTGCCAGGTGTTCCGCAAGGGCGGAGAGCAATGCAAAGCTCCGGCGGAGACGGGATCCTTGATATGCCATGCGCATGCCGGGCAGTTGGCGATGGCGGTGCGCAGGGAGCGAGAGCGCCGAGCGGTGCTGGAAGAGGCCGTTGCGGAGATGCGTAGGCGGGGCAATCCTGAGTTCGAGGCAAAGGACCTATTCATGGATTTCAAGGGCATTCAGATAACGATAGCAGTGATGGCGCGGGCGCTGATTGCCGGCAGGATTGATTGCAAGACTGCGGGAAGGTTGGCGGTGCAGTTGCAAATGGCGTCGAAACTGCTATGGATGGTTCACCGCAAAGGACGCAATGCGAGCCATGTTTCGCCGCAGATTTCCGCAGACGAGCGCAGATTGAGCAAACAAAAAGAGTCAACCACGAAGGACACCCGTTCGACTTCCCTTTTGCAGACTCAGGGTCGCTCAGGGCACGTTACGGAACACAAAGTGGCGATTGAAGAGAAGTCCGCAAAGAATTGGGCCGCTGGTAAACACGCAAAGACGAGAATTATTTTTATGCCGAAAATGGTGGCGTTTGCAGACATTCGCGGACGGCCGCATGGTCCGCCGGGATGGGCGAGAGCAGCTTAGGGCAGGTTTTGATTTTGGAAGTTCCGGCTGATACCAGCCAGGAAAAGAGATCTTTGACAACCGAATTCCCTTCCAAATGATGTTTGAGAACGTGGGTGGTTATGCGGTTTATGCCATCCCTTCGGGACTAATGCAATCGAGAGTCCCGGCGTCCACCAACGACGCCGGCTCTCTTTTACAAAACATCCCTTACAGCTCTTACTGTGACACCGCCACTGCGCACAACGTCTGGGTTTGCACTTGCGTGGCAGCCCCGTTCTTGCCGGCTGAGGGCTGGACTTTGGGGGTTGCGGTTGCTGTGCACCCTCCGCCACCGCCGAAGGTCATGGCGCAACCTCCCGTTGGTATTGGAGTTGGAGATGGCTGCGGTGGTGGTGGCGGCGGATTGTTGGCGCAATCATTGGGTGGCTTTGTGCCGTGAATCTGCTGCCCGATTGAGCCTTCTCCATGCAGTTCATTATTCTGGCCACAGCCGTAGCCGGCGGACTTGGTCCCGCCGCAGCCAACCTGGATGCCGCCAAAACGTGGCCGTCCTACGGTGGTATAGCTGCCAATCTGCACGCCGGAGGGAACAACGGGGATGCCCTGGGCTTGCGGATCAAAACCGGTACTGGAACTCTGCACCCAGTTCCCGTTTCCGCCCATGGGGAACGAACACGTTGCGCTCGGGTCAGAGCAATTGATGGTATGTGGAGCCTCATTTGGATTGTTGACATTGGTGAAGGTCAAAATGGGCGTGACCGTAAAAGTGGAAGAGAAGGTCCCGCCTTCAGAGGTGGTCCTGGTGAAATTGATTGTGCCAGTGTCGCTCTGGGTGGCCAGCGAAACCGCCACGTGATAGACGCGTCCGTCCTGAAGCGTCATGTCCGGGCTAGAGCCCAGGCCAAGTCCCTTGATGGAAAGAGTGGCGGAGAACCTGTCCGCGATGGTGGCGCTGCCGCGGGAAACCAGCGTATCGGCCAGGCCAAGCGACGAGTTCAACGGAACTCCGATGAATGATACGACTGAGTTAACAGGCTGTGAACCTAGAAGCTGGCTGATGTTCACATTGCCAAAATTTGAAAAATCAACTTGGGTCCCGTTGCCGGTAATCCATGTGTCATCTTCGGCCCCAATGGTTTGGGCGTTGGCTGAGACAACCGTCACGGCAGCGAACAGCAGTGTTACCAATGTCATCTGCAAATAGCGTTGCATAGCGCCTCCTGTCTGCGATCTTTAGGCTCAATGAGCACAGAGACACTGTACCGGCGCGTCTAATGCAAAAACTTCTCCGCAATTGCGAGTTTGGCGGGAAACGGAGCAGACAGGCTTGCTTAAGTTCCATTTTGATACTCCTGTCGCCGCCGTCTTTAAAATTCTCCTTTCCGATCCGCGTTATCCGTGTTGACCTGGAGTAAGAGTTTCTTGTTCCCTATTCCATTGTGGCACTCAGCCTCTCCAGCGCGGGTCCCAGCTCCTGCGGTTTGTTCAACACGCCGGCAAACAGGTCGCCCACTCGCTCAAACCGTCGCAGCACATTGGCGATGTGAAATTGTTGCGGCTTCAGTCCGGGCACAACTTCATCCCATTTGAGCGGCGTTGCCACGGGCGCTCCGGGATGCGCGCGCAGAACATAGGGCGCTGAAATAGTTTTGCCGCTGGCGTTTTGCAGATAGTCGAAATAAACTTTGCCTTTCTCTCGGGCAGAAACCATCCGCGGCGTGGTGAACAGATCAGGGCGTTCGGCTGCAACCCATCGCGCCAGTATCTCTGCGAACTGCCGTGTCTGCGCCGAGCTATAAATCGGTTCCACCGGCACATACACGTGCATCCCGTCGCCGCCGGTGGTCTTGGGATATCCCGTTAACCCGATCAGGCGCAGCTTTTCCCGCACGAGTTGCGCAGCTTCAACAATCCGGTCATAGCCGCAGTGATATGGATCAAGATCAATCAGGATGAAATCCGGATGCTCGAGAGTACCCAGGCGGCTCATGTATGGATTCTGGTCAACGCAGCCGAGGTTCGCCAGGTACAGCAACGACGCTTTGTCATCGCAGATCACCCGCGTCTTGGATTCCGCATCATCCGCCAGCTCTTCCCGATGCAGCCAGTCAGGAAATCCCGAAGCGTCTTTCTGGAAGAAAAAATCCTGATCGATTCCGTTGGGATATCGCTTGAGCGAAAGCGGACGCCCCTGCAAGTGCGGCACCAGCAGATCTGCCGCGACGGCATAGAAGTTGATGACATCGCGCTTGGTGTAACCGTCTGCGGGATAAAAGACTTTGTTGAGGTTGGTAAATTTCAGCCAATGGCCGTCGATATCAAGGGCGATCTCAGCTTTATCGGTCGGGAGCAAGACCTCTTGCGTAGATTTCTGCTGCGTTTCTTCCGCCAGCAGGCTTTCTCCGATCAACCCTGTTTCGCGCACCACCTCTTCCGGCTCGACCTCGGTGCGCATTCCCAGAAACACCGGCGCACGCAGCCGGTCATCATTCGTCCACGAGGTGAACCTCACCAGACAGACCAGTTCCGGCTTCACCCATGTGACTTCGCCGATATCACGCGGCACATCGTTCAACACTGGCTTCTTGGTGATGAGTGGCTTAATTTTCTCAAACACTGCCTTGAGCGACTGCTGCGTAAAGCCTGAGCCCACATTGCCTGCATAGACCAGTTTTTTATTTTTGTAGTATCCCAGCACTAGCGCACCGAACGGTTCGCGCTCGCCCAGGATGTATCCGCAGACAATAAAATCCTGCTGGCAGGTGACTTTGATCTTGATCCAGCAATTGCTGCGCTTTGATTCATACCTGCTCTGCGCCTGCTTGGCGATAATCCCTTCCAGCCCCTTCGCGCGTACTGCGTCGAGCAGCTCCTGCCCTTTGCCGGCAAAATGGTCGGAATAACGCACCATCTCACTCGGCATCAGGATTGAACTTAGAAGTTGCCGCCGATCAATCAGCGCGGCTTTGCGCAGATCGTAGCCATTGAGGTAAAGCAGATCGAAGGCAAAGAAGTTCAGCGGCGGAGGAACCATGCCCTTGAGCGCAGGTTTGGTACCGAATCCGGTGAGGTTCTGCAGATGCTGGAAGCTGGGCTTGCCGTTTTCATCGAGCGCGACAATCTCGCCATCGATAATGGCGGTATCTGCCTTCACGGCGGGCAGCAGCGCGGCAGCGACTGCGGCAAACTGCTTTTCCAGCTTGGTGCCACGCCGAGAAAGCATCCGCACCTTGCCGCCTTCAATGAAGCACAGCGCGCGGTATCCATCCCACTTCACTTCATACAGCCAGTCGCTGCCTGAAGGCACCGCACTGCCCAGAGTTGCCAGCATCGGCTCCAGCGACGCGGGCATTTCAGCTTTTACCGCGCCCTCTGTCGACGAAATATCTCCTGGTCCTTGCAGCACGCTGCGTGTATCGGCTTCCGGGTCCCAGCCTTCACGGACGGCGAAATCTTTCTTTTTGATCAGCAGCCAGTCTTTCCCTTTGGCGCGATTGGTGCGCACAAGCGCAAATTCGCCGACGATCTTATGCCCATGGAATCGCAGCTTCAGATCGCCCGACTCCCACATCTGTGCCGGGGTCTTGGGTCCCAGCCATTCATACGTGCCGCGGTCCCACAATGTCACGCTGCCCGCTCCGTAGTTCCCGCTGGGAATCGTGCCTTCAAAACTGCCGTAGTCAAGCGGATGATCTTCCACGTGGACCGCCAGGCGCTTGATTGCAGGATCAAGAGTTGGCCCATGCGGCAGCGCCCATGACTTGAGCACGCCATCCATTTCCAGCCTCAAGTCATAGTGGAGACGTCGTGCGCTATGTCGTTGGATAAAAAAACGGTTCCCTTCCCCATGGCTCGGCTTGTCAGGAGGTTCTGGGGTTTTGGAAAAGACTCTTTTTCGCCGGTATTCTTCTAGTGACATAGCATCTTCGGAAGATTGTATTGCACAGCTTTTTGTGCTTTCATAACCCCTACGCCCTTATATCTGGAGATCATGAAATGGCCAGCACAGTTTGGAAGGGACATCTTACTTTTGGTCTGCTGTCGCTTCCCGTCAAATTGTACAGCGCAGCCCGCAGCGAATCCGTCGGGTTCAACCAGCTCCACAAAGCGGACAACTCTCGCGTCAAGCAGATGCTTTACTGCCAGCTTGAAGATAAGCCGATCCCGCGCAGCGAGATTGTGAAGGGCTATGAATACGAGAAGGACAAATATGTCGTCATTGACGACGAGGACATCAAGAAGGTTGCGCCCAAGACCGCCAAGACCATGGAAGTCCTGGAATTCGTGAAGGCTGAGCAGGTCGACGCCATCTTTTTTGAAAGCTCCTATTACATGGCGCCCGATGAAGCCGGCGAAAAGCCCTACGCTCTTCTATTTGAGGCGCTGCGCCAGAGCGGTTGTGTTGGTGTGGCAAAAATCGCCATGCACAATCGCGAACACATCGTCGTGCTGCGGCCCGGCCCAAAAGGCATTCTGCTGCACACCATGTACTATCCGGACGAGATTCGCCAGGTGGAAGAGTTCCGCACTGATACCAGCATCGTGAAAGACAAAGAACTCGCCATGGCCAAGATGCTCATCGATTCTCTGCTGGCAGAATTCGAACCACAGAAATATCACGATGCCTATCGTGAAAACCTGATGGCCATGATCCAGGCCAAGGTTGAAGGCAAACAGATAGTCGAAACGGTAGAGACCAAGCACAAAGCGCCTGTGGTCGATATCCTTGAGGCGCTCAAGATGAGCCTGGCAGAAGTGAAGAAGCCGATTCGATCTTCAGTGGGCACAGCCGCTGTTCCAGTAGAAGAAGATCGTCCGGCCCGGAAGAGCCGCAAAACCAGCGGCTAGTCTACTGCGCTTTACCCGGCGTGACTGTTGTTGCCTTGTTCTTTTCAAAGGTCACGGTAACCGGTTTGCCGGCGTTGGCAAACTCAATGGTGCGATTGCCGTAATCTCCTTCACTTGCGCTCATGTTTGTTCCCAGAGCAAAGCTGGCCTGCAACTCGCTCATGCCCTGCTTGGCCTGGTGCTGATCAATGGCGCTCCACACATCGGACGGCCAGTGCTTATAAAGTTGATGTGGGTCTTCAAAAAAGAAATTCTCATTTGCGGTGAAGGTGTACTCATCGCCGGTATTTGAACCGATGGCAGCGGCAAAAGTTCCGGGCTCTCCCGCTTTTTCAAAAATCGTCATAATCTTCTTCTGCACGACCGTTACCGCTCCGACCTTCGGAGGTGCCGCGTCGCGTGCCAGCACTACATCTTTAACTTGCAACTCGGCAATGGGAGGCAACAGCCCAACCTGCCGTTTAAAGTTCACGGCATGCGCCGCTGTATCATAGGGATAGTACGGGAGAATGTTTCCTGTCTTCACCCACATGGGCTTGCCCGCCAGCTCTTTCTTGGCAGAGTCCACGTTGTAAGGGAAAATCTTGTGCGGGGTCACATAATCGTCCTGGTTCGTGGAGTAGGTTGGCTGCGCCTTCTTGGGTCCCTCGCCTTCGTTGTGGCGGCTATAAAACATGAACCCCACTCGAATTCCGGCGAGCACCACAAATACCAGAAGGCTTATCTGAAGTTTCTTTTTAAGATCAGCATCCATCGTGAAATAAATGTAACATGCGCAAGGCGGCCCTGGCTCCAGCAACGAGGGCCACCCTTTCACAGATGTTACAGCTTCACTAACTTGCTGGCTCCCAGCACCAGTCCCAGCGTAATGGCTGCGATCACAACCTCGCCCAACGCCCCCACAATAAATGGCTTGATTCCCTGCTTCTTCATTTCCTTGAAATTGATGCGCAAACCCACACCGGCAAACGTCAGCAGAAATGCCCATCTGGATAGATTCGCCAGACTATTCACCTGATCTTTATTGAAAATGCTCAGGCTGGCCAGCAGCGAGATCAGCAGGAATCCCAGCACGAACTTGGGAAATTTCTGCCACAGAAACGCTGCCTTGTTCCCGACCGCCTGCCGGCCGTCGCGCGCCGCCCAGTAAAGCGCGTATCCCAGCACCACAAATCCGATCATCGCATTGCGCGTGGTCTTGGCCAGCACAGCGATTTTGGCTGCGGCGTCAGAGTAAAGCGCGCCCGCTGCAACGGCTTCGGCTGTATTGTCCACGCCGGTTCCGGCCCACAGGCCGTATACGCGGTCGCTCATTCCCAGCCAGTGTCCGATGGGTGGAAATGTAAACAGCGCTAGCGCTCCAAGAGCCAGGATCGCCGCAATGGCAAATGAAGAGTCTTCATCATCAGCCTCAATTGCGCCCTTGGTCGCGATAATCGCCGAGACGCCGCAGATCGAACTACCGACGGCGAGCAGAGACGTCAGCTTGGGACTGAGTCCAAAGATCCTGCCCAGAAGCGTCATGAAACCGATCGATAAGATCAACTCGATCATGACCAGGGTAAGGCTGACCGCGCCCAACTTTAGAACGTCTACCAGCAGGAAGCGCGCTCCCAGCAATACAATGCCGGTCTTGAGCCAGAATTCATAGGTCGCAATTCCCGGCTTGAAAACCTGGGCAACGCCGATGGTGTTTGAGATTAAGAGGCCAATCAGGATCGCCCACAAAACGTATTCTATGTTGGGAACCACCATATGATGGGCTTTGGTATAGGTTGCAATTGACTTCTCCAGGACCTTTCCCGCTAATCCCACAATCGTCAGCAGAGCAATGCCAGGCAGCATGGCCAGAAATCTGCGCGAGAGTGGAAATGGTTCTGCTCTCAGTACGGCTGTTGTAGTTGCCATTGAAAATCCTCCAATCACTTTTGTTGTGCGTTACCATCCCACATGCTTCAATGCGCCCAGTTTCACGAGCGCCGCTAACAGCAGGGCAATTGCCACGGCCCAGCCATCCAGCGAAAGACTTCTTTTTGGTTTCTCTTGTGTCACTTGATTTGCCATTGATCCAATCTCCTTTATGTCAGCTTTTTGAAAATCGCGTGTGCTTGCCGCAAAACAAAAAGCCCACTCACGTCTGGTGAGTGGGCTTCAATATCTTCTAAAACTATTGCCGCTCTAAAATCACCCGCCAGATGTGCCGAACAAGACGTATGAACAACATGAGTTGTTCATACACATCGGCATCTGGCGAAGAGTCTTCATGCGAGAAAGGTATCTTATCGAGCGTGTTGGATGTTTGTCAAAACTAATTCGATTCTCAATATTTGGTGTGTTGGCCGGTTCCCAATTTGGGACAAGTTGCGCAGCGCCTGTGGGCTTCAGCCAGAGATCCGCGGCAAGGCGTTAATATGCACGGCGATTCGGCCACGGAACTTACTTTTTAGTAGAACGGCAGACACATTTCTCAACATGACCGGCATCGATGTGGTGCTCCTTCAGCAATCGCTGAATTCCTGGGTCCGTTAGCAAGCACCGCAACACATCGCACCAATTCTTGCCACCAGGGTCGGTATGCGGAGGCTGGTTGTTGCCGCCTCTCCACGCCAGTCCCGTGCGTGTCTGCTCACGCGTGAATGGGAATCCTCGCAAGGTGGTCCCCTTCGCAAGGAAGCGCACCGGATACACTCCGGCCAGCGCCGCCGGAACGGCTGCTTCAAAAACTCCTGGATCTGTTTCGGACATCGGTACGGTAACGCTGGTGCCATCCGGCCGATTCACAATTGCCTTTACCTTCGCGCGATGGTCCACCGGCAGGCCGATCTCCGTCAGCACCGCCCGTAAATGGAAGATCGTGCCCGGCTCGTAGCTAGCCTGTGTTAGAAACGCGGCCATGTTCAGGCTGCTACGCGCATGCACCACTACGCTGTACGGCACACCCGACGAGGCGCTTGGCGCCGCACCGGCTGCGTTGCGAATCGACGAGAGATACTCTTTCCATCCCGCATCTGAAATCTTCAGCACTACGTGCCACCGGCCCTGATGCGCGCCTGTGCCGTTTACGACCACTGGCAGCGTCGATCGGTAGAAGCTGAGCTGCGGGTCAGCCGCAAACTTCACGCCAACAACACCGCCCAACGCACTGTGATCAATTCGTACGCCTGCGGGCGTCTCCAACTGGAAATTGAACGCCCACGGCGCGGGTGAGAGCACGATAGCATCGGAACCGTAATCCGCCTCATTGAGGTTGAACGGGATTCGCGCTTCAACGCCCGGCGGGAGGCTGCCTTCGGGGTCGACAACGATATCCGCATTGGTGACTCCCGCCAGAATCTGCACAAAATATTTTGCCAGGCGAAATGTGTCATTAGGTCCCAACGCATCGGTCAACAGGAGGTAGCCTCCAGTGTTGTTGACCAGCTGACTAAGCGCGACCGGATTCACCTCCTGCACCGTTCCTAGTCCAATGGCGAATACGCGATCATTGATCAGTCCCATCACGTCGGCGATGTATTTCGATGCCGTTTCCTCGCCGTCGGTGAACACCACGATCGCCTTGGAATCGTATCCTGCCAGTGGCGTGAGCGTGTTGTGCGCCAACTCCACACCATCACCGATCGCGGTCAGTCCCATGAGATTTGTGGTGTGTGCGGCGATCGCGGCATTCGCCGCGGCGATTCCTCCGCCGCCCGCGGACGTCACAGGCATCACAGGAAACGCATCCGTATCAAAGCTGACAATTCCGATTCCATCCTGATCGGGAAGAAGTTGCGGGAAACCCGGCGCCGCGGCATGCAGCACGTCAATGCGCTTCTTTCCCGGTACGCCGGAGGGATCATTCATGCTCCCTGATTTGTCGAGCACCATCACCGCCGCCACCTTGGGCTGGGCTATGGTGTTCGCGTGGATCGGAATGACGAAGTCCTGCCCGTTCTCCATGCAGTGGACCGTCATCGTGCCTGTGGTTACAGCCCCTGGGCTTGTTCCCTGGAAAGAGACCCAGACCAGCATGTCCCTTTCGTCGTTGGTCGGAGCCGCCGCAAGCGCCGGGGGAGCCATTGCCAAATTGAAGGAGCCCGGGCCGGAAGTCACCATCGGCAACGTGGTCACTGATAGAGTGACTGCGCCGCAGGTCTGCACAGAAAAGACCGCCGCGCGCGACGTGGTCACGGAGGCCGGAACATCGTTGAAGTTGATGATCGGCGTGTCCTGCGAAATGGCGATTGCTCCGCCACCACAGGGCGCCTCGAGACAAAAAGCGATTAGGCCAGCGGTCACGTCCTTGACGATCTCCGCCATCTCGGTCCAGTCGGGCCGGAACTCCGTCCCCCATTCGATCACGTAGGAATAGATCTTCCCCTTGCTGGGATCGACGATATGCCGCGCGTAGGCGTAGTCGTCACTGGCCCCCGCCGTGGGATAGAGATTGAAGCTTTGCTTTGCGGTGTAGCTCTTGCCGCGTACCAAATGCAATGCATCGCGGAATACCAGGGCAAGGTTCTGCGCCACAGTGAAATCGCTGCCGATGATGTATTCCTTATAGGCCGCATCACCGGGAACGCCGCGGGTACCATCGAAGGCCGCGTTATGGAAATTCATTGCAGGGTTGGTCGACTGATTGTCATCATCGCCCCAGCTATACAGAATGTCTTCGGAGTAGCTGTGTACGTCAATGAACCATCGCGTGCGCGGATTGGTGTCGAGCAGCCACTTGACGTTTTGCGTCTCCGGCTCGGAAAAAGGCGATGGCCCATGATAGACCTGCGAGGCATTGCATGGATTCACGGAAGTGAAGGTCGCCACGTCAGAGAGAGGCGAAAACTTGCTGGGAAAATCAAACAGGAAATCGTAATTCCGGTTGAGATCCACGCCGACGCAATCGGGATTGCCTCCCGAGTTGGCGGGGTTGCGATTGCGCCGCCAACCACCATTTCCGTGGATCGGATCGTGCATCTGGCTGTAGTTGCGCCCGTCAGGATTTACGAGTGGGAAAACAATCACATGCAGCGTGTTCAACAGGTTCTGGATGTCCGGCGCGGAATAGGACTTACCGCCGTATGCCAGGCCGGCGTTGGTGCTATAGGCCTCCAATAGATCGGCCGCGAAATCGATGCCAATCTCGCAGCTTCCCCATTCGCGCGCGTGCTGGCCGCAGATAATCATCACCACATCGCGCGATCCCGGCGCGCCGCCACCCAGCCTTATGGCGTTGGAAGAGCGTCCCTCGAAAGTCGTGCTCGGCAGAGGAATAAGTTGGCAAAGCGAGGGGTACGCCACGGCTAGATTGGCGATGGCAGTCTCTACCTCGCCGATATTAAGGTATGACATCGCCGTCCCCTTTCACCTTGCGGCCTTGACCGCGCGGCACTCTACCGCCTTCAAAGCGGTTCCCCTTGCCGACTTGCTTCTGGCGTTCGCGTGCGATGGCAGTCTCATCTCCCAAAATGTCGATCTTGATGCCTGGAACCCGGAGCTGGTCAATCTTGTCCTCCGGCACATATGCCTCAATGCTTACCGCGCCACCCTCTCTCTGCTTGGGACCGCCGCACGAAAGATCGAGCTCACGGCCGCGGAGCAATGCGCGGAGCGTACTGGCGTCTTGCGCGGTGATCAGAATCCGCATAGTTTCCTTTGGGTCAGGCATAAAATTTCCTTTCAGCTGTATAAGTAGTGAGGCGACGCGCGCATTCGTTACAAAACATGGATTGCGGAAAGCTTCTCCGGAATGAGAAGCGAAGTCCAGACCGATTGGAGAGGCAAAGCTTGGCTGCACGCGCTCTGCCACCATCCGCAACGCCCTATAGCCGCACTGCGGTTTGCGGGCTTTTGCTTGCCCTCGCTATGCTCCTGTTTTTTCTCCGGCTGGTTGATGGCGCCTCGCACCGTTGTTCTCTATGTCGCTTTCCTTCTTTCCTGCCGGTAGATGCCGTTGCGTTCGAGGATGTGAATCATCTCCAGATACTGAAGATGTATGGGATTGAAACCATCCGTTAAAGACAGCTCAAGTCAAACAATTCATTCGCACTTTGCCCAGCACAAAAATAAAAAACTGGGGCGAAGATCGCCCCAGTTGAAAAGCCAAAGAGAAGAAAGTTATTGCAGCGTGCTGCCGCCCGTCTGCTTGACAAAGAAGGTGCGAGCAGCACCGCTCGGACTCGTAGTGTTTTTATCGTCGGGATACACAATCAGGGCCTCACCGTTGAGTCCGATATCAGGAGCAAAGTATTCCGCCAGGTTGCGCGTTCCTGAAGCACAGGCGAGTCCCTGGTTGCAGATGGGACCCACATGCATGATGGGCGTCGCGGCTGTCTGGGTTATGGTTGGAATTGCTGCGGTTGCATTGCGCGATTGCGCATTGAAGACCTGCCACTGCGCCGTGGCGCTGTTGGCATTGCTGTCACTGGTTCCCCAAAACGCGATATTTACTTGACCTGCTCCACCTGCGGTGACCCACGGCCCCATGGCGGTCTTGCTTGTCGCGCCATTGTTCACCCGGACAGGTGTGGTCCATGTGCCGCCCTGGTTGGTCGAGGCGGTGAGGAATACGTTGGTTCCATTGCAGAACACCACGTACACGTTGCTGGCGCTATCAACGGCAACCGTCGGAAAGATATTCGCCAGGTTGGTTCCGGTGGGCGCGGCAAAAACCTGTTTCACGATCCAGGTCTTTCCTCCATCAGAGGAGCGCGCCAGCCATACAATGTTGCCGTGCTGGTCAATGAAGACCGTATAAACGTTGCCATTGTTCTGGTCCACGGTAATGTTGCCCTGGTCGCCCGGCTGTACGCCCATTTCCGGCGTGGTGACAGGCGAGACTTGCGGCCAAGTCAGGCCATTGTCGAAGGACTTGGCCACAAAGAGGGTAACGGTTCCATCGGTATCTGCGCCAAGCTGTTTGGTGGTAAGGTACAGCTCGTTATTGCCGTGCGGCGCAATCCACTGGCGATCGACCAAGGGCAGATCGCTGGAGAGCGGGTTAGAAACCCATATGGTGCCGCCGTTGAACGAGGTGCTTTGCGTCGCCGATCCCAGCCACAAAGAATTGGCATAAACAACACCCGATGGGCTGACCGCGATGTCCTCATCGCCGCCGCCCAAGCCAACACCATCAGCGCCCAGAGCTGCGCCAATCTGCACGCCATCAGGCTGGCCAAGATAATTGAAGGTGGCACCGGAATCGCTCGACTTCCAGACATCGATTCCGCCCGGTACGCCCTGAATCGCCGCGACATAATAATTTCCTGGCACGTCATGCACTATGCGGGGTTCCACGTCCTGATCGGCGGTGAGGATGTTGCCCGTGGAATTCGCGAGGTTATTAGGCCGTGGCAATTCCTGGGGAGCGCTGAAGGTGAGATTGCTCTTCTTGTATCGTGCCTGGCCGGTGCTCATCGCCGGTTCAGGAGCCACAGTAGCGGCGCCGCTGTAGGTCGCGTTCACAACAGTGAAGCCGACTACTTGCACCGTGTAAGTTCCGGACGCAAGCTGGCCGCAATCGGCATCTTCAAAATTGGTCTGCCCCTGGCCGGAACTGCAGACGGTGGTGCCTGACGCGTCATTCACGTTGAGATCGAAATCATTGGTGTTGCTGGCCCAGTTGATTCTCACGTGCACGGCGTAGGCGGGGTTCGCAGAATAAAAAGTGGATGGGACATTCACCGTCAGCGTGAAAGTGTCACAGGTAAGAGAGGTACAGGCTGCCGTAGTAGCGGTGGCGCCGGTAAATGGACCTCCACTGAATGAAACAGAGGTGGTTTGACCGGCGGCAGGGGCGGTGAGAATACCGCTGGATGGCGTTGCAGCAAAAGCCGACGACACGACGAGCATCAGGGCCACAAGTATCAGCCCGAAGCCTTTGTGTTTCTTCATTTTCCTTTCCTCCAGGGACGAGAGGTGACAGCAACAGAGAGACCTCAACATCAAGTCAGTAGTGATACTACTAGCGCGAAAAACTAGGACTTGGATGAGGAACTTGTCAAATCCGTTGCCCGGGGTTTTCAGGCGTATCCAGATATGGGAGAAGGGTGTTCTAGGATTTTTGGGGGTTTTCAGGGGGAGAGGCCAACAAGCGGGAGACAAAAAGCTCAAAAACGACGCGGATCTCTTCAGAAGTGGAGGAGAAGTGGAAATCCACGCGGCGGGCCATGACCTGGTCGCGCAGCATGCTTTCAAACATCCCGATCAGCGCTGAGGTCAAAGCAGCCGGGGAAACTCGCTCCGCCAGCGGCTTACCGGTGATTAAATCCGTGAGCACTCGCTCAACCGCGGAGCTGAAGCGCAGGTAACCGGAGGTTATGAGGATGTCAGACCCGGAGCCTGCTTTGCGAATGCGCCGGCCTTCAAACAGCATCAGTTCTTTCAATGCCTGGTCCCGTTCCAGGGTTTGCAACACCAACTCAAAGATCATGCGCAGCTTGTCCGCTGGCGAAGGCAGCACTTGCACGGCCTGGGAGATGAAATCAAGGTTTTGCCAGCCATGATCGAAGATCGCCTCCAGCAGCCCCTCCTTGTTGCCAAAATGCTTGATCAACTGCGATTCGCTGGTGTTGGCCTGGCGGGCGATGGCGGCAGTTGAGGTGTTTTCATACCCATGAATGGAGAACAAAACTTTGGCCGATTCCAGCAACCGCTCGCGCACAGGAAGAGGACGATTTACCGGATCTAGTTTTGTTGAAGACATGGAGCGCACGGTAGCAGAACTGCTGCCCAGAGTCAAATGATACAACTAAATTCCGAAGTAGCACTACTGACAGTATTGGCAGGACATATTCGCCATAACGAAAATCGCCTACGGCAAGAATAGATTCGCACCATCACGGCTGTAGCGCCGTAATTTATTGATAGTGAGGTATCCTCGGCTCTTCTTCTGTCGGCCACCGGCTCGTGATTGGGCCTACTTGCTGAGTGCTTACCGCTGAATGCTTCTAACATGTCTTTCGCGCGCCATTACCTTCGTCCATGACCTTCGGGCTCTAACCAACTGAACTCGCCCGTGATAAAAATTTCATAACGATCTGCCTTTAGCCGCTTTGTATTCATCCGTCTCCCCGCACAAATTTTGGAGTTGAACCGCTTTCGGTATGGACCGGAACCGGTCGGGGGTGATCTTGATGGGCTATCTTAGATTGCTGTTGTCAATTGCCGGTATCTGCTTGCTCAGCGCATGTGCTGGTTCCAACCGGCTTGCTTCAAACGATCTTGGTTCCAACGGTCTTAATTCCAAACATGTTGGTTCTAATAATCTCAAGAACGGCATCGATCCCAACAGTGCATCTCCTGTTAGCACACACATCATTGCCAGTAGCGTAGCGTCCAAGAAAATTCCGCCCGCCACTACCCGCCCGGTCGCCGACATTACTTCTGCACCCTCGGCCAACAAGCTGATCGCGCTCACATTTGACGACGGCCCGCGGCCCTACGTCCTATTCGGCAGCAAGACGGTCCATCCGGCGCCGGGCCTGGTTGATATCCTCGACCAGAACGGCGTCAAAGCGACGTTTTTTGTGGTCGGCTGGCGGCTTACTCCCAAAACGTGGGGCGAACCTAAGCATGAAGAAGACATCGGCGTTACCTGCCTTGATGCAGCGGAGAAACTGATCCGGCGCGGCCACGAGTTGGAAGACCACACCTACAGCCACCTGGAACTGCGCAGCGCCGAGAAGAAAAACGGCGAGCAGTGGGTGATGCATGACGTGGATCGCGGAGCATAAGCCATCAAGGCCGTAACCGGCACGCAGCCCCGGTACGTCCGCCCGCCGGACTGGATCATTACCAGCGATGCACGGCGTGACCTGCAACAGCAGGGCTATCGCGTGTTGACTATCTCATCGGATAATCCCATCGCCCTGCGCGACGTGAACTCGCTCGATTATCTATGCGCCGGCAAAGCAGTGGGATGTCCCAAACCTTCCCTGCCCGACGCGGTGTTACAGCAGATACAACAACGCGAACGGAAAGGCACTTACACGCACATTCTCGCCTTCCATGAGCTATCGACCACAGCAGCCATCATGCCCAAGCTGATCACGGAGCTGAAAGCGCGCGGATATCGCTTTGTGACGCTGACTGAATATATGAAGCTGGTTGAGCCGAAACCTACAGAGAAGAAGCAGCAGGCAGCAATAGCGCCACCGACAGAGGTTGCTGGGTTGAGTCGTTAGTCACGATCGGTTGAATATGCCAACGGCTGAAATCTTTGCTGATCTCTCGTCTGCCGTTTTTCGAATAGATTACTGAAGATGAAGACAAAGAGAGTTCTGTGACTTACTCTGGTGGCCATAGACTAAAATCAGCTACTCTGCAATTGTTCGCGATTATGACGAACTAGGCCAAAGGTTTTGGGCGATTGATGACCGGACCAGATGGACTAAGAGGACAGATATGTTTTCACGAATTCTCCGCCACTGGGCGATATATTCGAATTGGCGGTTTTGGCTGTTACAAAGCAGCCTTTTCATCCTCTTGGGTGCTCTTGGTTGCGGAGGTTCCGGGCAAACGGTGGCAACCGGAGGTCCAACCCCCACTCCAATTCCAACTGCAACGCCGACTCCCGTTCCTAGTTCGACCCCGCTCACACAAAATTGCGGCGCGGCGGCGCAGAGCCATCGAGTCATAGCATACGAATCCCCACTTGCCTTGGATGGTAGTAATAATTTCATCTCTTTCAACGTCTGGTCCATAAACTCAGACTGCTCAGGCAATAACCCCGTGACCCGGTTGACTATGGCTGGCCTTGGCGGGGCTTCCTTCGCATGGTCACCGGATGGAATTAAATTCCTCTACGATTCGAATCGTGCCCTGGATGGAACTGATACTCTAATTTCCGGCTGCCTCTTGTCTGGATTTCCTCTAGTCGGAAATGCCTGGGTGATGAATGCCGATGGGTCCGGCAATCTGCCCCTTACCAGCCATACTTGCGACGTTATATCTTCGGCTGCTTGGTCACCTGACGGGCAAAAAATCGCCTTCATTTCCAATGCGAACCTCGATAACAGTGATCCGAGCGACGTTACAGCTTTTGACAGTGCTACCAGTAACATCTGGTCCATGAATGCAGATGGGTCTGGAGCCACGCCATTGACTCAAATAAGTAGTCCTGGAATCGGTAATTCCGAGGGGCCAATGTGGTCACCGGATGGGACCAAGATTGTTTACTCCTCGATTCGTGCTTTGGACGGCAGCAGCCGTAATAATCCTTTTCGCAATAGGAATATCTGGGATGAACGCAGATGGTTCCGGATCAACGCCGCTCACACAACTCACAGCCCTGCTGCCTTCTGGCGGGGATAGTTGTTATTCACCGCACTGGTCCCCCGATGGCACTCAGATAGCTATGATATGTATTCGGCCGCTTGACGGCACAGAGAACGGTGACGCTGGAAACAATCTCTGGATCATGAATGCGGACGGTACTGGCACCAGGCCGCTCACCACTTTCTTGAGGGCTTTTGTCGAGGAGCCGATCCTCTCAGACGGAACTTTTGTAGTGCAGAGCAACATCCAGATATGGTCGCCCGACGGTTCTAAGATTGCTTTTATTTCCAGCGGTTCATTAGATGGTGGCGACGGAAACTCCCAGAATTCGCTCAATCTCTGGGTCATAAACCGGGATGGCACCGGCGCTACACCCCTCACCACGATAGTCAGCCTTCGACTGCCACCAGCCCCACTTACTTGTTCGACCTGCATGGTGGGAGTGAAGGACTTTGCATGGTCCCCCGACAGCACTCAGTTAGCTTTAATTTCCGATATGAATCGGGACGGAAGCATTCAACCACCTCACGCTTTTAATCTGTGGGTAGTTAATGCAGACGGCTCAAAGCTTACGGTGCTCACCAATTTAACGAGCGGCGAGGTTGTGCTCCCTCGATGGAAGCCGTAGCTTCCGGCAATTCTGCGGCAATCTTTACATATACCATTGAACACTGTAGGCAGTGAATCTTGGGGAGGGTGTTCACATGAAAATATCTTTTGCTCTTTAGTCGCGGCAGGGTTTTAATTACGGCCTTCGCTCTGGGCGCGCCCAAGAGCGGCTATCATTTGCTGAACAAATATCCTTTTCCAGGCGCAGAAGGAAGTACGCGGGAATACTTTGACTACATTGCGGTGGATTCGCCGGCCTAGCGGTAGTCTCCCCGCATTCATCTGTTCTGTCTGTGAGGAAGCGCACTGGTGAGTGTGATGAATTGTTTCTGGGATGCAACGCGCACGTGCGGAATTGCTAGCCGCTAAACCTTTATAAAAATCTTCTTCCTGTACAAGCCCCATGCCAGCAATGTCCAGATTCCCACATAGCAGAGGGCAAAGGCCAGCGACGCATTCTTCGGTCGTCCCAACGGCTCGAACCAGTGCTCATAAATCCAGGTCTGTATCGTGATTCCACCAGCCACCTTGATAATCGACCACAGCTTGCCGATAAACGTGGAGAGCGCGTAAGCCATGATCGCGTTTGAGCCCAGCCACAGGAACGGCCTGGACCACACACGCCAGCCCCGCATCTCAATCAGCCACCAGCAAAGCGCCAGCAGCAGGCATGCGGCCCCGGCGGTAAAGAGCACGTACGAACTCGTCCAAAGCGCCTTGGAGATTGGGAACAATGGATGCCACGCATAACCGGCGGCCACGCCCGCGACTCCGGCGATAATAAGGCCGCGGAGTTTGTGACGGAGTCTTGTTTCGCCGCGCAGAAATTCTCCAGCCAGCGTGCCCAGCAGCGTGGTTGCAATCGCGGGAAAGGTGCTCAGCAATCCTTCTGGATCAAAATCCCGGCGGTATAGATGCCCGAGCATCAGCTTGCGGTCAATCCATCCAGCCAGCGTGCAATGCTGAGTTTGTATTTGCGTAAACCATGCCGCGTGATCGCATCCCGGAACTGGGACGAACCGCGTTACGGCATAGTATCCAATGAGCAGACCGGCAATCCAAAGAACGCGGCCTCGGGTTGAGGTCCACAGCGTAATGACTGACGCGAACAAATACACCACGGCGATCCGCTGCAGAACGCCTGGATACCGCATGTGGGCAAAATCAACATAGGGCAGAATGCGGATTGCGTAGCCGATGAGCAGGATCAGCAAGCTCCGCCGCGCAACGTGCTTCATGAGGTCCCGTCGCGCGTCCCCGCCCGCGCGCCGCGCCGCGAATGACAGCGCCATGGATGCCCCGACGATGAAAAGAAAGAACGGAAAAATCAGGTCCGTCGGCGTCCATCCGTTCGCTTCCACCCACCACTTCCCTGCATACCAGCCCACCGAGTGCGCGCTCATCAGTTCATCGGCATGATCGAGTGGCCAATAAGAAGGTCCACCGGGATTATTGACCAGGATCATGCCTGCGATGGTCAGCCCGCGGAAGACATCCAGCGACTCCAGCCGACGCCGTCCGCTCGACGCAAGCTTGTCCTGGGCAAGCGTTGCCTCAGGAGTCGTCGTGGTGTGGATAGAGGTTGCCATCGCTTTTTGCGTGCGCAGTGCTCCTTATCAGGGATAGGAGCGACCGGCCAGCGCAGACTGCATACCTGCGGATTGCGGGCCATCTGCGCGATTCGCTGAACGTAATCTTGGACCTGAAGAGATTGAAAGTAAACAATCGGGGGTCTATGTACCAGGGCTTTCGCGATGGGGCATGGCAGGTCTGCCTTATGCCGACAAAAAATTGGGGCTGCCGTTTTGCCGATCCGGCAGTCCCGTTTATGGCTAAGTACCGTTTAGGTCGGGATTGCTGCTGCAGTTTGTTTACTTGCAAGACTTGGAATGTCAAAAGTCGGGCACCGAAACCTGGCGTTTGGCTGATGCGCGGTGCCCAGCCGGCAACCAGTGCCGGTACCCGACTTTTGCCGGAAGCCCGATTCCGGCACTCTCCATCACCCCGCAAAGAGTGATGAAGAAATCAATCTTGAGCTTGCTGTATTTAAAATCGTTGCCTGATGAGCACGTTCAGAATGGCCCGGTATTTTTGCGAGAAAGCCTCGCATCTGTCGGGTGAATGTGTTGGCAAAACTCATCCGCATTGCATGGATTAGTTCTGCCAATGCATTTCTGAATTGACTCTGGGCGAACTCGGAGCAGTGCTTCAGCTCAAGAGCTCGAATGAAAGCTCTAGCGTCTTAGGGGTATCACTAGATTCGAGGGGCTCTGGCCGAGCGGAGAAGCGGTGCGAGTGTTGAGAAAGAGTGGTGGCATTGCAATATTTTGCGGCCCACTGAACGTTACAACAATGCGTTGCGGAGACTTCACCTGGATCCTGGGAGCACGCACAATAACTGCGCTGGGCACCACGTAATTGAAATCAACCGTAATCAAAGGCGGGATATTGTCGTAGGGATCCGGATCGTAGGAGTCGGACCAGCAGCATGAAGTTCCGGCCAGAAAAAACATGAGGCCAAGAACCATACCTCGCAACGTTCTATGAGAAACCAAGAACATCTTTGCCCTGATCCTTCACAATCTTAGTGAGCTTGCCTTTGGGAGCTTAACTCACCGTGACACGCATATATTAACAGAATCCTGGAAGGAGATTGAATTTTCTGAAACTGCGCATCGAAGTAACAGCCACTTGGCATACGGATCGGTGTTCTCATCAGGCTGTTCTGGCTTTCCCGCCAACCCAGAGGGGGACAGATTTGAGGAGCTTTGCTAAAATGGTTAAGTTGCTTCTGTAACCTGCGCGCCCTTAGCTCAGCTGGATAGAGCGTCTGACTACGAATCAGAAGGCCGGGAGTTCGAATCTCTCAGGGCGCGCCATCTAATCAGTAACTTGCCGTCACCAATCCCCATCCGTTAAAACCACTGTGGCGAGTCGAGATCATCATGTTCCCTGCCAGCAGCGGAGCTGGTCCCTCACATTTCTCCGGCTCACCAAGGCTCGCCCTTGAAGTTGGGACAGCAGGTCTTGGGGGTGAGACCTTTGCCACGTACAAGAGCATCCAAACAGAAAGCCATCTTGCGAACGCAGCAGGGATCTGGGATTCCAGCTTTTAAACTAACTCTCTTCGCCAATCAGTTATTGCCTGAGGGTGGCGGCTTGAGCGAGTGCAGAAACGTCACGAATTCGGGCTTCTTGCGCAGACCGGCAAATTCGTTGTCGCGCAAAGCACCCTTGATCGGATAGCCCTCTTCATTGGCCTTGCTCAGGTAGAAACGGCAATGCTCCAGGTCGCCGTGCTGGCCGTACATCTGCGCCATTACATAATGGAAGTGACCGAGATCATTCGATCCCACCAGGCGGATGGAAATGGCCGCGGCCGAGGACTGGCGCAGGAAAATATCAGGATCGATTTGAATGGCGCGCTGGTATTCGCGGGAAGCGCGATCAAAATCTTTTTGCGAAAAGTACGCGCCGCCCAGATTGCTATGGAAGCTGGCACTGTCATCATTGAGCTTGATGGCTTTTTTGTATTCCCTAATGGCCGCGCCATATTTCCTGAGGTTGTAATAAAGTGCGCCAAGATTGTTATAGGCCTCGGCGTATTCCTTATTTTCCTTGATGGCGTGTTGAAATTCCTTTTTGGCTTCGGAATCGCGACGCAATTGCAGGAGGCACATGCCAACCTTGTTATGCAGGATGGCGCTGTCCGCCGTTTTCATGGCCGCCCGATAATAGTCAATGGAATCAAGATAGGCTTTTTGCGCGCGCAACTGGTCGCCTTGCTGTTCCAGTTCAACCGGATCAGCATTTTCCGGCGGAGGAGGCACGCGTACCTGGGAAGGCGATTCTGTGCTGGAAGGCTCCTGTGCCCGTAAAGGCACGGAGAAAAACAATACGCCGATAATCGCTATACCGAAAACCGTTATACCGAAAAATTTTAGCAAGCTGCAGAAGCGACCCATAAGGGCCTCCTTATTGCGGCCTGCCCTTGCCCGGACTGGGGGTGGCCGCAGGCTTGATTTGTTTATTATCGTCCTTATTGTCGTCTTTGCCACCACCAAAAATCTTGCCCCAGAAGCCCTTTTTCTTCTTATCCTGGTCCTGCCCCTGGGACGAACTCTGGTTTACAGCGGCGGGTTGCCCTTGGCCCTGGGCTGAGCTGCCGCTACCTACATTAGACGCCGGTGGGGTGGCTGTTGGCTTGGGCTCAATGCCAAAAATTCTTTGGAAAACATTGCCGTGGGCCGTCTGCTCACAGGTCTGGGTAGGCTGGGTGCCATCGATGAAAGCGGTGGTGTAGTCGTCCGTGCAGGACGGAGTGGCAATCTGGTTCGTCGCCTTATCCAGGGTTAATTCGACCACGCCCTGGGGCGGAGCGAACGGTTTTGTATCTGAATAGTTCGGCAGATCGACCGCGCGCTTCATGAACTCGGTCCAAATAGGCAACGCAATGGCCGCACCGCTCAGGTGAATATCACTGTAATCATCGTAACCCACCCATACGATGCAGAGCAGGTTTGAGGTAAAGCCGGCAAACCAGCCATCATGCGAGGTGCCGGTTTTTCCGGCCGCTGGGGCGGTAAACTTGCGCGCCCGGACTCCGGAGGGGCCTGCCGCGGTACCGTTATTAATGACGCCCTGCATCATGTCAGTAATTACGTACGCTACGCGTGGATCAAGCACCTGCGTCTTCTGCGGCTGATAGTTGTCGATGACATCTCCGTTGGCATCTCGGACGGAGCGCACCATGATGGGTGTAATACGCTGGCCATCATTGCTAAAGATGGTGTAGGCAGAAGCCATGTCCATAGGAGTAGCGTCATACGACCCCAGGGCCATGGCAGGCGTTGCGCGGACGGATGAAATCCCGGCGAGCCGGGCCAGGTTTGCTACTTTGTCATAGCCCACCATCTCAGCAACTTTAACAGTGGCGTTGTTGAGCGAGTGGGACAGGGCAAACTGGGCGGTTACTTGTCCGAAATATTCCTCTTTGTAATTCCGCGGAGTGTAAACGTCATCGCCGTTGATAAAGGCGGTGGGAGAGTCGTCCACCATGCTGGCAGGAGTGAAAACGGGCTGCTCATTGGTGACAGCGTTGTTAACGGCGGCAGCATACACGAAAGGCTTGAAAATTGATCCCGTTGGCCGTTTGGCGACAGCATGATTCAATTGGCTGAAACCGTAGTTGCGTCCGCCAACAAGCGCCAGAACCTCGCCAGTGTGAGGATCGAGTGCGACCAAGGCGACCTGCGGCGTGGGACCCGGCAGAACCTTGGTCTCAAACTTGTTCTTTCCGACTTTTACCTTTTTGGTACGTTGTTTCTTGACCTGGGCATCTACTTCTTTCAGTCCTAAATCGACCGCCTGGGCCGCCGCCTGTTGCAACGTAGGGTCAAGGGTGGTGTAAATGCGGTAACCTTCCGCGTTGAGATCTTCTTCACTGTATTTGTTAACCAGCTGGTCCTTAATAAGATCAACAAAATAGGGAGCGTCACTGGCTTCAACATTTTGTGGCGCAAGCTTGAGCGGAGTGGCCTTGGCAGCGTCAGCCTGGGCACGGGTGATGTCGCCGGTTTCAACCATGGCTTCCAGCACAAGGTTGCGGCGTTCTGTCGCTCGCTCCGGATGGCGATATGGATTCAAACTGCTGGGCGCCTGCACCATGCCTGCCAGCAAGGCCGCTTCCGGCAGGCTGATGTCTTTGAGGTCTTTGCCAAAATACGCCTGGGCCGCCTCCCCGAAACCAGTGATGGTGAATGAGCCGCGCTGGCCCATATCAACCTGATTGGCATAAAGCTCAAAAATCTGCTTCTTGGAGAAACGCTGCTCAAGCTCAATGGAGATAAGGATCTCAGTCATCTTGCGGGTGAGCTTCTTCTCGCGAGAAAGAAAGAAGCCGCGAGCAACTTGCATAGTAATAGTCGAGCCGCCCTGCCGATTGCCGCCCTGCCGCAGATCAATCCAGCCTGCTTGCATAAGCCGCCAATAATTTACGCCGTTGTGATGGAAGAAGCGGCGGTCTTCAATAGAAGTTACGGCGTCGACCATGACTTTGGGAACGTCATCATACTTGACGAGGCGTCGCTTGGAGCGTGCCTGGCCATCGAACAAGCCGGTGACAAGCTGAGGCTCAAGCTCATAAGCGGTGAGATCGCCGGCATCGCCAAGAGAAGCGATTTTATCGACCTTGCCATCTTTTACGCGGACCACTGCACCTTCAGCGTTGTAATACGATTCTTCTCCCGGCTTGATCTCAATGGCGTCTTTCATGACTTTGTAGACGCCAAACTTTGACTTGCCCTGCTCGCCGACTTCGGTGTAACCGGCGTGACGGAGGTAGTTGGAGATCTCGCGCGGATCAGCCTTCTGGCCAATGCGGACATCGCGCGGCTGAGCGTAGATTTTGGCCGTATTGGCAAAAATCGGCTTGCTCATGCGCGCGTCGACGATCTTCTGGTACTTGATGTAGTAGTACGAGAAGACGCCGAACAGCACGAGAGAAAGGATGAGGAAAGCAGCGAGTCCAGCCCGGAAAAACGGGTTTCTCAGGCTGCCACGAAAGCCTTTGACACGAGGAATTTTTAATTTAATTGCCATGTTCCAAGTAGGCGGAGAGCGCCTCTAGTTATTTCTCTCAGAACTCATGGCCGGCCAGAGTTTACCTGCTGGTGCTGAGAAGTTTTTCTTCTCTAATTATAACCGTTTTTAAATCCGTTTATTCAGCGAGTTGGCCGTAAAGTTCAGGTCAACGGGATGAACGACCATATCCACGTGGATTTGATATTTTACGCTGATTCCAAGACCGTCCTGTGTACGCGTGACAATCACCTGGTCTTCCCTAAGCTTGATGTCTTCAGTATCTGCTTTGGACACCACCGATTTCTTGATGTCATCATCGGACAGCCCCGTGTAACTGTTTTTGCGCGCAATGTCATCCAGTGCATCCTGGAATTGATAGTTGTTGAAGTACGGCGGAATCATGTTCCACGCGACATAGAACGCTGCCACCACCACTCCAAGTGCGATAAATCCTTTTAATTTTCCCATAACGCCCGCGGGTTCAATCTCCTTCAGGACCGCACCATTTGCGTAAAAGTACTCTCAATGCCGGGGATGTTAGCATCCTCCGATTTGCGTGTCGAGCGGGAAACCACTTCGACTTTCCCTTCCGTAACCTTCTTGCCAACATTTATCCGGTAAGGTATTCCCACTAGATCGGCGTCTTTAAATTTCACTCCAGCGCGCTCATCGCGATCATCCAGCAGAACGCTAAATCCCGCGCCTTCCAGCTTTTGCGCGATCTCCTCTGCCGCTCCCATAATCGCTGCGTCCTTCACATTCGTCGGCGTAATCACCACATCAAACGGCGCTATTTGCGGCGGCAGCCAGAAGCCATCGGCATCATTACTCTGCTCGATCGCCGCCGTCAAAATCCGCTCTACGCCGATGCCATAGCAGCCCATAATCGGCATCACTTCTTTGCCGTCTTTATCCAGCACGGTCGCGCCCATCGATTTCGTATATTTATTTCCCAGCTTGAAGATGTGTCCAATCTCCATTGCCTTTCCGACCACCAGCGGCTCGCCGCAATTCGGACACCCTTCTCCCGCCGCCGCATTGCGCAGGTCAACCCATTCCGTGGGATGAAAATCCCGCAGCGGCGTCACATTCTTCAAGTGGTAGTTTTCTTTGTTCGCTCCGGCCACTAAATTTTTGCGGCCCTTTAGCGCGGTGTCTGCCAGCATCAGCGGCAGCGCATCCAGGATGATTGCCTGCGTCACGCTTCCCAGCTGTTGCGCGCCCGCAGCCAGCGCCGGGACTTTCACCGGCCCCAGATATCCTGCCGGCGACATAAACACCCGCTGAATTTCTTCTTCATGCATCGGACGGAACTCTTTGCCATCCAGCGCCGTTGTGAGCTTGGCTTCATTCAATGTGTGGTCGCCGCGCAGCAGCACAATCACAGGCCGCGTCCTTACCTGCCCCGGATTCTTCTTGTCCGGTTCAACCTGCATCAACGCCAGCGTCTTGATCTTCTGCGTAGGCGACACACCCAGAAATTTCGCCACCTCTTCAATCGTCTTCATACCCGGCGTGTGCACTTCTTCCGGCGTGCCCTCGCCCGGCAAGTCCTGCGCGGGCGCAAGCTGTGAAGTTGCTTTCTCCAGATTTGCCGCATAGCCGCATTTTTCGCAGCTCGCAACCATGTCTTCGCCCGCATCGGTCATTACCATGAACTCATGGCTCATTGATCCGCCCATCGATCCCGAATGAGCTTCCACTACGGCATACTTCAGCCCACACCGATCAAAGATCCGCCGGTAAGTCTCGTAATGTTTCTTATAGCTCGCATCCAGCCCCGCCTGGTCGATATCGAATGAGTACGAGTCTTTCATCGTGAACTGCCGCACGCGTATCAGCCCCGACCTCGGCCTTGGCTCGTCTCTGAACTTGTTCTGTATCTGGTACCAGATCTGCGGCAACTGCTTGTAGCTGCGCAGCTCTTTCCGCGCAATGTCCGTCATGATCTCTTCATGCGTCATGCCCAGGCACAGGTCCGCGCCTTTGCGGTCTTTCAGGCGAAACATATTGTCGCCCATCACCTGCCAGCGCCCGCTCTGCTCCCACAGCTCCCGCGGATGGATCGCCGGCAGCAAAAACTCCTGCCCAATCTTGTTCATCTCCTCGCGGATCACATCGATAATCTTCAATATTGACCGTTGCCCCATAAACAGGTAGGAGTAAATCCCGGAGCCCAGCTGCCGTATGTACCCCGAGCGAATCAGGAACTTGTGGCTGGCAACCTCGGCATCAGCCGGGGCCTCGCGTAGCGTGGGAATAAAAAGTTGTGACCAACGATGCATGAAATGCAGCCCCTCAATACTTGGTATTTAGTAATTAGCAACAGCTGTGATCGGGTAAACGGTTATTGTAACAAGGCGATTAGCCGCTAGCTGCTAGCCACTGGCTGCTGGCTTTTGTTTTCGAAAAATCACCCTCATCAGCGTTCATCAGCGGTAAGATTTTGCCTTTCCTGATTTACTCCGCGGCTCCGCGCCTCCGCGGTGAAAATTTTGCTTTGCCACAATGCATTCCTGGTGCATGATATCCACCCTATGCAAACCCTCAACGTCGGCGCAGGCCGCACAGACGAAGAGTACAAAGCGGCGGAAGAGTCGCACCGCGCAGAACTCCGTAGTGACGTACAGACCTATTGCATGTATTTTTTCATTGCTGCCGGTCTCGCTGGCCTCGGAACCGGTCTGCTCCCCTTTCGCTTGTTTGGTATCGTCAACATAGGATTGATTGACCTTCTCACGTTTTATGGCGGAGATCTGGTGCGGAGCAATCCGCTGCTGTTGCGTGCTGCGGCAGCTGCATGGGTGCTCGCCCTGATCGGCTTGGGCTTTGCCGCCCGTAAAGGCTATCGATGGGCCTTTTGGGCCGGTCTGGTTCTCTATGCAGCTGATATGCTGAGCCTCATCGCCATGTTTTCAATATGGGCATTTGGCGTTCATGGTTTCTTCGTCTTTCAATGGTTCAAGGGACAACGAGCGTTGGGAGAACTCAAGGCATCGGCCCTATCGAGCGTATCGAATGAAGAGCGCAGCAGTTCAGCAACCAGTTCTTAGCTGCTTTGTCCATGTGGCACAACCACGCCTTAGCTATGCATTCTCAAGACATAAGAAAATCACCGGCTCTTTGGGTTTCGTGGCACAGGCACTCCTGCCTGTGGTTTCTGTGACAAAGGCACTTGCCTGTGAAATTCACACCAACGACAACTCTTGAACTCCCCGCCTGATCAGTGTCATCTGTGTTATCAAGTGGTAAGAATTGTTTTTTTCTCGCTGTTCTCCGCGTCTCTGCGGTGAGATCCCCGTTCCCCATCTTCGCAAATCTGCGGGCAGAAAAACGTTTTTCGATTGACGAGCGATGTCACCGATCAGCGATAACTCCCAGCACCTCAACATGCCATCCCGAGAGGTCCGTTTATTTGGCTGCGCTTTCATCAGCAGACAAATAGGACCCGAGGGATCTACTCCGTTGCAGCCTCGGCATCAAGCCAAAAGCCAAGGGCCAACAGCCGCCTTTAGACATATGTTGCCCTGCTTCAATTGTTTGATTTATGGGTGTTGCGACGATTGTTGGAAATCGCCGCTCATGTCGCTGTCGGGTATGGAGAATTTCAAACAGAGTATAGACCCAGATTTTAAGCAGTTGCCCCAGGCTTTGTGCAGAGTCGCGCCTTCTTGTGCTCGAGCAAGAGTGGGATGGTCGGAACAAGGTTGTAAAAATTAATTCATTGCAAACAACCAAAGCTGCTGAAAAAGGATTCATAGGGATGCGGTCTGGTTCTTAATGCTTTTCATATCGCCTGGCCGCATAAATCAATTACGAGTTTTCTAAAATAACAACGCACTAATACAGACAGCATTTTGACTTACCTGAAAAGGAGCCCGGGCAACTGACCTGGGCTTTTTTTCGTTAAGTTCAAGTCGTTTACCTGAGTAGTCGTAGAGCATTCGGACAGATTTCCCTTCTTTAACTCCTATTTCACAAAATGAAAGGCTAAACAAATGAAAATCTTCCCATTGGCACTGCTCATCCTGTCTTTGTGTTCCGTTAGTCAGGCGCTGACATCCGGCAACATACTCTATGCTGAAAACTTCACCAGCGTTCAAACCGCAATGAACTCCTGTCAATCAATCTCTACTCAGTCCCCGATATCCGGAGGAACAAAAGGCTGCATCGTCTACGCAACAGCTAATACGGTGAACCTCAATCTCGGCACTCTGGATCCCGGAGCAAACACAATTCCCATTACCTTGATTCTTGGGCCATTCGACTTCACCGCGGCCCAGATCGTGATGCGCGCCGACTTCCGCATTTTCGGCTCGGGCTCAAATCACACGTCGATCACTTCGAATGACGCGTCGAAAAACCTGATTGTATTTCCACAACTCAACAACACAGCCATAACGGGCGTGGCTATCAAAGACATCCATTTCATCGGGGCCGCGGGCAACACATCGCAAGAAGGCTTGTCGATTGACGTTTCAAACCTTACTACTTCGCAGTTCTCCTATACCAGGACATTGAGAACTTGACATTCACGAACTTCCACGGCTTTACCATTCACTTCAAGGGCCGCGCAAATGACGCTAACTCTGCGATCCAGCGTCTTACGCTGACAAACATATGGGCTACGCGCCCAACCGTTGGAGGCCAAGTATTGCGTATGGAAGGCTACAACGGCCAAATAACATTTGAAAGCTGTGAGTTTGACGGTAGCGCGCCCAATGACGGAGAGATAAACATCTACATGGGACCGAACGGTTCTACCGGAACCTACGTTCCGCTCACGATCTTCTTTCACAACGTTACGGTGCAGAATGGAACTTATGGGATGTGGTTTGGAGGCGTGCAGGACGTTATCGTAGACGGTGTTCATTCAGAAGCTACGCCGTGGGTATTTTCAGTCAGCGCAGATTCCTCACAATTGGCAGGCGCAAGCAATAAAAACATCGTCATTACGCACAGCTTCATTTCAGGAAGCTCGGCATCAACTCTGGTGCTGGATAATGAAGACCCAAACGCTGCTATACGATTCCTGGATAATCTGGTTTTCGGTACTCCAGGGGTGTTCCGAACAGGAACTTACTACGCAAATATTAAGTATTGCGGCAACAGCGGAGCAGCAAGTGTCGCGGGATGTGTACTGTAAATCGCGCTTTTGCTCCGAGTGCTTCTTGCGCTCGGAGCAAAGGCGGGCTTCATTCGATCGCTGCCTAATCACTCCCCGCAGCGTTATCTGCTTTTCTTAGCTGAATCCGGGTTTCTCGCCCAAGCGATAAATAACTCAAGTTCCTCGCCCGCCCGCAAAGGCCGAGCGCGACAAAACTTGACCGAGACGATTATTATCGTATGCTGCTTTGAAGGACTGCATCCGATGATTGAACATGAAAGCCACTCGCACGGGCATCGTACCGGGATACCTTGGTTTGACCTGATCCTTGCCGGCTCGGCGATTTTTATTTCTATCGTTTCCCTGATTGTCTCTATCCATCACGGGCGCACGATGGAGCAGCTCGTCGCCGCCAATGAGAAGCAGGTCAAGGCTTCCACGCTGCCGATTCTGCGCTATAGCACAGGCAATGTGAGTGACAACGTAAGGATGGTCCATTTCAATCTGAGGAATGGAGGCACTGGCCCGGCCATCGTCGAATGGCTGCGGCTGAAGTGGAACGGCGAGCCAACCAGCGGTTCGCGGAACTTTCTTGAGCGCTGCTGTGGGAAATTGCCAAAGCCGCGGTCGGTATGGATTAATACCGCTTCCGGCAACACGCTTCCCGCTAGGGAAAGTCTGGATTTCTTCTCCATCCGAGCCAGCGACTCTGACCCTGCCCTGTTCGAGCTTCTTGATCACGATGCTCGATTCAAAGTTGAAGCTGAGGCCTGCTACTGTTCCGTCCTTGAGGACTGTTGGTTGACCGACTTCAAAAATCAACCACGCGAGGTGAAGTCCTGCGAGCGTATCCCGGAAGGCCAACGCTGGTAAGTCATGAAATGGTGAATCCGGGTTTCTCGCCAAGGCAGTAGATAAACTCAAGCTCCTCGCCCGCGTGCCAGCCATTCACCATCAGCGGATGCGTCAGACCCGACTCATACTCCCGCAGCTCATGCATGCCGAACGTGCGAATTGTGGTCGCAAGCACCAGTGAGTATTGGACTGCGACAAATGACGGCACCGCGATTCGCATCGACGGCAAATGCGACGGCACTCCAGCCGAAGCCCGCGCCAGCTTTTCAAAATCACAGACCCGTTCGCGGTCAACCTCAAGAATCCGGCCCAGCGGAATGCGCCCGCTCCACGGCCCTCGCATTGACGGCACAACGCCATCACCGCCAAGTTCCTTTGACAGGTCAGTGAGGACTGCGTCCACGGCAATCATCTCGGGAACCATCACGCCGCCTGGAGTAAGCTGGGGAGCCGTGTTCATCAGGATAGCCACCTGCGGCTCTTTCTCCAGCGCTCGTTGCATGGTTTCACTCACAACCACATGCAGCGGCCGATTGTCCGGGTTGCGATAGTGAGTGGCATCGCATACCAGGCAATCAACGTTCTCAGCCAGCTGCAAGGCTGTCAGGATTTCTCGAACACTTTCGATGGAACGCGCATGCACGTCCAGCAAGGTAAAGTGAACTGGCTGCCCCACGAGCAGCGGTAGCAAAGGCAGACACAGCGGCGCAAACGGCCCGCAACCGGCATACAGAACATGGATCACCTCTCCAGGAAATCGCCGCTGCGCTTCCTGGATGGCCGCGTAAACGCCGCGCAGAAACATGGCTGTCCGTCGCGAGTCGAGCAGGCAGCGCGCGGCATCCAGCGGAGAAATAGCGGCCCCCCCCGAAGGCAGTGCGATGGCTGAATCGAGCTGTTCGATCTTGTCTTCGCGCATGCCGGTAATGTCGCGAAACAACTCGTCCAGTGATGCCACCGCAGCCGCGTTCCGGATGTCGTCGTCGCCGCAGCCGCTGTCAAAGAGCAATATAGACGCCGCATCGGCTAGCCGGGTTAGCCGCGGATCATTCATCATTGGTCATTGACCATTGGGAAAATCATTCGCAGACATTGTAGTCGCAGCAATACACCCGGCCAGTGCCCATCCATTGCGCGAATCGCAGGATAAAAATGACGCGCGGTCTCTCTCCTGAAAAAGAACGCAATTGTTTTCCCGATCGTTTACCGCACCCATCTGAATCGTCTTTGCTCACCGAATCACACAGGCATACAATTTGTCCAGCAACCATTACATCGGAGCAAATCATGACCAAAGACGAGATCCTCAAAAAGCACAAGCAGTATCTCTTTCCGTCCATCTCCACGTATTACTCTGATCCGCTGGTGACTGACCGTGCCAGCATGCAGCACCTGTGGGATGTGGACGGAAACAAGTACCTGGATTTCTTTGGCGGGATTGTGACGATCTCCGTGGGCCATGCCAATCCGCGCGTGACCAGCAAGATCAAGGCGCAGGTGGACCGGCTGCAGCATGCCTCGGCGGTCTTTCCCAATGAGGCGGTGGTGGCGCTGGCGGAAAAGATTGCGCAGATCACTCCGGGAGAGATCAGCCAGAGCTTTTTTACCAACAGCGGCACGGAAGCTAATGAGATGGCGATCCAGCTGGCACGCATGTTTACCGGACGCTTTGAGATTGTGGCGCTCCGCCACGGCTATAGCGGACGCTCACAATTGGCGCAGTCGATGACGGCGCACAATACCTGGCGGAAATCGCTGCCGGTGCCGGCGCCGGGCGTGGTGCATGCCATGAATGCATATTGCTATCGCTGCCCGCTGGGCAAAACGTACCCAAGTTGCGAGGTCGCGTGCGCGAAAGACGTTGAAGCGGTGATCCAGACTTCGACTTCAGGGCAAATTGCGGCGTTCTTTGCCGAGCCTATCCAGGGCGTGGGCGGATTTATTACGCCGCCGAAGGAATATTTCAAAATCGTTTTTAAGATCGTAAAGGATTATGGCGGGCTGTTTATCTCCGACGAAGTGCAGACCGGCTGGGGACGCACCGGCAAACGCTGGTTTGGAATTGAACAATGGGAAGTCACGCCGGACATTATTACCGCCGCAAAGGGGCTGGGCAACGGAGTGCCTATTGGTTTGACGGCGACGCGTCCGGAGATTGCCGCCAGCTTTAAGGGCTTACACATTTCGACCTTTGGCGGGAATCCGGTGACATCCGTAGCGGCCAAGGCCACCATTGAAGTGATTGAAGAAGATCGCCTGATGGATAACGCTGACACGGTTGGCCGCTACTATCGTGATGGGCTTGAGGCGCTGAAAGAGAAACATGACGTTATTGGCGATGTCCGCGGCATGGGCCTGTTGCAGGCGATGGAGCTGGTAAAAAACCGCGCGACCAAAGAGCCTGCGCCGGAAGTTACCAATCAGTTCATGGAGCAGTGCCGCAAAGGCGGTTTGATTGTCGGCAAAGGCGGATTGTTTGGGAATGTGATTCGCACGTCGCCACCGCTGAATATTTCAAAAGCTGATGTGGATGAAGCGATCCGCATCATGGACCAGGCGTTTACGGCGATATCGTCACCGGCAATGGCGGGAGCGGCGAGAAGCTGAGACAAGATCGGGTGATCGGGAGATCGGGTGATCGGAAAAACCTACCACGGAGGCGCGGAGACACGGAGAACAGCCGTTCATAACCTCCGTCCTTAAAGATTTGTTATCTACTTCTGCTCCGATCAGTGGTATCAGCGTTTATCAGCGTAAGGTTTGTTTTTCCTGTTTTGGCAATGTGTGGCAATTCTGGCGATTTTGGCAATCCGCTAATCTCCCATGGCTGCTTGCGCATCAATGCGTGCCAGTCCAGAACCGTGGGCCGCTACCTGGGAGAATGCTGCGGCGGCCGCCGGAACGGGATGTTCCCAGTCATAACCCTCTTCGCCATGCTGGGAGAGATCGAGACCTTGAATTTCATGATCCTCTGGTACGCGCAAACCGATGAATGCGTCAACCAGTTTTAAGATTGCCAGCGTGCCCACAACCGCCAACGCTGCGGCAATCGCAACGCCGACCGTTTGGTTGATGAGCTGATGCTTGTTCCCTTCCAGCGCGCCGGATGCAAGCACGCGTCCGCCAGCATCTTTGAAGATGGGATTTACAACGCTGCTGGCGAAGACACCGGTCAGCAGCGCGCCTAGAGTGCCTCCGGCGCCGTGAATACCGAAAGCGTCGAGCGAATCGTCATAACCGAATCGCGCTTTCACATGCGCGACCATCAGGTAACAAAAGACGCCGGCGATTGCGCCAATGCCAAGAGCGGCCATCGGCGTGACAAAACCTGCGGCGGGCGTGATAGCAACCAGACCCGCGACTGCACCGGAGATCGCACCGAGCGCGCTGGGCTTGCCATTGCGCAACCACTCGGCAGCCGCCCATCCCATTACGGCTGTGGCCGCGGCGAAGTGCGTCGCCACAAAAGCGCTGGTTGCCAGACTGCCCGCGCTGAGCGCACTGCCGGCGTTGAAACCGAACCATCCTACCCAGAGCAGGCAAGCGCCAATAAAACTTAGCACCATGCTGTGCGGCGGCATGGCCTGCCGCGGATAGCCGATGCGATGGCCAAGATAGAGAGCGCACACCAGCGCAGAAACTCCGGACGTGACGTGAACAACGGTGCCGCCAGCGAAGTCGAGCATGGGGAAACGCCCGCCGAGCGCGGCGTTGAGCAGGCCGCCTTTGCCCCAGACCATGTGCGCCATCGGGCTATAAACAACGGCCGACCACAGGACCATGAAAACAACCATGGCGCTGAACTTCATCCGCTCAGCAAAAGCGCCCGTGATGAGCGCCGGCGTGATGATGGCAAACATCAGCTGATAGATCATGAAAGTCTGCGCCGGAATGGTGGCAGCATAGTCGGGATCAGGTTGCACGCCGACGCCGTGGAGAAAAAGGTTGTGCAGTCCGCCGATAAAACTGTTTCCTTCGCCGAATGACAAACTATAGCCCACAATGGCCCAGACCACGGTCACAACGGCCATCAAGGCAAAGCTCTGCATCATTGTGGCCAGAACATTTTTCTTGCGCACCAAACCGCCATAGAAAAGCGCCAGTCCCGGGCCGGTCATCAAGAGGACGAGCGCGGAGCTCATGAGCATCCAGGCATTGTCGGCGGAGCCTTTGGAGTCGGCGATTTGCTGTTCCAGTTTGGCGATGCGGTCGCTTTGTGCGTCCGCGTGCGTGGGCGCAGCAGACTGCGCCAGCAAAACCAGGGGTGAGCACAGCAAAAACAAAGCCAACAAACAGCGCAGGAACTTTGACATTTTGTGTTCAGCTCCAAGGACCGTAATGAATCGGCTTGAGAGACACTCTAGCGAGTACTGAGCGCGGAAGGAAATCGAAAAAATTTATGGGAGCTATAAGATGTTTGATCTTGCAAGCAGCTGATTCATCGAAATGCGCTTTGACGGTGAGCGGCAGAAATCAGGTTCAGCCGAGTCGCTCATCTGGGCTCCGATGCGGGCAACTTCCCTGCTGACGATCTCCAAATTGCTACTGCCAAGGCGATGGGCCGGGAGCTTACTTTCTGCTGATTTTGGGGGAGTTCTCTTTGCAAGATAAGCTAAAATTCGCCAATGTTACTCAACTGGTAAACTTCTCACTGGACAATTGCTGCCCGCGCGCGGTTAGTATTAATTCATCATGCTGGGTGAGGTATTTGATTTGGGCCGACGCAAGCCGCAAACCGCTGAATCAGATCGCCTTCTCGACCACTTGAACAAGGTTGAGCGGGACCTGCAGAAATGGATCGACGATTCAAAGAAAAACGCAGAGTTTTTCCGTCGCGATCCGCTGGGCGCAATGCGTGCCGCCGGACTGAATCTTGAAGATGACATCATGCTCGAACTTGAGATGATTACCAGGTCCATTGCCAGAAAACTGAAGTGAGATTTCTGTCTTGATTTTCTCGCCGCTTCAGCCGTCTATGATTTAATTGGCTATGCCGCAAAAGCCTGATTATGGGATTGACGCGCCCGGAGTCGTCCGCAACTTGCTGGTGATTGGCGCGGCACTCATCGTTTCAGGCTTCATTTTTCCTACTATTCAACTTGGCAACGTAACAATTCTCTGGAGCCGCAGCGCTATCTGGCCTGGAACATCGTGCCTTGTGGGCGGCCTTTTGATGGTGTTTTATGCCAAGTGGGGCAAGTTTCGCCATCGTGACATGATGCTTAATATGCTGCATTGGCGCGGCGACGAATGGGTCCTTGACATAGGCACGGGACGCGGCCTGTTGCTGATCGGCGCAGCCCGACGGCTGAAAACGGGCACAGCGACAGGCATAGATATTTGGAGCACCAAAGATCTTTCCGGTAACTCGCTGGAGCACACACGAACCAATATTGATATCGAAGGCGTTCAGGACAAGGTGGAACTCAAAAGCGACGACGCACGCAAGCTCAGCTTCCCCGACGCTAGTTTCGATGTCATTCTTTCGAATCTCTGCATCCATAACATCCCTGAAGCGGAAGGCCGCACCCAGGCGTGTCGTGAAATTGCGCGCGTGCTCAAGCCAGGCGGCACGGCTCTGATTTCAGATTTCATCAACACCGGCGCTTATCGGGANACATTCATCGCCTGCGGGCTCAAAGTGAACCGGACGAGCTTGAATCCATTTACATTTCCCTGGTTGAGAGTTGTCAGGGCTGAAAAGTCATAATCCTGTAGAGGCATCAGCCGTCGCTGCAAATACTAGCGTTTCAATTGAAACGATCCGCTACTGACGGCAGTCCTTCCACGCGGCCAGCGATGATTGCCTGAAATTCTTTGAGCAGTTCGTTGTGGAGCAGAGTATTGCTGCCCAGAACTTCACGGCTATCGATATTGAAGAGCCCGCCCGTAAAGTTGGTAACTGTGCCGCCAGCCTCTTGCACCAGCAGAACGCCCGCTGCTGTGTCCCATGAATTGAGATTGAATTCCCAATACGCGTCGTAACGCCCGCACGCAAGATAGCAAAGATCAAGCGCTGCCGACCCGGCGCGGCGCACGCCATGCGACCGCAACGTGATCTGGTGATAGAAATGGATGTTCGGGTTCTTGTGCCGTTTGTGGCTGGGAAAGCCCGTAGCCACCAGACTCTCTTTTAACTTTGCGATCGACGAAACATGGATCGCGCGGCCATTCAGGAATGCGCCGCCATTCTTTTCTGCAGCAAACATCTCATTGCGTGTGGGATCATAAATCACGCCCGCGATTCTCTCCCCTTTGTATTCCAGCGCCATTGATACGCAAAACACCGGATAGCCGTGGGCAAAGTTCGTGGTCCCGTCCAGCGGATCAATGTGCCAGCGGAAATCGCTTCCGGTTTCGCGGCGGCTGCCTTCTTCGCCAATCAGGTCGTGCTCAGGCCACTGCTGGCGGATGCGCTCCACGATCAACTTTTCTGAAGCGCGGTCGGCCTTGGTCACCAGATCGGCGTCGCCTTTATATTCGATGGAAACTTTGCCGAAAAATGACATGAGCAGAGCACCGGCCTCACGGGCCAGTTCCTGCATGGGATGAATGTAGTCTTCTTTGGCGGACATCAGCGGGCGCGACGCCCGGTATCTTCCGCAATGTACATGATCTCGTGCTTGAAGATGAACAAATTGGGCGAGCCTTCGCGGGTAAGCCGGACCATGCCTACGTCGTAATATTCAATCCAGCCGTGCAAGGCTTCTCCGCAGACAAGCTTAACGGTGACGGGCGTCTGCTTTTCACCCAGAGCTTTCAGGTAAGAGGACTCCATTCCCGTATCATCCGGAGGAGGGGTTTTAGTGGTCTTTTTGGTGAAGGCTGGGGCTGCGGCACGGAACGACATGCCCAGTATTGTAGCCTAAAAGTGCGGAAATCCGTCAGCAAATTAATTCGGTTGCCTTGAGGAAGCGTTAACAACAGATGAAAGATGCACGGCTTTATTCATCTTGCCGGCGCAGTGTAATATCCCGCGCGATGCCGAACCTGATACAGCCGCCCTTCTGGATCTTTTTTGTTAAGTTGCACCTGGATTTTGCGGAAAGGCGAATCTGAAATCTTTCGCGTGGGATAGAACGCCAGCAGATATTGCGTGCGCAATTCGTCGCTGATTTTGCGGAAAGCATCATCCAATTGCTGCTGGCCTTCAGCGTAATAATATTTTCCGCCGGTATCTTTGGAAATCTGGATGAGCGCGTGTTCACCGCCCAGGTTGCGTCCCGCATCGGCCTCCACCGGGACAACAATAATGCTATAGACGATTGCCTCCGCCTGCTGCGCACGCTTCAGTGCGCCGTTATAGTCGGCCTTGCTGGTGGTGTCACCGCCGTCAGTGATCAGCACCAGCACTTTGCGGCCTTCGCGGTCCAGCAGGGACTCTGAGCAGAGAAAAATCGCGTCGTAAATGGAAGTTCCCGGCCCGGTCTCCAGACGATCAATCCCGCGCTCAATGGTTTTAAGGTCAGAGGTAAAGCGCGTTAGCTGATCAATATTCTCGGTCACTTGAAAAATCGAGAGGCGGTCTTCATTCCGCAGGATGGAATGGACGAACCTGCGGGCCGAAGAAGTTTCCAGTTTAAAGTCGCGCAGGGTGCTGGGGCTGGTATCAATCGCCAGCGCGATGCTTAAAGGAATCGCGGATTCCTTTTCAAACACTTTTATCGTTTGCGGCACGCCGTCTTCAAACAGTTGGAAATCGTCTTTACTCAAGTCCGCGACCGGAGCGCCGCGGGAATCGGTAACGGTGGTAAAGACGTTCACCAGCCGCACGTTCACGCGGTAGGTGGATTCTCCTTTTTGCGATTGTGATCCCGGCGGGATCTGGTCGCCCTTTTGTGGGTCTTGCGCCATGGCGTGCAGACCCCATGCGCAGAGCAGGCAAAAAAACATGCAAGCGAAACTGAACCACGGCGGCAAAGCGCGAGTTCGATTCATAGTTATCAGCGGGTATTCTGGAACACTTAGATGCAAACGGCGGTAAAGAGTTATTTATTTAGTCGAATTTCTTCAGGAAAAGGCTCACCATCGGCCCAGACAGCGCCATCTTCAAAGTACTCCTTCTTCCAGATAGGGACGGTCTTCTTCAGCGTATCAATCAGCCATCGGCAAGCCTCAAAAGCAGCCACCCGATGCGCAGACGCAACCCCGATCAGCACACTCGTCTCCCCAATCTCCAGTCTGCCAAGCCGATGGATCAGGCAGACATCGCGAACTTTAAATTGCTCAAGCGCCGCCTGGGCCAGCTTTTCCATCTCATTTAAAGCCATGGACTCGTAGGCTTCATAGTCCAAAAACAAAGTACGCCGGTCGCGCGTATTATTGCGCACAATTCCATCAAAAAATAATGCTGACCCGTCTTCCGGACGCTCCAAATTCTTTCTAATTGCCTGAATATCAATGGGTTCGCGCACAATGGCGCAATGGGCGGACTGGAGCTCCACCGCTTTGGATTTACCGCCGCTCACCGGAGGCAGCAGGCCAACCTCATCGCCTTCTTTCAGGATGGCTGAACCTTGCGCGTATTCCTGGTTGATGGAACAGGCAATTGATTTGTTCAACCCGTGGAATTTGGGATATCGGCCGGAATAATGGTCTATGACGGTCGAAAGTCTGGCCCCTGAGTCTAGATCCAGAGACTCCTCCTGCCGGCCAACTATATCTTTGAGCTGCCCAAACAGCAGCACCTTAACACGCATGCAACAAGAATAGCGGAAACTCCGCCCAGCGGGTCCAAGAAGTTTTTTCAGCCCTGCAGGTGTGACCTGCATTTTTCGAGGGGTAAGTCAAAATAAAGTTTTGTTTATTGGTGACGAACAGCACTACCTACGGAAACTTTTCGGCGTCTAACAACGTATAAGCCATTAAGGCTAACGCACAGTTTACGATTCATCCGGAGCGGTTTCACGCACTGCTCCGGAATTTTTTGCGCCCGTGATGAAAGCATCAACGCCTTTACCTGCGCGTCTTATGGAACGGCGATTCCCATGTTCCGCGTCATCTGTAGAGCGGCCGTGCGGAACTCGCCGGAATCTGAAGCGAAAGAAGCCTTCCCGCCGGAATAAGCCGCCACCTGCTCCAGCAGAGCCCGCTCTGACGCACCGTCCGCGTTGACTCCAATGCAGTCAATTCGCACGCCGGCTACCTGGCTGCGGAACGTAAGATTATCTGAGCTGGTTTGTCCGCTGCGGCCGTCGGAGATAACGAGCAGAACGCGGTTGGCGTTCTTGCCGATTCGCTTCAGGTGACCTGCGGCAAACGTAATTCCAGAGATCAGCGCCTTACCTGGCTTGGGGCGTATCTGGCCGAGTGCCTCTTCTAAAAGCTTGTCGTCGGCTGTGAGGTCCTGCTCAAAGTCAAGCTGATCACTGAAAACCAGAATGCAAGCTTCATCGTTGACTCGCAGGTTTCTTACGATGTCTCTCAATGTGGCAATAATCGCCGGCCGGTTCTGACCGGTCAGCAGCGATGTCTCAATCAATATGCCGAGTGACACCGCTTCTGATGGCGCCGCTATTACTTTGGGACGATTTGCCGGAGCATTCGTCGTCGCAGTGGTTTCATGCGAAGGCGGCTCATGCAACGTATCTTCAAAACCAAAAGGCGCTTTTTTCTTTCCTGAAGACTTTTCTCGATTGGAAGCTTCGGTCGTCTCAGTTCGCTTAGCAGAACTCTTAGAGGGACTTGCGCTGTTGGCTGCGACTGAAGAATTGCCTGTCGAGCGCGAACTGGGATTGGCTGACGCTACAACTACGCTAGAAGACGGCTTGCCAGTTTCCGGGTTGGGCGGCGCGTCCAGTGCCGCGGCACTGGCCTGATATCTCTGCCAGCCGGCAGCTTGGCCGCCGTCTTTTACGTAGGACCGCCACGCATAATTGGCGATCTCTTGACCCTGAGGAGTTCCTCCAGTCAGATTGGCGGCACGCGCCAGATACCAATAGCCGCGATACTGATCGCGATTTTTTCCATTCAACAGAGCCAGCCCCATGCCATAGACCAGCTGGGCGTTATTGGGATCGCTGGCCACAGCCTGCTCCAATGCCATGCGCGCCTGCGGATAATCTTCCATCGCCAGATAACTCAACCCAACAGCCCCATTGAGCATGATGGCCACTTGCTGTTTGAGCATCTGAAAGTTTCTATCCAGCATGCCTTCGGGTTTGGGCCATTGATCAATGCTGCTCATGGCTGCATTCAGCTGTGCCAGCTTGTTCGCCGCCGCGTCTTTATCGCGAGAGGCGGACGACATATCCTGATTGAGCACGGCCACGGCAATTGGATTGCCGGACGAGATGGCCAGCAGTTCTTTAGCTCTCTGCGTGCTCTGTGACTGATGCCCTAATCGAAAATGGTCCCAGACAAGAAATTCCAGCGCGTCCGTTTTCAACTTGCTCCCGCCTGCCATTGAGAGATACCGATCCATGGCGGTGATACGCTCTGAGATGGTCGATTGCTTGATCGCGTCGGCATAGGCGTTGATGCTGCTTTCGGCAGGTTGAGCTTGCGCGATGCAGGAAGTTCCGGCAAGCAAGACGACCAGGATGAAGAACAATCCAACCCAAGCCCGCGTCGGCAATTTCAGCCACTCTGGAAAGGCAGAGTTGTATCCGGAATTTTTGCTCTGCGACATGGGGTTCCTTGAATGATGTGTATCTGCTGGTTGGATGCTTATACCTGTGCTGCTGCTGGTTAGAAACTCACCTAAACTAGGGATTAGGTATGAAAAAATGCCAGCAAAGAAAAAGGGCAGGGATTGCTCCCTGCCCCTAAGTTCAAGATGAACCGAGTAAACTTTTTAGACGTTGCTCAGCACGCGCTCGCGCGTTTCCGCATCCTGCCGCTCTTCCAGGCGCGAACCAGGCAGCGCGACCTCCAGCACTTCTTCAATCGTGCTAACGAAGTGCACGTTCAGCCCTTCAAGTTGTTCCGGCGTCAGATCTTCTTCCACGTTCATGCGATTGTCCGCGGGGAAGAGAATGTCTTTCACTCCAGCCCGCTTGGCGGCCAGGAATTTTTCCTTCACTCCGCCGATCGGCAGAACATTACCGCTCAGCGTCAACTCACCAGTCATTCCGGTCAGCGGGCGCACTGGCGTATCTTTTAAGAGCGAAACCAGCGCGGTCGCCATGGTCACTCCTGCTGAGGGACCATCTTTTGGAATGGCGCCTGCAGGTACGTGGATGTGAATATCGTGGTCCTTGAAAAATTCTTCAGGGATCGCGAGCTTGTCCGCGTTCGACCGTACCCATGTTAAAGCCGCCTGCATGGACTCCTGCATCACCTGGCCGATTTGTCCAGTCATGGTGAAGCCGCCCTTGCCCTTCATCTTGTTGGCTTCGATGAAGAGAATGTCGCCGCCCGCCGGCGTCCAGGCCAATCCCACGGCTACGCCGGGACGCTTGGTGCGCTCGGCAATTTCTGTGTCGATGCGGATCTTAATGCCGCCCAGAAATTCCTGGACGATCTCCCGCGTTACCACGAGTTTGTCGGTGTTGCCTTCCGCAATGCGGCGCGCCTGCTTGCGGCAAACCGTGCCGATGTTGCGCTCCAGGTTACGCACGCCTGCTTCACGCGTGTAATGCCGGCTGATGAACCGGACAGAATCTTCTGGAAATTCAATCTGTTCTTTGGTCAGGCCGTTTTCTTCAATCTGCTTCGGAATGAGATAGCGCTCGGCGATGTGGGTCTTATCATCTTCGGTGTAACCCTGAAGCTCGATAATTTCCATGCGGTCGCGCAACGGCTCCGGAATGGTATCGAGCATGTTGGCCGTGCAGATGAACAGCACTTTCGAAAGATCAAACGGCACGTCCAGATAGTTATCGCGGAACGTGGAGTTCTGCTCAGGATCAAGTGTTTCCAACAGCGCCGATGAAGGATCCCCACGGAAATCGCGTCCAAGTTTATCCACCTCGTCCAGGACGAAGACAGGATCGTTGGTTTCTGCGCGGCGCAGACCTTGCATGATCTGTCCCGGCAAAGCGCCGATGTATGTACGGCGATGGCCGCGAATTTCCGCTTCGTCATGCACGCCGCCCAGTGAGAGGCGCACAAATTTCCGCTCCAGCGCGCGTGCAATGCTGCGCCCAAGCGAAGTCTTGCCCACTCCGGGAGGTCCGACAAAGCAAAGGATTGGGCCTTTCATGCTCGGCTTGAGCCGGCGCACGGAGAGATAATCCAGAATGCGGTCTTTTACTTTCTTTAGATCGTAGTGATCCGCATCCAGCACTTCAGCTGCTTTCTTGATATCCACCACAACGCCGCTCGACTTGGCCCACGGCAAAACCGCCAGCCATTCAATGTAATTGCGCGTCACAGAGTAATCCGCCGCCATCGGTGACATACGGGCCAGCCGGTTGAGTTCCTTGGTGGCTTCTTTCTTTACTTCTTCCGGCATGCCGGCGGCTTCAATCTTTTGCCGCAATTCCTCAACGTCACGCTGGGTTTCATCCTGCTCACCCAGCTCTTTTGAGATGGCCTTCATCTGCTCGCGCAAATAGTATTCACGCTGCGACTGCTGCACCTGGTCCTGCACTTCATTCTGGATCTTGTTGCGTAGTTGCTGCACTTCCAGCTCTTTGGCCAGATGATGATTGATGGCCTGTAAACGGTGGCTTACGTCCGGCGTTTCCAGTATTTCTTGTTTGTCTTTGGTCGATAGAAACGGCAGCGACGAGGCGACAAAATCCACCAGCCTGCCGGGTTCTTCAATGTTGATGGCTACTGTTTGCAGTTCATCGGAAAGCGTGGGCGAACCAGCTACTATCTGCTGGAACAGGGTCAGGACGTTGCGCTGCAACGCCTCCACTTCCGGCGACGGTTCCGGTTCCGCATCGGGAATCGGCTCAACGTTGGCACGTAGGAAGGGCGTAAGCTGGGTAAAGTCCTGCAATTTGCCGCGGGTCAAGCCTTCCGTAAAGACGAAAAGGCTCTGGTTCGGCATCTTGACCACTTTATGGACGGTGGCCAGAGTTCCAATGGCATATAGATCGGTGGGTTGCGGTGCATCCACGCGGGCTTCACGCTGGGCCACCACCAGGATGGTCTTTTCTTCCCCCAGCGAATTGATCAGTTGAATAGAGCTTTCGCGTCCTACCGTTAATGGCAGGACCGCATGGGGAAACAGCACAGTATCACGGACCGGCAGGACCGGTATGCTCTTCTGCTGCTCCTCAGTCAAAGTTGGGCGCTCATCGGGCGTCACAGCTATAGGCTCTATTTTGGTAGTCGATTTTGTTTCAGACGCCATAAAATTTTATTCCTTGATATAAGTACGCTCACATTTGATGACACGACGATAGCGAAAGATGCAGTTTACGCAATCTTTTCACCGCGCGAATTGTACCACCATTCTCTCTCATACAGCCGCAAACCATTTTTATTTCAATGTCTTAGAATGTGTGACTGGCGTCTACCCTCATTTGGCGCTGGGGTATACTCCCATCACTTTTACAAAGCCCGCGATCTCTTCCAAATGGTTCAAAGCCAGCTTCATGGCCGGCTCGTCGCCGCACATAACGTCCACATAAAAACGATACTCCCAGGGCTTGCCGCGTACCGGGCGGGACTCAATCTTACTCAGATCAAGGTCACGTAGGGCAAAAACACTTAAAGCCTTGAACAGCGCGCCAGAGACATTCTTCAGCGAGAAGACCAGAGAAGTCTTGTTGGCCCCAGCCGCAACTTTCTTCTTCTTGTCGATCAGAAAGAAGCGAGTGAAGTTCTGTTTGTTGTCCTCCAGGCCTGACATCAGCACTTTGCCGCCGTACTCTTTGGCTGCCTGGCTGCTTGCGATGCCCGCTGTATCACGCAGGCTATGCGCCATGATGTGCTTGACGCTGCCGGCCGTGTCATAGAAAGGAACGGCCGCCACTCCCCGATGCTTGCGAAAAAAATTCCTGCACTGGTCCAGCGCCACGGGATGCGAAAGCACCTGGCGAATGTCTTTGAGCTTTACGCCCGGCGCAGCGATCAGATTGTGGGCGATCCGCAGCCGCATTTCAGCATGGATGAAAACATCGCGCTCCAGCAGCAAATCAAGATGCTCCCCCACCGGCCCCGCAAGCGTATTCTCCACAGGGATGACAGCAGCGGCGGCTCGGCGGGAATCCAGCGCGTCAAAAACCTGCACAGACGTGGCGCACGCCAGCACATCAGCGCCGCGCACAAGCTGCAACGCCGCCTGATGGCTGAATGCTCCTCGTTCGCCCTGGATGGCTACCTTCATTTTCTTGTCGCTTCGCTCCAAACCGCTGTGACTTCCGTCTAGCGGCAAAAATCGTTTCGCTCCTGATGTAGCGGGCTCGGCGCGTGGTCGGCCTCGCCCTTGATGCCTAAGTTTTGTCGCTTCCCTTCAAACCGCTTGTCAGACTTGCGCCCCCGAACGGCCTTCTGCACTTGCCGCAGCGGGTTCCACGCGTGTGAGCCCGCTGCCGAAATCCTGAGTGTAGCGAAGGACCTCCACATCTCGGTAAAGCAAAAAGAAATAAGGAAAACGTTTCGTCTCTTCGGATTCTATCGCTCTCCATGCCATTTCTTATGGAGCGACGGGTTGAACCGCTTGAGTGGGCTTGGGAAGCTTAGCCAGGATGGCATTGTTGAGCTCAGTTGGCATGCCGCCGATCTGCAGTTGCAATCCGCTGAGGTATTGTCGGAACGCCAGTTGCTGATCGTTGGTCAGCCCCCCGTACCAGCTCATAACCGCTGTTTCAATGTCAGCCTTGGTCGGAAGGGAACTGGATGTAGCTGACGGAGGAGCGCTGGTTGGCGGAGCTTTGGTTGGCGAAGCAGGCGGGGCACCGGAGCCGCCTGAAGATCCCGTGCCTCTCCCCTTTGGAGCTGCAGGCGAAGACTTTGGCGCCATTTTAGCCGCAGCGCTCTCCGTTTTTTCGAGCACGCTGTAGTTCTGGGAAAGTTGCTGCCAGATGATCTGGAAATCTTTGGCAGGATTGGTCTTACTGGAGATCAAACCTTTGCCCTGGTTCGCAGCCAGGTTCTTCAGGGCCTGATTGAGAAAGGCCGGACTCACGAAGGCAGTGGGAGACATGAAAACTCCCGGGCGGTTGGCGGCGAAACCAGAGATATAGTCGTTCACTTCACCCACAAAGGCCTGCCCCAAAGGGTCGGAAACGTGTTGTGATGCCGTGATTATGTTCGCGGCGCCAGGCGAAGAATCCTCCTTGGAATGTTCCCAACTGGCTCCCTGGCGTGCCAATCCGAAATGACCAAACAATTCGTGCGGCAGTGAACTCCGCTCATTTGCCGCGCGCTTGCCCCCTCCTTTCTCATAATAAATCTCATCCCGGTCCGCATACTGACTGTAGCCGTAACCTTGAGCGCCCGGGTTGATTGCCTGGTCGCGTTTAAGCGTCAGAATGGTAACCCCTGTTGCTTTTAAGCCCGCTAGGCTGAGCGTTGTTTTGACAGGCGCATCGGGCGGCTTGACATACATCGCAGGGATGTCGTCTGTCGTGTCTACGCCTTTGATGTTGATGTGTTCTTTGTCCACGAACGCCTGGATCTGGTTCCAACGGAATGGGTCCTGAGGATCCTTAAGATTTGTGTCGTAGCCTAACTTTTTGCCATCGACACAGACGTGGGAATTGTCATAGGGAGCAAGTGCGTAGTTCGCAATATCGTCCTGGGCTGCATCATTAAGTGCCACGTCGCCGTACTTGCATTTTTGCTTCTGGTAGTGAGGTACGGCGGCAGCGGCATGGAAATGAACGGCGAGGCCGCGGCCAGCCAGCACGTCCTGGGTTGCCAGGTTTGCTTCCCTCTCCAGGGTGTCTTCGTCCGCAGACAGTCCCTGGTGATTGTGTTGCTGGGCTACATGCACGAACTCGTGGGCCAGGGTGGCACGCTGCTCGGAGAGAGGCATGCGCGAAACGGCTGGCGTCAAGTGTATGGAATCCCCGAATGTTGCTGCCAGAACACCTTCTTGTTTAAGAATGGAATGCTCGGAATCGGAGAAAACAGCAATCGATCCAAAATCAAAAGCTGCGCAGCTTGAAACCGCGCCAGTCGTAGCTTTCGGCTGCGTTACGCGAGTCAGGTCAGGCTGGTGCAAACGCAAGTTTGGCCGCTGCTGCGCCAGCTTGATACTTAACGATCTCGCAGGCTTTTCCGGTTTGGCGAAACCCTTCATTTATGCAGATCCTATTTGCTGACACTGCTCTCAACAGATTCTATACGCCTATAACATAAACAGATAGGCCATCCGGAATCCATGTTGAAGCACAATAATGCTTTGTCAGCTGGTCGCAATGTATCGCCAAAGCTGCAGTTGCATCAGACAGGTGGCAAAGGTGTCCAATGAAAAGTATAAAAGTATTTATTGGTTGGAAAGACGGATCGCCCGTCTCTCTGATGCTGGTCCTGCATTCATGATTTCGAACGATTGCCGTGGCTACAAGTTATTACGCGGCATGAGTAGACCCTTTACTTCTGCAAAAGCAATGCGGTGACTTTATTCGCCGTGGACGGAATGGCTGACTAAGGATCATAGTTCTACGACTGAGCTTCCCTCTTAACCCTGAATGCTTTACTAAATCCTGCTGACCCCGCTTAATACCGCCAAATAAAGGACTTATAGAGGAAAAATTCGGCAGCTCTCGATTACTTACAACCGCCTTAGCCCCTGTTGGCTTCAAAGCTATTGACGAGATTGTTAGCTGGTTTACGAAAATATTACCGACGAGAACGGATTGTGAGGGTGACATGCTTTGGACACTATTTGTGATTTTGCTTGTTCTATGGCTGTTGGGGGTGGTCAGCAGCTACACGATGGGTGGATTCATCCACATATTGCTGGTACTGGCTGTGATCGCGTTGGTATTTCAGTTGATTAGCGGCAGACGCGCCGCGGTCTAGCGCCATCAGGCAAACCCGCAGACACACTCAACCCGAGCGACTCCTCGGACACATTGCAACTAAAGAATCGGAGGCGAACGTTTGCCTTTGCGGTGCCGTAAGACACCAATGAGCAGGAACAATTAAACCCAAAGGGGGATTTTATGGATAAGGAACGGATCAAAGGAAAAGCCCAAGACATTGCTGGACGCGTTGAGCGCCAGGTAGGCGAGTGGACTGATAACGACAAAGCCCAGGCCGACGGCGCGGCAAAACAGGCCGAAGGCAAAACGCGCAACGTAGTAGGCAAGATGAAAGATGGCGTCCGCGACATGGCTGACAAGCTGAAAGGCGAGCACGAAGATCGCGTTGAGCGCGATGAAGACGTGGCGTAATTTCGACCAAGCTGCGACACAAAGAGCGTCCTTCCGGGGCGCTCTTTGTGTTGGCATAAAGCGTTCTGCCGTCCCGACGTATCACTGAAGTGACTCGCCATCTGCGGCCCGGTTATGGCATTCTTATGTGCATGAAAACCAAAAACATGCGCGAGCTGGAAAAGATGTGGGCAAAAAAGGCCTCTGAACAAAGTAATCCGAAGCAAAAGGCAGGCGCGCCCGTGCGGCAGACTCCAACCCACACCACACGCGCCGCCAGAAAATCCTCACGCGGACGCTAAACAGCCGTTACAGTTCGATCAACAGGTTCCCTGCCCGGTCTTTTTGATATTCCAGTCCGGGTGGAACTACCGTGGTTGCGCTGTATTCAGTAATGATCGCCGGCCCGCGATAAAGCTTGCTTTGCTGGATTGAAGACCGTGGAATGATCCGGGTCTTATAGGGGCGTCCGGCAAAATGGACCATTTGATTCGAGGATTTAAGCCTGCCCTGTTCTTCCTTTATCTTCAGCCGCGAGAGCTTTTCCGGAGAAGCCACGCGCCCACGCATTCGCACTGTCACAATCTCCACATCGCGCTCTGGACTGCTATAGCCGTAGCGGCGCTTGTGCTCGGCATGGAAACGCTTGAGCACGTCGTCGGCATAAGCCAGGTTCAGCTCGTATCCCTGTCCGCGATAGCGAATGTCACAGCTCGGCTCAAACACTGCCGTCCCTTGCCAATCTTCTTTCTTTAACTCGGTAGCGATGTTGCGCTTGAGTTCGGCAAAGACCGGGTCGAGCCGCGCTGAAAAAGCCGCGCCGGGCGCGATGCGCAGCAATATCGTTCGCGAATGATCTTTGACTACATCGCTGATCAGAATCCCGAGCGCCGAGAGAGCGCCAGGATACGGAGGAACGATTACGCGCGGAATCCGCAAAGCATGGGCCAGTTCGCAGGCATGCATCGCGCCAGCACCGCCAAACGCGACCAGGGAGAACTGCCGTGGATCATGCCCGCGCTCAATCGAGACCACGCGGATCGCTTTTTCCATGTTGGCATTCACCACGCGCACCACGCCGGCGGCAAACTCTTCCGGAGACAGGCTGCTGTGATTTTTCTTGAGCCACTGAGCAACAATCTTTTGTGTGCGCGGCAGGTCGAGTTGAAAGTCGCCGCCAAGAAACTGGTCGGCGGGAAGGCGGCCTAGTAAAAGATTGGCGTCAGTCACGGTGGGGCGTTCACCCTTGCCGTAACAGATTGGCCCAGGGTCAGCGCCGGCCGATTCAGGCCCCACGCGCAAAGCGCCGCCCGCATCAAAACGGGCCAGCGATCCGCCGCCTGCGCCGACGGTATGAATGTCGAGAACCGGCACGCGCACTGGGAGTCCGGCGACATCAGCTTCATTGGTTGTGGTGGGCTGTCCGTCAATCAAAGCAACGTCAGAAGAAGTTCCGCCCATATCAAAGGTGATGATTCGATCAAAACCGCTGCGTTTTGCCACCGCAGCTGCGCCCACAATGCCGCCCGCCGGGCCGGAAAGCACGGTGCGGACAGGCTGCTCTGCCGCGGTTGCCAGCGCGGTGATGCCGCCGCTGGATTGCATTACAAAGATGCGCGCGGGTGCCCCATCCTTTCGCGCTTTTTGCGAAAGGGTGGGACTCACATGCGAAAGGAATTCCCGCAGCTTCCCGAGATATCCCTGCATGACCGGCTGCAGATAAGCATTCACCAGCACCGTGCTGGCGCGTTCATACTCGCGGAACTCAGGCAGGATCTTGTGAGAAATGGAGAGCGGTAGATTGAGTGCAACCAGGGCGTCGGCCACGGACTTTTCATTTTGCGGATTCGCAAAAGAAAACAATAATGAGAGTGCTATGGCGTGCGGCTTTTGCGCAGCGATCTGTGCAGCAAGCGTCTTTAACGACTCTGGTGTAGCTGCGCGCAGCACTGTGCCATCGGCTGAAGTGCGTTCATCTATGCCGAAGCGCAGCTCAGCCGGCGAGAGCGCGGGATCCTTCTCAAAGAAAAAATCGTAAAGCTTAGGGCGCTGCTGCCGGCCAATCTCAATAGAGTCTTCAAAGCCTTTGGTCGTGACAAATGCCACGCGGGCGCCTTTGCGTTGGAGCAGCGTATTGGTACCGACCGTTGTCCCGTGCAGCACAACGATCTCCTGCGCATCTCCCGCGATCCTGTTCACTGCATCGGCAATGGCCTGCGCCGGATCGGCGGGCGTGGAAAAAACTTTCAGGATTTGCAGTGTGGAATCCTGCAGCGCGGTCGGCGGCGTGCGCCGGTTTTGCGCATGACTGGGTGCAAGCCAGACACAGTCAGTAAACGTGCCGCCACTATCTATGGCGATTCTAAGAGGGGGCTTTGTTCTTGCAGACCGTTGTGTGGTCTTGTTTTTTGGCAATCGAATAGTCACTCTCTGGCGATCATCCTGAACGAAGCGCGTCGATGATTTTAAACGAATAAGGATCAATGGCGCGAAGTTGAAGGATCCCGAAGGTGTTTATGCTACAACGCCGGGGAGAGGCGTTCGTATGCGCGTCTTGCTGCGATGATGTTTCAGTAACAACGACGTGCTGTTCCGAACGAGCGATAGCGATGCAGCCCTTGCTTTCAAAACATACAGAGGCGTAGCGAAGAATCTGCTCCGCTGGTCTTCAGGGCTACCGCGACACGGCAGCAGAGCCGGCCCCTCACCGCTCGGCTCATCAAGGCTCGCCGTCGGGATTCGGGATAGCAGGTCGAGCGCGATGAAGCGTTGTTCCGCAGTCATCCTGAATCCGCAGTGATTTCGCCGTCACAGCTTTTTCCCCATCAGCAGCCCATCGATTGAATCCAGGTAATATCTGGGCAGGACTTTCAGCACGGAATATCCATGTTTCTTGTAGAACCTGAGCGCCGGCTCATTGTCGACGGCAACTTCCAAAGAGACATAGTCACAGCCAGTTTGCTTCAACTCGGCCTCAGCCGACGACATCAGCAATGTGCCTAAGCCGCTGTGCTGCGCCTGCGGCGACACGTCGATGGTGATGATCTTGCCCATCGAACGCGAAGCACGCCTAGGACGAAAGCGGTCAGCAATCACGAAGCCCATGATTTCTTCATCCTGCAACCCGACCAGCGAGACGGCCGTGGGCATGCCGAGAAAGTAGCGCATTTCTTCTTCCGAGTAGGCAATGCCTTCAACAAAGCAGGATTGGTCAATCTCCAGCAGGCGTTTGAAGTCGCCGGGCTGAAACTTTCGTATGGTGAGCACGCAAGCATTGTACTTTCCTGGGTTGCTGGACATCAGTTGCTCGAGATAAGTTGCACGATATAGGCTGCGCGACATCCAGCCCGGAGCTGAAAAATGCATGGGAAAACCGGCAGCTCCGCATACTTTTGAGATGGCGGCAAAACAAACGCCATTCCGTGCATCTCTACTTTAAAGATCCTAACTTTATTGACCAATGGAGGAGAGACATTCATGCTTAGGTTTTTGATCGGAATCGGCTGCGGAGTCGGCCTGGGGCTGCTGATTGCGCCTGCGCCGGGCGAGGAGACCCGCCAACAGTTGCTACAGAAGCCACGCGAAGCGGCACAACGCAAAGTCCAGGAGGTTCGCGAAGGTATTGCCCAGATGGGCGCCGACCTGGGCCGCAAAGTAGCCGAAAAGGCAGTGGACAACGTGGTTCCCGAAGGACTCAACCAGCAGGAACGGCGGCCCGCTTAGAAAGATTACCCGAGGCGACGTTCCTTCTTGCGGCAGTCTTCGCACACGCCGTAAATCTGGAAGTTGTGGCGCGTGGCGTCAAAATGGTATTTGCGCCCGATCTCCTCTTCCAGTTTGTTCACTTCGGGAGAGAAAAACTCGACCGAAGCATCACACTCCGTGCAAACCATGTGGTGATGGTTGCGGCGGTTGAACTGGTGCTCATAACGCGCCATGCCGTCTGGAAACGGGACAGCGCTGGCCAGGCCGCATTCTGCCAGCAGTTTCAGCGTACGGTAAACCGTGGTAAAGCCGATCTTGGCGTCTTTCTTGCGGACGAGGCGGAAAAGTTCGTCGGTAGATAGATGATCGCGCGTCTCAAGAAATGTCCGCAGGATAGTGTCGCGCTGGTCCGTATGCTTCAGCCCTACGCCCTTCAAGTGCTTGAAAAAGATTTCCTGCGCCTCGCGCATGGATTCGCGTGAAGGCGGCGCATGATCGTCAATCCGTGTTTGCAACATATCTAAGCAGGTTCCCCTAAAAACTGCCAAATGAAAATGAATTTCGTTTTCATTATACGCCTGGCTGCGGATGCTGATTGTGGTCTTTTGTTCAGGTTCGCGTAAAATCTTGGCCCATGGCTACAACTGTTACTGCTCCTGCCGTGCGCAAAGGCTTTTTCGGCATCGCTTTCAAGATCATTCTCTGGGTCCTGCTGCTGGTGCTTGTCGCCGGGACTCTGGCATTCCTATGGTTCTATAACGGCGCGCGCTCTGCCCTACCGCAACTCGATGGCACGATCATCGTGGCCGGATTGCAGGCGCCGGCCTCGGTCGTCCGAGACACGCATGGTGTGCCGCATATCACCGCGGCAAACCTTGAAGACCTGTTCTTCGCCCAGGGATATGTGACGGCGCAAGACCGCTTGTGGCAGATGGACCTCACTCGTCGTGCGGTGGGCGGAGAGATGGCGGAGATTTTTCCCGCGTCCACTGCGCCACCGCAACCCGTTTCTCGCGCAACGGCCGCTGTGCGTCCACGGCAGACCTGGGTGGACTATGACAAGCAGCAGCGCACCATCCGGCTGCGCGTGATTGCCGAGCGCGTCACCCAGCAGCTCTCGCCGCGCGATCGCGCATATTTTGAGGCGTATGCGAAAGGCGTAAACACTTTTATTGACCAGCATACTAAAAAGCTCCCAATGGAGTTCACCCTTCTTGGCTACAAGCCGCGGCCCTGGACCGCGACAGATTCCCTTCTTGTCGGCATCGGCATGAGCCAGTTGCTGAACCCACAGTATGAGACCGAATACTGGCGGGAAAAGATCGGCGCCAAACTTTCTCCGGAGCTGATGGCAGATTTGTATTCGCCAGATTCACCGCATGACCATCCGCCGGCAAGTGAAGCAGGGACAGCGCCGGGTGAAAATCTTCCTATCCAATATCCAAAGTCCGCGCCTCCGGCGAAAAGCAGCCAGCCTCGCTCCGCGATGTCTCCGCCGCAATCTCTGCCACATATCAATAACGATTCCTGCGAAGCCTGCCTGCCGGGATCGAACAACTGGGTCATCTCCGGCGCACATACGGTTTCCGGCAAGCCGCTGCTCTCCAACGATATGCATTTGCCGCATCGCGTCCCTGGCGTGTGGTATGAAGTGCAGCTCCATTCCGGCGACTTCAATGTTGAAGGCTTCTCTCTTCCCGGCGTGCCCTTTATTACTGTCGGCCACAACCAGCACATCGCCTGGGGATTTACTAATCTCAATCCTGACGTGCAGGACCTGTTCATTGAAAACCTCAACGCCGCCGGTGAATACCAGACTCCCACCGGCTGGCAGAAACCTGAGATTGATCACCAGGTGATTCACGTCAAGGGCAAGCCGGACGTGGCGTTTGATGTCACCGTAACGCGGCATGGGCCCATCATCACGTCGCTGCTGCACGGAGAAACGCGGCAGATCGCGCTGGGCTGGATCGTCTATGATTCGCATGCCGTCAGCGTGCCGCTGTTTGATCTTGACTCCGCGCAGAACTGGGACGAGTTCCGTAAAGCGCTTTCCGTGTTTGCCACGCCCTCGCAAAACGTTGTCTATGCCGATATCGACGGCAACATTGGCTACCAGCCCATGGGCTTTGTACCGATTCGCGCCTCCGGTGACGGCACGGTGCCGGTGAATGGCGCAGACGGCAAGCATGACTGGACCGGCTACGTGCCTTTTGACAAGCTGCCCAGCCTCTACAATCCGCCTTCGGGGATTATCGCTACCGCCAACTCCAAGATCACGCCCGCGGGATATCCATATCAACTGGCGACGCAGTGGTTCCCGCCGTATCGCACAGAGCGAATCTACAACGTGCTGAAAACGGACAAAAAGTTTTCTCCGGCAGACATGCTGGCCCTGCAGACTGACATCACTTCAGAATACGACCGCTTCTTTGCCGAGAAGTTTGTTTACGCCATCGACCACAGCGCCAAAGCTACAGACCGAACGCGCAACGCCGCAGAGATCATGCGCGGCTGGGACGGACGCATGCTGGCCGACTCCATCGCGCCGACGATTGAAGTCAGTACGCGCCGCTACCTGTGGGAGATGCTGCTCGATCCCAAGCTTGGCAATGACGCGGACAACTACAAATGGTCAGAAGCCGCCCTGGCGCTGCAAAATATCGTCGCCAACCAGCCGGCGCGCTGGCTGCCTCCGGGCTATAGCAACTTCAATGACGTGCTGACCGCCGCCGTGGAAAAAGCGCTCAAAGACGCGCCCGCCGACCTGAAGACCTGGAAGTACGGCGAAGTTTATCCGGTGTCGATCAGCCATCCCGTGTTCGGCGGCCTTCCTATTCTGCACGGACACATGAGCGTCGCGGGGCCGGGCACGCATCCTCAATCCGGCGGAGGCTATACCGTCAAGCAGGTAGGCCGGGGCTTTGGCCCGTCTGAACGCATGACCGTGGATTTCTCCAACCTTGACGCGTCAACGTTCAATATCGTGCTGGGCGAATCCGGCCAGCCCTTCAGCCCACATTACATGGACCACTGGGACGCCTGGTACAACAATAAGACTTTTCCGCTGGCGTTCACCGATGCGGGCGTGCAGGCGAGCAAACAGCATGAGCTGAGGCTGGAGCCAAAGTAGGGGTACCCTCCCCCCTCCCCGTCAACTAGGATTCCAAAGTACTTAACTGATCGCATCCCAGTGGCATCCCAGATTGGCGTGGACTTGACACATCCGGGTACTGATCGGCGTAGGGTCAGCGAGTAACGTGTGGCACCGCCGCCCGCGGCGGTGGATTTTTGGGGTTGCCGTTCTGGCTAACTGCCAGTTGCCAGTTGCTTATTTTCAATGATATTCGCATTCACACCCTGAGGCGCTGCTGAAGTGTAGCTCTTTTATTCGCCCAAATCAATCACGAAAAAGGACATGGCCTCGACAAACGGAAGGGTCTGACACAAGCGAGAAAGGCATATGAAATTGGAGCTGGGTGCAACGAAAGCGGCATTTTTGGCTGCTTGCTGCATCCGAGGTATCGACCGTTCGCCCTTCATATCCCGGCCATCAGTGTTCCACACGCAGGCGCCAGCCTTGACTTGCAACCGGCCGATCATCATGGGAAATGACTAAAAAAATTATTAATACTTTGTTCCCTGTTTTTCCTACAAGTGAAAAAGCGCTTGTGAATGGCCTTTTAGGCTTGACAACTGAGCCATCCATTCAGATACTGGTTTGCCATATACCCCCTTTAGTAACTTCAAACACCATCGAGGGATTGGTGTCTGCACTCTCAAATACGTGTATCGGCAGGCAGGCTTGGTTCCCTTGGAGGTTGCAACGTCAGTTCGCGGTTCAGTTAAAGGCCGCAGGGCCCTGCACAGTGTGGATCCGCTAATAGCAAGCGAAAATCGAACTATTGCGGGATGACTATTAAAATCAATTTGAGAGAAGAACGTGCTCGACTTTCTTAATGCGCGGATTATCACGATGCAGTATCCGCTCGTCATCCTCCTGATAATAGTGAGCTTTCAAGCTGTCCGCGCATTTAAGGAAAAGGCATTCTATGTCCTGGCTCTCGCCTGGGTCACAAACCTCCTGTACTTAATTACCACCGAGCACAGCCCGCAGGTTCCCTTTTCCACAACCGGTGCTGCCAAATACCTGGGCACCTCCCCAGAGATTCTTGACTTTATTTCGAGTGCCTTGTTTTGGTATGCGGGCCACAAGTATGGAGCGGGAAAACGGGCGTTATATCTCCGCCAGCTCAGTACCCCTTATTTTATTGCGCTACTCCTAATAGCGCATGTGACGTCCATCTCACTAGAACATATTCTTCTTCAGGAACGTTATTTGAACTTCTTTTTTGCCTCATTACCATTGGTTCTGGTTGATACCCTGTCATTGCTTGTCCTTTCCTATTATTTCAAAGGACTCGTTGAACGCATTAAAGGGGCACCTTCCAATGTTCATTTGCTTCACAGTGGTGCGGCTTTCTACGCTTGCATACAACCGTTTCAGTTGCTTCTCCATCCTGCGATAAAACAATATGTGCACATAAAAATGGTTGCGTTTATTCTGGGCTTCGCTTCCAAAGGTGCAATCTTGTTTGGAACCACAAGCTTGATTGTAGCGTCGGCAGCTGCGTTGACCTATTCCATTGCCGAACAACGAAGAACGAAAGAACTTACCCTAACAATCGACAGACTGGCCCACGAACTCGGAACTCCTATAGCTGAAATTCACAATGGCCTTGTCGCTTTGAGTGTCGTCCGAAAAGCCGATATGCAAATGATGTTAGACAAATTGCAGAATGCGGCTGCCCGTGCGGTAGCTATAGTTGGTGCATCTCCCTTTGCGGCCTCGCCTTCAGGATCCTCTGCGTCGGGCAGTTCAGTTACCGGGTTGACCAACAACTTCAATAAAAGCCAGATTGTGAATTTGAATACTATGATCGAAATTGCTCAGAGTTCTATTAAGGCAACACGTTCGGAAAAAGTAACCTATCAACATCGATATTCATCCAGGTGCTGTGTGGAATGCAGGCCAGCAGAGCTAGTGCAGATTTTAGTCAATATTCTGCGTAACTCTCATGATGCGCTAAAGCATGCGCGAGGAACAATAAAAATCGACACAATCAACGAAAGATGTCACGATGGAGAAGCTCTAACATTTCCGCACGGAAAAATTAAACTTATTATTCAGGATAACGGAGAGGGCATCCGGCACGAACTGATCGAAACAATTTTCGAGGAAGGATACTCTACTCGCCGCGGCGTAGGAAGAGGTTTTGGACTTGCAATCACGAAAAAATTGGTTGAGAAGCATCGCGGTACGATTGAAGTTCATAGCCCTCCCACCTATGGTTCCAGTTCAGAACGGGAGGGCACAGAGGTGGTTTTGACGTTTCCACGCGTGCCGTGCTTACGGTGATAGTACAAGGAGGAGCGATGCCAGCAGCTGCGTCACCATCAAACTTGTTTGTGGACGACCCATCAGATTTTTTAGCTTCGTTGGAGGATCAGCTGTCAGCCTACGATTTAGCTGAAGCCAGCATCATTACTAGTCAGCCCAGCGATTGCCTTGCTCTGGTAAGAAGCGGTGGAATTGCCACAGTCGTCGCCCATTTGAATATGAAGGACGATGGTTTAAGTCTCCTTGAAGAAGTCCGCAAAATGGCCGGGGCCGATGTGGAGTGCATAGTGATTACGGCGCATGAGCCCACGCCGATACAAAGACAACGGGCGGAGGCATTAGGAGTACAGATAGTCAGGAAAGAGTTCTTGCCCGATTTGTTGGAGCATCTTCAGAGCCCTCCCGCTACTCGGCAAATGCAGCAACGACTCAAGGCACTCGAAAGGATGCATCAGGAATGGATTGAGGATCTCGTAGCGAAGTTGAGAGACATTCCCGAATATGAAAAAGCTTTCATCAGCAGCCAAAACGGGCCGTTTACGATCAGCGAATTGATCGACGATATTCGAGAGCTAAGGCCACGGGGCATAGAATACATACGCCTTTGGAGAAGAACCATTGGAACGCTGCTTCAAATCAGGAGGAAACGCAGCTCATGACGGCAGCTTGGAGAAATTGGAAAGAATGGTTTTCAAATCGAAGTCAGAAGAGTGCTGTCGTGTGCGTCCCGATAGGGGCAAAACAGCCCAATGATATTGTCCTAATGCTCTCAAAACATTTGCCTCGATTGTGCAAAGGATTAGCGGCCTGCTATGTTGTGGAGATAAAGCGTGATGATTTTGAGATACTTCGATCACAACAGGAAAAAGCGGATAAGTTTCGTTCAGTTACAGTTTTCGCCCATCCAGACGATTTGTTCGAGAATTTTGCGGTAGACGTAGGACCGTCTTCAGAAACACCGGTCTTGCCTCCGGAGTGGTGGTCTAAATCGCCGCCTGAATCCAATATGATGGTAGCTCATGTCTGCCAAGGCTTCAGGATAATGACCACACTCCAATGGACCAAGATCTTTCCCAATTGGGTATCTTATCGAGCCAATATCGACGCATTCTTGGTGGGTGAGGACGATGATCTGCTGTGGGCGGGCGTCGCCAGGGCGATCATCGCCGCCGCTGCCAAGAGTCAAAAGCCGTCGGCGCTAAAAAACCGTATCCGGGCAATCTACTACGATAAGTTCGCTGAGCTATCAGAGAGAGGACGCCCGAAAGATGAAGTTCACATGATGCATTTTCAGGCTGCGATGGACAGCCTGGTTTCCAGCGACGAGGTACAGCGATGAACTTAATAACTTGGTTGAGCGTGACTTGTTTGGTTCCAGTGTTATTGTGCTGGAATTGGCTGCGACGAAAAAATAAAAGATTGGAACAACCGAATTCCTCGTTTGGTCCACCCGCAACGTCCTTGTCTGTTGCTCAGCGTCGAGCAATTGTGCGCGAATGTGTCGTTCAGCAACATCGGGCTTTCATGCTGGTCTGGTTCGCCGTTGCACTTGGAGTAATTCTGGCTGCAATTGTCGTAGGGTTTTTTATTGTGAGTAAGGAACACACAATCACCAGTCTAACTAGCCTGGGGGGGTTAGCGGGTGATTTTTCACTGGCCACGAGTGCACTGAAACTGTATCACAGCTCCAATCAGCAATTGGAGAGAGCTCTAGTCAATATTGAGGGGGGGCAAGACCTTCCATTAGCGCTATCGGCGAACCAAGGATCATAAGTGTGTTAGCACTGCGATGGGTGGTACGCACGGGTCATCCGGTAATCGCCGTGATCGGCGAGCACAATCTCTGAGCCCTACCACACGTGCCATGGGTGGCCAAGATTCTGGCAAACGTCTAAAAGGCAAGAGCCAACAGCCGCTCTTTCCCTTACGGATCTATCTGCACCACGTCAAACGCCTGGCCCACCACGTCCTTCTGGGTGACACCGGGACCGAGAGTATCTGTGTTGGTATCGAAGATATCGAGCTCATCGCCCTGGACCACGTAAATAATGTTGCGGCCGGAAATAGGCTGCAAGCCCGTTACGTCAAAGTTCTGGCGGAAGGATGATTCTGTAGGAAAGACGGCGGCGGACGAGCTGGTGTTGAAGATACTCAGGCAGCCGCGGACAGTGTTGGCCGCCGTGCCGGGCTCAACCGTGCATCGGAGGGCGCCAACGTAAACGCGGTTGTTGGCAAAGGATATCTTTTCGTGGTCGCCGTCGGTAATGGGGATTGGCGCTCCTGCGGTAAGAGCAGTGGCGTTAATCACCGTCAGCTCGCCGCAACGGGAAATCGGGCAGCCCGGGCCGGGACCGGTTGGCGCTGGGTTAGGCGTCCCTGCAACGTAAAGATTGGAGCCATTGATCAGCCCAACGGTCGCTCCCGGAACTGGAATCGGAGCGCTGAAAGTGGCTGTGGGATTTGTGAAGTCGGCAAAGACCACGCTGGCGGCAGTCCCACCGCATTCCGCGCCGCAGTTCAGGATGAAAGCCTGCGTCTCACTGCCATTGAATACGGCAGTAAAGGGCTGATCAAGGTGCGCTGCATCCGTAACGGCCTTGAACGCCGAAGTGGCGGTATCGACCACAAAAAACGTGCTGGTATTGGGTGGAACCTGGCCCTGAGGATCGGGGAAAACCAGCAGCTTGGTTCCTTTGGGACTCATCACCAGGCGGCGGGCATTGCCAATGCGCAGCACGGGACGCGCGACGCCGGTAGTGGTATCCACGGATTGAACAAAGCCAAAGTTGCGCATGGCGGCCCAGGCATTTTTGCCGTCGGGACTAATGGCGATGTCAAAAGGCTGGTCGCCGATGGGCGAAGGAAACGTTACAGCTTCAGTTGCGTTATCGATGACCGTGATCAGGCTGGTTGCACTGCTCATGACGATGGTTGTCCCACCGGCTGTCAGCATTTTAGTGGGAGAGCTAGCGCCCAGAACTTTGGTGCTGAAGACGTCTTTTTGCGCGTCCATCACGGTTACGGTGCCGGCGGCGGTGTTGGAAAGCAGCACCCGCTTTTTCAAACCGGTGGGCTTGGGTGTGTTGTTGCTGGTGCTGGAACCGCAGCCGGCTATCGCCAGGGCAAGACTTGCAATCAACAAGTGTGAAAGATAGCTGTTTCGCCGCATTCTTTATTAGACCGTTTCCTCTGGGAGCCGCGCCAAATGATGTTGAAATCGCGATTATAACAGAGCCACTTTCATGCCCTGAGAGCCTCCGCCCATGCGCTGATCGAGCATTTGCCGCCAACTGCGCGCTGGACAAGGATCTCCCCGGCAATCCAAAGAACGCACTGGAATGCGCTCCATGCAGGAAATCTTGCCACTCCCTGCCTGCGCATGGCATTGAACGAGCGGGCTAAGGTATTCTCATAATAACCATGGCGAACGATCTGCTAACCCGGTTGAAACAAGGCGCTGTACTTTGCGATGGCGCAATGGGCACCCTGCTCTATGCCAAAGGTGTGTTCATCAACAAGTGTTATGACGAGCTGAATCTTACCCAGCCGGACTTGATCCGCGGCATCCACCAGGAATACATGAATGCCGGGGCCGAGATGATTGAAACCAATACTTTTGGCGGCAACTCTTTTCGGCTGGGACGTTATGGTTTGGCTGACAAGGTAGAGGACATCAATCGCAAGGGCGCGGAGCTGGCGCGCGAGGCCGCAGACGCCTTCAACCTGAAGAAAGCCGCCAACGTTCTCGTCGCGGGATCGATAGGACCACTAGGCTTGCGCATTGAGCCGCTGGGCAAAACGTCGCGTGAGGAAGCTCGCGCTTCATTTCGTGAACAGATCACGGCGCTGGTGGCAGGCGGCGTCGATGTGCTCATGCTGGAGACGTTCGGCTATCTGGAAGAGCTGCATCAGGCGATTCTGGCCGCGCGTGAAGTTGCTCCGGAAAAGCTGCTGGTGGCGCAGGTCACTATTGACGAAGACGGCAACTGCCTGGATGGCGCCAGCCCTGAAACTTTTACCACCAAGCTGCATGAGTGGGGTCCGGACGTAATCGGCTGCAACTGCAGCGTTGGTCCGGTCGCAATGCTGGAAGCGATCGAGCGCATCCGCCGCCTTACGGACAAGCCGCTGGCCGCGCAACCCAACGCCGGAATCCCGCGCAGCATTGAAGGCCGCAATATCTACTTGTGCTCGCCGGAATATATGGCCAGCTATGCGCGCAAGTTTGTGAATGCCGGCGTAAATCTGGTAGGCGGATGCTGCGGAACAACGCCGGAGCACACCAGGTCAATGAAGTCGGCGCTGCGCATGGCCGATGCCAAAGGCAAGCCGGGAGGCTTTCAGGTAATCACTGAAGCCAAGCGCGAATCCAGCATTACGCCACCGCCACTGGCGCAGCGATCAAATCTCGGCAAAAAGCTGGCGGCCGGTGAGTTTGTAACGCTGGTTGAGATTGTTCCGCCCAAGGGAATCGACTTTCGCAAAGAAGTGGAAGGCGCCAAGTTTCTAAAAGCTGCCGGCATTGACGCCATCAATATCCCTGACAGTCCGCGCGCCTCTGCCCGCATGAGCAACATGGCTCTGTGCCTTCTGGTGCAGCAGCAGGCCGGGATAGAAACGGTCCTGCACTTTACCTGTCGTGATCGCAACGTGCTGAGCATGCAGTCTGAACTGCTGGGCGCTTACACCACCGGACTGCATAACCTGATCTGCATTACCGGCGATCCGCCCAAGCTGGGGAACTATCCTGACGCGACTGCGGTCTTTGACGTGGACGCAATCGGCCTGGTCAACATTGTTCACAACCTGAATCACGGCTTGGACGTAGGCGGCAATCCGATTGGCTCAGGAACAAAGTTCCTGATCGGCGTGGGAGCGAATCCAGGCATCGTGAACATTGACGAAGAAGTGCGCCGCTTTGAATATAAAGTTGAAGCCGGTGCAGACTACGCCGTGACGCAGCCGGTTTTTGACGTGGCGCTGCTGGAGCAGTTCCTGCGCCGCGTCGATCATCACCGCATCCCGGTGCTGGCTGGAATCTGGCCGCTTACCAGCGTGCGCAATGCTGAGTTCATGAAAAACGAGCTCCGCGTTTCCGTGCCGGACGCAATCCTTGACCGTATGGCACGCGCTCCAAACGCTGAAGCCGCCCGCGCTGAAGGAATCCTGATTGCGCGCGAAATGCTGCACAAAGTGCGCGATCTGGTGCAGGGTGCCCAAGTAGCTGCTCCGCTGGGACGCTACAGCTCAGCTATTGACGTGCTGGATGGAATCGCAGGATCTGCCACGGCTGCAGGTTAAACCGCTACTTTAAGACTTTGACGTATTCGTATAGTGGCATGCCAAAGAAGTTACTGATCCGGCCGGAAGGCTGAAATCCGTTTCTGCGGTAAAAGTTGATCGCTCGACGGAGAGGCTCGGTTGTATCCAAAGTGATCCGAATGCATCTCTGAGCGCGCAGCTCAGCTTCGGCAGTCTTCAGAAGTTGCTGAGCTACTCCTGAACCAAAGTATGAAGGGAGCACCGCCATTCCGCGCAGATGACCTTCCTCCGGGCTGACTAGATTGCATGCCACTGTACCGATGATCGCGCCACCGCTCCGGTCTTCGGCCACAAAGATCCTCATACTCTTCATGCGGAGCTTTATGGTTTCAGCGGAAAGTACGGTATCCAGAAAAGCTTCTGCTGTGTAGCTGCTCTGGTACGGCGCAAAGGCTTCTGCCAGACAGTTTAAGACTGATGGCACATCGGTCGCAACGGCTGGCCGGATAGTACAACGTGGTGCGGGTCTCATGTGGGTCCGAGCGATTCCAGCGGCATTTTAGATTGGATCCGAGGGGGATAGGGTTCGAGTTCTTTACTCGAAAAGGGCTGAATCGTTTTCATTTTTATTCCCAAAATGTGGAAAAAATATACGGAGCGGCTCCTGCTTATCGGGTTAGAATGTGCCATGGAGTTTCGGCTCTGTGCCTAAGTTTGAAGATTGCCTTCAGCGTCTTGAACAAATCGTCGATGAGCTGGAAAGAGGTAACGTTCCGCTTGAACATGCGTTGAAGCTCTTTGAAGAAGGCTTGAAGCACTCGTCTTCATGCCGTAAGGAACTGGAAGAGGCCGAAGGCAAGGTTGAGATTCTGCTTCGCCAGAACGGAAAGTTACAGCCTGAGCCCTATGAACCTGCGGAACGGGCCCAGACGGTCAAGAAATAGTTCCCCTATAGCCTGCGTAAGTCCAGCAGCATGAGAGTCCAAATCGAAAACAGCCGACGTGTTTTCGCATAGCCAATGAGGATGCCTTTCATGAAACCGCTGAGTGTAGTTGTCGCCCAAAGCAACAGCAAAACTGCGGAAATGTTGGAGAAGTCGCTCTATAACCATTTCCGCGTAGTGCATCTGGCCGGAGATGTGGATGAGTTGCGCCTGGCCATCCCCAGGTTCCGCGCTGATGTGGCGATTGTCGATCTTGAGTTGGCCGCGCTCAGTGACGTGCAGCAGCTCAAACGGGATTTTGTATCCACCACCATTGTGTGTACGCATCGCCTGGCCGATGAAACAATGTGGGCCAATGCGCTGGCTGCCGGCGCCATCGATTGTTGCTATGCCTCCGATGTGCGCGCCATTGTCCTGGCGGCCAGCCATACCAAGCCTGTTGCTCACGCGCACGCAGCCTGAAGAAATCTGTTGTACCCTCCTCCGTCTAAAGGGAGCATCCGAAAGATGCTCCCTTTTTTGTTATAGCGATCACCTCATGCGATGGCGATTCCTTCACCAAGATTGATTTTTCCCGGCAGATCAATTGGCTTAAATGGAAGCTGCAACAGTGTAATGTCCCTGATCTTGATCTCTCCGCGACCTTCACAGGAGCCGGTCTCTACAGACTTGATACGCGCCTCCTCGATTTTCAATCGGAGCGCTTTGAGAGTGATTTCCAGGGTGACATCGAAAAAGATCTTTTTTGTGAACTCCGCAAATTGAATCTCCACAAACGGATGCAGTTCAATGCTCATGCTATGGTCTGTTAGGTTCACCCGCTGCGCTGTCCCACCAGCTTTGCTTTGCTCGGCATACTCTGCCAGTGTGCCGTACTGGTTCCACGTGCTCGCCATTACATTCATCAAGTCCATATTCAGCAGCTGTGATATTCCATGGAAGATGTCTCCTTCAACGGAGCTCCATTGCAGCCCTTTGATCGCAGCCAGCGCTTTGCTTTTCATTGAAGACATCTCTTCCGCCTCAATGCCTATTGATAGGGCATGCCGGCAAAAACCTTCGTCGGGAAGTCCAAACAAGGTATTCAGTGTGATTCCTGAATCAGCCACGGCCAGCTCCTTTCTTATTTACGATCTTTTCCTGCGGCAACATTCTGCTGAACACGGGGCCGCGCACCCATCGCATCCGCGTAAGACATTTGGACTTCAATTGCTGCGGCTCCAGGATTTTCGCCTGTATCTGGCGGTTGCCTATCGATACTTTCACCTTCGGTGCTGCGGGATGGAGATCTTTCGCCTGACGCCCATTTTTCTGTCTATTTCGTTTGTGAACACGATACGCGACAGCCAGCGTACCCAAAACAACCACGACCAATAGAACGGCTTTGAGTACTGCCTGCCAAACCAGGGGTGCAGGATCGGGACCATTGGGGATTCGTACCGGCCTCTCCGGGGTTGCAGAGTTCTTGGGCGGGGGTGTCGGAGTGTGGATATGCCTTGGAGTAGGAGTGACAGCTGCTTGTGCTGGCTGCACCTGGATTTCAACAGGCTGGCTAGTAATCTTTAAATTGTTAAAAACAACAAACACCATGTAGTCGCCCGGCTCAGCGAACCTGTAATCGGCAACAGTATTCGGCCCGCTTTGCGGCTGATTCATCGCCTCCGAACCAGTTCGCTTCCAAAAAAAGGTATAGGTTACGGGCGAAGGCGTATCGACTCTCGTCCATGCAGGCGTCAATTCAGCCTCAAAATGCACTTCATCGTTTACTTGAGGCTTGATGCTGCTGGGCTTCAGCACAAGCCTGGGCTGGCCAACGGTGTAATCCACCTTGCTTCCCGGCGCCACCAGTTTGCCTGGCGCGATGGTCTGCGCGATCACAACACTGGTGCCCACTCCGTCATCTGTGACCTGGCCCGGCATGAGGTTGACATTCGCAAGTATTGCGGGGGCTGCCCGCCGGGACTGCCAACTCAGATCAGGGACCGTCATGAGCTTGATTTTGACCGCATTGTCCTGCGGCTGAATCCGCTCTTGCTGCATCTTGGTTTTTGGCGAAACGCTCTGGGGCTGGGGTGCCTGGGATGAAGACACTGGTGCGAGAACAATGCACGTCACGGCAGCGCCTATCCACGAAATTTTTCTTCGATCAATCAGCTTCCCACCCAACCTTATCTTTAATCCGGATCCTTGTAGCTGCAGCGCTCATTGCCAAACCGCGCAGCATCTCATATCGATTAGTGCAAATTCCGGGGTATTCGTTACATGGATTTTGCTCTTCGGCGATCCCCTATCTCCGGTGTTTTATACTCAAAGCTCATGCTGAATGAGATTCTTGCGCAAGGCCAGCGCACTATTGACGCTTCGCTGGAAAAGCTTTTGCCCGCCGCCACCCAACGGCCGGACTCCATCCATCAGGCGATGCGGCACAGTGTTTTTGCTGGAGGAAAACGCCTGCGCCCCATCCTGTGCCTTGAGGCCGCACGCATGATCGCCGGACGCCTGCCGGAAGGCGTTGAAGAACTGGGCAGCGCGCTGGAAATGCTGCATACGTATTCGCTCATTCACGACGATCTTCCTGCGCTCGATAATGACGATTTGCGCCGCGGCAAGCCGACCTGCCATGTGGTCTTTGGAGAAGCTCTGGCCATCCTCGCCGGCGACGCCCTTCAGACACAGGCGTATGAAGTTTTGGCGCGACTGAAGTGCCCGGCGGAAAATCGTGTAAGGATCATTGAAGAGATTGCTCGTAGCACTGGCACCGTGGACGGAATGATTGGCGGTCAAGTCAAAGACCTTGAAGCCGAGCGCCAGCGTCCTGACGCTGCCACTTTGGAATACATCCATCGTTCCAAAACCGGAGCGCTCATCACCGCCAGTCTGGTGAGCGGAGGAATTTACGCCAACGGCTCGCTCGCTGAAATCCAACGCCTGCGCGACTTTGGACGCTCGATTGGATTGGCATTCCAAATCGTCGACGATGTGCTCGATGTCACTCAATCTTCAGAGCAACTGGGTAAGACCGCGGGCAAGGACACGGCTTCAGAAAAAGCGACGTATCCTTCGCTTTTTGGGATCGATGAATCCTTGCGCCGGGCTGACTCGCTGGTCTCTTCCGGATGTAGCGCGCTCGATTCATTTGCCCAGCGGGCCCAAACGCTAAAAGACCTTGCCCACTTTCTGGTGCAACGCAAGAATTAGCCGAATCTAATACGGCATCTGGGACGAAGTGAAAAGTACTTCATTCCCCTGCACCCGCGTGTTAGTATTCCCTCGCATATTTGTCCCTATGGAACATGTGTGTAATATTCACCCACTACCGGCGGCACGCGCCGCCGCATTGATGCTCCACAAGAAACAATCTGTTTTGTATTGTTGTACGTACTTCAAAGGACGGCTGATCGGGAGTGATTAAGGGCCCTGTACAAGCGGCCTGGACAACGCTTTCGACAGAGATTTAAAAAACTCGGAAGGGAGATTTACCAAATGACGAAATCAGTACGTTTACTGCTTATGGGTGCCGCTCTTACAGGATTTATGGCCGGACAAAGCGCTTTTGCTCAGGCCGCCGGCGGCGATAAAGACTCAACCGCCAAGTCCGACAGCGGAAAAAAGGCCACTAAGTCAAAGAAAGATAAGCATGCCTGCAAGGGTATGAACTCCTGCAAAGGCAAAGGCGGCTGCGGATCCACCAAAGGCAAGAACGATTGCAAAGGTAAAGGCGAATGCCGGACAGATGGCAAGCCCATGGAAAAAGAGGGCGACAAGAAATAGCTTCAGGTCCTCTCATTTGAAGAGGACCGGTGGAACGCCGCTGGTCCTCTATTTTCAAAATATTTCAGGAATCCCCTCTCTCTTATCAGCTTTATGCCCGCAAATCGCTTCAACGGATACAAAGACTTCGGCGTAGGAATCGGGCTCCGCATTCCTCATTACAACCATATTTTCGAAAAAAAGCCGGTTGTCGACTGGTTTGAAATCATCTCTGAAAATTACATGGTTGAAGGTGGCCGCCAGCTTCAGGTGCTTGACCAGATTCTGGAACGCTACCGCGTGGTGCAACACGGCGTCTCCATGTATTTTGGCTCGGCTGAACCCCTGAACCGCGAGCACCTGCGCCGGCTGAAAAAACTCGTCCGCCGCACCAACACGCCTTGGCTTACGGACCATCTCTGCTGGGGCAGCGTGGACGGACGCTATTCCCATGACCTGCTGCCAATGCCTTACACCTTTGAGGCGGCCAAGCGCACGGCGCAAAAAGTGCGGGAGGCTCGCGATTTTCTGGAAGTGCCTATCGCCGTGGAAAACGTAAGCAGTTATGCCGAATACCACGTATCGGAAATGACGGAATGGGAGTTTCTCAATGAAGTGGTGGAACAAGCCGACTGCGGCATCCTGCTTGACGTCAACAATATTTACGTTTCATCCCGCAATCATAGTTTCGATCCGTTTGAGTATCTGCGCAGTGTGCCTGCGGAGCGCGTCGCCCAGATTCACATAGCCGGACACTCCAACTACGAAAAATATATTCTGGACACGCACGACCATCCGGTTCTCGATCCCGTGTGGCAGCTTTACGCCAAGGCAATTGAAATGGTTGGGCCCACCGCAACTCTGCTGGAGTGGGACGATCACATCCCGTCTTTCGATGAAGTTCATAAAGAAGCATTGAAAGCGAAACAATACATCCCAGCCAGTGCAGCGGTGGCATCATGAGCCACGCCCCTATGAATCCGGGTCCTATGGACTTAGAACAGTTACAGCGCGCCGTCTTTGACGTAGTGCGGCAGCCGCTTACAGAAGATGAGCGCATGCGTGAGCAAACGCTCGATGGCCGGTCGACAAAAGCGATTGCGGAAGAGATCGTAAAACCCAATGACCGGTTGACCTCAGTCGAGCGCCTGGAAATCTATAACCGTGTTTACTGGTTCCGGCTTTTATCGTCCCTCGCAGACGATTTTCCCGGGCTGCGTGCCGTCATTGGACAGGAAGCCTTTGACAAGGTTCTTCTCGGCTATCTCACCGAGATGCCATCGGTTTCATACACGCTGCGCGATCTCGGTTCTCGGCTTGAACCCTGGTTACGTGCGCATCCTGAGTTGATTTCTAGCAATGAGCGCATGGCGCTGGACATGGTGCGGCTGGAATGGGCCGACATCGAAGCCTTTGACGCCGCTGAGTACCCCATTCTCAGCCAGGCCGAACTGGCCAGCCTGGGCGAAGATCCTGTGTTCCATCTGCAGCCATATCTTCAACTGCTCGATCTCGCTTATCCGGTGGACGAACTTCTGCTGAAGGTACGCGAAACTGAAGACCCGGAAACCGACATCTCCAGCAACGTGGTCATGATGGACCATTCCGATTCCGCACCGCGCAAGCAACTACCTTTGCCCAGGGGCAAAAAAGTATTCCTTGCCGTCCATCGCCAGGAGAACATCGTCTATTTCAAGCACTTAAAGCCGGAGGGCTTTGCTTTGCTGCGCGCTTTGCAGCAGGGTCAACCGCTCTCACAAGCAATTGAAACGTCGGTCAACTGGTCAGGGAAAAAACTGGAGCGCGTGATGGAGCAGTTGCATGACTGGTTCGCTAACTGGTCGCAGCTTGGCTGGTTCTGCCGTCCGCCGGAAAAAGAAGCTCAACCATGAATGCCTTAATGCAAAAAGCGGAAGTAGCTTACGGCTGGTTTCTTAGGGCCGCCAACTCCCTGCAATCACCTTTTCTGCTCCTGATTCGTGTTTATTGGGGATGGCTCTTCCTCCAGAGCGGCATTGGCAAGTTCGGACATATCGATAAAGTCGTCAGCTTCTTTACCGACCTGGGCATTCCAGCGCCAACCTTGAACGCTTATTTCAATGCCTCTCTTGAAACCGTTGGCGGCATTCTGTTGATTCTCGGGTTGGCGTCGCGGCTCATCTCCGTCCCTTTGCTCATCAATATGATCGTGGCCTATATCACTGCAGACCGGGAAGCGTTTACTTCTTTCTTCTCCGAATCGGGAAAGTTTTTCAGCGCGGACCCATTTCCATTTCTGCTGGTATCGCTGCTGATTTTGATATTCGGCCCAGGCAAGTTCTCCGTCGATACGCTTGTTCTTGCCTACCGCAAGAAACATCCTCCGACAGCCGCGGCTGCTGCATCCAACTGAAGCAGATGGTACTCTGTTCTCCATGGGATTTCGCCGTCTCAGTCTGATTTTTTCGATGGCTGCGGTCGCTCTTCTGGCGCTCCCGCTAAAAACCTTTCCAGCACAAGAGAACACTGCCGATGCTGCAACGCTGAAAATTTCCGGCGCCACAATTGACGTGACGCTGCCTGATGGCCCCATGAAGCTTTCCCGCGACGAGTTGCTGGGCTGGGTAAAAAACTGTGCTTCCACCGTCGCCGATTACTACGGGCACTTCCCTGTTCCGCACCTCACGCTGAAAATGCGCAGCACGTCCGGTTCCGGCATACGCCACGGAGTCACATATTCCAAAGATGGCGGACTGATTTTGATCAGCGTCGGCACCGATACCGACATCGCAGCCACCAAAGAAGACTGGGTGCTCGTCCATGAAATGATCCATCTGGCGTTTCCTTCCATGGAAGACGATCAGCATTGGATTGAAGAAGGTATATCAACCTATGTTGAGCCCGTGGCCCGCGTGCGCGAAGGCGGCATGCAAGTGAAGGAGATGTGGGGAACATTTGTCCGCGACATGCCCAAAGGCGAACCGCAGCCGGGTGACCACGGCCTCGATAACACGCATACATGGGGACGCACCTACTGGGGCGGGGCAATCTTCTGCCTGCTCGCCGATGTGCAAATCCGCGAGCGCACCAAAAACCGCAAGGGATTGGAAGACGCATTGCGCGGCATCAACCGCGGCGGTGGCAACATCAGCGAAGATTGGGACATCGACAAAGCTCTGGCGATGGGCGACAAAGCCACCGGTACTACCGTGCTGCGCGATCTTTACGACCAGATGCGCGACAAACCAGCGCCCGTCGATCTGGACGAGATATGGAAGAAACTCGGCATCGCCATGAATGACGGCGTAATCGCGTTCAATGACAAAGCGCCGGAAGCAAACATCCGCAAGGCCATTACAGCTCCTTTAGCTGCTTCAGCCAAGTCACAATAGCATCGAAAAACCTCACCACAGATGAACACGGATTGAACTGATTACAAAACTCAAATCACAGACTGAAATTGACTTTTCCCGATCCGTGTAAATCCGTGTTATCCGTGTGATCAGCGGTAAGCCTTTTGCTTTTTTCGATTTCAGCGATGACGTGCGATGTCGGCAATTACGGCGATCAGTAATGAAACTTGTACCTCACCTGCACAACCACCATTCTGGGATCGCTCACGTGCGAGCCCCCGAACGTATTGCTCAGATCGATGAAGTAGCGCTTATCTGTAATATTTGTCGCCGTAATCTTGGCTGACCAGTTCTCGCCGAAGGAACGTCCCAGCGCTAGATCGGCTGTCGCGTAGCTGGGCAGATGGCCCGGCCCATCGCCATTCAGAAAGCCGGAACCCGCGGAAACATTGCCGGAAAGCCAGCTCTTATACGGCAGCGTGGCGGTGAATCCCGTGCTCAAAGTATGCCGCTGGTCGTGGTCCAGAAAGAAGAAGCCTTCAGCGGGAGGAGCAAAATCGGTCAACCCGCCGGTGATCGCTCCTGATCCTTCCACCGACTGATGCGAATATGCCAGGTGCAGATCGATTTTCTTGAACAGCTTGGGTGAGCGCACCGTGGCTTCATAACCTACAATTCGCACGCTCTGAATCGTGAGCGGGATAAACAGGTTGGAATTCCCGATGGCGTCATGATCAAAGAAGTTATGCGCGCCGGTGCGGAAGCGATCGAAGTCTAACGTCCAGCCGCGGACCGGGATGGTCAAGCCGATCTCGTTCTGCTCGTCCCGCTCTCCACGCAGCGGTAAAAATCCGGTTGCGGGATCGACTGCGGCCAGTATGTCATTGGAAACCGTATCGAGGGGCGGAGCCTGATAGTAACGGCTGTAAGCGCCACGCAGCACCCAATGCAGGCGCGGAATTTCTATGGCCACTCCCAGGCGCGGACTGGCTGCCGTTTCGGTCAGCAGGCCGGCAAAATGCGTGATGCGAACGCCGGCATTCAACGCCAGCCACGACGTGGCCTTGTATTGGTCTTCCACCCACATGGATTCGAGCTGCGCGCCGGCCCTGCGCCGGGTTGGCGGCACATTCACGGGCGTCAGCGTCGGCGGATCTGTGCTGTCGTCCACATTATTGCCAAACAGGCCGATCAGCGTGTTGTCATGCTGATAAAAACCATAGGCCCCCAGCTTCGCGTTGTGACGTCCCTTCACCACGCTCAGTGCCGCTTGCCCGCCCACATAGGACGAAGCGCGATTGTCGGTGGTGACCAGCCGCTGGTCCGGCGCGCCAAGGCCTTCAAAAGCGGCGCGATTAAAGTGGTATGAAGGCGATAGAGTGAACAGAATGCCGGAGCCTACCGTGTGTACCCAGGAAAAATTGCCGAAGATGTCCTGCTCGCGGTCACGATCTCGCACGCCCGCAGCCTGCAAATCGGGATCGTTCGGCACCTGGAAATAGTCGATCCGCGCCGAGCCCACAAAACGAAACTGGTCATTCGGCGTGGCATTGAAAATCAGCGAGGTAAATGCCCCTCCTCCAGCCAACTGGTTGTGCAGGTTCGAGGTGGTTGGAGTTTCCAGGCCATGATCGCTGCGGTTGCCGTTCAAGCTGAAGTAATAAGCGGCGCGATCATTGTGGTCGCCGAAACTGAGTTGGTTATCCGTGGTGTTGTAATTGCCGTAGCTCGTGACCAGCTCGCCCTGGCGGGAGCGCTCAAAACCGGAGCGGGTAATCACGTTGAAGACCCCATAGGTGCGGTCGCCCGATTCGGCGGAAAAGCTACCGCGCTGCACCTCCATGTAATCAACGTCCTTGGGATCGAATTGCGGTCCCACATTAGTCGCGATATTTGTATTGGGCACCGGCACTCCGTCAATCGCCCAGGTCACCTGGTGTCCACCGCGCACATGGAGCTGATCATGCACTATGGCCGCCCCAGGAACGTAATCCGTAATCATTGACATGGAATTCGTGCGGTCAGCCCCGGGTGTTTGGGCAATGTCACTTCGGTTAACCAGTGTTTGCGGCGTTGATGAAGTAGGATTCACCGTTTCCGGCGCTCCGGATACTTCCACGGTTTCCTGGTGCTGTGCCACAGCCAGCGCAAAATGCAGTTCCTGCACATTGCCGGAAGTTACTGTTACAGATTGCTGCGCTCCGCTGAATCCGGCGGAGATGATCTTGACGTCATACTCGCCCACCGGAACGTTGGACAGCAACGCCATTCCTTCTTCATTTGTCGTGCCTGAAGTTTTGAAATCCGACGTGCGGCTCTGCACTTCCACCTGGGCCCCTTGTACCGGCCGGTGCTGCGGGTCATGCACAATGGCCTTCACTGTCCCGAATACTGAAGCTATAGCCGGCAGACACGAGAGCAGCGCCAGCGAAACTATGATCGCGATAGATCGTTTTGACATTTTTTGATTTCCCCAGAAGAACCCTTCGTCAGGGTTCCCGTTTTCCTTGTCAGACAGCAGACCGGCATAACTCCTGAGCAAAAATATCTGCAAAGAAGTTGGAACAGCCGGAACTATGGCCGCTTTTGGGGGCAAGCTTTGAGCAGAGACAATGCACAAACATGCCGAGAAAAACTCAGCTATTACTTCTCTGCTTTGGGCTGTGCCTTAGAGGAGGGGAGGACCGCGATCAGTGTGGGATGAAAAACCGGCAACGGTGAACATCACCGCAACAAACTGGATCTTGCGGTCGCTCACTGCCGGTGGGGGAAGATCAGGATGAGTGGAAACTGTTGCTCCGCTCCGCAGATGTCCGGGAGTGCAGCAATCCATGGGACACTTAGCGTCATCAGGGGCTGCAGAAAATCCGCTGTTTGACTCTGGCGCGGAAGCGTGGTGATGATGCTGGTGCATCGGGCGATCACAGTGATCCACTGCCACGGCATGGCAGGAAACGGCCTTGCCTGTTCCAGTGCATGCCGCCGCCATGATCGGCTGAAGCATGGATGAAAACAAAGCAACAATCACCGTCACCGTAATGGATAAAGATCGCCGCATCCTACAGAGCACTATACCTTTATTTTCATTATGAAAGCAATCGGATTCAGAGTTGCTACATTACCAAAGTCGTTAGACTTTTTAATCTTTATTCGAGCAATCGCCACCATTTTCATCTCCATTTTTCAGCAACTCTGGTTTACTCTGTGCTGGAATGAAAATCACTATGCTTGCCCTATTGTTATTTTTAGTCGGATGCGGCGGTGCAATTCACCAGCCACAGCCAACTCAACCCCCCGTGGTCTTCTTTGGCGACTCCATCTTTGGCGCCTGGGACCTTGAGGGTTATTTCCCCGGCAAAGCCTATGTGAATGGCGGAATGTTCGGCTATCGCACTGACCAGCTAAAAACCATTCTTCCGGATGTCCTTTCAGGAAACAGCATATGTCACGGGCTGGATGGTAACTCAACTTTCCCGCTGACTTGCGCTCCCATGACGCCGCCAAGAACCATCGTTATCATGGCTGGATGGAATAATTTTTTTCAGGGCAATTCCGGCAACCCCAGTGATGACCTGCAAAGTATGGCGGCCACGGCCAACGCAAAAGGCGTTAAGGTAATCATCTGCACTCTCTATGCCTACGATCCCGCGCACCCCGCTCCGTGGATGGTTCCATCCGGCAACGCGCCTGTTACTTTCTATGACATGTGGCGTACTCCGTTGAATAACAACATCGGCCGGATGCATGGAGTCACTTTCGTGGATTTCTCTACGCTCTTCGCTGGCCACTCCGAATACACAGTTGATGGCATACATCCCAGTGATACTGGCTATGCGCAGATGCGCGATCTAATCAATCAAACTCTGTAGAGCAGCATTCGCCATGGACGGTGGCTGCGTCCAGTCATCTGGCGCTACTGCGTGTTCCGACGGTTATACCTTTGCATTGCACGTCCGCCGCACATCTATAGAGACTGCTGGCATGTATCGGTTACAACAAAAGACCAGAACTTCAGGCACGAGCTCGGCGTTTTCCCAGGTAAAAATAGACAGCGGGCGTAACGATCAAAGAGAGCACCATCGAGACCAGGATCCCCCCGATCACGGCAATTGCCAGCGGTTGCAGCATTTCTGATCCGGCGCCCAAGGCAAATGCCAGCGGCAACATCCCCGCCATGGTCGCCAGCGCGGTCATAAAGATCGGACGCAAACGGCGGCGCCCTGCCTGCACCATAGCTTCTTCTGGTTCAAAGTTTGCACGCGCAAATTTCTGGTTCGCGTCCAGCAGCAAAATGCCATTCTTGGCCACAATGCCAATGACCATGATCATCCCCATCAATGACGCCAAGTTTACGGTTTTGCCCGTAACCAGCAACGCCAGAAAAACGCCGGAGATGGAAAGCAATGCAGAACTCAAAATTGCAACTGGAGCTGAAAAGTTACGAAATTCAAACAACAACACGGTGAACACCAAAACAATCGCTAATACCAACACCACGGCCATGTCATGAAAATCTTTCTGCTGCTGCGCGTAAAGACCGCCATACGTGACCCTGATAGAAGACGGCAGATGCAAGCCCGCGACAACTTTCTGCACCTTCGCTACACCCGTGCCCAGGCTCATGCCTTCTAGTCGCGCAGTCACCTCAACTAATCTTTGCAGGTTCTCCCGTGTAATTTCGGTTTGTCCTGGGAGTTCATTGATCTGCGCCAGAGAACCCAGCGTAGCTGTCCTGCCAAGAGAACTGACCAGCAGAGTGTTGCTCATCGCGTCCATCGATGCACGGTTCTGTTCAGGAAAACGCACTCGTATGTTGTAGGCGCGATTATTAGCGATGAGAGGATTTGCCGCGGTTGCTCCCAGTAATACCGCAGTGGCGTCAGTGGAGACTTCTTCCGCGGTAAATCCCGCTTTGGCCGCCACCGTGGGATTCACCCTGAACTCCGTTGCCGGACCACTCATCGTGTTCTCAATGCCATTCTTCAGGTCCACTACGCCGTGAATTTTCTCAATAGCATCGGCCACGCGCGGCGCCTGCTCTTCCAGAAGTTTTGCGTCTTCAGAGAACAATTTGATCACCACCGGTTCCGGCGCGCCGGTCAGATCGCCAATCATGTCCTGCAAGAGCTGCTTTAAGTCGACATCTACGGCAGGCTCTTCTTTCTTGATTGTGGCGCGCACGTCAGACATGATGTCATCAATCGCGCGGCTTCTTTTGGCTTTCAATTTCACTGAGATGTCACCGCTGTTTGCTTCGGTCACTGCCGCCAACCCAAGTTGGATCCCGGTGCGTCGTGATGTGCTTTCAACTTCCGGCGTGTCGCGCAGGATCTCCTCCACGTGGGAAATCATGCGGTCAGTTTCCTGCAGTGACGTTCCGGGAGGCGTAAGGTAATCAACAATGAAGCCGCCTTCATCCATTTCCGGAAGCAAATCTGAGCCGAGAAAGAAGTAGCAGCCGCCAGAGATTGCAACAAGCACGGCAGCGCCAATCAAAAGCCAGCGCGGATGCTCCAGCGCGCGACGCAGCCAACGCTCATAGAATTCGATTACGCGACCGAAGAAGCCTTTCATGGAAGCTTCTTCGGCGGCCATCAGGTTACGTATCTCCTGGTCGACGTCTCCATTGTCGGCGGCAGGAGCTTCAACAGTTGTTTTGCGTCGCAGCAGAAAAAGACTGAGCGTTGGAGTCCAGGTGAGTGCCAGTAGTAGTGAAGTAAGCAGCGCCGCGCACATGGTCACTGCCAGCGCGCGGAAAAACGCACCATTTACGCCCGTCATTGTAATCAGCGGCAGAAAAACCACGATCGGAGTCAGCGTGGAACCAATCAGCGGAACAGTAATCTCAGACAACGCACTGCTGATGGCTTCCACTCTTCCCTGCCCGGCATCGCGATGCAGCACAATGTTTTCTACCACCACAATTGCATCGTCAATCACCAAGCCCACTGCCGCCGCAAGACCGCCGAGCGTCATCAGATTAAAACTTTGGCCCAAGAGCTTAAGCACAATAAAGGTGATAAAGATCGTGACTGGAATCACTAATCCGGCAACAATCGAACTGCCCCAGTCATGCAGGAAGACGATCAACACAATCGCGGAGAGAATCAGCCCCAGGAAAATTGCATCGCGTACGCTCTTGATAGAGTCTTGCACAATTCCCGACTGATCATAAAAAGGTGTGAGATGGATTCCCGGCGGAAGGGTGCCGCGGATGCGGTTAATTTCGTCATGAACCTCATTCGCGACCTCAACGGTGTTGCTGTCCGGCTGACGATTGATGTTTAGCAGCACAGCGGACTTTCCATCTGCCCGGACAATTGTGTAAAGCGGCTTGACCGACTGCTGGACCGTCGCCACGTCCCCAATGCGCACCGGAAGCCCCGCAGGCGTGCTCTTGACAACGGTATTCGCCAGATCGTCAGCGTTGCGCGCCTGCCCGCTTACCAATCCCAGAACAAGCTGGTGGTTGCGTTCGAACAGCCCGGGAGAGTCCACTAGGTTTGTGGCTTTCACAGCATTCAAAATGTCAGTTACGGTCACAGCTGTCGCCAGTAAGCGGGCCGGGCTGGGCGTGATCTGAAATTCCGGCTCCTGTCCGCCCTGAACAACCACTGTGGCCACGCCTGTCATACGGTTCAGCCGCGGACCAATGTCATACGTCGCCATTTCCCACAGCCGATTTTGCGGTACAGAATCTGAAGTAAGGCTGTAGCCAATAATGGGAAAAGAAGCGAAGGTCAGCCGGTGGCTCTCGATTTTTGCAGTCGGCGGCAGCTCCGTTGCCACTTTGGAGAGCGCGGAATCCACAAGCTGCAGTGTTTGAAACATATCGACTTGCCAGTTGAAAAACAAATCAATTTCGGCCGAGCCCCGGCTGGTAATGGAACGCACCGTCTCAAGGCCTTGAACGCTATTTACGGCTTGCTCGACGGGCCGTGTGATCGTGACCATCATTTGATCAATGGGCATCACGCCGTTATCAATGCCAATTACGATGCGGGGAAAATCCGTGGAAGGAAAAACAGAAACAGGAATGTTGAACGCCTGGTACGCGCCCGCCAGCGCCACCACAATAAGAAGAAAGATGACGGAGCTGGAATTATTCGCGAACCACTGCCGCTTAGGCGGCGCTACCGCCTTCTCACCAACATGGTTTGTAATCTTGGGTTCATCCGCCATCTAGACTTAATCCTTTGAGCCGCCGTTCTTGCTATTGGCTTTGGGTTGCGCGGATTTTTTGCTGCTGGCATCTGGTTTTGCTTTAGCGTCATTGCCGGCAGATGGCGTGCCCTTTCCCGATTTAGCATCGTCGGGCTTGGCTGCATCGCCGGCGGCCTTGCCTGACTTTTCGTCATCATCTTTGTCTTTATCTTTGGCGTCGCCGGTGGCTTCGGTCTCCGGCTTTTCGATTTTGACTTTCGTCTTGTCGGGCAGCCCGTACGCTCCTTCAGTCACCACCACTTCTCCGGGCTTGAGACCGGAGACAATCTGCACTTGCTGGCCGGTCGCAATGCCTGTTTTCACGTCACGGCTGCTGGCCTGGTTTTGTGAATCCACGACCATCACCTGAGCTGCGTCGCCTTTGGCATTGAGCAGAGCCGCAGCGGGGACCACCAATGCGCCTTTGATGGTTTGCGCGGTAATAGCAATCTGCGCCGTGGTGCCAGGACGCAGGAGCTGGTCCGGATTCGGCGCCTGCACCCAGACTTCCACCGTGGTGCTGTTGGGATCAAGCGCTGGGCTGATGAGAGACACCTTACCGTCAATCGTCTTCTCCAGTCCGGCCAGAGAAATGGTGGCCGCGTCGCCCTTGTGCAGTTGCAACGCGTCGCTCTGGGGAATGTGCGCTTTCGCGATGACCTGCGAGATGTCCATTACCGTGAGCAAAGGCGTGGCGGTAGAGGCCATTTCACCGGGGTAAAGCGGGCGGTCAGTGATGAAACCGGCAATCGGACTGCGCACTTCAGAATAGCTGAGCTGCGCTTCAGAATTCAACAGCTTCCCTTTTGCCGACGTCAACTGACCGTTGGCCGTCCTAATAGCGCCCTGCTTGCCCACCGCGTTCAATCCATCGAGATGTTTTTTTGCGATGTTGTAAGCGCTCTTGGCCTGGGCCAGGGATACGGCGGCGGCATCAAGATCTTTGCGTGGCAGTGCGCCCTGCTTAAAGAGGTCCAAGCGGCTGTTGTAGAGCTTTTCCTGCGCATCCAGTTCCTGCTGCGCTGTTTGCACGTCCAGCTCGGCTTTTGCGTTCTCTTCCGGCAGAGTCGCGCCCAGGCTGGTACTGTACGCAGCTTCAGCCTGTTCGTATGCGCCCTTATTATCCAGCGCGGCAGCAGAAAGATCGCGATTTTCCAGCGTTGCCAGAAGCTGTCCCTGGCGCACTTTCTGTCCGCGTATGACATAAAACTTTTTTACCGGCGCGCTGATCTTGGGGGTGATTGCTGATTGCGCCACAGGAAAGATGATGCCTTCAGTGTTCACCACACGCGATATATCGGCGGTGGCGGCCGGTGCGGCTTGAACGCTCGCCTCTGGCGCTTCTTCTTTTTCACCCTTGCCGCAGCCTGCAATGACCAGAGAAATAGCCATTGCCAGTGCGACGAGCGAGATTACGCGGCCAGCGCTACGCTTCTGTGTATCCATAGACCTGAGATTCACATTGTACCTGTTAGAGTTTGCAGATTCGCTACGGCGGTGCGCGCACGGACCTCACCATCACTGAAGGCATTACGCGCCTGTGTAAGCGTATTCTGCGCGTCCACCACCTCCAAGACGGTGGATTCCCCGCCCTGGTAGCGCAGAATCGTCAGCCGCAAGCTTTCCGCGGCAAGGTCGGCTGAGCTCTTCAGCAATTCCAGTTCGGCATGCGCAGCCTCTGCTTCGGCATACAGCTCTCGCATATCCGCCTGCAACTTGCGCTGGGCCATGGTGAGTTCACGCTGTGCCTGCTTGCGCCTCAGGTTGGCTTGCACAATTTTGCTGCTGGTCGCGCCCCAATTCCATATGGGAATATTCAACGTTGCCGCCACGGAATAGCCGAGGTTGCGTGTTCCGTCGGGCTCGTGCGCGGCAAAATGCGGAGCATCAATGCCGTAAAAATAATCAAGCGTGAGCGTGGGAAGGTATGCGCTCTGGGCAGACGCTACTTCGAATTTGGCGGCTTGGAAACTTGCCGCGGACGCGCGAACATCCGGATTCCGGGCCTGCGCAGTCTTCACAAATTCATCAAAGCTTACCAGCGGTGGCGCAAGCTGAGCATCATCGACAACAGTAAAATTCAAGTTGAAGTCGGGAAAGAGGAGCACTGCCAGATCCAGCCTACTTTTGTCCATCGCAAGCTGGGCTTCGCGCAGATCACGCTGGCGATCGTTGTACTGAATCTGCGCCTTGATTACGTCGGCATGCGCCACTTCACCGCCGTTTTCCAGCTTCTGACTCAGCGCGAGAAACTGCTGCGCTTCAGATGCGGCCCGTTGCACATTGGCATACTTGCGCTGCGCGGCAATGAGTCCGTAATAACCCTGAACGACTGCCACCACTAGGCCGCGCTTGGCGACTTCCGCCTTGGCTCGCGCTACCGCTTCCAGCGCCCGCGCACGCCGGTAGTCAGCGTAGTTGGTATACCCAATTACCTGATGAATATCGCCCTGGCTCATGTACTCATGCACTGTGTTGTTGGCAATGAATACGCCGGAGGGCGTGCCGTTTGGCTGGGTATAAATGAATTCATTGTTGTAGTTCACGCTGGGCAGCAATCCGGCGCGCGCCTGCACCTTGTCCTCATGCGCGATTCCCTGGTCAGTAAGCGCGGCCTGGAACTGGACGCTGTTGCTGCGGGCACGAGTCAATGCGTCCTGCAACGTGAGCGTTAGCGGCGCCTGCGTGGAACTGGCGGGTTGCGCTTCCTGAGCAATGCATTTCACAAAAAACAACGTAACGATAAGGAAGAGCGTTGCGCGGGTGATAAGTTTTGTGGCAGACAAAGATGACCTCCTGCTAGCGCCAACAGTATACGTTTCACAAACTCCGGATAGAACTCTGCTCAGCAGCAAGAAGCGTAATCGATACTGTAGAATTGAGTTTCCTAGCTGTTGATCAGAGCTGTCGCATGGGCATTCGTTCGATGGTCCAATTTGCCGTGAGAGTTGCCGCATTCGTGGCGGTGGCAGCGCTTTTGCTGCAAGCTTCCTGCACGATTGGCACTACGACACGCACGAACGCCCAGGCTGAGACGCAAGGCGAATCCGGATGCCATGAATCCTCGCCGCCCACCCAGAACGCTCCTGATTCCAGCCACATCTGCTGTAGCGGGGACCATTCTCCTGACGCGCTTCTGAGCGCCACTGCCACATCTGCGCCGCTAGTGCTGGATGGAGCTTTTTTAAGTCTAACTTCAGCTCTGCCTTCTTTCGCGATTACCTCTACCGACTTCCCGTCCTCGTTTTCTCCGCCACACAGACCGCTCTCCCTTCGTATCTGATTCTTAGTTTTTGTAATGTACATCGATGTATCCACTTTGATGTGGGCGTCGGCTATTTAACTTTTTGCAGGACTCACGAAAACCGGCAAGGATCGAAATGAAGCGTTCGTTTTTATCTGTCTTAATTATTTTGTTCATTCTATTTTCGGCTACAGCTTTCGCGCAGAGCCCGCAGACATCGGCGCACCGGCACAGCGCCAATCCAACTCCAACGCCGATGCCGGATGACGCCATGCAAGATATGCCGGGCATGCAGCATGGCTCGACCCACGAGCAGCCAATCACGTTTATCGACGAAATTCTGCACCACTCCACGGCAGGCACGTCAGCCCAGCCAAACTCAACCGTCGAGCCCATGATCATGCGCGCCCGTGGCAAATGGATGTTTATGTTTCACGGCGTGGCATTTTTAAGTGCCTTACAACAAAGTGGCCCGCGCGGTTATGACAAAATCTTTTCCACTAACTGGTTCATGCCGATGGCGCAGCGCCAGATTGGCCGAGGCGAGCTTACTTTGCGTACCATGCTCAGCATGGAACCGGCAACTGTCACGCAGCGCTTCTATCCTCTGCTTTTCCAGCAGGGAGAAACCGCATTTGGAAAGCCGATCAATGACGGCCAGCATCCACATGACTTCGTCATGGAATTGGCAGCGCTGTATGATTTGCGGCTCGGCGAAAATGCGCTGCTATCTTTTTATGCTGCGCCGGTCGGCGATCCTGCCATGGGCCCAAGCGCCTACGCGCATCGCGCTTCTGCTTCAGAGAATCCGGTAGCAACGCTGGGACATCACCTGCAAGACTCCACGCACATCGCCGATAACGTTGTTACCGGTGGCCTGGCTTATAAAAATGCCCGCATTGAGTTCTCAGGCTTCCATGGTCGTGAGCCTAATGAGTTTCGCTGGGACATCGATTCAGGCGCGATCGATTCATGGTCAACGCGCCTCACCGTGCAGCCGTGCGAGAATTGGAGCGCGCAATATTCTTTTGCCCATCTTGCCAGTCCAGAGCAATTGCATCCGGAGGACGACGTTCAACGCATGACAGCCTCCGTGAGCTACAACCGGCCATTCACGAAAGGAAGTTGGGCTTCCACGCTGTTATGGGGCCGCAATCGCGCGTTGCAGAGCGGGCAGATCGCTAACGGCTACCTGGCGGAATCTACTTTGCAATTTGCCGAGCACAACCACGTGTGGACACGAATCGAAAGCGCCGACCGCAGCAGCGAGTTGCTGCTGGGCAAGCAGGCGGAACCGCCAGACTTCGATGAGCACTTCCTTGCCCGCATACAGGCTTACACCGCGGGATATGACCGCGACTTCCCAATGATCCCAGGCATTTCAACCGCTGTTGGCGCTCAGGTTACGTTCTACGGCAAGCCTGATTTTCTAACGCCTATTTACTCGCGACATCCTGTGGGAGTTATATTGTTCTTACGGGTGCGCCCCAAAGGCAATGCGCATTCCCATTGAGGACCCGAACAATGAAAACATCTCGCCGTGATTTTCTGATTGGAACTTCCGCAGTGGCCGGATCTTCCTTGGTGGTACCACTTTCAGCGCTGGCTCAACAGAAGGCCCCGAAAAAACCCACCAGGAAAAAAGAGGAAGCCGAAGAAGACGTTTCCACCAATGAAGACCTGATGCGCGAGCATGGAGTGCTCAATCGCGTTCTGCTGATTTATGACGAAACTCTCCGGCGCATCCAGGCCAATGAGAAATTTGATCCCGCAGTGGTGAGCAACGCGGCCGGCATTATCAAGAACTTTATTGAGGATTACCACGAGAAGCTGGAAGAAGACCACATCTTTCCGCGCTTTGAGCAGGCGGGCAAACTGATTGAGCTGACCACAAACCTGCGGGCGCAGCACGCCATGGGAAGGCGCTTGACAGAAAGAATCACGGCGGCAGCCAAGAGCGCGGACAACGAAACGCTGCGTACGTCGCTGGCGGCATTCAATCGCATGTATCGGCCGCACGAGGCGCGCGAAGATACGGTGCTCTTCCCGGCCCTGCATAAAGTGGTGAGCAAGCATGAGTATGACGCCATGGGCGAGCAGTTTGAAGGCATTGAGCGCAAAACATTTGGCGGCGACGGCTTTGATATGGCCGTGGACAAGGTGACCGAATTGGAAAAGCAATTCGGCATTTACGATATTAGCCAGTTCACGCCGTCGATCCCGCCAACTAAATGACGGCGGCTCTGCTGTTTGTTGCCGCGGTCCTGGGCGGCGCGATTGCAGCGCTCTCCGGCTTTGGTATTGGCAGCGTGCTCACGCCGTTGCTGGCCTTGAGCGTGGGGACCAAAGAAGCCGTGGTCGCCGTCTCGATCCCGCATCTGGTCGCGACGGCGATTCGTTTCTGGAACCTGCGCCACAAGATCGATCGGCACCTGCTCAAGAATTTTGGTATTGCCAGCGCTGCTGGAGGTCTATTGGGCGCATGGCTGGGCTCGCGCTTCAGCAGCCCAATTCTGGCTTACATTCTTGGCGGCCTTCTTGTTTTTGCCGGATTCATGGGGCTCACTGGACTCTCAAAGAAGATGCGTTTCGGCAAAAAAATAGCCTGGCTTGGCGGCGCGCTCTCAGGTTTGCTTGGAGGACTCGTGGGCAACCAGGGCGGCATCCGCTCCGCGGCCATGCTCGGCTTCAACCTGGAAGCTAAAACTTTTGTCGCCACGGCCACGGCAATCGCTCTGATCGTGGATGGCGCGCGTATGCCAATCTATTTCTTTACCAGTCCGGAAACGGTACACCGGCTAGCCGCCTCGATCGTCATCATGGTAGCCGGCGTCATCATTGGAACGCTGGCCGGAGGGCGAGTGCTGGCGCGTATTCCTGAAACATACTTCCGCAGGCTGGTTTCTCTTTTGATCTTTGCGCTCGGCATCGTGATGCTGAGCCATGTGGCAAAGTGATTGGCTAAAGCAGTGCTGGACCAAACCAACTCGCAAAAAAGTAAAGGATAGCTCGGGACAGGGCGATGGAGGACCACTTCATGAAACGAACAGCGTTCGCTGCAGTTCTACTGGCTATGGCAGGGCTCGCGTTATTCGGGACGAAAATGCTTCATCCTACGGCGGCGGCTGCTCCTCCACCTGCCGGTACTACGCTAAAGCAGGTCGCGACCATCGACCTGCCCGGACCTGCCGGCAAACGCTTCGACTATCTGACCATAGATTACGACGATGGTTATCTTCTTTCCGCGCACCTCGGGGCGGGACTGCTGTACGTCATCGATCTCAAGACCAACAAAGTGGTAATGACTATTCCTGACGTCCCCGGTGTTGAAGGAGTGGAGTACATTCCGGAGCTCAAGAAGATTTACACGTCAGACTGGCACGAAAATAAGATCGGCGTGATTGATTTGCGCCAGGGCAAGGTCATCACCAAGCTTCCCGCACAGCAGAAGCCCGACGGCAGCGCGTATGCTCCGCCCTTTCACAAACTTTATGTTTCCGATGAGCGCGCCAGGACGGAAATTGTAGTGGACGTTCAGACGGACAAAATCGTCAACACTTTGAACTTTAAAAGTGAAACCGGCATGCCGCAGTACGATCCCGTGGCAAAACTTCTCTACATCAACCTTCAGGAACTCGACACGATGACGGTGATTGATCCAGCAACGGACAAAATCAAAACGCCGGTGTATGAAGTCCATCCCTGCAAAGGCAACCACGGCATGGCGCTGGATGCTGAACATCGTCGCGCGTTCCTGGTTTGTGAAGACAACAACTTGATGGCGGTGGTCGACCTGGACAAACACCGCGTGGTCACCACATTGCCGATAGCGGAGGGTGGCGACGTAATCAAGTACGATCCCGGCCTTAAGCGGATTTACGTAGCCTGTTACAGCGGCGCGATCTCTGTTTTTCAGGAAGATGACCCTGATCACTTCCGCAAGCTGGAAGATTCTCTCGTGCAACGCAAAGTGCATAGTCTTGCTGTGGATGAGCGCACCCATCGCGTGTACGCTCCCGAGGAAGAAGAGAACGGGAAGCCAGTGGCGAGGATGATCGTCTATGAGCCAACCGGCAGCCACTGAATTTAAGGTCGAAGCCACTCCGTCTGCGCGCATCCTGCCGCAGCTTGTACAGCAGCTTGTACAGCACCTTCTACGACTGGCGGTTCGGTAGACTCTGCTGATTGCCATCGCCGCTGCAATTGCCAGACTATTTCTTCATCGCTGAAATATGGCTGGGCGACCAGTGTGAGATAAATCACAGCATGAGTTGTCTAGTTCAATTAATTTTTATAGACCGCCATTGCATGCGTGTGCCGTGCGCCATACGATTGTGTGTTCATCCGCGCGTCGCGTGCAAGCAGGACCATCAAGGGAGTATGAATGGATAGTGCGCTGCTGATTCACCGGCTCCATTTTGCCTTTACCGCAACATTTCACTATTTATTCCCGCAGCTCACCATGGGACTGGCGCTGTTGATCGTGGTGCTGAAAACCCTGGCGCTGCGTACGGGCAATGAAATTTACAATCAATCTGCACGCTTCTGGGCAAAGATCTTCGGTATTAATTTCATTCTGGGCGTCGTCACCGGAATTCCAATGGAATTCCAGTTTGGCACCAACTGGTCGCACTTTGCGCGCGTTACCGGTGGCGTGATCGGTCAGCCGCTGGTGATGGAAGGCGTGTTCTCGTTCTTTCTGGAATCCGCTTTTCTGGGGCTGTTTCTTTTCGGAGAAAAGCGCCTCAGCCCCAAAGGCCATTGGTGGGCCGGCTTCCTGGTATTTTTCGGATCGTGGCTTTCTGGATATTTCATCATCGTTACCGACGCATGGATGCAACATCCTGTGGCTTTCCAGCGCGCAGCGGATGGCAGCTTTCAGGTGATCAGCTTCTGGGGACTGCTGCTGAATCCCTGGGCGATCCTGCAATACGCGCACAATATGAGTGGATCGGTAATTACCAGCGCGTTTGTTATGGCCGGTGTAGGTGCGTATTACTTGCTGGAAGGAAAGTTTACCGAGCACGCTCGTGTGTTTGTGCGGGTAGGCGTGATTGCGGGCTTTATTTTCTCCGCGCTGCAGATCTTTCCTACGGGCGATCTTCACGGCAAGTACATGGCGCGCAACCAGCCGGTAACCACCGCCGCGATGGAAGGCTTGTTCAAGACCGAGACTGGCGCGCCGATGGTAATTCTGGGCCAGCCCGATGAAGAGCATCAACGCATTGACAATCCGCTGGTGGTCAACAAAGTCTTGAGCTTTTTGATTTACGGCACCACCACGGCAGAGGTGAAAGGTCTGAACGAATATCCTAAAGATCAGTGGCCCACCAGTATTCCACTGCTCTATTACAGCTATCACATCATGGCGGGCCTCGGGACAATCTTCATCGCCGTGATGGCTGCGGCTGCGTTCCTGCTGTGGCGCAAAAAGCTGTATGACTCGCGCTGGCTGCTCTGGATCATCATGCTCTGCCTACCGCTGCCCTATATCGCCAACACCGCAGGCTGGATGACCGCTGAAATTGGCCGCCAGCCCTGGCTGGTCTATGGCCTCATGCGAACGACAGAAGGTTATTCGAAGTATGTTCATGCCGGCAACGGATTGTTTACGCTGCTCGGCTTCATGGGACTTTACACCGTGCTGGCGATTCTGTTTCTGGTGCTGGTCAATCGTGAAATCGCACATGGCCCGGGCGCGGCCACTGAGAACGTAAATGCCGGTAATCCGATCACGGTAGCCTAGGAGAAATCGACGAATGCTTTTCATATGGTTCTGGCTCGTAGCGATCATGATCACCGCATATGTCGTGCTCGACGGTTTTGACCTCGGCGCCGGCATTTTGCATCTCTTCATCGCCAGAACCGATCTGGAGCGGCAAACAGTGATTCGCACTATTGGCCCGGTGTGGGACGGCAACGAAGTCTGGTTGCTGGCCGGCGGAGGGACGTTATATTTCGCCTTTCCCCTGCTTTATGCTTCCGGTTTCAGCGGCTTCTATCTACCACTGATGATCGTGCTCTGGCTCCTAATCCTGCGCGGCATTGGCATTGAACTGCGCGTGCATCTTGAAGGCACCGTTTGGCGCGGCTTCTTTGACGGCTGCTTCGCTCTTTCTAGCATTCTGCTTGCGATTTTCTTCGGCGCTGCTCTGGGCAATGTAATTCGGGGCGTGCCGCTCAACAAAGAAGGCTATTTCTTTCTTCCACTGTGGACCAACTGGCGCACCGGCGCTGAGCCCGGAATTCTGGATTGGTACACAGTGATTGCCGGTGTCCTTGCGCTGATTGCCCTCACGATTCACGGCGCACATTACGTTGCGGTTAAAACTTCTGGCGATCTCAACTTGCGTGCTCGTCGTGTGGCTTCCCTGCTTTGGCCTGCTCTGGTTCTGCTAACGCTTGTGAGCCTGTGGGCAACGCTCTCAATTCGTCCCGACGGGCTAACCAACTACCGGAAGTTTCCGGCGCTGTATGTTATTCCCGTTGCTGTTGGCCTGAGCTTGATCGCCATGTACCTGCATCGACGTCGCAATCAGGATAAACAGGCGTTTGTCTCGTCCTGCGCCTACTTGATTTTCATGCTCGTAGGCGCTGCTGCGGCGGTCTACCCCAACCTCCTCGTTTCGACCACCGATCCAGCGCTGAACATCACTGTTTACAATGCCGCTGCGGGTTCCTATTCACTTTCGTATGGCCTGATCTGGTGGAGCTTTGGCATGCTGCTGGCCATTGGCTACTTTGTCTTTGTCTACCGCATGTTTCGCGGAAAGGTTGCTGCATAACAAACATCGGGCCGCGCGCGGCTGTTCTATACTGCTTTGCGTGCAGAGCGAAGCCATCCTGGAACAAAAACCGCCTGAGCCCGATCTCCGCTTCCCTTACGGCCAAGACCCAAATCAATTCGTCGACGTTCGCATTCCTGCTGGGAAGGGCCCGCATCCCATCGTCTTCTTTATTCACGGCGGCTACTGGCGCGCGAAATATGATCTAACTTATGCTGGACATCTTTGCCATGCGCTGAAAAAAATCGGCATCGCCACCTGGAACATCGAATACCGTCGTGTTGGCAATCCCGGCGGCGGCTGGCCCGGAACATTTGAGGACGTTCGCAGCGCCTATCGTGCATTGCGCGAACACAAAAACGATTCCATTGCCCGGCTCGATCTCAAAAGACTCTGCGTCGCCGGACACTCCGCCGGTGGCCATCTGGCTCTCTGCCTTGCCGCATTTGAGCATTCCGTCACGCATGTGCTTTCACTTGCCGGAGTTCTCGATCTTCGCCGTGCCTGGGATCTGCACCTGAGCAATGACGCGGCTGCGGCATTCCTTGGCGGCTCGCCTACTGAGCTTCCCGACCATTATCGCGAAGCTTCGCCGGCGGAGCGCTCTATCCCGCAAGCCATGCAAAAACTGATCCATGGAACTGCCGATCAAGACGTTCCTTACGAAATCAGCCAAACCTACGCCGCTAAAAAGAAAAAAACCGGCGAACACGTTGAGCTCATCACGCTTCCAAACATTGGACACTTTGAAATTGTCGATCCCGGCTCCAGTGTCTGGAAGCAGGTGGAAAACGCTTTTATCTCTCTTACTCGACGCTAACTACTTTGCATGAGGTAAAAATGAATTCAGCCGATGGCATCATCATCAAACCCGCCAACTGCACCGTGGAAGAAGCTGTCAGCAAAATTAAATCTCTTCTTGTCATTCGCGGCATCACGCTTTTTGCAGTGATTGATCACAGCGGTGAAGCCGAAATCGTCGGCATGAAGATGCCTGACACCAAGCTCCTGATCTTCGGCAATCCCAAAGGCGGCACTCCACTCATGTTGGCTTCGCCCTTAGTAGCCATTGATCTTCCGCTCAAACTTCTGGTTGCGGAAGACGCGAATGGTAAATGCACAATTTCTTACAACAGCCCGCAATATCTGCAGATGCGTCACAGCCTGTCGAACGATTTGATACAGAACATCGCGATTATTGAGGCCCTCGCTACCGAAGCAGCCGCATAGCCGCATCGCCGATCCAAATCATGTGGGACTGCTGCCTGATACCGTCGTCTTTCGCCAGTTCAATCCCAGCGTGATCCATGAAAGCACTGTGATCAATGTAATGATCCCCCACGAAATCACGCAATAGATACACCATTTCTCCAGGATATATTTTTCGATGTAAGCCAGATAGCACGAAAAACCGAATGCAAGGACCGCCGCCGCAGCCAGCAATCGCCACCGTCTCATCAATGCCAGCAAGCCAAGAAGGATATATCCGGCAATGCCGACATCGGCCACCGGAATTTCGCGGATCGCTTCGAACCGCGGCTTGGCATCGTCTGAAAGCACAGCGCTCCGGTTCGTAAGCTTGTCAAACACTCCACCGATAGAGGCAAACCTGCTTTTGTTCACGATGCCGCAATCCCATCTTTCATTAATGCTGCACGGCGACGCTCCCTCTGTGCGATAGTGCTCTCTCAAGGCCAGAATCGCAGCCACCATGCCGGCAAGCGCCAGAAGTGCGATGATCCATCTCATAATTTGATATCCGCTCTTCCCTATATTATTGCTGCAAATCTGGCGCGACCTTGCGTTCTTTGGTCAAAACTGAAGATACGCTAATGAAAATCAGTCCAGGACTGCGCAACTCGATCATAGTATTTTCTCTGCTCTTTATCGCAGGATGCGCCAACCGGGAACGCGCCCGCAATGAATCCGTTCAAAGAAGATCTTTATCACATGCGAACCGCCATCGATCAATACACTCAGGACAAGAACATGGCGCCACAGCATCTCACAGACTTGGTCTCCGCCGGCTATCTCCCTGCAATTCCCAAAGACCCTTTTACCAATTCCGCTACTACCTGGATAGAGGTACAGGAAGACGTTCCTAACAGCATCGACCGCAGCCATCCCGGAATCTCCGATGTACACAGCGGTTCTGCACAGGTCTCAAGCGAGGGCACCCGCTATGACAGTTGGTGACCGTCCCCCTATTTCGTCAGCCCCAGCGCTTGCGACTGAAACGCCATTGAAGCCTCCAGATGCTGCGATACGAACTGCCAATCATGCCCGCCGGGATAAATGTGCGCTTCGTGCGCCACATGGCGAGCGGTCAAAAGCTTGTCGAGCTTGCGCGTACCAGCGTTAAAGCCATAATTGTCCTGTTCCCCACAATCAAAATAAATCTTCAGGCCTTGCAGGTTCGCTGTTCGCGCAAAAACGAATGGCGAATTCTCTTTCCAAAAGCGCTCATTCAGCGGCGAGCCAAATGCATTTCCCAGAAATGCTGTCAGGCCCACGTCCGATGATCCGTGCGGCAGCTCTTCCAGCAGTGCCGGCATATGCACCGCCACCGATATGAACATCTGTGGATACTTAAAGGCAAACCGCAGCGCTCCATAACCGCCCATTGATATCCCGCCAATAGCCCGGCCCGCTCGGCTGCCCGCCAGCCGGAAACGCCGCTCCATCTGCGGCACAAACTCTCGAATGAAAAAATCTTCGTACAGAATGTGACCATCGCGCGAGTTGATATAAAAGCTGTTCTCGCCCTGCGGCGTGATGATCACAAATTCGCCCAGCCGTTTGTCTTCCCACGCTTCCTCGATGCCGCCGGAAGCTCCGCTTGAAGCCAGAAAGCTCTGGTCGCCGCCAAGTCCGTGCAGAAAATACAATACCGGAAAGCGCTTGCCAGGATGCGCGTCGTAACTCGGCGGCAGCACCGCGCAGTAGCCAATGCGTCCGGGTACGTACTTGCTTTTCATTGCGCCGCATTGCGTCCGCGACGCCGCAAAAGCATTGATTGTAAAAACAAGAAATAAAAATGACAGCAGATATTTCAACATGAATAGTAAGAACAGCAGTCAGCAGTCAGCATTCAGCATTCAGCCAAAGTCGGTTTACCGCAAAGGTCGCAAAGAATACAGAAAAAAATGTTTCGTGAAAGACTCTGAACCAAAAGCTCTGGATCCCTGAGACCTCTCGATCTTTGCGCTCCCTGTGTTCTCCCCGGTTTACACTTTTCGGAATAGCAAGGAGTAGGCAGCGACAAAAGTTAATTGCCAGTCTAATTGCTATCCTCTTCCCTTGCGCTCTTGCGTCCTTTGCGGTAAACCGCCTTTGCTGATTGCTGAGTGCTCGCTGGCTAGTCATGCCTCAGCGCCTGCACCGGATCGAGCTTTGCTGCGCGCGATGCCGGATACAGCCCGGCAAACATGCTGACGAATACTGAGAATCCCAGCGCAGCCGCCACTAGCCATACGGGCACCACCCAGAAATTTTCCGGCTTGATGTCCTGCCGTTGTAAATAAATGTTTGTGGCAAAGTTAATGGCGCGTCCAATCGTCCAGCCCAGGCCTGCGCCTAACGCGCCGCCCAGAACACCCATGGATCCGGCTTCCACAAAAAAGATGCGCTTCACGTCGCCATCGCTCGCGCCCAGTGCTTTCATGATACCAATCTCGCGCCTGCGCTCCAGGATCGCCATTACCAGCGTATTTACAATTCCCAAGGACGCCACTGCCAGCGCCAGGCTGCCGAAGATGCCAAGAAATAGATCAAGGAAGGTAAAAAACCGCGTGATGCCCTTGGAAGCGTCAAGAATGGAAAACGTGCTGAATCCCTGCTTTCGGATTTCATCTTCCACTTGCGAAACGGCTTTGCTTCTTGCCACGCGCACAATCAACGCGATATATGTTTTGCTTTCTGATGGACGCAATGTGCTCCACAGCTCTCCCGCCTGCACCATGTCGAGCGATTCCGCCAGCCCTAGTGGAAGAAACATCGGCGTTCTGCCTTGCCGCAACCCCCGATTTGGCTCACTCGAAACAATCCCGACAATCTTCAGCTTCAACGTCTTCGGCACTAGGTTGAATGACTGCGCGTCCTCCGCCTGTTTGTCGTCCGTGCTGTCCACATCATCCGGATCAGCCTGGCCTTTCTTTGTGGTCTTGCCGGCCAGCGGTGCGCTCTCGCCGGCTTCACGCTTGTGGTAGCGCAGCACAATATATTTCCCCAGAAGCTGGTTTGCCTGTTCGGAAGTCAGCTTTACGTCCGTTCCGCGAGGCTCACGAGGCAGGTTCAACAAGTCACGACCAAAGTCGCCCAGGATGATCGCTTCTTCCGCAGCGCCCGACGAGAAAAAACTTCCCTGCACATCATCAAACGCTTCACTGGTGCGCGCCGACTGTGGCAGCGTTCCCACCACGGTAAAATGGTTACCGGTCTTATCAGTCTCCAGCCGCACATCGCCCACGGCGCTGAAATTCGGATAGACCTCTGCCACGTTCGGCATCTGTTCAAAACTATGCCGCGCCGCGTCGTCCAAAGGTTTGGCCTGTGCCGTGGCAGGCGCAGCCTGCGCAAAGCGCGGCCCGCGTGAATCCTGGCGCGACGTGACCACTACGGTGTCAAATAATCCTGAGCGTCCCAGCTGCCGCGTTGCCAGCTTTTGCAGTCCAATCCCCAAAGACAACATGGCCACCAGTGACGCCACGCCCACGCCAATGCCCAGGGTCGTCAGCGAATTTCGCAAGCCCGCTTCGCGCAGATTGCGTCCGGCAAGTTCGATCAGGTCGTATGCTCTCACCGTGCCGCTCCAATCTTTTCCAGTTCATTGATCGATTCACTGACCAGCTTTCCGTCAGCCAAAAATACCAGGCGGTTGGCGTACCGCTCCGCCAGTGATCGCTCATGCGTCACCATGATGACGGTCATCTCCAGCGTGCGGTTAAGCTCGCGAATCAAGTCCATGATCTCCGTGCCGGTCTTTGAATCCAAATTTCCCGTTGGCTCATCGGCCAGCAATAGTTTCGGACGATTCGTCAGCGCCCGCGCCAGCGCCGCCCGTTGCTGCTCTCCGCCGGACATCTCGCTTGGCCGATGCTTCATGCGGTCGCTTAATCCCACGCGCTCCAGCGCTTCCACCACGCGTGCGCGGCGTTCTTTGCGCTTCACCTCGGCAAAACGCATGGGCAGCTCCACGTTTTCATACAGCGTCATGGTCGGCACCAGATTGAATGACTGGAAAACCATTCCCACCGTGTGCCGCCGGTATTGCGCCAGTTGCTCTGACGTCATGGTGGCCAGGTCAGCGCCCTCCACCACAATCGCGCCGGAGTCTGGCCGGTCCAGCCCGGCAATCAGGTTCAGCAGCGTTGATTTGCCTGATCCCGACGCGCCCAGCAGGGCGATAAATTCGCCGCGTCCGGCCGCCAGGCTCACCCCATCAACTGCTGGAATCAGCGAACGCCCCAGCTTGTAATGGCGCACCACGGAAACCGTTCTTACCGACTCAAATTCAGTGCCGTTTGTTGCCACAATCAGATTTCTCCAGTGCTTCTATACTGAATGTTACTACGCCAGTTTCGGTTTCGTTCCTCAGTCCAGCCATTCACCTTAGGACGAAAGGTGCGCTGTGCACGGTGTCCCTCAAACCTCTTGACCGCGACTTCTGATTTAAGCGCGGTAAGGGCAACCAACTGTAACTTCGTGTTTCTTTGTGTCCTTCATGGGTTGTCTTATCACCAGCGATGACGCCCGATCTCGCGGCTCCTGCCTTATAAGATTTGTGGATCCGCAGGCACCCTCGCGTGCGATAGCTGCTCTCCGGAATATTTCCAATTGCCTTCGATACTCCATTTTCCCTCCGTTTTAACTTCCTTTTCTTTGTATCCTTCGTGGTTAAGTCTTTTCCAATCAATAGCGACACCCACGATCAGGCCGCCCCCGCCCCCTCCCCCCGGTTTCGACCCCATTTGACCCCAGCCGACTCCATTCGACCCCATGCTGAGAGATCAAGCAGAGGGTCGCAACCCCAAAAAGACAAAACGCAACGGTCTCCCGTTGCGGATGTCCAAATCTTGGTTGTTTTCCAATCGCCCCCCGGTCCCAATGTCCAAATGACGGCCCAGGCGCAAAGTTATTATAGTAAATAAAGTGCGAAACAGAGAATTATTTGTCGCGCAGTTAATGCCAGTTTAGCTTTTCTGTGCCTACCGTTTGAAGGATTGCGTGGGCGCGCCATCTATTCCGAACGAGATGCCACCCCGAACCGAGCAACGCCGCTTCTAATCCACCTGTGCCGTGGGTGCGAGGAGAGGGGTCTGCTCCGCTGCTCTGAAAGTCCTATAAGTACTTCAGCAGAATACCGGCCCAATATGCAACGGAGACCCGCCAGAAACGTGCTCTGCAGGATATAGGCACACTAAAACCTAGATGGCATAACCGAACTGTCCACGATGCGGCGGAAGGGGAATGTCAAATAAACCTCTATTCCAACAGAGGCTTGAAGTCGGCAACCAACTTGTCAACAAAATCCATAAGTTGATGGAGAGATGGGAGAAGCGAATTACTCTGCGCAACCTGCGTTTGGCTGATCGCTTTATCGATTTCGAGTTGCATATCCTCTTCCACCTGCGCGTCAAAGACACCGGAGAAATTTGGGGCGCTTGCCTTGAATAAATAATCCCCATCGAACCAATCTCCATAGAACAAGTAGTCATGGGCAACGGAAAACAGATGACGGTGCTTGTCTATAATGTCAAGCTCATGAATACGCCAGAGAAGATCATTCCCGCCTTTGTATGGTTTGAGCGCATCGATGGCTTTTACCGCTTCTGACCTCATGCCCTTTACTTTTCCAATCTTGCTGGATTCGTAAGCGTTGATATCTTTCGCGATCGGAAACATTGTGTCAGAAGTGGGCATGTTGCCAGCAACCTCAACGAGTTGCCAAGCCAGATGATCCAGCGCGCTTCTGAGACTGTGGACGACTTCTCCTGCAATGACCACCACGTCGAAAGACATTCTTGGTAGAGTGAGGAAGTTATTAGGAATGCCTTGGGAAAATCCCCGATCACCATTGCCAACAATTACTGTTTTCTTGACATTGGTTGCAACGAGAAGCTCGGCTGCGAGATCACGAAGGTGCTTTTTGGCCCGCTCAATTTTTATACGGACAAGAATGATTCTATCGTTGGCCGTTAAAGGCATGAGGAAAGTGTATCCCAAGCGCGCTTGATGCTTTTAATAAGAAATAATTGCTAATTATCAAGCTTGGTGACTGACTTGAATGCTGTCTTCTGGAGCACGACGCGAGTCCCCTCTGCTTGCCAGCAGCCGCCCACTATAATGCTCTGCGGCTAATTCATTATGTTCGAGCGATACCGCGATGACGCAAGACGGGCAATCTTCTTTTCCCGATGGGAAGCTCACCGATCTAACTGCGCATCTATTGAGCCGAAGCACATACTCCTGGGGCTGACTCATGATGCCGATAGTTCCAAAGCCAACCAGCTTTTCGGCTTATCGTCTTCCACAGAGAATTTTCGCAGCCTATTGGGAGTTCATGCCTCACCGCTATCTTCAACATGGGGAGACATTCCGCTAACAAACGCCAGCAAGCGCATTCTGGCCTATACGGCGGAAGAAGCAGATAAATTAGTAAGCAAGCCGATTGGCACCGAACACCTGTTGCTGGGCTTGCTTCGGGAAAAAAGTGCAGATGTGCTGGCGGCCCTCGCAGCAGTGGAAATCGATCTCCACTCAGCAAGAAATCGAATCAGAGAAGATCAGGGGGTACCAACTCTTGACCGCGAGACGGACCACAAAGAAACTTCGCTGAAATCCCTGCAGCCACTCGCGGCTTTCATGCTTCTAGTCGTGGTTTTATCAATTATTTACCTGATCCTGAGGCTGGCGGTCTTGTGATCGCTGTAGCCTCGCTCACTACCTGCGCATCTTCGCCGGATCAATCCTCCACAGCTCGCCTTTGCCGTGGTCGCTCACCCAAACTGAACCAAACCCGTAGCGGATTGCATCGGCTTTGGGGTAATTGCCGTACTGGTCAATCACTTTGTTCGTCGCCGGATCGATTCGCGTTACCGGGTTGCCGTCCATCGTTACCCAGATCAATCCGCCGCCATAGCAGATTTCTCCGCCTTTGCCCGGAACGTGCACCGGAATCACGGCCGCGACTTTGTTGGTAGCAGGATCAATGCGCGAGACGCTGCCATCGGACTGGCTCAGCACCCACAGCGATCCCGCTCCTTCAGTGGTAAACCGAGGGCCTTCCGCCACAGTGATCATGGCCGTGATTTTCTTCGTTGCCGGATCAACCCGATAGACGTTCCCTTCTCCAGAGCTGACGGCCCACACTGACCCAAACGCCAGCTTGACCACGCCGGTATCTTTGCCCACGGCAATGCCCTTCAGCTTGCGTCCGGTTTTTACCTCAACCTGCGACAGCGTGCTTGCGTGGCCATCTTCATTGCTGGCGTACCAGACGTAGCGCTCGTCCACGGCAATCGAGCCCTCGCCGCTGTCGTCAATCTTTACCGGCACGCGCATATCTACCGAATTGGTTTTGGGATTGATGCGCGTCAGCGTCTTGCTCTGGCAGTTGAGCACCCATACACGGTCCGCGCCGATGCCGATTCCGTAACAAGGCTCCTTATCTACCGCGATTCTGGCCTGCACCACATTGCGCACTGGATCCACGCGCACCACTTCATTGTTCTTTGCCACTGTCACCCAGACTGAGCCGAACCCGATGGCGAGCCAGTCCGCGTCACCACCGATTGGTATCTTTTTGATAATCGGCAGCGTTGCCGCATCGAGCTTGATAAATTCCGCAGCCGTCTTGGCCTGGGACTCTTTTTTGGCTTTCGATGGAGGTTCTTTCGTGGCCTGAGGCTGAGACTCTTTGGCCGATTGCGCCTGCGGATCTTTGGCCGATTGCGCCACGGCGCTCGTCACAGTGTTATAGGAAGAAGCCGGGGCGATCGTGGCCGTTTTCGCGGCCTTCCCGACCGTAGCGACTGTCGCGAGCAATGCCAGCACGGTCGGCAATAGTAATCTTGTCGAAATCTGCATGCTGACCCATACTAGCGCATCGCTCAGCCATGCATCGATTCGCCATAACGGCGTTCTGTCAGTGTTGCTGTGCGATTGGCAGAATTTGCTTTTAGTGCTTTGTACAGAGAGGCAAAACTCTGCCCGTATTGCGGCGCATTGAAGCCAATAGCTTTTGTTAATGGGTGGGTGCAGGTAGGAAACTTTTTTGAGCCTATGAGTCCCGTAACTCATTTCTTTGCCGGATGGCTGCTTGCCTCGGTCTCACCGACGGGCCGCCCCACCTCGCTCACGCGCCGCGAGAAAGCGTTAGTCGTTGCCGCCGCCGTGGCGCCTGATCTCGATGGCCTCGGCATCATCCCTGAACTTCTAACCCGCAACACCTCGCATCCGCTGCTGTGGTTTTCTCAGTACCATCATTCGCTGCATACGCTGGCATTCGCCTTGGTCTGTACCCTTGCCGCTTACATCATTGCCGGCCCGCTCGCCAGCTCCGGATCGTTTGCTAATTTCACCTCCAGCACAGTTATTCGTGGCCGCCGCTCACGCTTTGCTAATTTCACCTTCGGCCCGGCCATTCGCGGACCACAGGCCCTAACCCGGCGCTCGCCCTCGCACCCCGGACTCACCGCGATTCTGGTCTTCATCAGCTTCCACTTGCACATCCTGTGCGACCTCATCGGCGCCCGTGGCCCCGAGGGCGACCAGTGGCCCATCCCCTACCTCAAGCCATTCTCCAACTCGCTGCACCTCACCTGGCACGGCCAATGGGCGCTCAACGCCTGGCCAAACTTTGTGATCACCGGCATTTTTCTTGTAGCCACATTCTGGATCTCATGGAGATATGGCAGCTCTCCGTTGGAACTTGTCTCCGAACCCGCCAACAAGGCACTGGCTAGAACGCTTCGTCAACGATTCCGGCCAAATTCGGCCCATCCATAAGTTATGTCCCGGAAAACGATCTAGTCAGCCCACATGAATCTAAGAATCCGCTTAACTTGTGCCATCAGAACCTAAATGCAATTTCTCTGCAAAAAAGTGTTTGCCCTTTAGTGTGAGTAGTTTAGAATGCACCACACTTCCCGATGGACCCTCGAAAGCTCTCTGACGAAGAATTAGTGCGGCTTCTTCTCGCCACCCGAGATGAAGACTTGCGGGCCGATTTGTGGGTCGAATTCTGGCATCGTTTTCAGCCAGTGATCGCCCGCACGATCAGGAGACGCATTCTGCGCTACACCCGATGGGTCGACCCCGACCGGGTGGATAACCTGGTGCAGGAAACCTTTCTTAAAATTCTCAAGGATGATTGCAAGGCTCTACGCAACTTTGAATTTTGGCATGAGAATGCCTTCCAGGGATTTTTAAAAGTAATGGCCGCCCATGTGGTAGAAGACGATATCCGCCAAGAAAATGCCGACAAAAAAGGCGGCGGACAGAAGCCAGAGAATATCGACGATCTGCTCCAACCCCCGTCGGACCGTTCCCATGGCGTTGCGTCAATGTTCAACAGCCTGAGGATGAATGAGATTGAGAACTGCCTGCAGAGACGCAAAGCCGACCCTAATTTCGTCCGGGACCACAAAATTTTCTGGCTCTACTACCGTGATGGCTTCACGGCCCTCGAGATCTCCCAATTTCCGGACATCGGTTTTAAAAATGTGAAAGGAGTGGAGAGCGCGCTGCTGCGCCTGATTAAGTGGATAATTGATTGTCTGGATCTTTAGCGCCAATCTAGTTTCGCAAGAGAATGCCATCAAAGGAAAACTTTTAAAGCGGTTCAGGTAAGCGGAGTTAACGTTGTCCATAAATTCCCCTGGTTTCGCTATGATATTTTAAGCTGCGGGGACGAATTCAACTTCATTGAAGGATGGAACGCCTGTTCTACGTTCATCATAGGGAGATAAGGTGCAGTGAAACAGCAATCTGAGCACTTGAGCAATGCTCAAATTGAGCAGTACGGAAAGCGGGCCTCCGGCGCGGGACCGGAGACAAAAGCGTGGGTGGAGCAACACCTCGACGACTGTTCTTCCTGCCGCAGCCGCGTGCTCGATTTCCAGCGCACCCGCTTTGCATTGTTTCCGGACTCTAAGGTGAACAAGGTATCCACTTCGGACTGTCCCAGCGAAGACGATCTTCGCAACCTGGCTGCTGGCCTCTACCCTGATCCAAAGGCTGCCCAACTCAAGGCGCATGCCGCCACCTGCGGCCGGTGCGGCCCGCTGCTGCAAGAGTACATGGAAGATTTTTCCGACGAGAGCAGCCCAGAAGAACAAGCGTTCCTGAACCAGCTGCGCACCGCCTCTCCAGAATTCCGGCAGCAAAAGGCCCGGGAGATGCTTGAACGGGAGATGCTTAAAAAAAACCGCGTAACTCCGGAGCCAGCCCCAGCAACTGACTGGCGTAAGTTTTTCTCATGGAAATGGATTCTCATCCCCGCCACCGCTGCGGTAGCCGTTATCGTCGTCGGATTCTTGTATCTCCAGCGCGATACGCCGGAACGGGCTCAGAAGCTCCTGGCCCAAGCATCCACGGAGCGTCGCAATCTGGAAATGCGGTTCCCCGGCGCAGCCCATTCGAATTATAAGCAGACTCTCTCTGGCGACTCTGAATCATTGTTAAATTCTCCAGACTCTTTGCGTCAAGCCGCAAATTTGATCGATTCTCAATTGAAGAAGAACCCAGATGAACCGCACTGGCTGCTGTTGAGCGCTCGTCTGAATCTGCTGGACTGGCGTTACAAGCCGGCCCTCGCCATTCTGGACAAGATCGAAGACACGAAAGTCATCGGCTCACCCGAGATGCGCATGACCCGCGCGCTGGCTCTTTATGAACAGGCCCAATGGGAGCCTGAACGAAAAGATCAAAGCTATGGCGAGATTATCAATTTAATGGGAAAGACCTTACAAGAGACTCCGAATGATCCCACTGCCCTCTTCAACCGGGCGCTCGCCTGCGAGAAGATCCATGCCTATGAATGTGCTGCTGCCGATTTTCGGCATCTCGTGGAACACGAGGTCGGCACCGGCTGGGGGGCCGAAGCCAGTGACCATTTGAAAAAAATTGAGGAAAAAAAAACTTCAGATCACTAAGCCTGGAACGCCTGAAAAACCCCGCAGACATTTGGAATCATCTCCGGAACGGAGCAAAGTTCACTGGGCTCGAAGATGAATTTTACTTGCCTCTTGGCCTTGACGAACTGCTGGCGCAGGCCGATCCAGCAAAATTGCCGGCTTTAAAGCGGCTAGCCAAAAGCCTGAAGGATAATCACCGAGATGCTTGGATGCTGGATTTTCTGGGTTCCAGGCGATCATCTTTGGCAGATAGATTTTTGTCTGACGCAATATTCGCCAATCATAGCGGAAATGCAGACGACGCATTGAAAGCGGCCGTTCAGGCAGAACGGACCTATTCTCGGGATGGGAACCAGGCAGGCGCATTACGCAGCGAATTTGAACAGGTGTATGCGCTTCGCAGATTGTCGAAATCCACTGAATGCCTGCAAATAGCGCCACGCCTCGCCGAGTCAGCGTTGCTCGCAGGCTACAGTTGGGTCGAGATTCAAACCACAATTGAACAGGGTAGCTGCGCAGGAATGCAGGCCGATGCTGACACTGCATGGAATCTGGCCGAAAGGGCCAAAAAGAAAACCGCAGAGGCGAAATACCAGATCCTTTATCTGCGCGCCTTGGGCCTCCGTGGCAATCTCGATATGGTGGAAGGGCGAAGCGATGCTTCATGGATCAACAATGAAGAAGGACTGGAACTCTTTTGGCAAGACGTCTTCCCTGACGAACGAGCTTTTCAGTTCTATTACAACCTACAGGTGGATGCTGAGAAGAATGGGGCCATTTATTTAGCCCTCACACTGCAACGTGAAACACTGAACATGATTGTAGAAAAAGCTCGGTTCGATTTTGAGGCTATGGCTCACTTTAGGATGGCCGGAGCGGCCCAATCCGTTGGAGACCTGCAGACGGCGCACCGGGAAATTGCATTATACAAAGACCTTATCTCCAAGCTCGAAAACTCAGCCGGAAGGAGCTTATATGAAGCTTACTGCGAAATCGGCCTGGCGCGGCTGAGTCTTCAATCGGGATCAGGCGAAGAGGCCAAACAGCATTTAGCCCGTGCAGCGCCTGTAGTCTCCCGGACCAAAAATTTCATGTTGCGATTAGAGGACTTGAAGACCCGGGCAGACTTGGACCATTCAATTGGAAACGTGTCCGATGAGCAAACGGATCTCGGGCAAATCATGGCGATCGCAAATGAGGGTTTCCAATCGCTCAAATCCCCTACCGACCGCTGGCGTTGGCGGCGAGTGGTTGAGGGCGCTTACCGCGGGCTGCTTGAAATCGACGTTGCCTCAGCCCATTCTCCTGCTCACGCGTTAGGCTATTGGGAGCTCTATCGCCAGCTGGAGAGCTCCACTTCTCTGCCGCCCCTGAATTCATCTGCGCTTGCGAATGTCGCCCGTTTGGCCGAAGAACGCGCTTCACGCCTGCATAATAAGACATTTGTTTCCTATGCAGTCCTGTCCACGATGGTCGTGGCCTGGGTCGCAGACGACCGTGGTATTCGTGAAATCAAGCTTGCCGTGAAACCGGCGGATTTGCGAAGAGAATCGCTACGCTTCTATTCGCTCTGCTCAGATCTACATTATCCCATGGAAAAGGTAAATGCCTCGGGATCGCGTTTATATGAGTGGTTGGTTTTACCGATAGAAAAAGAGCTGCCCCAAAACCGGGAAATTCGAATCGAGCCTGATGGGTTCCTTGGGATTGTACCGTGGGCCGCATTGCGTATGCCCGACGGCTCCTACTGGGGCAGTAAAAAGATTGTGGCGATCAGCCAGGGCTTTTGGGGGGATTCGAATGAAGTTTCTGAGAACGCGCCTATACAGAACGTGACCATTGCTATTCCCAATTCGCTGCGACTGAATGGCTTAGATTACCTGCAGCCGCCCAATGGGGACGAGGACGCCTCCGAACTGGCAAAGCTGTACCCGGGCACGAAGGATCTGCGCGGCAGTAACGTAAGCGTTGCCAATATTGTGAAGGAGCTTCCCCAAACTGAGATATTCGAGTTCGCGGGACATGCCGTCACACGCGAGCACGGCGGCGAGCTGGTGGTGGAAGGGGAGAACGGAGCGGAGATGCTCTCCGGCGCAAAACTCGCAACCTTGCGCCTGGAAAAGACGCGCCTGGTGGTTCTCTCTGCTTGCTCCACTGGCTCCGGAGGCGATGTCGACCGGGACCCCAATGGCTTGGTGCGAACCTTGCTGAACACCGGAGCCGAGAGTGTGATCGCCACTCGCTGGGACGTGGATTCGCGCGCCACAGCGAAGGGAATGGAGCAGTTCTATCGTTCATTCAAAGCAGGAAAAAACCAATCCCAGGCGTTGCAGGCGGCGCGGGAAGCGCTGCGGGCTGAGAGCGAGTTCATACATCCCTACTTCTGGGCGGGAATTGAATTGTTTAGTGCAAATTGAGAGGAGATCTTATGCCGCTGGATCGCCGTTCCATTCTGAAAGCGTTGGCGTTCGCCCCAGGGCTGCCGATCTTGAATTCCAAGCTGGCGCAAGCATTGATGTTGCAGGGTGCGCCAACCTCCACCTTCATTCTGCTGCATGGAATGTTTTTCATGGAGTTTTACAAAGACCAGCTTTATGTAGCTACGCCTGATCACAAAGAGACCTGCGATCAGAATGGCCATCACTTCTGTGTACGGCGCAGTGGAGGGCAGCTGCAGCCCATGGGCACGAAGATAGATTTGTATAGCTCATTGGGCCATGGCACCAAGAATTCTTTCCCAAGCGAAATTCTGCAATTTTCCAAATCTCTGGTCGATTCAGGACCGAGGAAAACAAACAAATATCGCTGCAAAATGATCCTGCCGCTTCCAAAAAATATTTTTGCCTATCGCACAGACACCAAGGACAAATTTAATCCAGTTAATGGAAGTTCCATTGGCCAGGCGATTTTAGCCGCAACGGGACCTCGCCTTGCGACGATCACGTGCTTGGAATTTACGCCGGGCAAAGAAGGTCCATACACTGAAAGCTATTATGCAGAACACAAGGGGAGGCCAAATGCTGGTGATGTTAATGCTGCGTTGCTGGCTGCCAAGGATATTTGTGGAAACAAGTTCAACCTGCAATTAACTCCGCTCCCCAATGTACCGCCACCAACGGCTCCAGATCCAATCGGCAGTTTTCCTGACGGTGTGTCCCAGGATGACGAAAAAGAGTTAGGCGAACTGTTGACCGGCACGATGTTAGCTTGTGATGAGAAACCGTGCCCTGCAAAAGCACATACCGAAGCTATAGATGTCGCCAGTTGCCCGCAGTTTGGAATTAATCCCTAGCGGGTCAACTGTGTCTTGAGTAATCCAGAACACTGATTGAGGAGAAGATTAGATGATCATAAATCGACGCGCCGCTCTAAAAATGTTCGCGATTGCTCCTACATTTTGTTTGTTGAAAAAGCCAGTTGCACACGGACTCTTGCCGCTCGTGTTCGACGACAAAGTGTACATTTTTTTACATGGGATGTTCTTCATGGAAGTTGATAACACGCAAAAAAACTTTGTGGTCGCAACTCCCAATTATGACGGCCACAGATTCTACACGCGTCTGCACGACCAACCGATGCTGCAGCAAATGTATACCGATATAAATCTTGTGGGCAAACTCACGGGCGGCATGAATCCACCAAACTTTGATCAACAGATCCTGCAATTCCCTCGATTCAAAGCGCTCGGCATACGGGATCCAGTGCTCAGCCAAGCTAGCATGTATAGATGCAGGATGACTCTGCCTTACCCAGAAAAGATTTGGCCACTTCGGGCTGGGTGCGCGGCCGATTTTTGTCCACATCCATCGAGTGCCGTAGGGGCGAGCCTCTCTATAGGCAAAAGCATTGCGACGATTACTTGTCTGCAATATAGTCCACTTCGTGGGGATAAAGCCTATACTCAAAGTTACTATGCTGAGCATCCACATACACCGAGACCCAGCGAGATAAATGATGCGCTAGAAGCCGCCCAGGATTTGTGCGGCGATAACTTCGACTTGCAAATCACTTGCGGAGCCCCAGATGTATGCGTTGATCCTGTGGCTTCTTTGCCGCCCGGTACTGATCAGAATGACGAGTTTGAGCTTAAGGAATTACTCCCACGAAAGCCTCCATGTACGACAAGGGCAACCTGCACTGCTCTTGAACCCATGAATTTAGCAAAACAGCATGCATTGCATGTGGATGTGGCGAGCTGTCCTCAGTTTGGAATAAACCCGTGATCTTCTCGAATTATTCCAGAGAGCAGTCACAGGTAACAAAATAGAAAGAAGCACGCCGCTCAGCGGACTTTCACTCTTTGCTCCTTTACGATATCCTCCTTTGTTCTTCAGAGGAGGATATCGTGCTGTTGCACCGCACCAGAATCGCACTCTTCATTTCTGTTTTGATCCCGCTGATGTCTCTGGCGGCAGGCCAGAGTCATAAGGCTTCCCCCAATACAACACAGGTTGCTTCCGCCCTCTTCTCCTCCCTTCACTGGCGCGCCATCGGCCCGTACCGTGGCGGACGCACGCGCGCGGTCGCGGGCGTGCCCAGCCAGCCCAGCGTGTTTTACATCGGCGTGTGCAATGGAGGAGTCTGGAAGACCAATGACTATGGTCGCACGTGGCAGCCGATCTTTGACGACCAGCCCACCGGCTCCATCGGCGCGATTGCTGTAGCGGCGTCGGACCCTAATATCGTTTATGTCGGCAGCGGTGAGGGGCTGCATCGGCCGGACTTGTCGGTCGGCGACGGCATTTACAAATCGACCGACGCGGGCAAGACCTGGACGCACCTTGGCCTGCGCGACGGTCAGCAGATTCCGCAGCTCGCCGTCGATCCACGCGATCCCAACAAAGTTTTTGCCGCCGTGGCCAGCCATCAGTGCAGGCCAAACGTCAGACCGGATTCTTCCTTGATTTGGATTCGTTACTCTCGCCAGCGCTTCGGCCAATAGCCTGAGACCATAAGCAAACTGTCAACGAAGTGGGCGACCATTCAATTCCTTCCAGCAGGCCATCACTTGACGCTCAGCGTGACGGGCATACTTACCGGCGGTACGCCTGCATTGGAGCTGGTAGCAGTCACTGTGATCGTAAAGGTTCCGGGCGGCGTTCCGAACGCTGGCGGTGGCGGTGGAGCAGAACCTCCGCCGCAGCCGACGCAAAGCAGCACAGCGAACGCGCCAGTCGCAAATGCCCAGCGTGGAATTTGCCTTGTGGCTCTGTACCGATGAGCAAGCAGAACCATTACCAGCAGGCAGATGGCCCACAGCGGCCAGGCACGGACACTGAAGTTGGCCGGGGGAAGCCACAGAGTCGGCCCTGGCGCCAGTTGGCCGCGACCGGTCGTAGTCACGGTCATCGTGGAAGAGTTGCCGGTAGTCGGGTTCGGGCTGAAACTTGCCGTAGTCGCTGCCGGCAATCCGGTAACGGTGAAGGTCAAATTATCGGTGAAACCTGCCGTCCGCGAGATAGTTACGGAGTAACTCGTGCTGCCGCCGGCAGTAACGGTCTGGGAAGAAGGCGAGGCGCCCAAAGCAAATGGGGCCGACGTAACCGTAAAGCTGGCAGCGCTGGTCGCGGTTCCATCCAGCGTTGTGATAGCAATGGGGCCAGTGACAGCCCCGACAGGAACTGTTGTGGTGATCGTCCCGGAATTACTCACCGTGAATGTAGCCGCCCTTCCCGCAAATGAAACGGCCGTGGCCCCGGTGAAGTTCGTGCCGTTAATCGTCACACCGGCTCCAAACGAACCGGTAGCTGGCGTAAAGGAAGCGATGGCCGGCATAACCGTAAAGCGGGTCGTAGTCACCAAAGGCCCGCTGCCAGACGTGGTGACGGTGATGGGGCCAGTGGTAGCCCCGGCGGGAACTGTCGTCGTGATCGTCCCGGAGGGGCTCACCGTGAAGGCAGCCGGCACTCCATTAAACGAAACTGCCGTGGCTCCGGTAAAGCCCGTAATCGTCACACTCGTTCCCGCCGGGCCGAAAGTCGGCGCAAACGGGCTGAAGCTGATCCCTTCGAGGAAAGCTATGATGTCATCGGTTGCAGTGGGACTAATCGCGACAGTGTTGATCGGGCCGGAAAACGCCTCACCTGGTGAGGTGTTGAAGAAAGACGAATTATAGAACGCGAGCACGTCTTTCAATGTGGCTGCGGAGGAGTCGTGGAAGAACGGACCCAGGTTGGCGATGTTGAAAAGCTGGCGGGTGAGGAACGAACGCGACCCGCAGGGTGAGGCGGACTCGCAGGGAAGATTGTCCACTCCAGCCAAGTTGATGACCTGGTTCACCACACCCGTGTCGAAACTCCCTGCAGCGAGAACCGTCCCCTGGTGGCATTCCGCGCATTTGGCGGCTCCGTTAAAGGCAGCAAAGCCTCGCTGTTGCGCGGCGGTGACCATGAAATTATTCAAATTGAATTTATTCGGGTCGGTTCCTGCCGGGAACTCGTGCGACCGCATAAACGCTTCCATGGCGGCCAGCTCATCAGATGTCGGCAGCCGGAAATCCGGGTTCGATCCACCGCTGTTCCTGGCCAGCGTCCGCGGGAAGTGCTGGGTGACGGCTCCCGTCGTGAACGTTTGCAGATCAAAGACGTTGCCGCTCAGTCCAAAAAACGCAAATCTTTGGCTCAGGTTCAGGAGGTGGGGAGACTTGCGGAACACGGGCAGGGTCGGGGGAAACCCGTCGATATTTTCCAGGATTAGGCCACGGCCCTGAGGGAAGTTCGCTGTATCCGCGCTCGTCCTCATCCGCTTTGGATCTTCCAGTCCGAGCACAGAAGAACCGGCAATCGCGCCCAGACTTCCTGCTGTAACGGTCGCAACGGTTCCCGAGCACGAGTTGCTGTCGCTCACGGTGCCGGACAAGGCCGGGTTCATGCCGCCCATGACAAGATAGGTGGTCGGCGAAAGCTGCGTCAGCACCTTGGCTGTCGCTCCGCTTCCATTCGTTATGATCCCCTGCAACGTACCGCTGCATGGTGCGGCGCTCGAGACCGTCTGGGTCAGAACCAGCGTGTTGAGATTGAAGTCGAAGCCGGAATCGAAGCTGGACGGATTCGTCTCACCGATGAACAGCGGATCGAACGTTGCGGAAAGCGTACTAAATCGCGACTGGATATTGCTCGGCGGCAACGCGAAGTTCATGTTCGCTATGTGACAAGTTGCGCAGGTCCGCCCATTGCCCTGGAAAGTCTCGCCGTTGAATAGATTCTCGCCCTGGGCGACTTGGGTGGCTAACGGGATGGTGAGCGTCTTTCCTGCATCGTTCGTCGGTGTAGGTGTCGTATTGATCGCGAAATCGGAGTTAGCGACGGAACCACAAGAGGTAGAGGTCCGCTTAAGGCTCGCCGTATTCATGATGGGAAGGGCGGCCGTCGGGGGACCTGCTGCAACCGTGCCGTTGCAGCCGCCGGAGTCGCTTCCGGTCTGGTCAGCAGGAAAGCTCCCGTAGGAAACGCAGTCGGTCCGTGGAAACGCATTGATATTCAGTGGATTGTTCGTGAAGCACACCTTCCCGCCAATGGGGTTCAGGAGCGGCGGCATAATGAAATCGGGAGTCGGTGCTCCAGGCAGGTTCGCAAAGTCCTGGGTCGCAATCAACTGTGGGTTGACATCGGCGGGCACACTGTGCGGGAATTTGAACTTGCCAGTTTCTCTTCCTGCGGCGTCGAAGAACACTAGCATCACCCTCGATTGAGTCTCGCCCGCTTGCGGGCCCCATAAGTTGCCGCCCCCCTCCTGCTTAACGACGATGAATTGGATTTTGGAGTTGCCATTGACGCCGGCCATGATCTCCTGAATATGGTTCTCATCATTGGTCGCAAATGCGCGACTCGAAGACAGCAGAAGGACCACGCCGATCGCCAAGGTATAGGTGAATTGCAGATTCATGTTCCGTTTAGTCATGCCCGTGGTCTCCTATTTTCCATATTCGTCATACATACAGATCCTTGAAATCGGGATTTCCATTTGGCTGAGTGACATTTAGCGTTAGGGGGATGCTGCTGAAAGTCGAGCGGTTTGTTCCCGGCAGCGTGAGTGTGAAAGTACTAGTTACTCCATATCTTTATCTTCTAACGACTGAAAAGCTGAACTTTCGCAGACAAGTTTGAAGTGTTAACCTCTCGCGAAGGAGTACGAGTCATCTGCACTTTTCGGGAAAAGACAGCGAACGAACTTTTACCACATTGGGATAGCGTCGTCGATAACTAAAAAGTAACTAGACGATTTCACATTGGCAATCCGGCCCAACGGAACCTATAGCTTTGCCTCTACCTACCAGCGCCTTTCCTATCAGCGCCCCACCCCCCTGTCTTCCTGAGCGACTCCGAGGAAACCCTGACCCTGAGCTTGCGGAGGGGAATGGGGACTGAGGAGGAATCGAAGGATCCCGGTGCAGCGTCCTCTACCATGCCGCATCAAGGCGTTCTCCCCGGGATGTCTCGAGAGGACCCTGCCGCGGTCTGGTTACGACTGACGCCGTCGCGATCCTTTCACTTGTCTCGTAACCAAAGCAACTTTTTCAGAAAGCCAAAGATATCTGGTGCTGGCCTTGACTCAGGTAGCAGACCACCTGGTCCCGAACCAGGTCTTGAGGACCTGATGGTGAGGCTTCGGTCTATTTTTGGCCCGCACCAGAAACTCCAGCAAGGCTACCGATGGGACCATCTAGACAGCTGGATTTGCCGGGCTGTCTGTTTCCCATCGAAGGACAATTCGCTGGTCTGCAGGTGTCGATGTCACTCGCGAACAGCATGAGGAATTTTGCAGTCGCTGTGCGGGGCTTTCCTGCGCAAATTCCGGGGCAGTTTTGGCGTATGGCCTATTTCAGTGCGACAACAATCACGACACTTGGATTCGGCGACATCGTTCCACTCACCACTGCCGCTCGGATCGTTGTGTCTTTGGAGTCTGTTTTAGGAATCGTTCTGATGGGTCTTTTCCTGAATGCGGTGAGTTCGCCGACACCTCAAGAACCACGTGTCTCTCGCCAAAATTGAGTCCACTAGCGACATTTGCTCTTCAGGCTCAGTTTGAGAGAAGCCGGCAGTGCCAGATATGCTTTCCTCTCTCTTTCCCAAAAAACCGCAAATCCCGCTCTCCGCATGGCCGACCTGGTGGCCGACCACCCCGCCGCCTGTCCCTTACTGCGGAGCACCCTAAATCCCTGCAAACTCGCGATTTGCGGCAAAACTGAATCTTTAGAGGTTCGTGATTTTCTCGCCAACAACTGCGGACAAAATTTCCGCAACTCCAACAATAACAAAATCCTTTTGAAACTTTAATCTTCCTCTCGCTCGATTTTAATAACCCAGGCGCATTGTATGCGTGAGGGCTGACACCGTCTTCCGGCAGTGCAGGTCAAGATGGCCGTGCAAAAAACCATCTGCAGTTGATTTGCATGGTGTCCAAGACAGTTGGGCAACAGGTTCCAGAGAGGTACAAATAGGAACCGGGCTATTAGGTGTCAGCACTGTTCCGAGCCACAGCCAATGAGCCGTGGCCGGATGCAGGTAAACACTTAAGGAGCGCAGCCAATGAGCCGTAAACAGCCTGAAGGATTTTTTTTGTCTGAAAATTCCTCCAAAGCTAGACTTCGGGAAGCAGAAAACGCAAGAAACAATCGAGCAGAGATCGTCAAAGCTTATTCACAGGGCAAAATCTCTCGTCGCGATCTGGTCAAGTGGGGCTTAATCACAACTGGTGGCATGCTGGCCCCCATTCACGGTCTTAATCCATTCGTTAATAGCGCCTATGCGGGTTCATTAAACGGTCCCACTGGCGCGCCGCCCAGCCCGGGACTCAACGGTCTGGCTTTCACGCAGCCGATGCTTCGCTTTGAGCTGCTTGACCGTAACCCAATCTCTTCCGCCACTCCGGCCCCCACAGCATTAGCCAATCAGACGCCAATCAACATGGCCCCTGAATTGGGCGGCGGTTTGGGACCGATGGAAGGACGCCCTCCGGGACAGGATTGGGCGCACCAGCGTTTTAATGAATTCGCGCCGCAGGTATTGATCGAAGCCACGCAGGAAGGCGCCAAGATCAACACTAAAAACGGCCAGAGCATTCATCCTAAGTTCCATCCCAATCTTCCCGACCAGGGCCCGTTGGCAATGTGGACTTTCAACGGAACCATTCCGCCCAAGTTGGCGATTGGCCGTTACGGCGAACCGATCATCTTCCGCCATCACAACCTGCTCCCTGCTGATGTCACGAAGAACGGTGGATTCGGACGCCACACAATTTCAACCCACGAGCATAACGGACACCACGGTGCGGAGAACGACGGCTTTACCGGCGCGTTCTTCTTCCCCGGACAGTTCTATGACTATCACTGGCCGATTATCCTGGCCGGGCATGACAGCATCAACGTTGACGCGACCGATCCAATGGCCGGCAGCCCGACCGACGCGGGCGGAATCAACAAGGTCGCGGGCGACTGGCATGAAACCATGTCGACCCACTGGTTCCACGATCACATGTTCAGCTTCACTTCGCAGAACGTGTACAAGGGCAACGCTGCCATGTTCAACATTTACAGCGCGCTCGATCGTGGCAATGAAGAATTGAATGACGGCGTAAACCTGCGGCTGCCCAGCGGCTCTTCAAAGTCATGGGGCAACCTGGATTACGACATCAATATCATGCTGGCTGACAAGGCATGGGACGCAAACGGACAGCTCTACTTCGATATCTTCCAGCTCGATGGATTTATCGGCGACGTGATGACCGTGAACCTCTGCTACAAGCCGTTCTTTGAAGTGGAGCGCCGCAAATATCGCTTCCGCATCCTGAACGCCAGTGTTTCGCGTTTCTTCAAGTACGGTCTTTCTGACGGTTCGCCGATGATTCAGATCGCGAACGACGGCAACCTCATGCCACAACCGGTGCCGCAGATTGTGTCCGACGAGCAGGGCATCGCAGAACGCTATGACTGGGTCATTGACTTCTCTCGCTACAACCTTGGAGATAAGGTCTGGCTGGTGAACGTCTGCGAACACCAGGATGGCAAAAAACCTTCGGCAGATCGCACCATTGCTGACGCACTTGCTGGTAAATCTTCTGATCCTTGTGTTGGTAAGATCCTGGAATTTCGCATCACCGCAAATCCGGCCAAGCCCGATCTGAGCCAGATCCCTGCGCAGATGATTCCCAACCCTGATCTCTCGAATGTCCCCGTGGTACGCGAGCGGACGTTTGAGTTTGGCAGCGGCGCCAAGAGTCTTACCGACCCAACGGATAAAGATCCGTGGGGCGTTAAGACAGATGGCGGCACCATGCTGCAAGCCGACTATGGCCGGGTTTCTGCCGCGCCCACACCGGGTACGCGTGAAATCTGGACCCTGAAAAATGCCGGCGCAGGCTGGGACCATCCAGTTCACATCCACTTTGAAGAAGGCCAGATTCTTGCCCGCAACGGCAGCGCAGCCAATGTGCCTGCGTGGGAAAAAGGCCGCAAGGATGTGTATCGCCTGCGTCCGGGTGGAAGCGTAACTTTGACCATGCAGTTCCGCGAGTTCTACGGGATGTTCATGGAGCACTGCCACAACACCGTGCATGAAGATCACGCCATGCTGGTTCGTTGGGAACTGGATCGCGGCCTGGTTCCAATGCCGACTCCGATTCCGACGCCCCAGGGTGTTGGCTACATTGCATCAACCACATTGCCCACAGCGTTTAACCAGCCTTCCGTCGCATCTGGACCCAAGACTGGCTCTACGACTTCCGGCGGCGGCAAGGGTGGAAATGGCGGAGGCGGTCTGGATAACGGCACCTCTGGCGGGGGCTCTGGCAAAGGTAACTCCAGCAGCGGCGGCGGGAGCGGTTCCGGTAAAGGCTCCAGCGGCAGCGGCAAAGGTAAATAACTGAACAGGCACAAGTGGCGGGCCGTCCTTCCGGGGCGTCCCGCTGCTTTTAACAACATGATTATTTGGGAACCGAAGGAACCAGACACCATGCGACGGAATGGTTGGACCACCCTGGCGGCGACAGCCGCGCTCGTGCTTGTTGCTGCATTTTATTTGATCGTCGGCGTAACTCCCGCGGCAGCCGATAACGCCTATTGGGGCGCAAACTATTTCCCCAACGTACCTCTCATCACACAGGATGGCAAAACCATCCACTTTTATGACGATATGCTGAAGGGCAAAATCGTCCTGATCAACTTTATTTACACCGAATGCGGCGAGACCTGCCCTCTTGAAACTGCCAAGCTCGCCCAGGTTTACAAGTTGCTCGGCGACCGCATGGGCAAAGACATCTTTTTCTACTCCATAACGGTTGATTCCAAGCGCGACACTCCTGCTGTCCTCAAAGCCTACGCAAAGAAATTTCATACCGGGCCTGGCTGGTACTTCCTGACCGGGAAGAAGGAAGATATCGATACGGTTCGCAAAAAGATTGGCATGGCCGGGCGACTGGACGAAGATCCTCTCACTGGACACACCAGCAGCCTGACCTTGGGCAACGAACCACAAGGCCAATGGATGCAGGACAGCTCATTTGACGATCCACGTTTCATTGCAACCATCGTTGGCAATTGGCTTACGGCCGGATACCGCAAGGCCAGCAACAGTTATGAGAACGTGCCTAAGATCGACGAGTCTACTGGCGGCGAAGGGCCGTCTATGTTCCGCACGCGTTGCGCCGCCTGCCACACCATTGGCGGTGGCGATGGCGTCGGCCCGGACCTGCTCGGCGTCACAACCGCTCATGGTCGTGACTGGGTAGCCAGATATATCCTTGCGCCGGATAAAGCGCTGGCGGCAAAAGATCCAATTGCCATGGCTCTTTTCAAGAAATACAACAAAGTCAAAATGCCAAACCTCCACCTGACTCCGGTGGATGTGAAGACTTTGCTCGACTATTTCGATAAACAAACGGCTACCGTCGCACAGGCCGGTGATTCATCCGCAGACAGTGCAGGCGCGATGAAGCCCGAGCCGGTATCCACCAAAACCAGCCAGGCGCCAGGCAGAAAATAATTGCCGTCCAGGCTGCGAGTGGGGCCGCCCGATGCTTGCATGCGTCGGGCGGTTTTTTGCTAAAGCGGCTCTTGGTCATTAGCCTTTGGCTTGATTCGGCAAGATCACGGGCAATTACGCCCTGGTAAAACAAATCGTAAGATGCCATGGCACAATTCCTTCGGATCGATTAACGGCCAGTGGTAACGATCCAAAGCTAAGAGCCAAAGGCCAAGAGCTAACAGCCGCCTCCTGTTACAATCCCAACTCATGTTTTCCCGTCCCCCTGGATTCACTTACAAGAACGACGAACTTCATTGCGACGGCCTTGGCATCAACAAGCTCGCAAAAAAGTTTGGGACACCTTTGTATCTTTATTCCGGCACGGCCATACGCGAGCGTTATCGCGTGCTGGAAAGCGCATTCCACCACGTAAAGCACACGCTGTGTTATTCAGTGAAAGCAAATTCAAATCTGAGCATCCTTCGCCTGCTGGCGGGGATGGGCGCGGGCTTTGACATTGTTTCCGGAGGTGAACTGGAGCGGGTTCGCCGTGCGCATAAAAAGTCGCTCAGCAAGGTAGTGTTTTCAGGCGTTGGCAAGACCGCCGACGAACTACGCCTCGCGTTGCGTAGCGGCATTCTGTTATTCAACGTGGAGAGTGAAGGCGAGCTCGAGCTGCTGGCTGCCTCTGCCGCGGAGCTGCGCAAGGTCGCTGACATCGCGTTGCGCGTGAACCCTGACGTGCCGGCTGAAACACATCCATATATTTCTACCGGGCTGCGCGAACACAAATTTGGCGTGCCGATCAGCAGCGCGCGCGAGCTTTGCCGTCGTGCCGCGCAGCACAAGTATTTGCGCGTGGCCGGGGTGAGCCTGCATATCGGTTCACAAATTAGTGACGTTACGCCGTTTCATTTGGCCATGGAGCGAGCAGTGGACCTGGCGCTGGAGCTCATCGGCGATGGCCAAAAAATCCGCTTTATAGACGCGGGCGGAGGACTTGGCATCTCATACAACAGCTCTGCTCCAGTTGAATTTAACGATCTCGCCCATCGCTATGAAGAGGCGATCACAGAGCCACTGCTTAGAATGAAAAAGCCCGTCCCGCATCTTCTTTTGGAACCCGGCCGGTCAATCATCGCTCCTGCCGGTGCGCTGGTCACGCGTATGCTTTACTTGAAACGCAATGGCAACAAGCGTTTCACTATCGTCGACGCCGCCATGAATGACCTGATTCGTCCGTCGCTTTACCAGGCGCGACATGAGATTACGCCAGTGAATCTGATCAAAGGCCGCAACGAGCGTGTGCAGTCGGATATTGCCGGGCCAGTTTGTGAGAGCGGAGACTTTCTTGCCCGCGACGCCATGCTGCCCGCTGTAGCACCGGGCGAAAATCTCTGCGTCCTCGATGCCGGCGCATATGGCATGTCACTGGCTTCAAACTATAATTCCCGGCCACGCGCGGCGGAAGTTCTGGTGGATGGCACCCGCGCTCGCCTTATCCGCCGTCGTGAAACGATCAAAGAATTATTACAACAGGAGGCCGCCTGCTTATGACTGATCTAAAGGCCCTGGCTTATGAATTTCTTCATGAAGCCCAAAACTCACTCAAAAGCGACGGCTACCTCAACCCGACCGCCATCGTCATCACGCCGGACGAAAATCTGATCTTCGATATCGAGTTTGAGACGGAAGAGGAACGCGACGAGATTTATTCTGAGATGATGGATGTGGCCCATCAGAAAAATGCGGGCGCGATCATTACGGTAAATGACGTGTTTCCCGATGACGCCGCGGGTTCCCCAGTCCAGCTGCAAGGTGATGGCTGGGGCCAACTGGCTGAATCTGCCACTGAAGCCATTCTGATCACCGTCTCCGGCAGCGGCTTTGATACCTGGAGCCTGATCAGCCCGTATTTCCGTCGCGACGACCGCGTTAATTTCCATCCCGCGCGTGAAATCCGCAACCCCGGCGGTGAAGTGGAACTGCTGGGCGATTGGACTGGAAAAGCTGGCGCAGCGTAAGCGATCCTGAAGTGTAGAAGCGAAAGAACGGTTTTAGCTCGCCAGCTGTTTTAAGTAAGTCGCCTGCACCTTTTTTATGCTGCCATTCTTAAAACGAACCATCACATTGTTCCCTTCCGTACCCATTACTTCACCTGTGCCGAACTTACGGTGACGAACCTGTTGTTGTGCTTTGAATTGTTCCGCTTCATGCGGCTGCTCTGTCACAGAATCGAGCCAGTCATTTTCCGCGTCGGGAGCGGTGTTCGCCAATTCAAGTGCAGCGGCGAGTTTAGGCCGGGTCTCCGCCAATTGTTCAGCTACAGTTGCCGGCTGCTGTAAGGGCTGTAGTTCGCCGCTTTGGAGTGCCCGGCAGTTATCACAGATTCCACAAGGCTGGGCCGCTTGTTCCCCGAAATATTCGTCAAAATAGCATTGCCTGCATTGGGTTGTCTGCCCATAAGCCAGCATTTCCTCCAGGCGATCTCGATCATCGCGAAACCGTTCCTCATACTCCGAGAGATAGGATTGAAAGTCTGCCGGATTTTCAAAGTCTTTGACCTTCTTGAATCCATTTTTTGTGCGCGACACAATACCTGCGCCCTGCAGCCATGCCAGGACCACTTTGGTCTTGCGCTCCGGCAAGTTAATTACCTCTGCTATCTCTTTGACTGTAACGACATCGGGCCCTGCGGATATAACGGAGTAGAGTCGAAATGCATCTTCTGCTTTCGGATACTTGCCTCCCAGAAAATAGCTTTGCACGCGCTTGTCTTCCAACTGGAAAAGCAGAATGCAGCGCGCGGACTCCCCATCACGTCCTGCACGTCCGGCTTCCTGATAGTAGCTTTCAACTGAATCAGGCAAATCGTAATGGAGCACAAAGCGTACGTCGGGCTTATTAATGCCTAACCCGAACGCCTTGGTGGCGACTACGGCATGCACCTTTCCATCCATGAACATTGCTTGGCTGTGGTTACGGTCTTTTATCCGCATTTTGCCGTGATAATGCACGACGTTTTCTCCAGCATCGGTCAGCCATTCATAGATTTCATTGGCGTGCCGGACGGTGGCGCAATAGATGATTCCAGAGCCGCGCTCTTCAGAAAGGACCTGCTTAAGACGCGCCAGCTTGGCCGCCGAATTTACCGTACGCACCACCTCAAACTGCAAATTCTCCCGTCGAGTGCCAGTCTGGATAATTTCAGCATTTTTGATCCCAAGCTGCTGAAGGATGTCGTCAATCACCTGAGGAGTTGCAGTTGCCGTCAGGGCCAATACCGGAGGACGGCGTAATTTCCCAATTGCATCGCGCAAGAAGAGATATGCCGGCCGAAAATCATGTCCCCACTGAGAAACACAATGCGCTTCATCTATGACCAACAGCGAAACTTCCATTTTGCTGAAATGCTCAATGGCTTCCGGGTTATCCAGCCTCTCTGGCGTAACAAACGCAATTGGACGTTCGCGATGCTTGAGATCCATCAGCAGTTCGCGTTCCTGCGTGGCTGAAACGGTGGAATCCAGTTTTGCCGAGTTGACGTTGACTTCTGCCAGCTCTTCCTGCTGGTCCTTCATCAGGGCAAGCAGCGGCGAAACGACCACCGTAGTGGACGGCAACAGCAACGCCGGAAGCTGGTAGCATAGGGACTTCCCTGCCGCCGTGGGCATGATGCCCAGAGCATTTTTCCCCAGCAACACTGCTTCAATAATTTCGCGCTGACCGGAACGAAAATGGCTGATTCCAAAGCGTTCACGTGCCAGACGGTTGATCTCACGCCAGGGAACAGCCTTGACTGATTTAGATTTTCGGGACGAGGGCACGCGTTTATAGGACGCTCTACGGTTGAATCGAGTTGCAGATGTGCGGCGGCGAAGTCGAACTGCTGCGTCTGGGCTGGGAGCCGGGGCAGGTAAGGAAGAACAGCTCTTGCGTCACAAGCGATTACTCCAACAATCGAACTGTACGATTAAAAATGTTGTTTGCGCCACAATGCGGTACAAATCTCGCAAGTCAAAAATCGACAAATGAGCCTATCCAAATGACAACAAGCCAAGAGCTAAATGGCTAATGGCTAAAAGCTGCTCCCCCGCACCAACACTGATTTCCTCCCACATTTTCACATTCACAAAAATTGCAAAATCCGCATCTTCCCCGCATGGCTATTGAACTTGAGTAACCGGCTGCACCGATTTTTGTGAGCCCATTGTGGAGGACCTGCCAAGTAATTGATTCCACGGCAGATACAAACAGGAAAAATGTGTTTGACTTAAAACACCAATAGCGTAGATTCACACTCGTTCTTTGACATTTCAAAAGTTTTCCCGGTTGGTGGCGAGTGCCGGGACCCAAGCAAGATCACGGCAGCACAGCCAAGCTGAAAGCCTCTGATGCTGGAAACGGCAACAGGTGGAAGAAGCAGAAACTGAAAGTTGCGAGAGGGTCGGTGAGGGTCTATAGCGAACCGCTGGTTGAGGAGAACATGAAAAGTTTAAAGGCAAAGATAGA